>Ga0194127_10000953_pt1 | contig 44388 bp, 42 predicted proteins | sample TA2KigC100mmetaG_FD_148624 | JGI IMG/M metagenome (GOLD analysis project Ga0194127, IMG submission 148624) | Freshwater microbial communities from Lake Tanganyika, Tanzania - TA2015036 Kigoma Deep Cast 100m | ecosystem: Environmental > Aquatic > Freshwater > Lake | place: Tanzania: Lake...
TCCGATAAAACTCTGAACGAGGAAACAATTGCAATAACTGACTAAATATGCTACAAAATTTATTCATCCATGAGCCCTCCTTTGGTTAATGAGTTTTTCCTAACGACTCTCTTATACCAAATCAGGGATCATCTTTAAAATCTTAATTTGGACAAGAGTGATTTGGCTTATAAGTATGAGTTTTTTAAAGTTTCGGAGAAATTGCAAAAAAGCTTGGCTGGCCTGCATTTTGATACTAATAAGACGCAGATCACTTTCCATCCCAAAACCAACGATCAGCTACTTAAAGATGCTCTTGTTGAATTCATCAAGAACAACAATCGATCAAAAACAACATTAAGCTCGGATAGCATCCAAACAGTGCTTTTTAGTCCTAGCATCTCAATTTCAGAACTTGTGGATAACAAAGATAAGATTATCGATGTCGTGAATTCATCGGATAGAGCTACTATCCATACTCAAGTCTTACAAGACTTGCTTAGCGATCCAGTATTTTTAGAGAAGATGCATCTAAGAATGCAAATGAATCATTTTGATATAAAGAATATTCAGGTTCAAACAAAACTTGGTGACAAATTGCTTCAAAATACATCCTTTGGAGAGCGATGTGGGATTGTGATTGCAATAGTATTGGTTGCCGGTACAAATCCGATAGTGATTGATCAGCCTGAAGATAATCTTGACGGAAAATTCATCTCAAATGTTTTAGTTCCTCTAATCAGGGAGCAAAAGCTAAATAGACAAATTATTTTAGTTACACGAGATGCAAATATTGTAATTGGAGGGGATGCAGAATTAATTCTAATTCTTGAAACTGAAGATTGCGGAACATTAATGCTGCCTTCCTCTATTGAAAACAAGAATGCAAGGTCTACATACATTTGGATTTTGGATGGCGGAGAAAAAGCTTTCCAAAAACGTGAAGAGAAATATAGCATTAGGTAAGCATAGACAATGACAATGAAGAACCAAAAACTTGAACTCACTTGGATAGGCAAGGACAACTAGCCAAAGTTTGAGCCTCAGATATTGCAAAAGGATTTTAGACAATGGGCAAAATAGTAAAAAATCAATCACACAAAAAGTTATATGAGAATATAAAGGCTCTCCTGCATGAAGCGCGAAATGTCGTCGCCAGGAATATCAATACTGCTATGGTGATGACCTATTTTGAAATAGGCAGGATGATCGTGGAACACGAACAAAAAGGAGCCAAAAGAGCGGAATATGCAACAGAAACATTGAAATTACTATCACAGGAACTTACAGCTGAGTTTGGTAAGGGATATTCCAAATCTAATCTGGAATACATGAGAAAGTTCTATCTTATGTATGGAAAAACCCAGACAGTGTCTGGGCAATCTCATAACTATAAAAATGTTAAAGTTCCAGAGAAATACGCAACACTGTCTCGGATTTCTCCAGAAATATTTCAACTGAGCTGGTCGCATTATGTACTCTTAATGAGACTTCCCGAAGCAGAAAGAAAATTTTACGAGATTGAGGCAATCAAACAAAACTGGTCTCTCAGGGAACTTGAGCGTCAATTTAATTCATCACTTTATGAACGGCTTGCACTTAGCCGCGACAAACACAGAGTGAAGGAGTTAAGCCAAAAAGGACATGTCCTCTCAAAACCGCAGGATGCTATCAAAGAGCCTTATGTGCTGGAATTTCTTGGATTGAAGGAAGAAACATCATATTCGGAGACCGATCTTGAGACCGCTATTATCAACAAGATTGAGCACTTTCTGCTTGAACTTGGGAAAGGCTTTCTCTTCGTAGGCAGACAGAAGCGTTTTACCTTTGATGAAGAGCATTTCTTTGTCGACCTCGTATTTTACAATCGCCTGCTGAGGTGTTTCGTTCTTGTAGACCTTAAAATAGGCAAGCTGAGGCATCAGGATATAGGGCAGATGCAGATGTATGTAAACTACTATGACCGCGTGATGAAAAACCCCGATGAAAACAGCACCATTGGGATAGTTTTATGCAAAGAGGCCAAGAAGGCGGTTGTTGAATTTACCCTGCCCAAGGATAATAAGCAGATTTTTGCCCGGAAATACCAGTTATACCTGCCGAGCAAAGAAGAATTGAAAAAACAGTTGGAAGGATAACTTAATTGACTAACAAACAAAAACTCGAATTCACATGGATAGACAAGGAAAACCAGATTCATTTAAACCAAAAAGAGTAACAGGGCAGAATAAGTAAAGAGGAATAAATCCTTTAGGTGAATATTTCCAACAATGTGTGCACCGGAACCAAAGGATTATACCTTGACAATAACCTCTGATATGCTTATACTTATCCAAATATTCTTGTCAGTTCGCACACCTCTATCAATACGGTAAAACCCATAAGTTGTAAATAAACATTACCGGCAAGTCCTCAGAGTAAGGTTTTGGGAATGTATTTGACAGTGAGATCGTGTGAATGTTTTCTTCTCGGTTTAATTAGAGAAACATAATGAGCGCCCATAGCTCAATTGGATAGAGTCACGGACTACGAATCCGGAGGTTGGAGGTTCAAATCCTCCTGGGCGCGTTTTGAAATTTTCTAAAATGATAAATATAGATCGTATGGAAGACGCAAGCAGACACGAATATTTCATGAAACAGGCTATTGTTGAGGCCGAAAAGGCCCTGGAGAAGGATGAGGTGCCTGTCGGGGCTGTGATTGTTTTCGAGAATCGCATTATCGCCCGCGCACATAATCAACGGGAAATACTCAACGACCCCACTGCCCATGCGGAGATGATAGCGATAACTCAAGCGGCCGACTATTTACAGAACTGGCGTTTAACGGGGACAACTATGTATGTTACCTTAGAACCCTGCGCAATGTGCGCCGGGGCGCTGGTACAGTCGAGGATTGATACCCTTGTTTACGGAACGGTGGATAAAAAGGCAGGGGCATGCACATCGGTTATGAACCTTGTCCAGGAACCACGGTTCAATCACCGTTTGAAGGTTATACCGAATATCCTTGCCGAAGAGTGCAAGCATATGTTACAAAAATTTTTTTTGGAAAACTGCCGTACGAAGTAACTGTTTAAGAAGCAGGAGAGGTGCCAGAGTGGTTGATCGGGACGGTCTCGAAAACCGTTTTCCGCTTAACAGCGGAACGTGGGTTCGAATCCCACCCTCTCCGCCAGTGAAAATGATAAAGTTGAGAAGATATGAAGTTGTGAAGATGAGAACTTCCTGACTTCTCACAATCTCCCAGCTTCTCAGTCTCACGTTAGGGTCTTGGTGACTTCGTGACTATTTTAAAAATTTCAGACGTTTTAAACTAAAAAAACTGTTTTCACTCAAATTTGGAGAGGTGTCAGAGAGGCCGAATGAGCGCGCTTGGAAAGCGCGTATACCGACAAAATCGGTATCGCGGGTTCGACTCCCGCCCTCTCCGCCAGTTTATTAAAATTGGCCGTGCTAGATGGGGAGCTAGCGGTTCCTTGTAACCTGCAACCCGCTATAGCAGGATCGATCGCTTTTTGGAGGACTTACGGACTATTAGTTCTGTCTATGTAAGTGGTGTTGAAGGCCGGGTCTCATGCAATAAGAGATGATGCGAACCTGGTCAGGTGCGGAAGCAAGCAGCCATAAGCAATTGTCCTTATGTGCCGTGAGCAAATCTGGCCTGAGCTTACTGCATGGATAAGCTGATGGAAGGGGGGACGAAAAAAAGTGCACGGCCGATTACAAAAATTTTTATGGGAATATTTTTCATATTGTTCTCTGCAAGTCATTAACATTCCGTAGCTTAATCTCCACGATTTCCCACGATGAAAAAAATAGCAGAAGAAGTGTATTGATATAGGTCAAACAACAAAGTATAATATATTTCTAATTATTAATATTATGGTGTCGTTTTTAAGGTGGTCAGATCATGTCTTATGTTGTATTGGCTCGCAGATATCGTCCCCAGACCTTTGAGGATATTGTCGGGCAGGAGCCTATTGTGACAACCCTCAGGAACGCCATTCGCGCCAACAGGGTTGCTCATGCCTATTTGTTAGCAGGACCCCGGGGCGTGGGCAAGACATCGGCAGCTCGTATTTTATCGAAGGCATTGAATTGCCAGCATGGTCCTACGGAAACTCCCTGTAATGTCTGTGATATCTGCCGGTGCATTTCGGAAGGCAACGATATTGACGTTTTGGAAATTGACGGAGCTTCCAACCGGGGAATCGACGAGGTGAGGAATATCCGGCAGAATGTAAGTTACGCCCCTTCGCGTACCCGTTATAAGATTTACATTATTGACGAGGTGCATATGCTTACCCGCGAGGCGTTTAATGCCCTCCTGAAAACCCTTGAAGAGCCGCCGGCCCACGTTAAGTTTATTTTTGCCACAACAGCAGTCAATCGCCTTCCAGAAACCGTCCAGTCACGATGTCAGCGATTCGATTTTAAGAATATTTCCGTCCACGATATTGAAAAGCGGCTTTCGGATATCTGCAAGGCTGAAGGCGTGCAGATTGACACTGCTGCGCTTCAGATGATAGCAAGACACGCCAGGGGAGGATTACGGGATTCTCAATCAGTTTTAGACCAGCTCCTCTCTTTTTGCAAGGATAAGATTTCTCTCGAAGATGTAAATTTTGTTCTGGGTTGTATCGACGAGGACAAGATCATCGGAATGTTCGACAGCTTCGTAAAAAAAGATGCATCCTCTGCCCTGAAGATTGTGGATACTATTTTAAACGATGGAAAAACTTCAGGGGAATTTATCGATCAGTTGTTTTCGTGCATCAGAGACCTGCTGATATTTTCTTCCTGTGGCCAGGATATAAAGTGGACTGAGCTTAATACAACGTTGGTGCAGCAATATGGAAAGTCCTTTTCCGGCGATACCCTCATGTACATGATCCAGATACTTTCAGATGCAAGGATGCGGACGACCGATTCTCTCCTGCAGCGAATTTTGCTAGAAATGGCCGTAATCAAGCTGTGCAGGATGGAATCGATCGGTTCTTTAAATGAAATTGCAGACAGGATTGCATCTTTAGAAAATAGCCTTATGCATTTTGGTGGTGAAACAAGTGAGAAAAATAAAGAATTTACGCCGGTTCAGAAACCCGTTACGCAGCACATGGTGTCGGAGCCACCGCCGGAAGAATATCGTACAATAAAAAACGAAGAGAAAGAATCGGATATCCAGTCTGATGAAAAAAGTCGTTGGGAAAAGATTCTTGTCTCAATCCAGAGCAAGAAAAAATCCACCTGGGCGCTCCTAAAAGAAGGCCGGTTTGCCGGGCTTAAAGACGGAGAAATTACCATCGAGTTTCCCGCTAATTGCTTGTTTCACAAGGGAAAGCTCGATCAGGTTGAAGAAAAAAAACTTATAGAACAATACGCAAAAGAGGCATTCCGGTCTAACGTAAGACTAAAACTTACCCTGGCCCAGAACGGAAATTCGGAAAAAGGCAAAATAAATATCGTATCAGGTCGCGGTCCTTCCGAACAACAGGTCTCCGATTCAATATACTCTGAACCGGCAGTAAAAAAGACCTTGGAATTGTTTGGAGGTCATGTCGTTAAGGTAAATAAATAGAGGAGGTCAATACGATGAAGGGTTTTGGCAATATTGCAGAAATGATGAAACAGGCGCAGAAACAGGCCCAAAAAATGCAGAAACAGATGGAAGAAATTCAAAATGATTTGAAAGAGCGTGTTGTCGAGGCCAGTTCAGGCGGCGGAATGGTCACGGTACATATGAATGGAAAACAAGAAATCCTTTCCCTCAAGATCGACCCGGAAGTAGTGGATCCAAAGGATGTCCAGATGCTTGAAGACCTCATTCTGTCAGCCGTTTCACAGGCATTTAAAAAATCACAGGAGTTGTACCAGGCCGAGATGGGAAAGCTTACGGGCGGATTGAACATTCCGGGAATGCAGGGTTTGCTCGGAGGGGGAATGTAACTGAGTAATATTGACTAAACGAGGTCCTCTAATTTGAATGCATATCCACAGTCGGTAATCAAACTTATCAATGAATTCGGAAAGATGCCTGGAATAGGACAGAAGACCGCAGAGCGCCTTGCATGTCATATTTTAAAACTGCCCGGAGAAGAGGCCATGCAGCTTGCCTATGCCATTCGTGATGTAAAAAAGCTTATCAAAGCGTGTTCGGTTTGCTTTAATGTTTCAGAGAATGACCCGTGTCATATCTGCAGTAATAGCCACAGGGATAGTTCCGTTATTTGCGTGGTTGAACAACTTGCAGACCTCTTGATTATAGAAAAAACGGGTAAATATCGCGGTCTTTACCATGTTCTTGGAGGACACATATCACCCCTGGAAGATATTACGCCGGAATCTTTGACTATCGAGAAACTCTTACAACGGGTAAGGGGAGACCATGTAAAAGAAGTCATTCTGGCGACAAATTTGAATCTGGAAGGAGATGCAACTGCTCTGTATGTTCATAAACAATTGCACTCTTTAGGGGTAAGGGTTACAAGACTTGCCCGCGGGTTGCCGACGGGAAGCTATCTTGAATATGCAAATACGGCAATTGTCGCCGATGCCATGAGTGGCAGAAATGAGATGTTGGGAGTTTAAAGTCGTTTTTCTTATGGAAGGTGATGTTTCATGAAAATGCAATCGTCTTTATTGCCGCAACTTCAGCAGAAGATGAAGTTGTCTCCTCAAATCATTCAATCGATTGAGATTCTCCAGTTGCCTATACTGGCCCTTGTTGAGCACGTGCAGCAGGAATTGGTAGATAATCCTGTATTAGAAGAGGTGGTGGATGAAAAGAAAGATGAAAATCTCAAAGAAGCGGACGATACGCCTCAAACAGCAAAGGATGATGATGTAAAAAGTGACGAGTTTGACAAACTGGGTGAAATTGCAGAAGATTGGCGTGAATACTATTCACAGACTAACGTTCGGCGAAATAATCTGTCGGACGAACGTGATCAAAAACAGGAAGCGCTGGAGAATACCGCCGCCAAGCCAATGTCCCTGCATGATTATTTAATGGGACAGATGTCGTTGATTGAAGTTCCAAACCATTTGGTAGAAGCTTGTGAAAACATTATTTATTCCGTTGATAAAACCGGATACCTGGCCAGCCCGCTGGAAGAAATTGTGCAATCCTTAGAAAAACCTCTTCCTGTCGAGGAAGTCAAGGAATCTCTGAAAATTGTTCAGGCATTGGAACCGCCGGGAGTCGGAGCCAGAAACTTACAGGAGTGTTTGATATTGCAACTTGACAAGCGGGATCCGAACTATCAGTTGATGAAGGAATTGCTCATCAACCATCTCGAAGACATCGAAATGAAGAAATATCCCCTGATAGCCAAAAGGACAGGGCACAGCCTGGAGGTTATCAAGAAGCAGGTGGAATTTATCCGCACCTTAAATCCCAAACCTGGTTCTATCTTTTGTGACGAGACCATACCTTATGTGGTTCCGGAGGTAAAAGTAGAATATATCGATGGGAAATACGAGGTGTTTCTCATCGACAATTCCAATCTACCTCATTTGCATATCAGCGCTTTTTACAAAAAATTCCTGGGTGAGAACGGTACCGACAGTACGACGCGTCAGTATATACAAAAGAAAATAGAATCGGCAAAATGGCTCATCGATGCCATCGAACAGAGAAGGAGCACGTTGTACAAGGTAGCCTGCAAGATAGTGGAGTTGCAAAAGAACTTTTTAGACGAAGGAGTTCATCGTCTCCGGACACTCAAGATGCAAGACGTTGCCGATATAGTTGGAGTGCATGTCTCGACGGTAAGCCGCGCCATTGCGCATAAATACATTCAAACGCCGCAGGGTATATTCGAAATGAAGTTTTTCTTCACCGGCGGTTTCCAGAACGTTGACGGGTCGATGGAGTCATGGGAAGCCATACGACAGAAACTTGGCGAGATCGTTGCAAAAGAAAACAAATCCAATCCTTTGAGCGATGAAGAAGTTGCTGAAAAATTACTCGCATCAGGTATAGATATTGCCCGAAGAACGGTAACAAAGTACCGAAGAATTATGAGAATACCATCCTCAAGACAGAGGAAGGAATTTTAGTATGCCTGCGAAACAAAAAACATTCCTATCGACAGTCATTTCTTCAATCTTGTGTGCAGCCGCCCTGTGGAGCCTGACGGGCTGTTTTACCACCGATAAATATCACAACAAAAAGCACATCGATACTATCAAACAGGATATCAGTTCTATGCACAAGGATATTGACAGAGTGCTTGGCCTTGACGAACCTTCCCCACTGGTAGAAGAACAATAATATCCCATAACGTGATTTTTTCAGCCACGGCTAACTAAGAAAGCAGTCTTTTTTTAATTGAATGCCAATGGACTTTGATCTGATAATAAAAAATGGAACGGTCATTGATGGAACCGGAGTCCCCGGAAGAAATACAGACATTGGCATCAGGGATGACAAGATCGTTTTTTTAGATCATCGCATTCCTGCAAATAATTGTCCCACCGTCGATGCAGAGGGGCTGACTGTTGCCCCAGGATTTATCGACATCCACTCCCACAGTGATTTCTTATGGCTTATCCGTCCGGAGAGCGATAGCAAGATACTCGATGGTGTAACTACGGAAATTTGCGGGAACTGCGGTTTATCGGCCTTTCCATTGCGCGGAAAGGTATTGGAAAGACGGGCGCAGGGATTAGCTAAATACGGTATCGACCTGACGTGGCGGTCGGCCTCTGAATTTTATGATGCAGCGGAAAAGGCCAGGAGTTCTATTAACCGGGCATTTCTTGTCGGTCATGGCAATATCAGGGCATGTACCATTGAATATGAAAATAGAAATCCTGAACAGCATGAACTGCTTCAAATGGATAAAGATTTAAGAGAATCTATGGAGGCAGGGGCATTTGGCATGTCCAGTGGCCTGATCTATCCGCCTGGTTGTTATGCATCAACAAATGAAATTGTGGAAATGTGCAAAGTAGTTGAAAACTATGGCGGGTTTTATGCAACCCATATTCGTAACGAAGGAGACACACTTGAAGATGCGCTTACTGAGGCGATTGAAATATCAAGGCTTTCGGGCGTCAGGCTGCAGGTCTCTCACCTTAAAACATCGGGAAGCCGCAACTGGTATAAGGTCAAAAATATTAAAACCATAATTGAACGCGCTATTGACGAAGGCATCGACATTACCTGCGATCGTTATCCCTATATCGCAGCCGCAACCGATCTGGATGTCATACTGCCCAATTGGGTATACGAGGGCGGCATTGCTGACCAAATAAACAGGCTAAAAGATACAAACACACGGCAGCAAATTGCAAAAGAGGTGTCTCCGCCGGAAGATGATGCTTTTTGGAATGCGATAATGATCTCGTCCGTCTATTATGATAAAAACAAGTGGATGGAGGGAAAGACAATTACAGAGATTTCTCAGGAATTGAACAAGCCGCCTGTTGAAACCGTTTTTGATTTGCTCATAGAAGAAGAGACACGGGTAGATATTTTCTTGTTCAGCATGTGCGAAGAAAATCTGGAAAAGATATTGGGTTGGGATTTTGTCTTTGTCGGTTCTGATAGTTCCATGCGCGCTAACCAAGGCATACTTAAAGAAGGGAAACCCCATCCGCGGAGCTATGGAACTTTTTCGCGCATTTTGGGAAGATTTTACAGAGAAAAGAAACTCCTTTCGTTAGAAAAGGCCATTCAGAAAATGACCGGACTTCCCGCGCAAAAAGTCGGATTAAATAAGAGAGGTTTGATAAAAGCAGGGTATTTTGCAGATATTGCTATTTTTGACGCTGGGAAGATCATTGACAGGAGCACCTTCACAGAACCTCATCAATATTCAGAAGGCGTTGAATACGTCATAGTGAATGGAAAGCTCACCGTGAATAACGGTAAACACACGGGCATAACGAATGGCCGCATATTGCGAAAATCATAACAGAGAAAAAACTGAAGTCGAAGCGAAGTTTGTCTGTCCCGAAGGACTTGGTTTGAACGATTTCCTGGTTGCCATCAGTACCATGAATCTCAAATACACCAAGGAAAATCCCTGTTTTCAGAGGGATGTTTATTTGGATACCTCCGATTATAAACTCCTGACGTCAGATGCCGCATTACGTATACGCCAGAGGGGAGAAAACTATGTGGGCGCTTATAAGTCATGTGTAAAACAACGAGATACCATCTTTGAACGAAGAGAATTTGAATGGACACTTTCGAATGAGGAAGCAAAACTCTGGACTGAAGGGAAAAAACCAACGATTCCACCGATAGTCATTGAAAAATTGCATCTCCAGGGACATGAATTGAGAAAGGTTCTTGTCGTCGAGACACAGCGTAATACAGCAACCATCATTGGAAATGATGGATTTAAAGCAGAGTTGTCTCTGGATGAGGTAATCTTCCGTGGACACAAAGGACAAAAAACTTACCGGGAAATCGAAGTAGAACTATTGAGCGGCCAATTCGAACAGTTAAAACAATTCACCAATAGTCTGCAAAATCAATTAAAATTACAACCTGCCATAGACTCTAAGTACAAAAAAGGAATGATATTAGTTGGGAAATACGGCGCCAAAATCTCCACACAATATGGTTCGCAATAAGTTCATAGAAGATATCAATATTGAATGTTTAAGATGCGACCACGGATACCCCCACATGTATCATTGATATTACGGTAGGGGCAGGTTTCAAACCTGCCCCTACATAGCAACGGCATACCGTTGTTATTGAAATTATTCAAAAAAACTAAATTGTTACCTGAAAACTTATAGCACCTCCAATCACGCCTGCATCACGGCGTTATTATGGAGATTGCTCAACAACCATTATATTAATTTGACTCATTTATTAATCTATCTTTTATGGAGTACAGGGTGGTATAATAATCAAGAAACTTGTCCTCGTGGAAACGGGGAAAACGATTAGAAAAAATTAAATCACTAATCAAGGTGTGACACCACTATGACCCCCCCTATGACCCCTGATATAAAATAATTGTACCACCTTATAATAATTAACATAACAACTAAGACAATTATTTTGTAACAAAAAATATTTTCAAAAATGAAACCTTACTCAAGAGGATAAACAAGATCAAACCTTCATATTGAATAATGAAGGTTCGACCCTGCTGTCTGCTCCACAAATAGCACCTTCACATTATTTTCACCATTTATTTTAACTTCTCTGGCTTGTCTGGTCCCTTACTCGTCCATTGACGGCCAATCTCATCAATCGATTTTGGCACATCCACTTTTGGGACTTGATATCCATAGTTCTTCCTTTGTTCCCGGAGTTCGTCAGAAGAAATACCAAACTGTTTGTCGCGTTTTTCTATCATCCCTTTGCTAATCTGCCCATCGGCGCCAGCAGACCACATGAGGAGAGGCTCGCCCAATGGTATCTCTGTGGTTGGATCAGGCCAGGTATGGAATGTCTTACCCCAACTCGTCAAAAAACCTTCAAGGGCATTGTCGCCCATGTCGGATAAATCTGGTACGATAAGCTGTCCGGATATGATCTCATACGCATGGGGATGCCAATACTTCTTTTCCCCGGCAGGGAGCGATTGATAGGTCTCGTTGCTGATGATGTACTCAATACCAAGGAGCTTGGCTGGCGCTTCTTTGGAGTCGTATATGACACACTGATGGATATCACCACCCTTAACGTTGAGGTTCCGCATTGAACAATAATGGTGCGCCTCTATCTCAAATTTAGGATTGTTTTTGGCTATATGGAATGCGCAGAGATAGAGATGGATATCCTTGACGGGGTCAGCATACTTTAATTTATTAACATTTTCAACGCCATGCGTCCCCTCTGCTGCCACAGCGTCTGTTGATGAGATGCATATTAAACTGAGAAGCGCAATCATCACAACAAACGCAAGATTATTCACTATCGTCTTGAATGAACATCGAAGCATTTTTACCTCCTTTTTTTGGTTGAATGACTAAGAACTATTGTACTGAATGCTGATGTAGCCTTATTTCTTTCAACTCACTTTTTTCTTTTATCCAGTACAGATTTTTATTTAATTATTATAACATATCCTTTATCGTGAGATAAAATACAAAACCTATAGTTAAAATAAGAGTCACTATGGGTGACCTTTACCTTCCCCACAGGTAGGGCTTCGATTGACTGGATGCCATGCACTGCTTCGCCGGCAAGTACTACGACCAAACGCCCTTTTCCCTCTTTTTGTTCAGACATGGTCTCTCACAGTTTCAGATGTGCACGGTGAATTGTGGTTTGAATAGCAGCAATCATTTAAATCTTCTCTCCACTCACGAGACACGAAAACTGTTGTCTAGTAATTTTCTGCCTTTATCTCGAAATATGGTTTTTCGTGCAAGCATGCCGGGCATTTCTCAGGTGCGCCTTCGTGCACATAACCGCAGTTTCTGCATGCCCATTTCACCTTTCCTGCTTTTTTAAATACCTCGTTCTTTTCGATGTTCTCTGCAAGCTTCTTGTAGCGCTTCTCGTGCTGTTCGTCCACCTTCGCTATGTATCTGAAGGCGTCAGCCACGTCTCCGAAACCTTCTTTTTTTGCCTGTGAAGCAACGTAGGTGTAACGGTTCCTTGCCTGTGATTCACCCGCGAACGACGCGAGTAGATTTTTTTCTGTCTGCGTACCTTTCAATTTTGTCATGTTCTACCTCCATTCATTCCTTTGTATATTCACTTAACGGAATATTGTCTTTAGTATCATCCATGGCAATATAGGATGTATGCAAGATAAAAGTTAGGAAACTCTTTGAGATAGTCGGAATATCCATTACCATCACAATTTATTTTCTATTTTCTCCCCTTTTCGCGAGTCTGTGGTCTATCTGGAACAGACTTCCTTTTGAATCTCCTATCATCTTTAACTGTTCGACAATCTTTAACGTATTTGACTCTTCCTCAACCTGCTCATTCACGAACCACCGGAGCATTTCCTCGGTCGCGTAATCCTTTTCTTCCCTGGCTAGATCCATGAGATTATAAATCATTCCCGTCATCATCTGCTCATGCGCATAGACATCTTCAAAAGCTTCGAGGGCGGTCTTCCAGGAGGTCTTCGGTGCAGCGATTTCAGTTAGTTTGACCTTTCCACCACGCTCGATTACATGGGAATAAACCTTCATCGCATGCTCGTATTCCTCCCTTGTCTGCACCCCAAACCAGCTAGCGAAACCATCAAAGTTTTTAGAAGCAAAATCAGCAGACATTGACAAGTACAGAAAAGATGAATGAAACTCAGCATTAATTTGTTTGTTTAATGCATCTTCTATTTTTTTTACAATCATGTTACGCTCCTCGTTGTTTTTTGTAATAAAAATATATTGTAAGTATCTGTTGGATCGATTGCATTCTCGGACAGCCTGAAAAGACTGCCCCACCTGTTTTTTTCACTTATCGTGAATATTTGTGGTTCGTGTTCAGTTCCTTCATGGGAGCCATCACAGAAAGGCTGCTTTTTAGTCTCTGCACATGTGCACCAATAATAAGTACCTGGTTCAAGCTTAGTAACAAAAGGCATCGGTTTTTTCATGTTATGTTCCTCCTTCTTATTTAAACCGTATTTCCTACTTTAGATCCTGCTTCATCGGACATTTTCAGTAAACTGGATATTTCCAGTTTCAATTTATTCAACATTTCCTGTAGTTGTATTTCGTCCGGGATAAACTGGACACTGATTGATTCCATTACATTAAAACCGCATTCTCTGAGCGCCTCCTCTACATGGCGGACACCCTGTCCACCCCAGCCATAGGATCCAAAAGCCAAACCAATTCTGTTTTTTGGAGACAGCCCTTTCAAATAGGTTAAAAAACCTGAAACGGTAGGAAGCATGTTGCTATTTAATGTAGGAGTGCCCACACAGATGAATTTTGCCGTCAGCACGTCGCTCATAATGTCTGAAATATGATTATACCGGAGATTAAGCATCTTTGTCGGAATTCCAAGTAACTCAAAAGCCTCTTGAATTATCGATGCAATCTTTTCCGTAGATTTCCACATGGTGTCAAATATAACCAGCGCCTTTGCCTCTGCTTGATTGGCAGCCCATTTCCTGTATTCCCCGACAATTGTTTTTACATGAGAACGCCAGATGATTCCATGTGCAGGCGCAATCATGTCAATGGGAAGCGGGGCTACTAAATCGAGGGACTTTTGCACCAGAGAAGAATACGGCAGAACAATATTAGCATAATATTTCTTTGCCTCCTCCAAGACGACGCCAAGGGGATATTCATCATCAAACCTTTCGAAAGAAGCGATATGCTGTCCAAAGGCGTCATTAGCAAAAAGGATGTTGTCTTCTTCCAGATAACTCACCATATTGTCTGGCCAGTGTACCATTGGGGTAAGGAAAAATTTTACATTTTTATTACCAAGATTAACGCTCTCGCCTGACTTAACCACCTTAAAATGCCAGTCCTTTTTCCTATAGTGAACGATTAATCCTTTTTGCCCGTTTGGAGATGTTATAATTGTGGCATTTTTGGCAGTTTCCATGAGCAGAGGCAGGCTGCCAGAATGGTCCATTTCCACATGGTTTGAAATAATGTAATGGATTTTCGAAGGGTCTACGAGAGATGATAGCCGTTGTATCATCTTGTCATAAAGGTAAGGTCTCACCGTGTCAATCAGGGTAATTTTCTCATCAAGGATCAGATAAGCATTGTAGGTTGATCCCCTCTGAGTTGAATACCCGTGGAAATTTCTTAAATTCCAATCAATTTCTCCTACCCAATAAACCCCTTCTTTTATTTTTATTGGATTCATGGTTTTCCCCCTAAAAAGTCAAATTCCTTTATTGTTCTAAATTTTAATGTCCTAATATCTGCCACATTTTACTGGTTGTTGTATAAACTCTCTATTGAATATGCTATTCTATTTTTAAATTTTGAAACAAAATTATTATTTAATTTAAGTTTTAAGTTTATTATGTAATTATTATATGTTAGCATTCATTGTTATGTATAGAGAAAAACTTAAAATTCGGAAATTTGTCATATTAACATCGTAAATAAGCAAGAAAGGAGAAGGAAATGCCTGTTACATTAGATTTATTACCAAGAACATATTTATGGTGCACGTGTGGAATGTCAAAAAATCAGCCATTCTGTGATGGGTCTCATGCGAAAACAGAATTCAAACCGCTTAAGTTTACGATTCCTGAAAAAATACGGTTGACACTCTGTAACTGTCAACGCACAAAAAATGCCCCTTATTGTGATGGTTCGCACAATTCTCCATAATGACCAATTATTCATGTTAATTACCATGACACAGAAGCGATATTTTAGCAATATCTTCGAACAAAATAAAAGGAATTAGAGTCAGTGATAAAGCTATTTCAAATTGTTTGGACTGTTTTTCATCTATTGGATTCAAGAATAGATACTGGGTAAGGAAATACCCGGCATAATGCAAGGAAGAAAAAAAGGAAGTAACACATGGGCAAAGAAAATATAACCAAAAACATAGCTGGATTTTTTGAACAGACACTTGAAATTGAACAAAAATCTGCTGATATTTATGCCAAATTATCAAAGCTATTCTCACATGTGCCAGAAGTTTCAGTTTTTTGGGATGAGTTGGCTAAAGAAGAAAAACAACACAGGGATACTTTAAAAGAAATCTATGACTCTTTGACCAATGAACAGCTTTTCTCGTTTTTTAATGAAGATATTATGCAAAAAGTTAATGAAATTCAGAATATTTTGAATAAAGATTTAATTAGTCCAATCAAGAATTTAAATGACGCCTATGAACTGGCACACGAGTTAGAGTATTTTGAAGTAGAAGCGGTATTCAAGTTTTTAGCAAATAAAGTTATTACTTCAGAAGAACGAAAAAATTTTATCCTGTTAGAAATAAATGATCACCAGCAAAAGTTAATGGTTTTTAGCAAAAAATATGGGGATGCTATATCGAGAAGACGGGTTACTATTCAAAGCACGTGATGTAGTGCAATGTATTAGGCGCAGAGTTGTTTATTGGAAATTTTAACAAAACACCTTCAGTTCAAAAGGAGAGAGAAACAATGATTAGTGAAGTTTCGGGGGATATTTTATTTACAAAGGCACAGGCTATTGCCCATGGTATTGCACCAAATGACCCATTTACTCAAGGATTAGCTTTGGCATTAAGGGAAAAATGGCCTATGATGCATAAAGACTACCGCCACTATGCGAACCAAACACATCCTCGACCCGGTGAATTATGGGTATGGGGGGGATTCGGTATTCGCATTTTTAATTTACTAACGCAGAAAGGTTCTTTTGATCATGGAAGCAAACCAGGAAAAGCAACCTTGTCGAATATCAACCATTGCCTTCGAAGGCTTAGACACGAAATAGAGAAAGAGCAAATAAAAAGCCTTGCATTGCCACGTATTGCCACAGGAGTGGGGGGACTCGATTGGAATGAAGTTAAACCACTGATCGAAAAACACCTTGGTGATTTGAAGATAACAATTCTTGTTTATACTCGCTATCAACCAGGCGTGCAAGCAAATGAACCTGGATTATAAAATAACATGACGGCTGAACCTTCTTGTGTGTTTATCCGTATGAGAAAAATGAAACCGGCAGAAATATGTAGGTAAAAACTTCGGCTATTGCAAGGCGTTTTAAAATCAAACAGTAAAGGAGGTATAGAATGATTGCCGAAATTAGTGTGATTCCTATCGGAGAGGGGATTGATCTGGCCGGTTACGTTGCCAGGGTTGTCAAAATCATCGATGAGAGCGGATTGGATTACAAGCTCAATGCTATGGGCACAGTGGTGGAAGGAGATATTGACCGAATTTTCGACCTGATTAAAAAATGTCACAATAAGATGCTGGAAACAGCGCAGAGGGTTTACACTACAGTAAAGATTGATGAAAGGAAGGATAAGAATATAAAAATGATCGAACATAAGGTGCAGGCAGTGGAAAAGGAACTTGGAAGGAGTCTGAAAAAATAAAAACACGGTAAAGAATTTTGGACTTATTCATGAGGGATATAAAATGAGGGAGGAGTTGGAAGGGGTCGCAACTTGATTAGTGATTAATTTATTGACAATAAAGGCGATTCCCCATTTTCATGAGGACAGGTTTGCTACCTTGTCTGCCATGACAAAACAATGGCGCATAGAACCTGTCCTCGTGAAAACGGGGAAACGATTAGAAAAAATTAAATCACTAATCAAGGGTGTTCCCTTTTTATATTAAACGTCTTAAATAAGTTGATATTGAATGCCTGTCAATTCCGAACTCAGTGAGGGATCTCAGAATTTCTCAGGAAAATAGCGCTTATCAAGCCCGCGGGTGGAACTGTTGGTGTACGGTTTTCAAGTGCTGCTTGCTCACGTGGGTATAGATTTGAGTGGTTGCGATGTTGACGTGTCCCAGCATTTCCTGAACTGATCGCAGGTCAGCGCCATTTTCCAGCAGATGGGTAGCGAATGAGTGTCTTAGCTTGTGCGGAGATATGCGTTCATGGATGCCTGCTTTCAAGGCGCAATTCCTTACAATCTTCCAGATATTTTCTCTCCGAAGCGGTTTTCCTGCCTTTGAAAGGAATAAATATGGGCTATGCCGGCTGTTTCTTATTTCCGGCCTCGCAACTTTCAAATAATTTTGAATGGCCTGGATTGCCTTTGTCCCAAGGGGCACGATGCGTTCTTTTGACCTCTTACCCCGGCATTTTACATAACCATATTCGAAATTAACCCAATCCATCTGAATTGCAGCTACCTCCGATACCCTTGCACCCGTCGCATACAAAAGCTCAAGAATGGCCTTGTTTCTGGCTCCCAGCTTTGTATTTACATCAGGAACAGAAAGCAAGTTGTCAACCTTATCAACAGAAAGAACAACCGGCAACCTCTTCCAGAGCTTTGGTGAATCTATTACGGTAAACGGGTTTGTCTGGAGTTTACCCTCCGAAAGCTGAAATTTGTACAACATACGGATAGACACCAGGGCGCGGCTGATGGACGATGCGGACAGACCCCGTTTTTTTTCGGAAATAATGAAGCTGGTAATCGTGTCGGGACGGACGTCGTTGAAGTCTGATATTTTTTTAGAAAGCAGGAAATTGGTAAATAGTTGCAGATCGTGGCTGTAACTCTGGATGGTGTTCTTTGATAAGCCGCATTCGACAATGAGGTAGTTTATAAACGACTCGACAAGGTCGTCCATATCATCTCCAATCTTGCCTTCGCTGAATTTCTTGAAAAAACTGAGGATTTCAACCCAATTTAATCAGCCATTTCCACAATGACAAATAATGTATTTCTCTCCCGCCAAACGCTTCCTTTGCCTCATAGTCCCATGTAAGCACCATGAGGTTATCGCATCCTGTCTCGTTTGCCGCCTTGACAAGGGCGTTTGTCTCTCTCTTTTGTGTCTTATCGTTATCAATGTCGTGACATACCTGGATTAGCTGACTTACCTTCAACCCTTCCTTGACAGTAAAATCTACTTCCTTGCCGTCTCTGGTCTTGTAATAATAAAACTCCTTTCCCCTTCTCAGGAGTTCTATAGCCACCAGGTTCTCAATCAATCTCCCTGTGTCAGGGGCTGTCTTGAACTTAACCGCATTTATCACGCCGGTATCATAGGCATAGACCTTCCTGGGGCTTTTCATCTGCTCCTTAACCTTATGTGAAAACCTCTCGGTGTTGAATATCAGGAATGCCTCGTTGAGATAATCGGTGTAGTTTTCCACCGTGTGCACGCTTTTAAACTCAAGCGCTTTCTTGAGCCTTGTATATGAAAACTCGTTTGAATGGTTTGTAATAAGATAGAGTCCGAGGTCATGGAGTTTTTTGGCATAGCGCACATTGTATCTCTTTACGATATCTTTGAACAGGATGCTCTCAACCAGGGTAGTGATGTAACTTTTAGGGTCGATGTTCTTTATCAAGACTTCAGGATATCCGCCTTTGTCCGTATATTCGTTCAGCAGGTTAAGGAGCATGCCCTGGCGTTCTTTCGTGTCAAGGGTCTCATCTATTACAAAATTCCTCGCTCTGAGGAATTCAGAAAAAGAAAACGGAAATATCTGGAACTGGATATAGCGGCCTGTCAGGTGGGTGGCAAGTTCCCTGCTCAGGAGGCGTGAGTTTGAGCCGGTAATTACCATATTGAACCCCTTGCGGTGAAGCCTGTTTAAGAAGAGTTCCCAGTTACGGAGGTTCTGAATCTCATCAAAAAGGATGTATTTTGTCTCTCCATACACCTGCCTGATAGCCTTCAGGAGGTCGTCATAATCAGAGACATCGAGGAGCCTCTCATCATCAAAGTTCAGATAAGCAAAATCCAACCCTTCAAGCATCTGTATTGCGAAAACAGATTTGCCTGCCCTTCTTGGTCCAACAATGACCTTAATGAGGTTATTCTTCATATTTTTCCGGGCATTCGTCAGTCCCTCTCTTTGAACATACCAGGTACTAAGGAATTCGTCCCGCTCTGCCTTATGACCTAATACAATCTCTTTCACTCTCGCCTCATCTCCCCGTTCTCGCGAGGACAATATCAATAAATTAATCTAACTGCACAAATACCTGTTATTTTGTGCAGTGTGATTAATTATATGCACAAAGATTAGATTTTACAAGTGGATTGTGCTGAATAAACTTGTTCCTTCCACGTGAACAACACTGTCGTTTATGAAAGGAATGTAAATGGATGTGTCCAGAATTGTTTAATCCTTGCATCTGCCGTAGATATCTTTGCCGGACCCCTTGCCTTTGATTGCCACGAAGACATTCCTCATTTTTAAAAGCAGAGTTTGTTTTCCTGTAGTCATATCTAATGTGAAATGAGTATCCTGATCACCAGTTTTTCCCCCAGGATTCTTTCATATACTCTTTATATACTATGGCTTGCTGTCTCAGAGGAATATCTACGTCCCCAAAATACTGGAGACGGTGTGCTTACAAACTCAATCTGGGTTTTATACTTTATAACCGTCCGGATCTCAAAATCCCTATTGCAAGTCCTAATCCAAGAAGCCCTGCGAAGACAAATCCCAGAATACCCAGCACCGGAAATCCGTACACGTGTGGGCCTTTGTTTGCCATAATAATAAGAGAAGAGCCGATAATCAGGGCAGAGATAACCAGACTGAATGAAATACGATTACTGGATTTGTCCATCTCAGCTATGAATTTTGAAAGGCCCTGATGCTCAAATTCGATCTTTAACGTCCCTGTCTTTATCTTTTTTAGGATTTCATAGGTGTCTTTTGGAATTACCTTGAGGATATCCAATAGTTCAGAGGAATAAAGCGCTACGTTTTTGTATATGCGTTTCGGGTCGTGCCTTTCGCGGACAAGTCTTTCCACAAATGGCCTCGTATAGGCGATAGTATTAAAATCCGGGTCCAACTGTCTGGCAACGCCATCCATGGTGACAATGGCCTTAATCATGACGTGGAATTGCGGCGGTATCTTTAATTTATGTCGTGTCATTAATTCGACGGCTTGCGGCAGTATGGTTGAAATTTCTATTTGTTTTAATGGAATATCGTAAAACCGTTCTACGAAATCGCTGATATCGTGCCTGAAATCCCTCACAGACTCTTCCTCAACAAAGACCCCTATCATTTCCAGCGCCTTCAAGACACCATTCATGTTTTTCGTGGATACGGCAATCAGAAGGTTTACCACCACGTCTCGTGTGTCTTCATCGAGCCTGCCGACAATCCCAAAATCCACAAATGCGGCAGCGTTATCAGGCAGGATGAAGAGATTTCCCGGATGAGGGTCTGCATGAAAGAACCCGTCAATGAATATTTGCTGGAGGATGGCATTGGCTCCATTTGCGGCAACGGCCTTCTTTTCTTCGTCTGAATGAGGCTGGGTCAGGTAATCGCTCATTCGAATGCCCGTTATTTCTTCTGTGGTAATTACCCTGGATTTCGTATATTCCCAATAAATCCTGGGGATATGAACGGCTGTGCTGTCTTTAAAGTTTTTGCGAAATTTATCGATATTGTGCGCCTCATAGGTAAAATCTATCTCCTTTGTGATTGTCTTTGAAAATTCATCAACAATGGTAATAGGGTCGAAAAACTTGATATCCTGCATATATCGGTTGGCCAACTGGGCTAAGCTATAAAGGATATCTATGTCCGTCTCGATCATTTTCCGTATATCAGGACGCTGCACCTTTACGACTACATTTTCACCCGTCTTGAGTTGCGCACGATGCGCCTGTCCCAGGGATGCGGCGGCAAAGGGGACAGGATCAAATGAGGCAAATATTTTTTCAGGATAACTTCCAAAGGATTCTTTTATCTGCTTTTTGACGTCTTCGTAGCCAAAGGGAGGAACTCTGTCCTGGAGTTTACTGAGTTCATAGCAAAGGTCCAGAGGAACGAGATCCGGTCGAACACTCAGGATTTGTCCCAATTTTATAAATGTGGGGCCTAGTTCTTCCAATACCTTCCTGAGCCGGACAGCCCGGGACTCCGGGGGTTCTGTAAACCGCCGCAACACCCGGGTCTTGATAATGCCTCTTCCAATGGCATGCTCTTCTAAATGAAGTTGTTGGACGGCAAAACCAAAACCGTGCTTGGTTAATATCCTTAAGATTTGGTTGAGACGGCGTATGTCCCGGATTTTCTGGCCTATTTTCCTTAATTGCATGTATTACCCTAATGGTTCACCACTGATTTTCACGGGATTACACAAGATAATGCCGGCGACTATCTAAATTCGATAACGTTTCAGCCACCTTGGTAATGGATGCAGAATACAGCTCCCTCGCCCCCTTAAAAAAGGGAATTTAGGGGGTTGTCCATACCAGAAATCCATGTCCTTGAAATGTGATACTCTGTACTACAAAATTATAAAACCTTGCTTTTTTAGCAAAGATTTTTGTAGAAAATATTTTACCTTCCCTTTCCCCTCCTTGCGAAGGAGGGGATTGAGGGGTGGTTTCTTTGGTTGTGGCTCTGCCACGCTGTAGTTTTCCACTATAAATTCTTCCTTATTCTTCCCTGGATTCCATTCTTTTTATAATCTCATCGAGTTTTTTCTGCATTTCCTGGAGTTCACGTCGTGTTGGAATATCCAGTTTATGAAGCGCCTTTTCCACAATCTCTTCAATCCTGGATTCAATTTCTTTTTTGCTCGATAAGACTTTGTTAAATAACTCCTTTACCTGTGCCTTTGCTTCATCTGCCTTGATTTCTCCCTTTTTTACCAAGTCATCAATAATTTCTTCGACGTTCTCTTTCGTTATTAACAATGCCCCAAATCCAAAGTTTATCGCCTTTTTTAAAAAATCTGACATCATGTCCCACCTCCCATAAATATTAAGCGCAAAGTTTTCCTATCCGTGCTCCTTTGGGTAAATTCATGGTTGAATAATGATGGATAATATATGATTGCCATTAAAAAAACAACTAATTTTGGTAATAGTTCACCGCAGAGGCGCAAAGAGCGCAAAGGTATTATGTTTAGAAAGTGGATACTGAAAATTTCTGAAAACCTTGTGATTTTGTTATAGAAGTAGAGACAGGTTTGAAACCTGTCTCTACTCTTTCCTCCCCCTTTCTCCCCCTCTGGAGGGGGACATGGGGAAGGGCGTCCTTTGCGCCTTGGCGGTAGGGGGTGAACTATTACCTATTCTTTTACCCCAAGTTTCTCAATCATTTTATTGATGGCTTCACTTTGTTCCGGTTCCAGGACAGACAATTCCTTCAGATAATGGATTGCCTTTTGGCTGTCCCTTTTGTAATTCCAATATAAGGTAATAAGGCTCACATAGGAGTTGGTATTTTGGGGATATATATTCACGATAAATTCAAATTCAGCAATCGCTTCTTCTATAAGCCCTTTTTTCGTATAGGTATTGCCCAAATTTTCGTGATAAATAATGCCCTTTGGGTCATATTTTGTTGCGAGTTTGTATTCCGTAATTGCATCATCGAATGAACCTTTTTTAACATATACATTTCCTATGTTGTTGTGGGTAATTGGGCTTTCCGGGTCGATTGAAGCTGAGAGTTTGTATTCCGCCATGGCATTGTCCAGCAAATGCCTGTCTTCGTAAATGTTCCCCAGGTTGTTGTGGGCATGAGGGTTGTTATTGTTAAGCTGGATTACATTCTTGTATTCAATCTCGGCGTCATTCGTTAATCCCATCTTCCCGTATGTCACACCAAGATTAAAATGGGCAATTTCATTGAATGGGCTAATCTCGATGGATTTTTTGTATTCTGCAATTGCATTTTTAAGATGCCCTTCGTCGGCATATGCCTTAGCAAGATTATCAATCGTCTTTGATAAGACCCGTTTATCCAAAACACTTAAGCCTTTATTCATATACACATTGGCAATATTGCCATGTGCCTCCGAATAATCAGGCCTGATTTGAATAGCGGTATTGTATTCTTTCATTGCGGCATCTATGAACCCCATTTTTTTATACAAAACACCCAGATTGTTGTGGGCGCGCGAACTTTGGGGCGAGTCTATAACAGTCGTAGACCATAGCGAAAGTTCATCGAACCAGATTTTAGCTCTGTTGCACGTTTGCCAGCAAAACCCCGTCAAAATAATGCTGATAACAAATGGAAAACTCCAGGAAGTCAGGCAGTCGGATTTTAAACCTGATCCGGGTATAAGACTGAGTAATTGGCCTCCGAGAATGCAAAATCCAACAAGGGGTATATAAAGATACCGTTCAGCCATTATATTTTCTATAGGAATAATATTTAAAACCGGAAGCAAGGTAACAAAAAACCATAGTATAGAGAAAAAGAGTGTCTTTGAATAAAAAAACAGTTTGTAGGTAATTACCGTTACAGAAATGATGAGAAGGAAGGACAGGACAAAGGACAATTCTCCAGGAGATGAAGTATGTGGGACGACATAGTCTGCATTTAAGTGCACAGGGAAAAATAAAAGCTTTATATAAGAAGCGATGACTTTTGACATGGTCAGAAAGTTTATCCAAAGGCTATTCTGTGGATACGGTATGTAAGATTCTGTGGGGTTGTGTAAGAATACGAAGCGCAGCGTAATGTAAAAGACGGTTATCAAGATATAGCCGATGTGGCAACGGATGCGTTTAAAGGTAAATAATGCCTTGCCGTACCTCATGATATCGTACAGGCCGATGAGTATTGGAAAGGTAACGGCCATTTCCTTGGAAAAAAGTCCCAGGAAGTAGCATAAAAGAGAGATTCCGTACCACAAAACGGTTGGACGCTGATGGCTCTTGAGATAGAAGAGAAATGCGGCAAAGTAAAAGGTGGCAGCCATAATGTCTTCGCGATAGCTTACGGCATTGACTGCCTCCGTAAGTAAGGAATAAGTGCAAAAAATAAGGCTGGCAATAAAAGGCACGGAGATTTTCACCGTTTGTATTGTTGAAATACGCGCTTCCGGATTCTGTGGAAAGAAAGATTTTAATGCTCTGTCTGGTTCGCCTCTGATCGCGCTAAATAAACGGGTAAGCAGGAAAAACAAAAGCGCCGAATTGAGGCTGTGGAGAAGCAGGTTCGTGAGATGGTATCCGAGAGGATTTAGCTGCCAGAAGAAGTAATCGATAAAATAAGATACCGTAACGACGGGACGATAACTGAGTTCACCTGAGGACGTGAAATAGTCATTGGTAAAGATCGTGGGTATCTTGTGCCACGACCTTATCAGATAATTATTCGTAATGGTAAACTTATCATCGTAGGCAAAACCGTTTCCCAGGGTATATAGGTATATGAGTGCGGAAACAACGACGATACTTAGTAACTGACAAAATAAAAGGAATGTCTTGCCTGGCTTGAATACCACCGTCCCACGTTTATTTATGGGTTGGTACGGATTGCACATTTACCGTTTTTAGGTATTGATATCATGAAAATAATTAAAATAACTTAAATTAATTTTGACAGGATTAACAGGAGAATCAGGATGAAATAAGGTAGCTTTTATGTTGTTAATCCTGAATATCTTGTCTAAGGTAACTGTCCTATTATTACAAGCAATCTTGGATTATTTACATGCAAAGATTCAATATTAAACGCCCTCGTGTTTCCTTCTGCGCCTTTTTAAAAGATACTTCTTCCTGTTTAACCTGTGCTTTTTTTTTCCGCTAAAACCGCTTGCCATGATACTCCTCACAATAAGTTTAATATGTATACAAAACGAGTAGAGATGATACCAACAATAAGCTAAAAATTCAATAAAATATTAATTATTATATCGTTAAAATAAAGATTTTATGGTTGGTATAACATTATTTGGGAGTGTGGGCACGGCAATTAAAAAAAGTTTGCATCTTGCCAGATCGTTTGTTAACATTATTTTACTTTTTCCCGGATATGTCACTTTGTCATTTTGTGAGGTAAGAACCTATGGCTAAAAAAGCCAGTGGAGAAAAAATGAGTTGCTCCTTTTGCGGAAGGAGTTATGAAGCAGTAAACCGTTTAATTCAAGGCGATACGAACATTTTCATTTGTAACGAATGTGTAGAGGCATGCCATGCGCTTCTTAAAAAAGATCAAAAACAAGTTCTGAGCAAACCCCTGGGAAAAATACCGATCCCTTCACAGATCAAGGAACGATTGGATGAATATATCATAGGCCAGGATACGGCAAAAAAAACACTTGCCGTTGCAGTGTACAACCACTATAAGCGTTTGATTACGAGTTCCAGTAAGGATGGAGTTGAAATAGAAAAAAGTAATATATTGCTTATAGGACCTACCGGTTCCGGGAAAACCCTCCTGGCGCGTACCCTCGCCAGAATACTTGACGTTCCCTTTGCAATCGCAGATGCAACGACCCTCACCGAGGCTGGGTATGTGGGTGAGGACGTGGAAAACGTATTATTGGCCTTGTTAAGAAATTCGGATTTCAATCTTCAGCGCGCACAGCAGGGAATTATCTACATTGACGAGATTGATAAAATTGCCAGAAAGAGTCCGAACCCATCAATCACAAGGGATGTCTCCGGTGAAGGGGTGCAGCAGGCATTGCTGAAGATGCTGGAAGGCACCGTGGCAAATGTGCCTCCTCAGGGTGGAAGAAAACATCCGGAACAACAATATATTCAAATGGACACGAAGGACATCCTCTTTATTTGCGGCGGCACCTTTACGGGAATAGAGGATATTATCAGGAGAAGGATTGGGAAAATAAATATAGGATTTGATGCAAAAAAAGTTGATAAAGGAGAAGAATCCTTTGCTGACATTTTGAGTAAAGTAGAAGTCGAGGACATTATTGACTATGGAATGATTGTGGAGTTTATAGGGCGACTGCCCATCACTGCGCCTTTGATGCCGCTAACGCAGGACGACCTGATCAAGGTAATGACGGAACCCAAGAATGCCCTGGTCAAGCAATACCAGAAATTCTTTGAAATGGAAGAAGCCAAGTTGGAATTTTCTCATGAAGCATTGGGAGAAATCAGCAAAAAGGCATTTGAAAAGAAGACCGGCGCAAGGGCATTAAGGTCGATATTTGAGAATTTTATGCTGGATGCCATGTATCATTTGCCTTCCAACAAAGGAGAATCTTCTTTTCTGGTAACACCGGCGGTCGTGCGTGGTGAAGTGCCATTGCTGGCGCAAAAATACAGAAAGACCGCGTAGTAGTCATTGAGCCACGAATGAACGCGGATTCACACAAACATAACAAACACATTGCCTGCCCGTATTTTATTTTCCTAACAGCAGCAGTCTTTTTAGTTCGGTTGCAGCATCATCTTTTCTGTTCAGCTTATCGTACAACAACGCAAGATTCCTATGAATAATGGGATTGAAGGGGTTGATGTGGTTGGCTCGTGACAGAATTTCTATGGCTGCGTCATATTCGCCTTTCCGTTGGTAGAGTTCACCGAGTGAAATATAAGTGGTGGTGTATTCCGGATAATATTCGAGGGCGGCCTTCAGGATTTCCTCAGCCTTCGTGTATTGTGTGTCCATGATGTAAGCAGTTGCTAATTTGTTCTGAATTTGAGGTGAAATGTTGCCGGCCTTTTTAAATGCCTTTTCATATTCAACGACTGCCGCGCCATGAAGTCCTTCATGGCGTAAGAGGTCGCCCAGGATGGCATATTTCCTGGCGTCTTTCACCTCTATTTCAGCAACACTTTCTACGTCATCTACTATTTTCGAGGATTCTTTAAGCTTTGTGGGAAGTATCTGGATGCCGTGAATCCTCCGAAAATTTTTTTGTTTCAGTTCTAGCATCCAACTTTTTTCAAATTCATCAAAAGAAGCGCCTGTTGCCGATGATACCGCATCTTCCGTTGATTTCCCGCTTTTAATACCGTCCAGAATAGATACAAGCAAAGGATAACCACCGCGGTTGAATATATAATCGATTACGGTAAAAACTTCGGCAAAGGCAAGCGCTGTGTCCTCCCTCTTTTCTAACTTTGCCAGTGAGGGGTGCATTTGTTCAAAGGTGATAAAATAATCCTTTTCAACGGCCTCGGCCATCAGGCTTTCTAAAGAAACAGGCAGTTTGGGAGTTATATTTTCCAGCCAGCGGTTTTCTTCATACTTTGCAATCCCTTCATGGAGCCAGATGGGCACGCGGTTGTACGTCTTCTTCATTATAACGTAGTGTACATATTCATGGGTAAGGGTATCGAGCCATTGATATCCTCTGGGCTGTAGGCGCGGACTCGTGATAATTACGCGATTAAATAAACAGATTGCTACGGTTCCGGAAGTTTCTATCTCTTCTTTGGTAAGCGTCGAGATTGTACAAAAGCTTTCTGCATCAGGGAAAACTTCAACAAGGACAGGTTCTTTTGGGAAATAATCAAGGTCTTTCCCAATCGCATGATAAGCCTTTTCAAGGGTATTTAAGGCATAATCGACCAGTATGGCATCCTTGTCTTCCTCATAGCGAAACAGGAAGTGTTCGGTTTTGATCTCTTTGAACTTGCCTGCTGTTTGATAAATCTTGTCAACGAAGTCATAAAATTCCAGGGCATTCTGTGCAATGCCAGGCTCTTCCTGTGCCCTTTTTAAGAAGGACAATGACTCCCGGTAGTTCCCCTCATAAAATCGTACCTCACCGGCAAAAAAGCACACATAAGGATTTTCTGCCGCAGTTGAAAGCAGTTTATCGGCAATTGCGGAAGCCTCGCCAATTTGCCACGTCTTCAGACATTCCTCTCCATAGGCAATTTCACCCACAACGTCAAAGAATTTTTCTTCTTGTTGTGCGTGTACCGTACCCGTAAACAATGTGAGGATTGGTAAGAGAAATATGAGTGTAATAAAGAAGCTTTTCATTTTATCCTCCATAATTGAAATCTCCTCTTATGTGAGGTCGTAGAGTTTGTAAACCATTTGGTCAATCGGTATAGAAATATCCTGCAAGACCGTCAAAAAGACTGGTTAGGCATATAAATTTAACCACGTTTTGTCATTTTATCCATTCCACTACTGGCGTTGATAAGAACTCCTCAATGGATATGCCGCTTCCACCGACCAGTAATTTCTTCTGTGGTTTGAAGAGAGAAGAAAATGCCTCCATGCCGGCACGGGTATCTTTACTGCGGCCGCTTTTTACCTCTATTGCAATGATGTTTCTGCCATGACGCAGGATAAAATCAACTTCTTCGCCTCGTTCACGCCAGTAAAATACCTCTGTTTTTGTTCCAATAGCGCTGTTTACCAAATATGCGCCAACAGCCGTCTCTACCAATCTTCCCCAAAAATCACGATTAGTTATTGCCTCCTCAAATGAGGTATTTGCTTGGGCAGTTATCAATGCAGTGTTTAAGACCTGCAGTTTCGGGCTTGAACCCCTTTGACGAACCTTCTGACCTGCAAATTTCTGCAAGCCGGTTACTATCCCGGCTCCGGCAAGGAGTTCCAGATAATGCGCAAGGGTTGTAGTGTTGCCTGCATCCTGCAACTGTCCCAACATCTTCTGATAGGAAAGAATTTGTCCTGAATAGTCACAGCCAAGAAGAAATACCCGTCTCAGAAGCGCGGGTTTATCCACCCGGGTCATCAGAAGTATGTCCCTCGAAATGGTGGTCTCAATCAGGGAGTCAATGATATATCTTGACCAGCGCTCCTGGTTACCAATTAATCCGGCTGAGCCAGGGTAACCGCCGTAGTATATGAATTGTTCAATATTCCAGCCAAAGGCTTCTCTCATTTCAGAGAAAGGCCAATGGGTGAGCGGTATCATTTCAAACCGGCCTGCGAGGCTCTCGGTCAATCCCTGCTGGATAAGAAGAGGGGCTGAGCCAAGCAGAACAACCTTCAAGGGTATTTTAGCAGCAGAGTCCTCATCCCATAACCGCTTTACAATCTCAGACCAGCCCGGCACCTTTTGAACCTCGTCGAGGATAAGCACTGCACCTCTGTCTTTAACACCTTCCCTTGTGCGAAGCCGTCCTATTTCCCATTGCTGTTCAATCCAGGTATGACCTTTCAATGTCGGCTCATCTGCAGATGCATAGTGGCTGGGGATATCGAAAGACTCAACAACCTGCCTTATCAAGGTGGTCTTCCCGACCTGGCGGGGACCTGCCAGGACTTGAATAAACCGCCTCGTTTCCTTGAGTCTCGACAAAATGGTTTTGTATGCAGAACGCCTATATATTAATGCCTTTACCATAAATCCGCCGGGTTTCAAATAACAAGAGATTGCGAGTTTGCCAACAAATTACTCAATATCATGAGTAATTTTACTCAAAATAAAGAGGATGTCAAGTTTTAAACACGTCGTTTCTAATCTTCCGGAAGATTGTCTTATTGGTTAATTCCGGGCTTGCAAAGTAAGTGAATTTCTTAAAACTGTTCCACTGCCTGAAAAATCTATCCCACCTGGTTTTGCACCGTTTCTCAGGTTTGTAACAATTTTTATTAAAATATCCTTGTCTTTAGCGTCGCTTTCGGCTATCAAAAGCGCAAGGGCAACTAATGCGTTATCGTTTAGTTTTATAAATTTTAGCAACAATAATTCCTCCACATCTTTCGGGAGGAAATCTGAATATTCTCGTAAAATCTTTATCCATGGTAATAATGACCATGTTTTTCTTCCTTACACGCCTTCTCATATACCTCATTATCAGAAATACCGGAAAGACCACAGTCCCTGATACTCAGCACATCATTCCCAAGAGACCTTAAATAATCAATAATTGGCTCAAAGAGGTTTTCATTGGCAAAAATCTTCACACCACACCCCCTGCTTCCTCATCAGCAAGAAGAGAAGCATATGATAGACATGCCCTGATGTCTTCCTCGATAATATTTGGATACGCTTTTTTAATCCCATCAAAATTCTCTCCAGCGGCAAGAAGATCGAGTATAATATGCACAGGGATTCTGGTTCCCTTTATAATTTTACAATTTAACTCCCCCCCTCCACAATGGCAATCTCCTCCGGCGTGAGGTCGTAGAGCTTGCCCCGTTAGATAGTAATTATCTAATGGGGTCAATCTGTTTTTTTCAAATTGTGAGATTTGGCTTGTTTATCAGTGTTTTGCAAATAGTCCTCGTCTTTCGTGATGACAAGGACGCTGTCAACGAGCTTGATAGCTTGTGTCATTGTTATTCCCAATGCTGTATTCTTTCTATCATCTCTTCAGGAGATGGCAGATATTTTTTTAGTTCACGAGGCAGCTTCACCGTCAGCTTGTAAGTAGATACACCTATCGGTTTTTTCGTATCTTTCAGTGCATACTCGACAATTGTCCTGCTTTTGTCTTTGCATAATATAATGCCAATGGAAGGATTTTCATCAGAAAGTTTTGCTCTGGCATTAAGGGCCGAAAGATAAAACTGCATCTTGCCAGCATACTCAGGCTTGAAGGCACCGATTTTCAGCTCTATTGCAACAAGGCATCTTAGTTGCCTATGATACAACAGTAAATCAATGAAAAATTCCTCTCCGTCTATCTCCAGCCGGTACTGATTACCCACAAAGGCAAAGTAACTGCCCATCTCTATCAGGAATTTTCTCACATTATCCAAAAGCGCCCGCTCAAGCTCCTTTTCTGAGTGCTCTTCGCCAAGTTCCAGAAAATCGAAGGAGTATTCATCCTTGACTGCCAGCTTTGCCTGATGCCGGTATTTTTCCGGAACGGCTTTATCAAAGTTGGTCTGATTTGCCATATAGCGTTCAAATGCGCCTGCCTCAATCTGGTTTATCAGAACATCCTTTGTCCAGCCAAATTTCTTTGTTATCTTGATGTAAAACTCGCGCCTGATGTCGTCTTTGCACCGCTCCAGAATAATGATATTTTTCGTCCAGCTAATTTCTCGCACCAATGGTGCGAGTTTTTCGTTTTTGTTATAGGCAAGATAGAAATTTCGCATTCTCCAGAGATTAGCACTGGAAAACCCCTGTATTCCCGGAAAGTCTTTTTGCAGGTCTTGGGCCAAGGTTTCCACAATTGCCTTGCCCCAGCCGAGCTTTTCCTGCTTTGCCACTATTGATTTGCCTATGTCCCAATAAAGATTTATGAGTTTCTTGTTTACCGCTTTTAGGGCATTATACTGGGCTCTATATATGCGCTCCTTGATTTCTTTAAAGAAGGTTTTATACTCTGCGCTCATGATGATCTTCATTTATTTTTTCCCTCCACAATGGCAATCTCCTCCGGCGTGAGGTCGTAGAGTTTGTAAACCATTTGGTCAATCTGTTTTTCCAAATTGCGGACTTTGGCTTGCTTATCCGGGCTTTGCACGTAATCCACGCCTTTCGTGATGGCAAGAATGCGCTATTGAACTTGTCCATCCAGATATAATTTGTCAATTTGATAGATTCGCCCCTCTCAAGACTGCCTTTATTGATTGCAACAATTATTTTAATCACTCTCGACTTACCACAGTTACGAATAAAATTTTCTTTTGTTTGCTATCATAGATTAGTTTCGTAAGAAATTATCCATCGTTCCAGCAACTGCTCCACGGAATTCTTTAAACTCTCTATATTAAAGTTGCCTGACGCAAGTAAGTCATCAATAATGCCCTTCTGCGAGGCATTCTCCACGGCTTCAAGAAAATCTATTACTGTCTTCAAATTTGAATCATCTTTTAGAGATAAAAACTCAACTTTTATATAATTTTTAATCTCAGATATATTAATACCAAAATTTATTTCTTCTTTTCTAATTCGAGCTTTATGGCGATTATACAATTCTACCTCAAAATGATTTCCAGATTTTTTTAATGATTCAATTTTGTTTTTTTGTTGAACAAAAATCTGCATTACAGCGGGCAATTCAGACACTGCACGGATTTGTATCACAGCCAGAGGTCGGAAAGGTAGAGGCGGAAGACAATTTAATACACCATTTGGAAATTTGCATGGTACAAAACTCTCCCAGTGTCTGAACTCACCATTATTTAATTCGGGAATCTGTTTCAAACTGATCTTCCATCCATCCTCAAGGAATCGCTCTCCTTTACAGATTGGCACCAAACAGAAGAAATCAACAATATCTTTCACTTTAAAAAGCGCCTTGGTAACTATAGTAACTTCAACTTCAGGGTAACATGGGTTATTTACCGAGAATGCTATAGGCAAATATCGAAAGGGATGTTCCACATACACATCTGTTGGAGGAATAATGGTTATTCCATTTTCTTTGAGATCAGAGAGAGCATCGCATGTGCGATGAATTATTTCCTGCCGAATTCTTTCTCTCTTCGCTTTAATATACTGGAGAATGTTCTTTTGTGGTGTCTTCAGTGGGGTTAGTATCCAAGCGTCTAATAAGTCAGCTAATAACGTATACGCCTTGATTTCGAGAGCGTCAAGTTTGCTAGCAGCGAAATAGTCAGGGGCATTCTTGAAAAGCTGTTCAAAAGCAAAATGCATTTTTCTAAGATGTTTGGTCGCATCTAAGAAATTGTATACTGCTAATTTCCCTGTGCGTATATTTTTATCATCTATGTATTGGAATATTTGAAAAAAGAAATTCCGAAAGCTACTAGACCAGTTATTTGGAACACCTTGTTTTAAAACTTCTCTCAACGGTTGAGAAAGTATTTTTCCGATTGTTTCGATATTATCAATTGAAAGATATGGAAGATATTTCAAAGATCGTTCCAACCTTTTGAGAAGTTGATCTCCTTCGAATACCGATTTAAAATTAAATTTCCTACCATTCATCGTCTCTTGTAAACCTTTAGAGAAACCCTGAATAAAACGCAAAGCATCACACCGAAGAGTGTACCATGACTCTTCGTATCTGTAATAGCTATCGGGAAGGTAATGGCTTTCTACAGACTTCCGCCAAATTACATTTTTTTCAGTATCGGACTTAAACGGTAAATTTTCCTTTGATATATCTTTGTTCGTCTCATCAACAGATGGTTTCAAGCCGAATGGAAAAAACCAGATACCTTGGGATTGATAATGCTCACAAAAGGGAACAGCGGAACGCAAGAGTTTAAGACGTGATATAGCTTGTTGGTGTGCGCTAATGTTACTATCTTGATCCAAGAAGAACTCGATACAAATCTTACTATCAGAAATCTTCAACTCAATACAATCAGTGTGAAGCATAAGATAACCAATAATATTTTCTCTGTTTTGTGAAAACCAGTCCAGGTATGCAGATTCATCGTATCGGTACAGTCCTTGCGAAAAGCTACAAAATTCTTTCAAAGGAATCTCAAATAATGCTTGGTCTGCGAGGAAGGCATTTCGGACTGCTGGCCAAGTTGGCAGGCGAACATTGCACAAGAAACACCAGTCAAGTATATGGCCAATGTTATAAATGCCCTCCCGAATTGTTTCGGGTTGTATGGAAGTTTTCACTCTACATAGAAAATCACGACACATATCAAGCCCTCTTATTCTTTTACTAACTCTGGCTGCAATTTTTTTTAACCTCCGAAAATTTTCTCCCTTTTCGTCTTTAAAAGTGTCAGCGAGTGCATCTATTGTATTTACTTTTCCGATAGGCACGAAGTCAGTATTTAATAAAGAAGGTCCTGACTGACCCATCAAATCATATGCTTCATCGAATAAACCTTGATTGACCTTAAAAAACTGTCTCTCGCCGGCTTCAAAAATGCCGTCAAGGAAAGATAACATAATATCAAGAGTTGCACTCTTTGCCTTTTCAATTAGACCTTTAAGAAATATATCAACGTCTAGCCCTGTCCTGCACATGGCGTTTGAGATAAATGCAGAAATACACTCAGGTAATATTGCTTCAATGATTGCTAAAGCAGTCTTTACTGGATTTGGATATCCCTCGTGAAGAATGCGTGCAATATGTTCTGAACGAACATAATGAAGCCCAGTAATAATTCCATTCTCCAAATTTAAATACTCTCCAGAAAGAGATTTCAACACCTGCTGTGGATCATCCCTTAACTGAATGTCTTGTAACAGTTTGTCGGCCATAACAGAGACTCCAAGTGAATTAGCCAGTGCAGCTCTTCGCAATATTTCAATTTTGGCAGGATCTTCCTTTTTTTCTGAGAATTGCTTTATCTGATCTCTAAGCCGCTCCTCAAGCATACAACCATGTGTAAGGAAGTAAATATACTCTATCAGCAAGTGAGGCTCGCCTATTTTTTCATATGCCCACTCTGATGATTTGATAGATTTATGAAGTCTTCCTTCTAATTGAAATACTTTGAAGATTTGTCGCGCTTCATCTAAATCCAAGGTTGGCTCTAGTATTTCGTAGCTCGTCAAACTTTCCAAAGCGAAGCGGTGCCAGTCTTCGTTACGTATTGTTACTAATACTCGAATTCCTAAAGCTGCGCATTCTTGTGCAACAAATGACCACAATCGAGTGCGCCATCCAGCGTTGTCAATCAACAAGAGAATGGGTAAGCCAAGTTTCGCTCTGAACCGAAGGTAATTACGAATAAGTTCAACATGCTCTGGCAATGCTGCAACCCGAAGGATAAAGGTATTATTTGCTGGCCATTGTTCAAAGGCGTAACGGTATAAAAGTGCTGATTTACCCTGTCCACTTGAAGATCTCAGAATACAAATCTTTGAAGAATTAATAGCCTCATCAATTCTTTTCAGCCAGATTGTTCGCTTAATATCAACGTCAGCTGCAATATGACCGGGTCTTGTTCCTTTGCCATCAAGAAAATCTTCAATGTTTCCATCCGGTTCCCATGAAATTATATCAATCAGACCACGTCCATACGCTTGAAATTCCGTCTCACGTGCTAAGGCTTCCCCAACTGATGATCTGATACTTTCAAGATCAGCACGCTTCACTAACTTTCGATCCTTAGCCCAGTCAAGGAATTTTGCGACAAGTGAAGAAATATAAACATCAACCGCGCCGCTTCCCAGCTCAAATATATCTGCTACATCTTTTCTAAGTTGCACCCAAATCTGCTCTTCAGGCATTGAAACAATAGTCAATTTGTCCATAAGACCTTTAGCCTCATCAGCAGTTGATCCTATTTGATGGCATAGTTTGGCAAATTTGATTTCAACTCGCCTTCTTTCTTTAGTGGGTAAAGATTTTATTTGAGCTAATCTTGCTATATCTGTGCGCAGGTGAAAATTCACAGCGAGTACAAAGTGACAACATGGCTCAGCACGATAAACCTTTAGAAAGCCTTGTATCGGCTCTTTAAGCTTACTCCAATTCCACGAATTTTGTGACGATTTGACCTGAATATATATATCTCCTAAACGCAGACCAAGAAGATCAACATCTTCGATTCCTTCAAGCCTAATTGAACTAACTTCTTTCTCCTTTGCATAGAAATCGAAAGAACGTAAAACGGAATATAGTATCTGATACCGAATACCTCGGATGTTAACTGCCCCGTGAAATCGTGTTTTTAAGAGCGTATCGAGTTCTTTTCTCAAGATTTTCTTCTCCGTTTGCATTTTTCGTATTTCATCTTGGCAGATTATTTAAAAATACCTTTTAGCGACAACTAATACACCGTCAATGTAATTTGCCATAGTAGAATTTGTTGGTATACTTTAGCGAAAAATAGAAGGAACGTACAGCGATGTGATACCGTCAACACAAGATGCTCGAGAAAAATTGAAACGTCAAATCCAAACGCCTTAAGAAAAAATTGGCCACCTGATATTTAACAAAGCACTGTTTACAAATGATTAAATCAAGGGAAAATAAAATGATTGTGGTTTAGCAAATTAATGCTTATTTTTACTCGTGTTAATGAAATGAGATTCACCTAATCCACCAATCTTTGGTAGTAGTCCTTGTTTAAATCTTTGTATTTTTCTGGCAGTCCTTCTTTTAAGGCATCGAGGATGTCCTGTCTGAATTCCTTGGGCACCTTGTATGCTTCTTCTGATGGTATTTCTACTTTTTCTGTAGAGGCGCCAAACTGGCCTTCGTCCATCCGGCCGTGAAAGGGTCTTTGCATGGGCATCGGAATACCAGTTCCCATCATTCCTTTTGCAATACGTTCTTTCGCCATTTCCATGCCCTTCTTTGCCTCGGCAAGGCGGTACAGCGATTCCCTTTCATCAATCACGGCGCCCTGCGCGTCGTTTTTATCCAGTTTTTCTTTTGCTTCTCCCATAGATTTTGATGCCAGGTCAAGCTGTCTGTCCGCAGATTCGTCCATAAATGGATTTTGATCAGAAAGTTCATCCGCCGTTTCCGTTATTTCTTCAGTATCTTCCTGCAGTTCCTTTTGTTTCTCGGCATACTTTTGCATGGTATCTTTGTCTTCCTGCGTCAAACTGGCGACCTGCTGTTCTTCGAGGAATTTCATCATGGATTCAAGGTCTTTCATGATCTGCTGATTCTGATTCGCAGCGTCCCGGACGTTTTCAGCAACATCTAAGTCTTTTTCAGGCACTTCCTCTTTCCCGGCAGTTCTTTTTTGTTCCAGGGTATTTTGCATGCGGCTGTTCCACTGATTCAGGTTTTGTGACATTTCTTTAGACAAATTCAATGATTCCTTTGCATCCCATCCCTTGATCATTTCTTCTAAATGAGAAAGGGTTTCTTCCGTCTCCGATAATTCCCGCGACATGTTGAGGAAGTCTCTCTGCATGGGGTCTTTGTTGATCTCCCGATTCAACTCGGCGTTTCTCCTTGATAGCTCAACCAATTTGTTAGATTCCTTTTGAAATTCACTCACCTCTTCGTCTCCGCCAAAGAATTCACTAAATCTGCCTGCTATTGCCTCTCTTTCATCGGCCATGCGTTTTAAGTCGCGGTTAACGCGGAGGTATTCCTGGAGTAGTTCATTTTTCGCAAGGGTTTCCTTAGTTTCAGAAATGTCTTTTTTTATTGTTTCTACCCTTTTTTCCTGTTTCTCGAAAAATGATTTGAAGGTTTCATTGGTTGATTCTGAGGTGCGTTTTTGAATGTCTTTCTTCAGTTTGTCGGTATTTTCTGTAAGTTCTCTCTGTTTGCTTTCCAATTCAGATATTTTATCCATTAATTGGTTTGCGTCATTCAGCATATTAGAAAAGGATGAGTCCGCAAATTTTTGGCCGGAAGATTTCATCTGATCCATCATCCCCTGGAGGGCAGAAAGCAGCTTCTGTGCAGCCTCCAGGGCTGTATTCAAATCTCCCTTATTGAATGCATCCTTCATGGCATTCAACTCTTTCATAATGTCGTTTTGTTCGATATTTTTAAGGGCGTCTGCATTTAAAAATTCATCCATGTGATCTCCCTCTGCCATTTTCATAAGCTTTTCCATCATTTGTTGAATGGTTTCTTCGATGTGCTTGAGTTCCGAAAGTACCTGTTCGTTGAGTTTTGCATCTTCTCCCTGACGTAATTTATCGAGCAGTTTCTCAATATTGTTTTGAGATTGGATAAGGTTTTTTCCCGTATCTAAGACTTCGTCCAGTTTTTGCTTCTGGATCAACTCGTTCAGAAAAATAATTATATTTTCAACTTCGCCGACCTCTTCATCCTGAACTTTTTGTAATTCATTCAATACAGAAACTGGAATATTATTATCTGCTATATTTTGTATGGCTTGTCGGATGGCTGTCCGCTTTTTCTCGGTAACATCACGGAATTTGCTTTTCAGGTTTTCGAGAGAATAGTATACGCTGTAATTTGCCAGGGTATCCTCTTGCATTCCCATTAAAATATCGGTAAAAAGACGCATAATCCTCTCTGCCCGTTCCTGAATGCCGTCTTGCGTCATGACGAGATAATCCCCGGACGTACACTTTTCATCATCAATCCTCTTTGTCAGGTCATCGGATAACAGATGGAGTAATTCCTGTAATAGCGCCTCTTGTAATTGCACCAGTTCCTGATGCTTTTTTTGGGAACTATATATTTCTAAATAATACGTTTTGGAACTGCTGACTTTAGGACCTGATATAGTGTCGTTGTCTTTTACTTCTATATGGTACGGAATTTTATCATCCGGTTTCAGGTTTAATTCACTGAGCGACCATGAATAAGCGCCGCTATACTGGAGTTGTTTCTTGCTAAAGCCGGTAATTATTTTGGTTTTTCTTTCATTCCCGTGCTCGAACACCAGAGAAATTTCGCTTATGCCAAAGTCGTCGTTGGTCGTATACTTGAGTTCAACAACGTCCTTTTCATTGACCGTGATATCTTTTGCCGGGACATTTATGGATACCTCAGGATATTGGTCCGGATCCACTTGAATTTTATGGGATATCGCATCCCTGAGAGTTCTACCCGTGCTATCGGTAGTCTCAAAAACATACGTCCCGCTCTCAAGCAAGGACAGAGTGCCTTTCATTGTTTTGCCGTTTTCTACCACAAAGGGAATTTTGGTTGAATCATTAAAGATGATTGCTGCAGATGCTAATGCCCGGTCGCTTATGGCGCTCATTTGCACCTCACTGCCCTTTAATGCTTTAATATCTCCGCTGGTATTGTATACCGTCTTTTGCTGCAATCCTGAATAGAGCGGGTATCGATAACTTATCGTAATGTCTCCAATAATAGGCGCTGCATAAGCGGATAGCCCCTTTTCGTAAATTCCTTCTTCATGAATGAGGCAGCTAAAAAGGAGGGGTATGTTTTTATCGAAATACGAACGATGTAATACATACATGGTACAAAAAACAAACGCAGAGAGGCTCAGAATTATGCAGCTTAATCGGAGAAACTTTTTATCAATTACACGACCGAGGTCTAGCTGCCTTAATTGATTTGCTGTATTATCCACAAGCATCGAGACCATTTGCCCGGAATATTCAACTTTCTTTTCGCGTAATTTGTGCCTGGTTAATTGAATTGAACTGATGAGGGTGTTATTTAGGGAAGGATACTTTTGTTCGATTAATAGCGCAATTTTTTCCTTGTTCAATAAGGAAAATAAGGGTACCAGGAATACCCTTAAAAAAACAAACGATAGTATAACAATGCTGCCAATAGTGAAAATAACAAGACCGGGCGGGAATCGCAAAAAACCATAAATACAGACTGCACCCAATAATAATAAAAGCAGACACGTTGAAAACAAGAGCGCCATTCCGCCATAAAATCTATTTACAATAGCGCTCTTGGCAACCGTCCGTAAAGATGACCTTATGACGCCGTGGCTGTTTTGTGACTTATTGTCTCTGTAATTTAGAAGGACAATAAAATCAAACATATCCTTCGATGTTTGGATTGATTTAAAAATTAGTTCCTTCATGGATTTGATGATATTCAATGGCATCATAATATTGTGTTTCTAAATTAAGCATTCGGCAACTTTTTCAATGTAGCTCGAACTTCAGTTCGCTTACATCCTGCCATGCGAACTAAAGTTTGCACTACAACTGTAACTTTGAATTTCCTTAACGTAAATTTAAGGTTATGACTTAAGTGCTAATTTGTCAAACAAAATCTTAATTATTGAAAAACGGTAATTTGAAGCTAAAATAACGACAATTAAATAAATATCAGATTCTGAATTTTTTAAGGAGTGGAAGCCCACTCGTTATGTATAAATTTTATCAGATAGCGGTTACTTTGTATTCGTGGGCGTTATTCGTTTCGCTCTGGATATTCTCTACATTGATGGCTGCAATCTTAACCCTGGATACAAAGGACAAGGAAAATATATTTAACACAGTAGAAAGGGTTTTTAGCCGCATCGCATTTAAACTACTGGGCATGAAGATAGAAATTCACGGGCTGGATAATATACCGAGGGACGAGCCCGTCATCTTTATCTCAAACCATCAAAGTATGATGGATATTAAGCTCTCTCTGGCCTGTATACCCACAAACATTAGCTTTATCTCGAAAGACACGATCTTCCATGTTCCAATCCTGGGGGCATACATGACGGCATCGGGTCACATCCCCATTCAAAGGGGTGAAGATAGAAAGGCATATGAAACCCTTTTAACAGCCGTTAAGAAGCTGACAGCAAAAAAATCTCTTGTCGTTTTTCCTGAAGGAACGCGCAGCGAGGACGGTCAGCTCGGTGCATTTAAAAGAGGTATTTCATTGATTATCCTGAAATCAGGGAGGAGGGTTGTGCCTATGGCTATCTGTGGCAGTAATCAATTTATGCCAAAACGTGGATGGCTCTCTCACCCGGAAAAGAGGTACGTAAAAATAAATTTTGGCAAGCCTCTGTCTTTCGACAACTCAAGGACAGATCGTGAATATACTATTCAGGTAACAAATCAATTGAGGAACGAGGTATTGGGATTGTTGCAGTCATAAAAAAATTCGCTGTGTTTCTTATGGAAAGTGAAGGAAGGTACCTATTTTTATTATTGACTTTGATATTGATTCTATATAAATTAATGAAAATGTCGCATATAGATGATTGGCTGCAGTAAGATGGATTTACCACAAAATGCAGAATTTTTTTACAGGGGAAAAAATGACCAAATCCAAATGCCAGTGGCAAACGACAGTACTGTGTATATGTCTTGTTCTGTGCTTCTTTGGATGCGCTTCCTCGGATAAAAAGCAATCAAAGAATAACAGCGGGGCTGACAAATACCAGTTGGCGATGGAGTTTAATAATCGTGGCGCAAATTATGTTAATAAGGACATGCTCGATGAGGCAATTTTACAATTTAAAAGGGCGATCATGGTCATGCCGGATTTTGCAGAAGCGCACAATAATCTCGGCGTGGCTTTTTGCAGGCAGAAGATGTTTGATGATGCAATAGCGGAATTTAAATTAGCCGTAAAGATTAATCCCGATTATTCCAAGGCTCACGACAACCTCGGATTTGCCTACAGGAATAAAAGTATGTTTGATGAGTCCATTGCGGAACATAATCTGGCGCTAAAAATAAATCCCAACGACATGGAAGCCATGAGAAATATGGAGCTGGCAAAAGAAGGGAAAAGAATCTATGAAAAGACCAAGGCTTACCAAACGGCCAATAAGAGTATTGCCCCTGAAAGTATCACCGGATACAACCAATATACGAGGGGTTTCCTGGACGAAGCTATCATATCGTTTAGGAAAGTTGCCGATGAAAACCCCGACGATTTGCTGGCCTCTTGCTATCTGGGTCATACGTATGCCACGAAAGGAATGTTGGACGAAGCCATAAGTGTGTATAAAGGGATTTTGGCTAAAAACCCTTCCAATGTAATGGTACGATTCAATCTCGGCGAGGCATACTATGGGAAAGGTCTCTGTGACGAGGCGATTTCGGAATTTGAAAATATCATAAAAACAAATCCTGACAATACCCGCGCCCTTTACAAACTGGGTGAGGCTTATGCCGAACGAGGCTTGCTCGATAAGGCTACCGTCATGTATAACAAATCCATTACATCAAATACCAGCTTCCCGGAAGCTTACGACAGGCTGGGCGCCGTTTATCTGCGACAGGGATTGTATGATGATGCGATTTCCACCTGGAAAAAATTGTTGGAATTGAATCCTGCTTCGTCAAAAGCCCATTTTAATTTAGGATTGGCGTATGCAAGTAAAAACATGGTAGAGAGCGCCATCGGCGAATTCAGAAAAACCGTGGGTTCCGACCCTGAAAATATTGACGCCCGTTATAATCTGGCATATGCCTATGAGGAAAAAGATATGATAGACGAGGCGGTTGCAGAGTATACAAAGGCAATGGATGTGAATTCCCGGGAACAAGGCAAAACAATAGAAACGGCACATAAAGAGAAAGAACCGGAAAACGTAACTGTTACCTTTGATAAACACGACAAATGAGAGACAAAGAACCATGAAACAAAAATTAAAGGCATTTATTATAATCATTATGGCAATACTCATCTCGTTGATTTCGATCTATGCCTTTATGCGTGTTTCCGTTGCAACTGAGCAATTGCGTGGCACTGAACTGGTATGGAAATGTTTTGCGATATGGATCAAGAGTATCATATTGACCCAGGCGATATTGGTTGTGGGCGGATTGTTTTTATTCATGCTGAGAAAGCCCAAAGGTTCCGTGTAATCAATGATACGTTTTCTTGTATTTCTCATAGCGGTATACATTATTTATTATCTCATTAAAAATAGTATAAAAGGCAGGACAGCAAGAAATACCTATCAATCCCCTCAAGGCCGTAAAGAGAAAAAGCCGGACGTCTTCAATACCCACCTGAAAGAAATCGCCTATGTCTATTATTCATCGGCAAAAGACGGCGATACCTGCGATGTATGTAAGGCCTTAGATGGAAGCCACCTGCTTCCCAACCATAAGATGCTCCATGATATAAAACCCCCTCACACAGACTGTAAAAGTCCAAAAGGGTGCCGCTGTACGCTGGTATATGTAACACGGGATGACGAGGGCAGCAGAGAGATAGAATCCATTTTAAAAAGACACAGCGGCATGTGCAACAAGCAAACGATTGAAAGAGGTCTGGCATGACAAAAACAATTGTAATTTTTGTGACGGCCAGTTCAACAGAAGAGGCCAGAAAGATCGGTCAAACCCTTGTGGAAGAGGGCAAAGTCGCCTGTTGTAACGTCGTGCAACCTATCGAATCTATTTTCAAATGGCAGGGGAAATTGAACATTGAGCGCGAAGCGCTGATGATAATGAAGACGAGAGAAGACCTGTTTAATGCGGTAGAAAAACGCGTCAAAGAACTCCACAGCTACGAAGTTCCTGAGATCATTGTCCTGCCGATAACCCAAGGTTCAAAGAGTTATCTGGACTGGGTGGTAAAAGAGACTGAAGGCTAAGATGTAGGAGACGCTTTATAATTCACAAATTCTGATCATAATTTCTAAACGGTGAACTCTTTTACTTTTTTGTAAACAGCCTTGCAGCCTCAAGCAAATCTTTTACAACGTAATCCATCATTGTTATAGAGGTAGTGTTTGTGCTGTCCGTACAGCCGTTCCTTATCAATATAGACGTGCAACCCGCATTTTTACCCGCCTGCATATCCACCTCAGAATCGCCAATCATCAGGGATTGGGTTAAGTCAATATTGTGTTGTTTTGCGGCGTTGAGGAGCATTTTGGGTTTGGGTTTTCTGCAATCGCAGTCGAGTTTATACTCCTCTACAACTCCTTCTGTGTAGTGTGGGCAATAATAGATATCATCAATATCGACACCCTCATCTTTCAGCATACTCATTAGTTTTTTATGGATAAGCGTTAATCGTTCCTCATCAAAAAATCCCCTAGCTATGCCCGATTGATTCGTAATGACAATAACAAGATACCCGGATTCCTTGAAGAGACGAATCCCTTCTGCGGCATTGGGTAATAACTTTAGTTGATCGGGAGAACTCAGATAAGGCTCGTGAACGACAATAGTGCCGTCACGATCAAGAAATACGGCCTTGTTTTTGTTCACTTATTTGCTGCCCCAAAAAGTTCTTTTTCGACTATAGAGCATACAATGTGTCCAACGGTGATATGACATTCCTGTATTCGAGGTGTATTGGTTGATGGGATTTTTAAGCAGATGTCGGCTGTACTGCCCAAGAGACCGCCATCCTTCCCAGTAAATCCGATGGTAATCGCCCCCCTATCCCTTGCAACTTTGACTGCATCTAAGATGCCTTTTGAATTTCCACTGGTGCTAAAAGCCAGGATAACGTCGCCTCTGTCAGCCAGGGCCTCGACCTGCCTGGCAAAACAGGTATCATAACCAAAGTCGTTTGCAAGAGCGGTCATTACTGAAGTATCGGTTGTTAGGGCAACGGCAGGGAGGGGGCGCCGGTTCATTTTAAACCTTCCGATCAGCTCGCCGGCGATATGCTGGGCATCTGCTGCGCTTCCGCCATTGCCAATGAGATAGATGCGGTGGTTGTTCCTGAATGCCTTTACTACCGTATCGGCTATTTTTCTGATTATATCGAGATTGGCCGATAATAATGCCTTTTTGGTATCGATACTTTCCTGTAGTTGTAATTCTATATCGTCCATAAGAATTCGTTTCTGATTTAATTTAATGTATAGGAATTTAAGTTTGACCAACGGCATCTTTTAATGATTCCGTTTCGCTGTGCCGTTTGATTATTCTGGAAACTATATTGGTGGTTGAAACCCCTTCCACAAAGGGCGCAAACACAACCTTCCCTCCGTAGGCCTC
>Ga0194127_10000954_pt1 | contig 44373 bp, 36 predicted proteins | sample TA2KigC100mmetaG_FD_148624 | JGI IMG/M metagenome (GOLD analysis project Ga0194127, IMG submission 148624) | Freshwater microbial communities from Lake Tanganyika, Tanzania - TA2015036 Kigoma Deep Cast 100m | ecosystem: Environmental > Aquatic > Freshwater > Lake | place: Tanzania: Lake...
TTGTTGCATAAAGATTTATCCTTTCGTTTTCGAGTAGGAGTTATCAGACTCGAAAAACTTCGAGACGGTCACAGGCGAACTCCATCGCCCTTTGTTTATTAATGAGGCGGCACAATGACGCCTAACGTTTGGCAAAACACCGCAGTGATGTTGCGAACTCAAAAACGATGTGGCGACCGCCGCTATGAAAGACAAATTTTCTTGCGGCGGGCGACACAAACCATATTCGTGAGCAACAGCATTGAGCGACAACTATAATTCCTTTTCAAATGTTGGAGCGTCGTTGTTGGGCGTGTTATGTGAAGTGCGCCAACGGTCATTATGCAATCTTTGATTTCTTCGCTAAGTATGTTGCAACAACAGCGGAGAGACCGACAATCAATTCAGCTTCTTCGCGAGTCGGGATTCGTCCCTCGCGAAGATGTCTGGCCATCTCGGAAGCATAACCCCACGCTTTGGAAACAGAATCGTCCAAAGGTTTGGGAAGTAAATCGGGATAACGCTTGAGAATATCACCAAGTGTGGCCTTGTCGTTGCTTACATCTCGGGCAACACATTCGAGCGCGGCCATTGCATGCTGAACTGCGCCTGTTAGATCAGCCTCAGGTCTGCGTGAGAGATCTCGAAGTGCCTCATGAATCTCGCTCTTAGCGGTAGTTCTCTTTGATGCCTCAAGAGCTTCAACCGCATTATTAACTGCGGACTCAAATGATTCTGATCCTCGCGTTTCAATGATTCCTCCAACCATTTGCCAGCCAATGCCCGCTAGGCGGAAGAACGAGTTTATCTCGTCTTGAAACTGATTGGCTTGGCCCATTTGAAGGAGAGAGCGATATATTTCTTCTGTGATATCGTATACATAGAACCACTCACAACTCTGAACAAGCTGACTTACTTCGTAGTCTATATTGGGATATTCAGACCAGTTGTTTGAATCTGGAATCTCCCGAAGAACTCTACAAATGATTTCCCTGAGATTCGATGGCTTCAGACCCAGTTCTTTTGCAATCTGAATGACAGCACCTCGAAATCGTGCTGGAGCATCTTCACGTATTGTGATTTCCCTCTCCTGTCCGGAAAGACTATGTCTACTGGAGAAGCGTGGTTGCTGTGCCATTCATTAATCCTCAACAAGCTCAAAATATAGAATGCGAAACTCAACTGTCGTGGAGGGAGTATCGTCCGCCATGAACTGATTCTCAGGCGATGTTCTTGTTGTGAGCTTCTTTATGCTTGGGTCAACTGCGCCCGTAACTCGCCTTGCTAAGCCGGCTGGCACAAGCTGTTTGTATTCTATTGGATCTATGTCGATAACGTTGCCATCACGTCCGTAGAAGATGATCAGGCCGTATATGTTTCTCACATTAGTTCTGGAAACATTGCGCAAGGAATAGGAATAGTCTCCATAGCTCCAAAGAGTTTTTCGTGGATCGCCGTTCCACCGGAACTCGGAACCAACGATAGCGTCTTGCTGCGATCCCGACTCAAGGTATCGAAACAGGCCAACCTCTTTTTTCTGTAATTGAGTGAAGGGCTTTGGATGTTCACTGCCTACAACGGAAGGAAGGAAAGTGGAGGGAATGCAAAAATTGAGATTCTGTCCTCCCTTGAGTGTGGCAACAGCCACACCAATTACGTACCCCTTTTCATTAACGATGGGGCCTCCACTTGAACCGGGAGAAATCGGCGCGGTTATCTGAATCAGTTTGCTGCTGCTAGTTTCATCAAGCGTGCGGATTCCGCTCACGATTCCCTGAGAGAAAGTGCCCTCAAGACCTCTCGGATTGCCGATTGCATACACGACCTCTCCGATTTCGGGCAATTGGGTTAGAACCTTGACGGTCTTACCTTTCAGATCCGGAACAGAGAGAACAGCAATATCATTTGTTTCATCTACGTGGATTACACCGATAATCTCGCACTTCTGCTTCTTGTTCACGAGTTTTGCATAACCGCTCTTCGCTCCACGGATGACATGGTAGTTCGTTACAATGAAGCCCTCCTTTAGGATGAATCCGCTTCCGAATGCTAATGGTTGCCTATTCTCGTCTTCCGTCGATATCAGAACAGTGGATTCGAACAACTCCTTTGCAATCTCTTTGGGCTTTTGCGAAAGAGCGAGGGTCGGAAACAGAAACGAAAAGAGAATGAAACAAATAATGGCTTTCACATTGACGTTGGTTATTGATGGTATCATCGGTTTTTGTTCTCCGAATAGTTGGCGCATTTCACATAACGTTTGGCGTAACAACGCAACGCTGGAGCGAACTCCGATAAATCCAATTCCGTGAGCGAAAGCGTTGAGCCACAATAATCTCCTATCAAATGATGGCGACGTTGTTACGCTTGTTAGCTGCCGCGTAGCCGTCATGAGATGATTATGCAGGTGACTGTCCATGTAGTCAGTTAACCTTAATTGCAACATTACCTTTCTTGTGTCCTTGTTCAACATACCTATGAGCATCGATGATATGCTCAAGAGGGAAGCACTTGTCGGTGATTGGTTTGACTACGCCAGATTCTATGAGTTCCCTTATCCTGCCCAAGCGCTCTGAGCTACAAATGAGTGCGCTGTCGTCTATAGAGAGAAATTTGTGCTTGTCCGACATCCGGGCCCTGCAAGCCTGTTTCAATTCAGAAGTTCTTGCTTTTCCGACAGCGTCGAGCACGTAGTTGTATTCTTCCAACTTGGCGAGAGAATCTTTGTGGGTATAATCCAGCGTTTTGTCTGCCCCCAATGATTTTACAAGATCGATTTTCTCTGTACTGCATACACCTGTTACTTCCGCACCAAGATGTTTTGCGTACTGGACGGCTATGGTACCAGAAGTCCCAGACGCGCCATAGATGAGAACCTTTTGTTTAGGTTGGATATGTGCTTGTTCAAGGAACTGCAAAGCGAGAAGACCACCGTATGCAGCTGAAGTTGCATCTTCAAAACCGATATTGCGCGGCTTTAGCGCAATACATCCCTGCTTAGAATCCGTTTCTTTCATGCACTTGTAGTCTGCATATGCTCCAAGTGAAAAACCTGTTAGCCCGAATATTTGATCACCAACTTGGAAACGTCGTATTTTCGAGCCCACTTGTACAATTTCTCCAGACAATACTTCTCCGAGGATATCGTTCCTCGGTCTCGTAATGCCGATCATGATCCGCATCGGAATCCGAAACCTCAGCGGGATATCAGAACTGCGGATAAAGATGTCACTATTCGTTACTGAGGCTGCAAATACCTTTATGAGGACTTCGTCATCGTTGGGCACGGGTACGTCACGCTCTACTATCTTAAATACTTCAGGTGGACCATACTTGGTGCAGATTGCTGCTTTCATTTTGTTCATTTTTCGCTCCTAAGGGTACTGAATGCTAAGGACTATGAGTCTCTGGAACAGATCGCTCAATTGTGACGGTCCAATATTATGGGCTGAAGCGATGTAGAAAATTGATCCCCTGACGCGAGCGAGAATCATTTGGCACGGTCCCATGTTACCTTCGTACACTACTGCCTCACCCAGACCGGCGAAGTTTGATTTGCCAAATACTCCGAGTCCAAGTAAGTGGTCGCTGGTCTCATCGGAAACCGAGCCTCCGGCCGAGTACCATCGGGTCATTATCTTGAATTCTGGTTGTGTAGAGATATATGCGAAAGTGCGCATCGCATCAGTAGCACTTCCGATGAAACCGCCTGCGTAGCCGGGAGAAATCCAGTGGTACGGCCATGGCTTTGGATAACCTCGTGGATAATTTCCTTTCCCGTCGTCGATTCTGAGCGACACCGCATATGCACCGAAATACTGGCGGAATAGTTGCTGAACTGTCTTGCCTGTATGTAATTCGAGGATGCGACCGACAATGTTGAAGTTCGTATTGGAATACTCGAATCCAGTACCGGGAGAAAAAAGCAATGGTTGGTTGCGATATGCACAATCGATGGAATTCGTAGGAGTAATTGCCGAATCTGAGTGGATAGGTATTAGTGGTACATAGTCGCGAATCCCGCTGGAGTTTAGCAACAAGTGATTGATGGTGATAACGTGTGACTTAGTGAATCCACTGTCTTCGGGAAACCAGCGATCAATCGTTGTACCGAGATCGATTCTTTCTTTCAAAACGATGAATGCAAGGCAGGGTTTTGATGTGGGGCATCCAAGTCTCAAATCATTCTTCTCGTCAATTGCTCCCTCTGTCCAGATTCGGGCGTTGGTATTCAGGCTATCGAGCCTTCCAAAAAGTATTCCAGCAACCCCACTCGTATCTGTTTGGAGAAAACTAGAAAGCACGGTTGTCAGGCTATCCTTCTTATCTCCTTTGACAACTGAGAAAGAGATGGAGAAGCTAAAAGCTATAAAAAAGAGAAGAAGCCCAAAGGCTCTTATCCTGGATTGTGTTAGTTGCTTGTTCATAATTGTTCTCCTAAGCTTTCTTACGGCCAGCCGTGACGCATAATGTTGCTCATAAAGTCTACATGAGGGCGAACGTGATGATAAACCGCTTAACTTCCAGCTCGGCTGCGTGGCAGCTAACGTGTCGGCAAATTACGCCGCCGTTTTGCGAACTATCAAATGACAAATTTCTCGTGAGCAAAACGGTGGAACGAATACAATAACTCATCTCAATAAAATGAGTGACGTAATTTGCCGTGTTAGGCGAAGCGGCGGCGAACGTTTTTGTTCTCATTTTTATCACCTTGCGTCTGCTTTATAGGCACTTTGTTCTCTCTGTATTGTGACCAAGGAATTGAGGAATCAACAAGAGAAATAAACGAGAACCTTCGCCTGAATGACAGTATCTTCTCTATTGAACTTTCAGAAGTCGAAATATCACGTGCAACAGTTTCGTTTTGCTTCACAAGATAGAAACCTAGAGAATCTAGGCGTTCAAAAAAAGAAAGGAGATAATCGCCGATAAGCCAAAGGATTCGGGGGTCGGATTTCTGTGCAGACTTTGAAGAAGTGAGGAGCTCCCGAAGAACCCGTACGAGGGAGCCGTAGTCTTGTTCGATGTAACCCAATTCTTGCCGAATACTCTTGCGATTATCGTACAAAGTGTCTACAGAGGTAGTCGCTTTGAGATTACCACCTTGTTTAATAATTCTTATAGGGAGCTTGGGAATTGTCATTGTCGACCCCACGCTCCGAGAAATCGGTTAAGAAATGCAAGAGGAGATTTTTCCGTGTCCAAGAAACTAGAGAGAACCCAAGCTACAGAAAGAGCAATGTGGTAGTTCTCGGATTGGCTATCTGATGCTTTTGTATAAGCTGAATGTGCCTTGTTTATCCAAATGGTACTGTCGGTAAGCCAACCGAGTTCAGGACGATCCGGATCATCATCAAACCCAAGCATTAGACCGGGGCGTTTCCGATGACCTTCATGTTTAGTTCCAGCTTCAGTAGGATCAAGAGAAGGTTCGATGCGTTCACCAGGTAAGTCGCCAGGGGCTACTTCAATTCCTTCTCCAGTCGTCTGTCCACCCCGTGTGCCTGTCATTGTATCAACACCTTGTACGATTTGACCAATATTGGGTGCGTTTGGATCGGGGATGATTCCGGTTATAGGCGTACCTCTGCCTCTCCTTCCTAATAGTGGATTCAGTTCCGGAAATTCCGGGAGTAGGTTGACAATAATTTCTTCGATTTGCTTTTGCAGTGGACGTAGGTCTCGTTCGATTTGCTCTCGTTGAGTGCTGACTTCGCCAAGCTCTCGGAGTATCGGTTCAATTGCTTCTTGGATTGCTTTGCGATAGCGATAGTATTTTTGGAGACTGTTTACGTCTTTCAAGAAGTCGGCTTTATTCAACGTGAGTATTTCCGAGAGTTGAGGTAGTTCAACGATGCCGGTTAGTCGAGCGGGGTTTCGTGGAGTAACGCCAATCCAGTCCCATCCACGCTTGATGACTTTGCCGTAGGTCGAGATGGCAATTCCTCGCTCTTCTTCTGGGAGTTCTTGTTTGTTCTTTGTTAGGAAACCGACGCCAACAGGACTGGCTTTCTTACCAAGCTGAACAAGAAACACGTTTGATGGTTGAGCGTCTTCATGTTCTGGCAGTCTCACAGGAACCTGATTGATTGTAAATTCTACCCCTTGCTTATAAATGTATTTTAGGATTTTCTCCATGAAATCTGGATGCAAGAGAGGATAGAAATGTGTTTGGATAACATTAGCAACGAAGCTGGACTTGAGCAGGTCAGAATCTTTATTGGGAAGCAAAAAAGTCACCGCAGTTCCAGTCGAAGACTTGACTAGATTCCCGGGGGCTACAAGTTGCCATGGTGCTCGTTGCGAATCATCAAGACGCCACGTTGTAGATTTGTGATTGCTTTTGTTCTTTGTTTCTGTGATAACCTTGTCTGAAAGCAGTAGAGAAAGCTTTACTCCGACTCCAGCGAAACCGATTCCCTTGCCCCGTATTTTTGTTGTTGCGGCAATGTCATGGTATTCTTCGAAATCTTTCTCAGACATTCCCTTGCCGTTGTCGACAATAGAAAAAGTTTGTTTCGATGAATCAATAAAGAAGTGTATTTGAGAAGCACCAGAATCAAGAGCATTTGCAATGAGTTCAGTAATGATTGCTTCCTCCTGTGGAAAAGGATAACTGTCCCGTATGTCTTCAAGAAGATGCTTAAGATTTACTCTTGTCTCACCCATTGGATTTCCTTAATGTCTGTTCGCCGCCGTTTCGCCTAACGTATGCAATAAAAACGAATGTATGAAGCGAACTATAAATAAATATCGAATACCAAAATGTGAGCGGAATATTTTTCATTCTACGTTTTTATTGCTGTTAGCCGCCGTGCTTATAGTATTAATTGTTTGCCGAAATACGCCGATTAATCCATCGAAAATATTTATGAGTTTATCGGTGACTGAGAATAGAATTATAGTTATTACATTGTAAACAAATAATCCAACGGAGAAAGCAATGAGAACAAAAGATGATAGTGGGCTTGACTTAAAAGACAATAATCCCCAGACAAACATAGCGAGCGACAATACAAAATTGAATATTCGCAGAAGCAATATTAGTCTATTCTTGCCGACGGTTGTGTCTTGGTTTGGTTGGTTTACACTTGGGTTTGCAATAGCCCGCATAGTTTTTACCTGCCAATACGAACCGAACAAGGTAGTCGCAGATGGTATGATGATAATGGCTATGGTTATCCAGTCTATATTCATTTTACTATTTATAGGATATTATGCTTTCGGCATAATAAAATCTTTATCAAAGCATGGCGGCTAACGTTTGCTGCTAAATTTCGTTGGGGAGTTCGAAGCAGCGGTCTTGTCCCCCGCTAAAATAGTTGCCAATATACAAAAATAATTCCTATCTAACCATCTGCCCCAATGGAATTTAGCAGCTGTTAGGTGGCGTTTTTTATTCGTCCTTTTTCTGAATTTGCTCTAAAATATTGTACTTAGTCTGACGAGCCTTCCATCTATCGCGTGCAAACTTTTGCATATCTGTTATGGTATCCTTTTCGTCAATTATTTCTAGACCAAGTAATGTTTCAATTATGTCTTCTAATGTTACAATGCCGTCTAGCCCACCGTATTCATCAACTATCAAAGCGATGTGCTCCTTTTCTTCCAGTAATTTTTCCCAGAGGGTAAAAAGAAACATGGTTTCAGGTACGACTATAATTTCTCTTTTAATATCTCTAAGTTTTAGTTCGTGTTGGTCTTCTGCTAGTTTCTCAAAAACAGATTGCCTAAAAACATAACCCATTATGTTCTCGTCTTTTCCCGAGTAAATGGGAATTCTTGAGAATTTCAAGTAATCCTTATTTTTTAAAAAATCTGCTAACGAAAGATTCTCATCGGCAACTACCAAAACAACTCTGGGCGTCATTATTTCGGTAACCCTAACATTTTTAAGTTTCAGAAGATTCTGAATTATTTTATGTTCTTTGTCGGAAAAAACTCCTTCATCATTCCCAATGCTAGCAAGCGCAGCAATTTCTTCCCTACTCGTTGTTTGCTCTTGACGATTTTTAGAAATGGCTTTTGTTATAAATGCAGAAATCAGAACCAGAGGATAGGTAATAAAAATCATTACACGGATAATCGATGAAGTATACTTCGCCAAACTTCTCCAGTATCTGGCACCAATTGTTTTAGGAAAGATTTCGGTCAGAACTAAGATTAGGATTGTAAGTATTGCTGAAACTAATCCAAAGTATTCATCCCCAAATATTATAACAGCTTGAGCACCTACACCGGCTGCACCAATCGTGTGAGCAACAGTATTCAACGAAAGTATTGCCGACAGTGGTTTGTCAATATTACTCTTGAGTTTTAAAAGTTTATTTGCCCAAGAGTTTCCATTTTCATATTTAACAATCAGAAATGAATTTGGAGTAGAAAGCAAAACAGCCTCCATTATTGAACAAATGAACGAAATAATCAGGGCAAGAAATAGATAGGAAAGAAGTAGTACCATTTTTTCTTTCAAAGATAAATATTTTTCAAAGGAGATTGTTGTTTACATCAGTTCAAAATGCCACCTAACTAGTGTAACAAAGCCATATGGCGTCTTTCATACCAATTTGGTTGGATAAACGCCATAATATTATTTTAACTTTCATTTAATTCCCTTTAACATTACCGCTTTATCTAATGGATTAACAATATTAGTCATAGATTTCTTACTCACGTGTGTATAAATTTCTGTTGTTTTTGAACTGCTGTGTCCAAGCAGTTCTTGTATGAACCTTAAATCTGTTCCGCCTTCTAATAAGTGTGTGGCAAATGAATGCCTAAGTGTATGTACTGTTACTCTTTTTTTAATACCGGTTTTTTCAACAGCACGGTTAAAAACATTTTGTATACTTCTTTCTGCTAAATGTACTCTTCCATTTCCACCTTCAAATAAGAATTCTTTAGGCTTATATTCTTTGTAGTATTGCTTAAGTTTTTCAAGCATGAATTCAGATAACAAAGTATATCTATCCTTTTTACCTTTTGCTTGCCTAATATGTATAAGTTTTCTGATACTATCAATATCTCCTATTTTAATTCTTACGGCTTCACCTACACGTAACCCTGCAGAGTAAATCAACATCAGTAATGTTTTATGTTTTAGGTTATTAATAGAGTTAAATATACTGATCACTTCTTCTTGGCTCAATATATCGGGGAGTTTTTTCTGCTTTTTTGGTCGTGGAATAGAATTAATAATTAAGGGTATTTTATAAAGCTCGATGTAAAGAAATCGAAGAGCATTAATCATTTGATTTATCGAAGATGTTTTCTGTTTCTTATCTTCAATCAAATAAAGCAAATATTTTTTAATCTCATCGTTCAAAATATTTCTTGGGTGAACAGGCTTAAAGTAATTAACAAATGCTCTCAGACAGCTTAAATAAGATTTGATTGTTTTATAACTATAATTCCGTAATCTCATCTCGCTTCGGATGGTTTCAAAAAATCCTGGTGTTTTAGATAGAATTGTTTTCAAATTTTTACTAATCGACTGAGATAAATTTTAAAGCTCCGCTTTGTAAGTCACACTTTAAAAAGAAAATCGCATTTCTATTACACCAACTCAGAGTTTAATTGCCTAATTCTATTTCTACTATGGTAAACCGCCTCAACATACTCAAAGGAATTGTTCTTTTCAAGCAAAAAGGTTGAAAAACGAATTTTTGTAAAAATAGTGAGTTATTGAATAGTAAAACTATAGTGAAACTAAGACTAAGATTCAGATGAAGTATTCAATGATTTTTTACTCGATTAAAACTAAGAGTGGATCAGGAAAGTTTTTACGCTAAGTCAACTGCGTTATTTGAGCAGGATAAATTTCTTTGTAATTGAAAAAGCTCCGGATTTCAATTGGTAATAATATATTCCGCTGGATAATGGATAATGATTCGTCAGTTGATGGATGGAGAATGAAAAATTATGAACGCCACTTTCTTTTAATCCATCCTCTAATGTGGCAACTTCTCTTCCAAGTGCATCGAAGAGTTTTAATGTGACGTGGTCACGGTTCATTAATGAATACCTGATATTGGTCTGTCCGTTGAATGGATTGGGAAAATTTTGTGAGAGATTAAATTCATTGATCGGGGGATTATCGTTCACTTCTGTTGATAAATTCAAAAGCCATTGAATTCCATTTTGAAATATTTTTTTCCTTTCTTCAACGCTTTCATGAACTCCGCCAAGATAGGTTAAGCAATTTTGAGTTAAAACCTTTGCAGGCAAACCATTGTATGCGAGAATAGCATCGTAATCGCCGGATCTTGCAAGAACAACTTCACCGGTATATGTTTGCATTGCTCCATCTATATCAAGAGTATAGGAGAAATTTTCAGCGCTGCCGTAAAATCCATTTGTTACTGGGTGGGTATGATTTACAATTGTTACAGAATCTGTGAAGTTGAAATTAGCTTCACCATAAAGATGCAGCATAGAAGTCCACATACTGGCATGAATACTGTCAAGATTTATTACAGAATAAGCAAGATCATCGCCGATGAAATATACAGGTCTTCCCGAATGATAAAACTGAAAGATTAAATCTACTATCTCATTGTAAATACCGCCTGATTGGTAGCTAAGATCGTTCCAAATTAATAAGTCGCTTCCATCGAGTGTTTCATAAGTAAGCGAATCTTTAACAACATCTGAATTTTGGATACCCATTGATGTGAGGTAGCTTTTGATCGAATCGATTTCATCTGTATAAAAATCGAAGTTCTTAACTATTGTAACTTTTTTTATCGACTGACTGTGCGAATCATGGCTAATCGAAAAGAAAACTATTAATGAAAAAACGATTGCGATCCTATTTCTCATACACACTCCCAAAATTTTTGAAAAGATAAAAATATCCTCATCGGGTCATCTCTCCTAAATAAGCCTGCAGTTCAATCACTTTTGAGAATTATTGATCTTAGATGGTCTTATTTACCTCTTTGCTGTTACCTTCTGAAAACCAATCCAATATGCACAATCGGAAAAATCTTGTCAAGAGGAAAGGTTTTGGAAAATGGTCGTGAAGTTTTTATAAAAGTGCAAAATAAATTTAAGCTGAGGCGGAGACAAAAGTTTAGAGGTGTATTAGAGGATTACTTTTAACTATGGTTCTTAACAGCACAAAAAAGTTTTTTTGTCTTAAAAACGTTGAAAATTTTTTTGTTAATAAATATCGTAGGAACCCATCCGATAAATCTGGATGGGTTTTACGATTCAGAAACTAATCAGAGAGCAATTTAACTTTTAATCTAAAAGCGACATCTGCACTCGCGCGGAAATTAAATGGTGTTGGAGAAATTCCAGTAGCAGAAAGCGTCGCAGTGAAACGTCTATTAGTTGATGTGCTCAAGTAATTATTCATTGCTGTGACTTCTGCATCAGTCAATGTTAATGGAGCCGGCGTAGTAACAAAGTTAGCTATATTCACTCCAGTAAATGTTTTCACAAAAAGTGGTGAACCGGTTAAATTTGCAATAGTGAGAGTTAGATTTCCGGTTGCACCAGTACCGACATCGATTGTTCTGAATGCAGACGTTACAAATTGAATACTTTCGACTTTATCTGCATAATCACGATAGACCTGAGTTGTATCGAGCCAGATTGATTTGCTTACTGATGCTGTCGAGGTCGAACCGCTCACGTTAAATGTTGCAGGCATCCAGATATTAATGTACATAAAATCGAATGCGTCAAGTATACAGCTTTGAAAAGAAAAGCTTGATACGATTGTAAATGCTATTAGTAATGTTGATAAATTCTTTTTCATAATTTCTTTTCCTCCAATTAAAATCCAAATGTTAATCCGCCGGTAAAGACTGACTGAGAGCCAAGACTATAATCGGCGCTTAATGTTAAGAATGCTAAATTCAATGCCCCTCCGACTACTACACGAAATGTATTATCCCCATCAATATCAACGGAAATATTTCTGTCAACTCTTAGCAAAGGATTGCCGCTTGCAGGATCTCCTTTAATCTTGTAATCGAGCTTGAAGTTTGATGATTCATACTGCAATCCGCCATAAGCTGTAAATACACCAAATGATTTACTCGCATGTGCATTGAATGCAAGATTTGTTGATGAAATTAGATTTGTAACTTCAAGTTTATTGTAAAGAACTTGAACTGCAACATCAAGAGGGATCAGCGGGATCCATTGGCTGATATTGTGTTTCACCCCAATTCCAAGAAAATTAAATTCGTTTTCATTGATATTGACAGAGGGAATAAAGCGAACAAGAAGTTCCGTCCCAAATGTGCTAATAGTAGCTTGAGGCACACCAAATGGAACACTTGTTTGATTGAAACCATCAGGATAAGTAACAAAACCGAATGGTCCGGAATAAATTCCCCCTTTGTTTCCCCAAATCGTTGCAGATGGATCACCAGAAGCGTATCCGGTTGGGAGCTTAGGATCAAATGTTAGTTGGTCATTTGGAATAAAGATCATCATTCCTTTAATGCCGATCGAGAATCCAAAAATCTTTGCGACTTTTGCAGAATGAAATCCACCGGAATTTAATCCAGTTCCAAGCGTAGTGACCATTGGCTTTACGTAGCTGATAATATCGTTTTCATCGATTTTACCGAATCGGTCATCTAATTGGGAATACGCCTGTCCAGTTAATAAACCGAAAATTGTAACTATAAAAATTAACTTTTTCAAAGTAACTCCTATATTATTTTTTTAATATTTATAAGCGCCCTCACATATAAAAATAATGTGATTCATTTAGGTGAATAATACAATTTTGTTTATTAAAAAAGAATTCCTTTTTCTTTTTTTATCGATAAATTCTAATTGAACACGATGTGAATGTTAAAATCATTATTCAAAAGAAAAAAATTTATCCGATAATGATTGTAAATCAATAAATATTAAATTTGTATTGAAAATTCTTGGAGATCTGTATGTTTTCGAACTCTATCAGGCTTTTATTTTTACTCTCTGTAATTTTATTAATTTCAAACTGCCGGGAGACTCCTTCTGACAGTGAACTACCTCAAATTCCCCCTGATCCAAGCGGAAGTGTTCCAGTGTTGGTTAGGAATAATTTAGTTCCTTCAGGGAGTTTTGCAACAGTCAATGGTGAAAGAAGAAAATTAAATCTTTCTGGTATAGTCATAAATAATTATTCAGTCGACTTAAAAGGGACAAACGACGCCGGACAGAATGTTTGGATCGAGGTAGACAGCGTGAATAAAGGTATACTCGTAAATAGAGTCAGCCGTGGAAATATTCTTCCTGCTGATGTGGTTTTTTGTGTGGATGTGTCTGGAAGCATGCCAGCTGCCGTGGTTGATTCAATTTTGAACACAATAAGTATTTTCGCAGATGTTTTATATAATTACGGAATAGATTTGAGATTTGGCGGAATTGGCTATGTAGGGGACATTCGAGGATATAAAAATCTTACAGGCGATGTTGCGAATTTTAAAAATTGGGTGCGCTCAACAAAGTTTGAAGATCCATCTACTGAGGTTTTATTTCCGGCTTATGGTTCAAGTTCGCTTTCTCAAAATTCAGTAACAGCAATAAAATTTGCAGATTCTGCTTTTTCGTGGCGAAGCGGAGCTCAGAAAATTTATATTTTATTTACGGATGCACCAGTTAGTCCAAGCTCTCAAGTCAATTGGGCAAATGAATGGGTTGTTGCAAATCAAAAAGGCAAAGCTTCTGTAAATGTTGTATTCTTCGGTGACACCACAAAATATACAAATCAATGGTATCCGCTGAATTTATCGAATCAAAATCCTAAGGACATTGCTTACGCCACAGGCGGAAGCTTCTCGCTCTTTCCCGGAACGGCTGAAGGCTTGGATATTTCCAAACTTCCGATTACAAACGCATTAGCATCAAGTCATTCAATTGAGTTTTTATCAAAATCCGGATCGAGAAAAGTCAGAGTAATTCTTTCAGTCAGTTCGAATTACGACGGGCAATCGAGCTTCGTTGTAAATTTTCCGTAGTTTGATCTTTAAAAAACGGAGGGATAATAATTTTATCCCTCTGCTATAATAAAAAATCTTCCTCAGAAATTTTCGTTTAGGGCATATTTTGTTTGAGTAAAAATATTTTAAAATAGTTCTTGACTTACAGTATACGTTAACGTATACTTGTACAGAAAATATACGTAAAAGGACACAATGAAGAATAATTTTTACACTGAAGAAGAGCTCTTAAACAAAATTTCACTTTCCACGAAAGATTTTGAAGAGCTGAAATCTCATGCACTAATTGCTCCGGTAATTAAAAACAAAGGGAACACGGCCTTGTATGACAGCGATTCTATATTGGCTCTCGAAAAAATTATTCATCTCAAAGAGCTTGGTTATGGGATTGAAGAGATCAAGAAGATAATAAAAAAAGTTGGGCTGCCTGTAAAATCCGAACAAGAGCAAAAAGCAGAAAGCTTGAACTTTATAACAATTGGTGAACTATCTGAAAAGATAGGAGTCAATGCTCGTACTCTGAAGCACTGGGAAGAAAAGGGAATTATTGAGCCTGATGCACGGAGTGAGGGCGGAGTGCGATTGTATCAAGAAATATATGTTTTTTTTGGAGAATTGATTTTAGATCTCCAAATGTTTGGCTATTCGCTTGATGAAATTAAGGAAGTTTCGGATATGTTCAGAGATTTTGTTGCCTTGAGCAGCAAAGAAAATATTTATCCATTAAGTGAGTCAGTCGATAAACTAAAAAAGATGCAGGAAAAAATTACTAACCTTTATTCGAAAATAAAAAAACTTACTGAGGGAATTGAGCGTTGGGATGAACTTCTTAAAAAGAAAAAAAAGGAAATAAATCAATTACTTCAGAAGTATGAAAAACAAAATCCGAAAAAATAATCACGAAAGAAATTAAATGATCAACAGAATATTATTTATAGAACCAAAATCACCTGACCTCCACATTTTTTCAACATTTGCACTTCCGAGATTGGGAACAATCCTTCTTGCAACAATTGCCAAAGAACATGGATATGAGTGTCGAGTATTAATTGAAAATATTGAAGAGCTGAATTCAGAACTGCTTTGGGAATTTGATCTCGTTGCAATTTCTACAATTACTTCAACTGCACCTCGTGCTTACGCCATCGCAGATTATTGCAGGAAAATTGGAATCCCAGTTGTGCTCGGCGGTTCTCATGTAACGTTTTGTAAAGATGAAGCACTCGAGCATGCTGACTTTGTTATTCGTGGTGAAGGAGAAAAAGCTTTTCTGAAATTGGTGGATGCTTTAAATTATGATTACTCCTTGAATGATGTTCCAAACCTTTCCTTCAAAAATGGTTCTGAAATTATTCACAATTCAACCGAAGAACATATCTTCAATCTTGATGAACTTCCTCACCCGGATTTTACTTTGATACAGGGGGGGATGAAGAATTTAAATAACACCCGAATTATTCCTGTTCAAACCTCTCGCGGCTGTCCGTTCGATTGCACATTTTGCTCAGTAACTACGATGTTTGGGCATAAATATCGTTTTAACTCAGTGGAGTATGTCCTCGAAGAAATTTTTGAATACAATGATGATCCAAACAATTTTATTTTCTTTTACGACGATCATTTCCTCGCTAATAGAAAAAGGACAAAACAATTGCTTGAAGAAATGATCAGGAGAAAGTTCAGACTGAAATGGTCTGCACAAGTGAGAGCTGATATTTCGAAAGATGAGGAATTGATTCGATTGATGAAACAGGCAGGCTGTCAGACGGTGTTCATAGGATTTGAATCAACAAATCCTGATAGTTTACTGAGCATGAAGAAAAAGCAAGATGTAAATGACAGTATCCAAGCAATTTACATTTTAAAGAAATACAAAATTGCTATACACGGAATGTTTGTATTTGGATTTGATGAAGACACTGCCAAATCCTGCAATGCGACTATCAAATTTGCGAAGAGACACAAGCTAAGCTCTGTACAGTTTTTATTACTCACTCCATTTCCAGGAACAAGTCTTTATGAAAAATTAATTAATGAAAATCGAATTTTATTGAACGATTGGAGCTTTTACGATGCTCATCATGTAGTTTTTCAACCAAGGAACTTTTCAATTCTGGAATTACAATTAGCTCAAATGAAAGGGCACAAGAAATTTTATTCGCAGATTCAATTGATGAGAAGAATATTTTTATTGCGGATTGAAGAGGCGGTAATCAATATTTATGCTCGGAGATTAAATAGATTCTGGAAGAAGTTGAATAAACCTTATTTGAAGCTTGCAAACCTTGTCAGGAATTCAAAATGTTTCGAAATCAAGTTTAACATCAAAAAGCCAGTAAATATTTTAGAGTAACGATTACCGACTGATGATTCAGCACGATATCTAACTTCAGCTACAAATGAGCCTGCTCTAAATAGGTTGCAGCATTGATTTAGAATCGGATGTTAGTTGAAAAACGAAAAATTTTTTCATCAATTGTACCTTTTTAGATTCGGCTCATAAATTAAAATACATCTTGTATTCGAAAGGATGCGGCATTGTAGCAATTGATTTTATTTCTTCCTCTTTCAACTTAATCCATTGTTCAAGAAGTTTGTCTGTGAATACACTATCGCGTTTCAAAAATTCATTATCCAATTCAAGGGCATCCAAAGCTTCTGCTAAATTTCTTGGGAGAAAGTGAATGGTCTTATCTTTTCCTAAATCAAAAATGTTCGTATCGTACGGACCGAATCCTTCTTGGGAAGGCTCAATCTTATTTATGATTCCATCTAATCCAGCCATCAGCATTGCACTATAACATAAGTATGGGTTTGAGGTTGCATCCGGTGGGCGATATTCCATTCGCGTCATCTTTGGATCGTTAATGTACTTTGGAATTCGTATCGCTGAAGAACGATTTGCTTGGCCAAATGTAATTGCAACCGGAGCTTCGAAACCTGGAACGAGTCGTTTATAAGAATTTGTACTTGGATTTGTAAATGCACACAAAGCAGGTGCATGTTTCAATAATCCGCCGATGTAGTATAAAGCTGTCTTGCTTAGATTTCCGTATTCACCCTTTTTGTAAAATACATTTTTGCTTTTCTTTGTAAGAAATTGATGAACATGAAGTCCATTTCCAGCTTGATGGAACATTGGTTTGGGCATGAAAGTGACGAATAAGTTTTTAATGCGTGATAAATTGAAAAGGGTATACTTGCTGATGATTGTTTTATCTGCCGCCTCGAGAAGATTCATGAAATGAGTTTCTATCTCTTGTTGTCCGCGTTCACCGACTTCATGATGATGATATTTAACTTTTACACCAAATTTTTTCAGATAGCTGCACGCTTCATCACGGAAATCATCGTAGATATCGAACGGATTTGCGGCATGATAGGCGTTTGCATAAAACTCTTCTCCGTGTTCAATTCTATAATAAGACGAAGCTGTGCGAGTATCATATTCAACTTTACTGAAAATGTAAAACTCGAATTCGGGTCCCCACCAAGATCGATCGGCAACGCTGTGTTTCTTCAAAATGCCTTCTGCTTTTTCAGCGATGTATCTGCCGTCTTGTTCAAAACGAGATCTTTTTAAATCAGTTAAATGTATATTCGTAAAGAAACTTAAAGTTGGAGCTTCTCTAAATGGATCGATCACTGCTGTTTCCAAGTCGGGAATTAAAATCATATCACTGTTTTCGACTTTTGAGAATTTATAACTCGAACCGTCGAATCCAACTCCATTCTTCACAATGTCGTCAAGTGTCATATCTGAAATTGGAAGTGAGATGTGATGAAGCTTGCCGATCAAATCGGTGCATTTCAAATCAATCACTTCGATGTGTCGTTTTTTGATCAGTGCATTCAGTTCTGAAATTTTTTTCTTTGTGTTCATATTCATTAATTTATTAATGTAGAGATACAAATCATTGCATCTCTATGGTTATTAATTATTCAAAAACGTTTTCAACGTTTATAATTTTAATTTTGTCTGGATTAATCTTAAAAGAATATTTTTGGATGTCTCTATCTTCATCCAAAATGTGCTGTGAAATATTTGAATGTTGATAAGTCATTGGAGAAACATTGTTCTCTAGAAGATCCTTCATAAACATTTGTGCGTTTTCGGACACTACTGCGACTTTGATATTTTTTGTATTTAAATATTTTCGAACTGCATCATCGACTTGCTTTTTAGAGATCTTTGGCATTTTCTTTGCAATTTCGTCTATGAGATATTTTGTCTTATAGAAGTCTGAGTCCATTTGATATCCAAGTCTGCGTGATTGCGTCTGTACCCAAAGCTTTGAGTAGTTGATTAGAAATTTCTTCGTCTCTTCAAAATCTTTTTCTGGAATTCCATTTTTAATTAGAAGTTCAATTTCCCGAATTGCCATTCGCAGAGAAAAATGCCTGTTCGCATTTGCAACGGGGCGAATCCATACACTGAAAAATTGCTGCTGACGCGGAATGTTCGGAAGCGGAAATGTACTTCCCCCTTCTTGAATAAAATTTTCAATATAAGAGTAGTCACCGTAATTTAATCCGCGGTCACCTCTCATTTTATTCATCAATACTCCATTGAATGTCCTATGCTCTCCGAGATAAGAATTGGCAATCATCAAGGCAAGGAACTCCTTACTCGAACGAGTCAGATTAACGGGAAATCCAAATGAGAGGGCAGTTGAAATTGTTTTCTTTTCAATGAGATTAATTTCAACGTCTTGAATTTTGTTTGGTTGAGTCAGTTTAACAACATTTGTTTTTCCCTTTGGAAGCTTCACAAGATCGAATTTAATTTTGTCGATGAATTTTTTATCAAAGTTACCGGCTATCCCAACAGTTAGATTCGTCTGCGTGTAATATTTCTTATAGAAGTTTTTTGCATCATCGAGATTTATTGAGTTGAGACTCGATATTTTTCCTGCTTCGATATTTCCATATGGATGATTTTCATAAAGCATCTCTTCTAAAACAGCTTTACCGAGATTTTCATCATTCTCATTTCGTAAAGTGTTTTTAATGTAATTCAACTGTAAATCTTTGAGCCGTATAAAATCATTTTCATCCATTCGCGGGTTGGTGATAACCTGTTCAAAAATATTCCAGAATTTTTCAAGATTGTCTTTGTGAATTTCCGCGACAAATGTTGTAACTTCTTTATTCGGGATCACACCGATTCTCCCTGCCATTGGATAAAGTTTTTCGAGCATTTCTTTGTAGGTGACTAAGCCGTATCCGCCTTGTGAAATAAGATCTGCAGTTAATTGGTTTAATCCTTCTTTACCATCTGGTTCGTTTACACTTCCGACTCGGAACTGAATTCTAAACGAGATGATAGGAGAATCTGTAATTTTAATTGAAGTAAATTTCATACTTTGCGCCATAGAGTCAAACATAAATATTTGAAGGAAAATAACTGATAGACTAATAATCTTTTTCATTTTAGTTTCCTCCTGATGTAAGTAATACAACATTCCTGCTTTCACTGCCGAAATATTTTTTTGCTGCAGCTTGAATATCATCCGGAGTGATATTTGATATTGTCGAATAAAATCTGTTCAAACTGATAGGATCGTTAGTCAGGTTAACGTAATAAGAAACTGTCGATGCAACATCATCCGGATTATCAAGCCCGTGAATGAATGAATATTTCAGATTGGAAATTACATCGTTCAATTTCTTTGGAGAGACGGGATTCGATTTTAGCTCATCAATTGCATTGTAGATTGAATTTTTTACCTTATCAATGTCGCCTTCTTTTTTTATTCGCCCATAAATTCGGAATAATGAAGGATCACGGTTCAAAGGCGCGCTTCCAGAAACAAAGTCGACAAGCTTTTCATCGAGAACTAATTTTTGATAAAGTTCAGAGGTCTCTGCAAAGAGAAGCCGTGAGATAACATTCAAAGCAGCAATATCTTTACTGAGATCATTAAACTCTGGGACTTTGTATCCAACATAAAGATAAGGTAAAGTTTTGTGCGGAGCTTTAGCATCAAGCGTCCTTTCTGCTTTTTGTTCGGGCTCTTTGGGAATGTTCGGTATGAAGGAACCTCGTTTCCAATTTCCATAATATTTATCGACAAGTGATTTCGCTTTGTCGAAATTCACATCGCCGACAATTACAACTGTGCAATATTCCGGACGATAGTATCTATCAAAAAATTGAAGACTGTATTCATATTGATTCGGCATTTCTTTTATGTCTTCTAAATAACCAATAGTAGTATGGCGGTAAGTGTGAGAGTTAAAAGCGAGCTTCGACATTTCTTCATTCAAAATTTGAAAAGGATTCATTGCGCTTTTATTGTACTCACCAAGAATTGCACCGGCTTCGGTTTGAAATTGCTCCTTACTGTACTTTAAGTTTTGAAATCTATCTGACTCAATATCGATTATTGTTTCGAGTGCATCTGCACTTGCGACTATATGGTACGCGGTTAAATCCAATGATGTAAACGCATTTGAATCTGCGCCGAGCAATTTCAAAACACGGTTATACTCAACATCTGAATATTTTTCAGTTCCTCGAAACATCATGTGTTCGAAAAAGTGTGCGAATCCTGTTTTGCCTGGTTCAACTTCATTTCTTGAACCTGTACGAACAATTGTGTAATAGGCAACAACGCCAGGACTATTGTATGGGATCACTACAAGATTTAAACCATTATTTAAAGAATATTGTTTAATCTCGTAAGGAAAAATATTTTCAGAGTGCGAAGTCATTGTCAATCCTAAAGAAAAAGTTAATATCAGTATGCTTTTTATAAGTTTCATAATTTTACCTCCTATTTTTTTTTCAAATCCATGAAAACTTGTACTGAGCTAGTTGAAGTATCTGTTCAATCCGCTAAATCCGCATTCTATTTCGTAATTACAGTTTGAATTTAAAACAGTTGAGATTTTATTTCGCACAATTTACAGCAGCAATTCCTAGATACTGTGCGTGAATATCAAGCTCCTCTTCAATTCGCAAAAGTTGATTGTATTTTGCAATACGGTCAGTTCTGCAAGCTGATCCAGTTTTAATCATTCCCGCATTTGTTGCAACGGCAATATCGGCAATAGTTGTATCTTCAGTTTCACCCGAGCGATGGCTGATGATGGAAGTGTATCCGGATTGTCGAGCCATCTCAATTGCATTCAGAGTTTCTGTCAGTGTTCCAATTTGGTTTACTTTAATCAAAATAGAATTACAAATTCCTTTTTCAATTCCTTTTGCTAGAATCTCTGGATTAGTTACAAACACATCATCACCAACAAGTTGGATTTTCGAACCGACAGTATCAGTTAAAAGTTTCCATCCATCCCAATCCAACTCAGACATTCCATCTTCAATAGAAATGATCGGGTATTTCTCCACCCAATTTTTCCAGTAATCGACCATTTTCTCCGACGACAATTCTGATTTATCAGATTTTGAAAAGACATATTTCTTTTTCTTATCGTCATAAAATTCACTCGCTGCTGGATCTAATGCGATTGAAATATCTGTTCCCTCTTTGAATCCAGCGATTTTTATTGCTTCAAGTATAACTTCTATTGCTTCTTCATTTGATTTCAAATTTGGAGCGAAGCCGCCTTCATCACCAACTGCAGTATTATAACCTCTTTTCTTCAGAACAGTTTTTAAGTTATGAAATACCTCAACTCCCATCCGCAGTGATTCTCTGAAAGATTCACCCCCAATGGGCATTATCATAAATTCTTGAAAATCTACATTGTTATCGGCATGTTTGCCTCCATTAATGATATTCATTAATGGAACTGGAAGTACTTTTGCATTTGTCCCCCCGATATATCTATATAGTGGAAGCCCAAGCGCGTAACTTGCAGCTCTTGCTGCTGCTAGCGATGCACCAAGTATTGCATTTGCACCAAGATTTGCTTTGTTTGGAGTGCCATCCAACTCTATCATCATATTGTCAATTCCAATCTGATCTGTTGCATCGAAACCGATTAAATGTTCTGCAATTATTTCATTAATATTTTCTACTGCTTTGAGTACACCTTTTCCTTGATAACGTAATTTGTCTCCATCACGAAGTTCAACAGCTTCAAGCGTTCCGGTTGACGCTCCGCTTGGAATTGCAGCACTTCCAACCGAACCATCTTCAAGATAAACATCTACCTCAACTGTAGGATTTCCTCTTGAATCAAGTATTTCTCTTCCAATTACATCTATAATCGTTGTCATTTTATCTCCTTTGATTGAAAAATTTTATACTAAATTACCGAGAAAGGGATGCAAAGGCAATCCTGCTTCTTTATAGTTATTTGCTTATCAATAGGAATTTATTATTTTATCGCCGAAGTTAAATCAAATCGTAAACTTTTTTCAAATTTCGAAACGAAATTCGATTTAAATATTAACTTAAAGTAAGTCCTTTATAAACAACTTTACAACAATCAATTCTGAACTTGGTCTATAGAAAATAAGTAGGATTATCCGATGAGTCTAGATTTTATCTTATCAAATCTACTTAATCCACCAATTTTATTCTTCTTTTTGGGAATTCTCGCTGTGATTGTTAAATCTGACTTAGATATTCCTCAGCCCGTTCCAAAATTACTCTCCTTATATTTATTGTTTTCAATTGGTTTTCACGGTGGAACTTCATTAGCTAATAGCGGATTGAATCAAGATGTCATTCTAATTCTTTTTGCTGCAATTTTTATGGCGATGTTCGTTCCCATTTGTGCCTTTTTTATTTTAAGGTGGAAATTTGATGTATACAATGCTGCAGCAATTGCTGCTGCTTATGGATCAGTTAGTGCAGTAACTTTTATAACCGCAGGATCATTTTTAAAACAATTACAAATAAGTTATAGCGGACATTTAGTGGCAGGTATGGCTATCATGGAATCTCCTGCGATTGTAATTGGACTTATATTGATCAGGCTATTTACAGGAAAATTCAAACTCAGGGAAAGCATTTTCAGTTTTGCAGAAGTAATTAAAAAATCAATTGTTAACGGATCTGTTTTCTTGCTGATCGGCAGTCTTTTAATTGGATTCATTTCTGGAGAGAAGGGGGATGAAGCCCTTTCACCCTTTACAGATTTAATATTCAAGGGTGTGCTATCATTTTTTCTACTTGATATGGGTTTGATTGCAACAAAGAGAATTAGTGATATAAAGCAAGTTGGGATCTTCAGCACTTCATTCGCAATTATTGTTCCTTTGTTAAATGCTGCCATTGGAATTTTAATCTCGTTTCTAATCGGAGTCTCGAAAGGTGATGCAATGATGTTCACGATTCTTTGTGCAAGTGCATCTTATATAGCTGTTCCAGCTGCTATGCGATACGCTGTACCCGAAGCCAATCCGAGTTTGTACGTTACAATGGCTTTAGTGATTACTTTTCCCATGAATATACTCCTCGGTATTCCAATTTACTATTACGTTATCAATTTAATCTGGATGTAAAATGAAAACTCTAAAAAAAGTAGAAATAATAACGGATTCAATTGTACTGGAAAAAATTACTTCTCTCCTTGAAAAGTTGGAAGTGGGTTATACGGTCATCCCAGAGGTATTTGGTAAGGGAAGTCGTGAAAAAAGATTTGATGATGATGTTACGGATACATTCCGGAATATAATGGTAATAATCTGTTGCGATGAACCAACAGCTGTTAAAATTTCTGAGGGTGTTGAAAAAATAATTCTGGATCGAGGTGGAATTGTATTAATTTATGATGTTGATATGATATATCACGGGTAATTGTTCTGGATTGGAATGCTCATCTTAGAATGAATCTTTCGAATTTTTTCAATAATAAATATTAATTAAACCAACATTTAAATAATAGAAAAAACCAGTGGCATTCGATTCAATTGAGAGTTGTTTTTTGGATTCTTGATGTTTGAAATAAAACTCTTGTAAGTTATCTTTGTCATAGTGAACCACTATTAATTAAACAATTAGAGAGGAATGAAATGACGTACATTACCGAATCGGGAAAGAAATTAGTTACGTTAATCCCAGGCGATGGAATTGGACCTGAGGTTGTTAATTCAGCAAGAAAAATTATTGAAGCTGCTGGTGTAGCGATAGAGTGGGAAGAAAGAGAGGCAGGATTCAGTGTTTTTAAAAAAGGTCTCGAATCCGGTGTTCCAAAAGAAACAATCGAATCAATTGGCAAAACAAGAGTTGTATTAAAAGGCCCTCTTGAAACCCCAGTCGGCTTCGGCGAAAAAAGTGCAAACGTTACACTCCGAAAACTTTTTGAAACATTTGCTAATATTCGGCCCGTTAGAGAACTGCCTGGCATAATCACTCCTTATAGCGGCCGTAATATTGATTTAGTTGTTGTGCGAGAAAATGTTGAAGACCTTTACGCCGGGATTGAGCACATGCAAACTCCAGGCGTTGCCCAATGTCTAAAATTAATTTCCAAAAAAGGTTGTGAAAAGATAATTCGATTAGCCTTTGAATTTGCGATATCAGAAGGAAGAACCAAAGTTCATTGTGCTACTAAATCAAATATCATGAAATTCACAGAAGGCATGCTAAAGAAAACCTTCGAGGAAATTGCACCTGAATATCCAGATATCGAATCTTCACATATAATAATTGATAACTGCGCTCATCAGTTGGTAAAAAAACCTGAGCAGTTTGAAGTGATTGTAACCACAAATATGAATGGTGATATCATCAGCGATTTGACTTCAGCGCTGATCGGCGGATTGGGTTTTGCACCTTCTGCAAATCTCGGTAATGAAGTGGCTATTTTTGAAGCTGTTCATGGTTCTGCGCCAAAATATGCAGGGAAGAATGTGATCAATCCTACCGCTCTTATCTTTTCGGCCATCATGATGCTGAGATATTTGGATGAGTTTGAAGCCGCTTCTAAAATAGAACATGCTGTCCTTGTAACTTTGGAAGAAGGAAAGGTAAAAACTGGTGACGTTGTTGGCTACGATAAGGGAACTCCAACAACAAAATATACTGATACAATAATCGGCAACTTAGGAAAAACTGCTAAGAAATGGAGTGTTCGGGACTATAAGAAAATTAAATTACCAGCTGTAGATAAAGCTCCTGATATTGTTAAGATAGAAAATCATAAATTGATTGGTTCGGACATCTTCATTGAATCTCCACTTTTTCCGGATAGCTTAGGTAAAAGTCTTGACGAGATTTGTAAATCAACTAAATTAAAACTGAAAATGATTTCCAACAGAGGAACAAAGGTATATCCTGCAACAGGTGCAATCACCGATGTTGTAGATCATTATAGATGCAGATTCATCAGACGAGATGAGACTGCCTCACTAAATGATGAAAATATATTTGAACTTTTACAAAAAGTCGCCGCTCTGCACAAATGGATGCATGTTGAAAAATTAAGAGAATTCAATGGGCAGCCATCGTTCACCAAAGCTCAGGGTGAAGATTAAAAAATAAAATTCTTTGGATAAACCCATCAGGTTATTAAGGAATAGCTGCTTCGGCAGTTATTCCTACCGTATTAATTGCACGATAGATATAACAGTGAGTGAAGTCTGAATCTCATAAAAACTTTCCTCTGCCATATTTTCAATTTTATTAATCCAATTTATTAAAGCTTAATGAACCTGCTCTATTAAGCCGATATGTTTTATTAAGTTGAGTTATTCATTATATTTAATAAAAATTATTCAGCATGGCTATAAAGTTTTATAATACTCTCACTAAAAAACTTGAAGAATTCCAACCTCTGATTCCAGAAAAGATTTCAATGTATATGTGCGGACCAACAGTTTACGATTATTTTCACATTGGGAATGCACGTTCATTCGTAATGGCTGATATTATTAATAGATATTTCCGTTATAAGGGATTTGATGTAAAATTTGTGATGAACCTAACGGACATTGATGATAAAATAATTAATAAAGCCATTGAAGAAAAAATTGATGCGAAATTAGTTGCAGAAAAATACACTCGCGCCTTTTTTGAAGACATCGAAAAATTGAAAATCAAACCTGCGGATTTTTATCCAAAAGCTACAGATAATTTTGATGGAATCGTTAATCTAATTTCTAAACTTGTTGAAAATGGAAGTGCTTATGTAGTCGATGGGGATGTTTTTTTTAATGTCGAAAATTTTAATGGGTATGGAAAACTTTCCGGAAAAAAGCTTGAAGATTTAATCAGCGGGGCGCGTGTGGATGTTAATGAGCAAAAGAAAAATCCGGCCGATTTTGCATTATGGAAATCAACAAAACCAGGAGAACCTTTTTGGGAAAGCCCGTGGGGAAAAGGGCGACCTGGATGGCACATTGAATGTTCTGTGATGTCTATGAAAAACCTTGGAGAGACTTTTGATATTCATGCCGGCGGCAACGATTTGATATTTCCACATCACGAAAATGAAATTGCACAAAGTGAAGCTGCTACGAAAAAACCGCTTGCAAGATATTGGATTCACTTTGGCTTTTTGAATATTGATAATCAAAAAATGTCAAAGTCATTGGGAAACTTTTTCACGCTGCGGGATGTACTAAAAAAATTTTCTGCAGAAGCTTTAAGACTTCTATATTGCCAGACTCTTTACAGCGCACCGTTAAATTTTAGCGATGATTTACTCGCTAGTTCAGAAACTGCATTGAAAAGAATAAAAAATACTATCCATCAAATTAATACGTCCTTATATGCTGAAGAAAATCAAGAGAAATTTAGTACAGAAAAATTCATATCTCAGTTTGAAAGTTCAATGGATGATAATTTCAATACTCCGCAGGCTTTAGCAACCATTTTCGATCTGTGCAAGGAAATAAATCTATTTATTTCGAGACATGAAAAATTATCTGAAGAAAATAGAAAACAGATGTTGAGCACAATTAAATTAATTGGAGGAGATGTTTTGGGAATTATAGACTTCACTGAAAAAACCGGGCACGGTGAAACTCTGTTAAATAATTTAATGAATATTATTATTTCTATTCGAAATGACGCTCGAAATGAAAAACGTTTTGAAGTCTCTGATAAAATTAGAGATGAATTGAAAAAACTTCAGATTGAGTTAGAAGATAAAAAAGGGCAAACAACCTGGAAAATAAATAGGAGTTGATTATGAAAAAGGTCAACAGAAGAAAATTCATTACAAATGCGGCCGTTGCCGGAGCAGGTATTGCTCTGATTGGCAATGAGACATTCGCTTCGTCAAAACATTCATTTTCTGGAAAAGTTGAGAAACCCGTAGTCATTACGACTTGGGATCGTGGTCATGAACCGAATATTAAAGCTTGGGAAATATTGGCTAAGGGGGGAAACTCGCTCGATGCTGTCGAAGCTGGAGTTCGAGTTGCAGAAGACGATCCAAATAATATGTCTGTTGGTTATGGCGGACTGCCTGATGAAACTGGTGTTGTCACTCTCGATGCTAGTATCATGGATTGGCGCGGACGTGCTGGGGCTGTTGGGTATATTCAAAATATTCGTAATCCAATTTCCGTTGCTCGGAAAGTAATGGAAAAAACTCGTCACATAATGTTAGCAGGAGAAGGGGCAAAAAGATTTGCGCTGGCGAATGGATTCAAAACGGAAAATCTTCTTACTGAAGCAAGTCTGAAACGCTGGAATCAATTGAAAGAAAAAGGTGCGGAAACAGATTTTCGCCGATTAGAAGAAAATCACGATACAATCACCATGCTCGCAATTGATAACAACGGAAATTTATCGGGCGCCTGTACGACGAGCGGGCTTGCATGGAAAATTCATGGACGTGTTGGCGATTCTCCAATTATTGGTGCAGGACTTTATCTCGATAATGATGTTGGTGCTGCCGGAGGAACGGGAATTGGCGAAGCAATTTGGCGTTCATTAGCTTCATTTTTGATTGTTGAAAAAATGAGAGACGGGATGTCTCCACAAGAAGCCTGTGTATTTGCAGTAAAAAGAGTAATCAAAGTCAGTAAGCAATATTTAACGGATATAGGTCAAGCTGCTTTTATTGCGATGAACAGCAAGGGGGAAACTGGCGCATATTCAGTTCGAACAGGTTTTGACTACATGCTAACCAAAAATGGAGAAACGAAGGGGATAAAAGCATCCTTTGAATTAAAGTAAACAAGTGATTGTTAAATTCTTAGAAAAACATTTATAAAAGAGAAAGTATACTTCGATGAAGATAGTTAATTTTTTACGGCTAACATTTCTAATGTTTATAACTCTGATTTCATTTACAAATGTGTTAAAAGCCCAAGGTAGTGCTGGTGCAAAGTCAACTGTTGAGCCTCGATATTTAATAGATATGAATACAGCAGGACTTCTCTCGCGGGGAATGTTTGCAATTGGTACAGAACATTTACCGGATGGAGTTTTCATTTTGAAAATTGATGTTGGGATTTTCAATCAATTCAATTTCGGAATTTCATATGGTGCGAGTAATTTTATCGGACGCGGTGATATGAAATTTTACAACTATCCGGGCGTGAACGTGAAGTTTCGTGTCTTCGAAGAGGAGGTCGCTTTTCCTGCTATTTTACTTGGTTTCGATTCACAAGGTAAGGGACATTTTTTTAAAGACTTAAAACGATTTGAAATAAAATCTCCTGGATTTTATTTAGTAGCAAGTAAAAATTTGAATGTGATGGGAATGCTCAGTATTCATGGTGCCTTAAATTATAGTCTTGAAACTCAGGACGATGATAATAATTTAAACTTAACCATCGGAGCGGAAAAAACAATCGGGAGCCAGGTATCAGTCGTAGCAGAGTATGACATCGGATTGAACGATGACTCCAAAATAGTTGGCAGAGGAAGGGGATATTTGAATTTCGGAGTTCGTTGGTCTATTGCTGATGGTCTAACCATCGGCTTTGATTTCAGGAATATCGTGTCGAATAGAATAAAAGACAGCTTTGGAGTAGATCGCTCATTCAGAATTGAATTTGCTAGAAATATTTTCTGATTGTCTTTTTTTATGAACAGAATTTTAATTTTATAGACAAATTGAAGCTATATTGTTCAGAATCATCAAGAATGATAGAAATATTAAAGCAAAACATTAAAATTTTAATTAAAACAGAAATTTTTTAAAGTGGAGCAAATTATAAAGGCACAAAAATTGACGATCAAAAGTTAAAGAATTTGTATGATGGAGGAATCTAAAATGAGAACGAGAATTTCACTAGGACTAATTGCAGCATTCTTCATGCTGTTAATTTCTGGATGTTACACACAAGTTGTTTGGCGTGATGGTGATTATGGATATCGTACCAAACAGAAACCAAAAGCACAAGTTGAAACTCAAGAACAAATTGAAGAGAATCAGTCAGAGTATTCAGAGGAAGATTCAGCTGCATACATAGACGAATACGAATCTGAATATTATGATGATGATTATTATTACTACCCAAGGCATCGCCGAGGGTATAAATATTATCATCCATCAATCACCATATCCTTTGGTTCATCTTCTTTCTATGATCCTTGGTTCTTCGACGGTTGGTATTATCCCTGGGATTGGTGCAGAACTTATTACTTCTATAATCCTTGGAGCTGGTGGTATCGACCTTATTTCAGTTGGAATTCATGGGCATACTATCCCTCGTATTACTATGGTTACTATTGGAATGACTATTGGGCATGGAATTGGGGATATTGGTATCAACCAGTTTCTCAATATCGAAAAAACGATTACACAAGATTGCGTGATAATGATGGTGGAAGAGGAAGAATTGTTGGAAGCGGAAATCTTGGAAGAGATGTGAATGTTCGAACTTCTCAAGGTACACGGTTGAGAGATGTGAATGATCGTAGAATCGATTCAGGTAGAGATAGAACTCGTGAGCGAGAGATTAAGCGTGACGACCGGACACCGGCAAGGACTTTCGAAACAGAACGAAAGAGAATTGATCGGGACGTTGATACTCGCACACCTTCAACACGTGACCGAACTTTGGATAGAGAACCGAAGCGCGATGACAGAAAAGAAACTCCACAAGTTCGTGACCGTAAACCGACTGTAACACCAGAACGTGAAAGAAAAATTGACAATCGTGATACGCGAAAAAACGACCGAGAACCGCAAAGAAAACTCAATGATCGAAATACGAGAAGTAACGATAAAGATGTCGAGAAACGAATTGAAAGAAAAGAAAGGCCACGAATCGATTATCAACCGCCTCGAAGAGAGTACACTCCACCAAAACGCGACAATGAACCTCGCAGAGAATATACTCCTCCTCCCAGAAGAGATCCTGAACCGAGACGTGAATCAACACCGCCGCAGCGTAGTTATGAACCACCTAGAAGAGAATCTTCTCCACCTCCGCAGAGGTCATCACCGCCTCCTTCGTATAATCCACCATCGGGAAGGTCTTCAACTCCGAGTTCACCGCCACCAGACAGAAGAAGAGATTGATATATGAAATTTAGAATGTTAGTAAGATATTGTGTATTAGTTTTTACCAACGCTATCATATTTAGCGCTTGCTATACAATGATTTCACATCCGAAAGTAAGTAAAAAAGCAAGTGATAGTGATTTTGTAACTCATCGTGTAAGTATAATCGATGACTGTCTCTCCTGTCACTCAGAAATGGAACTGAGGGAGTTTAATACATATCATCAATATTATTACCAATCAGCAAATGTTTACAGACCGGAACGGCAGTACATCTACTATGATCCATATTACTCATATCCATGGTGGTATGATATTAAAGCTGCGACAACTTATGATGCGCCTTCATCTTCAAAGCCAAGTAGAAGTTATGATGGAAACTTACGAAATAATGACGGCGGAAGAACAAGAGATAACTCTTCTCCGATAGCCCTCCCATCGCCCTCGAGAAATGAGGATTCTAATCGAAGCGGATCTTCAGTTAAAACAGACACTTCTACGGATCGGAAAACAGATAGTAATTCAAACTCACGCGAGAGAGAAAGTCAGTCAACTAAAACCAGAGAAAATTCAGGCGAAAGAAAGAGATAATTATGAAAGCTGTTAAAATTCTTATATCAATATTTATTTTTTTTACTTTAACTTCTGTGCTTAATGCTCAAAACCTCAATGATGCGCTTAGACTCAGTACACCCGGAATCGGAGTTGGTGCAAAAGCATTAGGAATGGGTGGCGCGTTTACAGCAATAAGTGATGATTATTCCGCTACATATTGGAATCCTGCGGGTTTATTCCAGGTTAAGCGAATGGAATTCAATGCTGGTTTGAGTTACAATAATTTGAAAAATGATGCTTCCTTCTTTGGAACTTCGACAAACTTTGAAAACAGCAGTACAAGTATAAACAACTTGGGTTTTGTTTTTCCTTTCCCGACTATTCGCGGCAGTTTAGTCTTTGGACTTGGTTATAACAGAACTAATAATTTTAATGAAGCAATGGCATTTAGCGGATTTAATTCCTCAAATACTTCGATGATACAAACTCTTCTTGGAAAAGGAGATGTTTCCTACTTGTTATATCTAACTGATTCGACTGGGAACTTCACGCCAATAAATGGCAGACTGCATCAGGAAGGATCGATACTTGCATCAGGAAATGAAAATCGCTGGGTGCTTAGCGGTACAATCGAGGTTGCAAAAGATTTAGCAGTCGGTGTTTCAATTGATATATTAGGCGGAACATTCGAGAAAAATCGGGATTACTCAGAAATTGATACGAAAGATTATTACGGTACTGGAGTAAAAACCGATCCAGCAGATTCGCGAACAGCAGATTTTCAAGAATTCCAATTTAATGAAACATTAAAATGGGAATTAGGTGGATTTAGTGCTAAAGCTGGTTTTATGTACAGGTTTAAAGATATGCTGAGATTCGGAGCGGCAATCAAGTTTCCAAGTTCATTTAATATTAAAGAAGATTATCTTGTCAGCGGGTCTGCAAAATTTGGTACAGGTTTTACACCGGATATAAGTCCAGCTCTCGAAAGTAACATTGAATACGAAATTATTACCCCCTATCAATTTTCTGCGGGAATATCCGTCACCAGATCTTTTTTCACAATTTCTGGAGATATCAATTTAACCGATTACACTCAAATGGAGTTTAAGAATCTCAGTGCCTCAAAAACGGTTCAAAACAATAAAGACATAAAAACGCTATTTAAAAGTGTGATGGATTACTCCGTTGGGGGGGAATTCAAAGTGATGAATACCGGATTGAAGCTTCGGGGTGGATACATGGTTAGGAATTCACCATTTAAAAACGATCCGTCTGAGTTCAATAGAAAATATATCACACTCGGCGCCGGTTTCCATGCCGATGAATCGTTTGCTTTCGATATTGCTTACATCATGGGAAAATGGAAAACTTTTGGTGATAACTACGGTATTGATGTTTCGCGAACTTACCAGGATATAAAAACTACAGATATAGTCTTTACTACAACTTTCAGATTTTGAATAATTTACTTTCTTAATGAAGTAAGTTAAGAGTCAAGTCATTTTTAATGAATTCCCGCAAAATATGCGGGAATTTTTTTTCCTGTACTTAGTCTAAAATGAATTTTTTTTTACATTCTAATATTATTTATTTTGGGTAGAATTAGTAAGCTATCTTAAGGAACTTTATGAAAAATAAAAGAAGAATCATCATATGGCCGGTTATAATTGTGATTCTCGTAATACTGATTATTCCAAAGCTAAATCTGAATAATAGTGTTAAGGATCTGGAAGTTGATAAGCAATCATCGGATAAGAGAATTGGAGTAAAAGCAGTTTTAATTCGAGGTAAATCTCTTCAGAATAAAATATTTGCAAGTGGAACATTGATCAGCAACGAAGAAGTAGAGCTGAGAAGTGAAATTTCAGGAAAAATAACAAACATTTTTTTTACAGAGGGAAAGCATGTTAAAAAAGATGAAGTCCTGCTCAAAATTAACGATTCAGAACTTCAGGCAACTTTGAAAAAAAATAAATCCAAAGTTGTTCTTGCTCAGGATAAGGAATTCAGAGCAAAGCAGCTTCTCGAAAAGAATTTGATAAGCCAGCAAGAATACGAAATCATACTCGGTGACCTTGTATCAGTTCTTGCTGATGTAGAGATCAATGAAGCCCAGTTAGAAAAAACTGAAATTAAAGCTCCATTCGATGGAATAGTAGGACTTCGTTCTGTAAGTGTGGGAAGTTATATTTCTCCGCAAACCAGAATTGCGACTTTACAGAGCATCAATCCAATTAAGATAGATTTTTTTGTTCCGCAAAAATATTTTGGACTCTTAAAGGAGAAGCAGCAAATTTTAGTAAAACTTTCTGCTACTGGTCAAGTTTATAAAGGAAAAGTTTATGCGGTTGAACCTAAGATAGACCAAAATACACGTACTGTTCAAGTACGAGCGTTAATTCCGAATATATCTGGAGAGTTAACGCCCGGTGCATATGTTGAGATAGAAATTGTTTTAGAGGAAATCAAAAACGCAATTATGGTCCCATCCGAGGCTGTTATACCGGATATTCAGGGAGAGAAAGTTTTTTTGTATAAATCTGGAAAAGCCGTTCAACAGATTGTTACACCAAACATCCGGACGGAAAACGAAATTCAAATTATTAAGGGATTAAATGTTAACGATACTTTGATCACTTCCGGCATTATCCAGCTTCGTCCTAATACACCAGTAAAAATTAATATAGTTAATTAATTATGAGTTTATCATCTGTAAGTATTCGCAGACCTGTTCTCTCCATTGTCATGTCGATCGTGATTATGATTTTTGGGATAATTGGTTACACATTTTTAGGTGTGCGGGAATATCCGAGTATCGATCCTCCAATTATCACTGTCTCAACTAGCTATCCTGGAGCTAATGCTGATGTAATTGAATCTCAGATCACAGAACCTCTTGAAGAACAAATTAATGGTATTGCAGGAATCAGATCCTTAACATCAAACAGTCGGGATGGGAGAAGTCAAATAACTGTGGAATTTGATGTCGCAATTGATCTTGAAACCGCTGCAAATGATGTTCGAGATCGAGTTTCAATTGCGAGATCGAGATTGCCGCAGGATGTTGATCCGCCAACAGTGGCAAAAGCTGATGCTGATGCTATCCCGATAGTATTCTTGAATGTAAAAAGCGATAATAAAACTTTACTTGAATTATCTGATATAGCACAAAACATTTTCAAGGAAAGACTTCAAACAATTCCGGGAGTAAGTCAAGTAAACATTTGGGGGGAGAAAAGATATTCGATGCGGCTTTGGATGGATCCTGCAAAGCTTGCTGCTTACAATGTAACACCAATCGATGTCAGAACTGCACTGAATCGAGAAAATATAGAACTCCCTTCAGGTCGGCTTGAAGGAAGTAAAACGGAATTGACAGTAAGAACACTCGGCAGATTAGCTACAGTCGATGATTTTAATAATCTGATTATCAAAGAGTCAAATCGTGTCATAGTTCGTTTTCAGGATATCGGACGGGCTGAATTGTATCCTGAAAATGACCGATCAATTTTAAGAAGAGACGGCATCCCAATGGTAGGTGTTGTTCTCATTCCTCAGTCCGGAGCAAATTTCATTCAAATTGTTGATGAGTTCTATCGTCGAATCGATCAGATTAAAAAGGATTTACCTGAAGATGTTGAACTCGGAATTGGATTCGACGTAACCAAGTACATTCGTAACTCTATCTCTGAAGTACAGGAAACTATTTTCTTAGCATTGGGACTTGTCATCTTAATTATATTTTTATTTTTAAGAGATTGGCGGACTACGCTCATTCCAATTTTAGCAATACCTGTTTCGCTCATTGGTACATTTTTCATTATGTACCTCGCGGAGTTTTCGATAAATGTTCTTACACTGCTTGGAATTGTTTTGGCAATAGGAATCGTAGTTGACGATGCAATAGTTGTATTAGAAAATATCTATAAAAAAATTGAAGCCGGATTCCGCCCCTTCGAAGCTGCCGTGAAAGGTTCTGCTGAGATATTCTTTGCTATAATCTCAACTACAGTTGCACTCGTTGCTGTATTTTTACCCATAATGTTTTTGCAGGGTATTACCGGAAGATTGTTCATAGAATTTGGTGTTGTCATTGCAGGTTCAGTAATAATTTCTTCTTTTGTTGCTCTTACTCTTACTCCAATGCTGAGTTCAAGGTTGTTAAAGGAAAAAGAAAAACATAGTTGGTTTTACTATAAATCGGAACCATTTTTCAGTTGGTTGGAAAAATCCTATCGGAATGCACTTAATTCGTTTATGAAAAAACGATGGATCGCATTTGCAATTATGGCTTCCGCAGGTTTAATGATTTACTTTTTTGGTTCTTCACTGCAATCTGAACTAGCACCGATTGAAGATAGAGGAGAAATGCGTGTGCAATCTACAATGCCCGAAGGGACTTCATTTGAATTGATGGATTCGTACATTATGGAGATGGTGCATACACTTCAGGATTCAATTAAAGAAACCACTGCGATGATCTCACTTACAAGCGGCGGGGGTGGAGGAATGGCTTCAACTAACAGCGGATTTGTGAGGCTGACTTTAACCGATGCCAATCGAAGGGAAAGAAGCCAGCAAGATATTGCAGAAACGGTGACTTCTATAACGCGAAAATTAAATGACGCCCGCTCTTTTGTTGTACAGAGTCAATCGATCTCTACTCGGCGCGGAGGTCTTCCGGTTCAATACGTTATTCAAGCGTCCGATTTTGAACAGCTTAGAGAAATTATTCCAAAATTTATGGACGAAGCATTGGACGATCCAACTTTTGCTAATGTAGATGTTAATTTAAAATTCAACAAACCTGAAATAGTCGTTGATATTAATAGAACAAAAGCTCGTGAGCTGGGTGTATCAGCGATTGACATTGCTCAAACACTTCAGCTTGCTTACAGCGGACAGCGGTTTGGTTACTACGTAATGAGCGGCAAGCAATATCAGGTTATTGGTCAGGTTTCAAGAGAAAACAGAAATAAACCGATTGATCTTGCCTCACTCTATGTTCGTAATAATCGAGGCGGTTTAATTCAACTGGATAATCTTGTTACGCTACGAGAAAAAAGCAGTCCTCCTCAAATCTACAGATTCAATCGATACGTGAGTGCAACTTTTTCGGCTAGCTTAGTTTCCGGGAAGACTATTAGTGATGGAATAAAAGCTATGGATGGAATTGCAGCTCGAGTTCTTGATGAAAGATTTTCTACTGCACTTGAGGGGGCATCCAAAGATTTTGTCGAGAGTTCATCAAGTTTATTATTTACGTTTTTGCTTGCATTGGTCTTGATTTATTTAACACTTGCAGCTCAGTTTGAAAGCTTTCGCGATCCATTCATTATTATGTTTACCGTCCCATTGGCGATTGCCGGTTCAGTATTTTCACTCTGGTATTTTGATCAAACATTGAACATCTTCAGTCAGATAGGACAAATAATGCTCATCGGATTGGTTACAAAAAATGGAATATTAATAGTTGAGTTTGCCAATCAGAAGAAAACTTTAGGATTAACAGTCATTAATGCGGTTAAAGAAGCTGCACAATTAAGATTAAGACCAATTCTTATGACAAGCTTCTCTACTATATTAGGAACACTTCCGATTGCATTGGCGCTCGGTGCAGGAGCCGAGAGCAGAATGTCTATGGGAATTGCCGTTATCGGCGGTTTAGTCTTTTCAACATTGCTAACGCTTTTTATAATCCCGGCAGTTTACTCTGTTTTCTCTGAGAAGACAAAGTCTGTTAGTAATGTCGCATTTGATGGTGTTGAACAAAAAATTGTCAATCAGCCTGTTGAGGCAAATATCGTATAGTAAATGGGGAAAACTTTTAGAAAGATTTATCCGAAACGCAAACTGATATAATTAAGTAAATCGATATGAAAGGTATTGTAACTCGTATTGAGAGCAAAGATTATTACATCTTATATGATGGAAAAGAAATCCGTTGCACGATTCGAGGTAAGCTCCGTCTAGAAGCAGAATGGAAAAAAGATAAACTCCTTTATACCGATTTAGTTGTCGTTGGTGATTACGTTGAATTTTCTATGAACGAAGATACAACTGGCGTAATAGAAGAACTTCCAGAAAGAAAAAATTATCTCTCACGAAAAGCACCGCGGATAAAAGGGATTTCAGAAAAGGGAAAACGATTTGAACAAATCATTGCGGCTAATATTGATTATACTGTCTGTGTTACCTCAATAAAAAATCCAAAGTTCAACAATCGCGTACTCGATCGGATGATCGTTGCTGCAGAAAGCTGCGAGACAAAACCATTAATTGTAATCAACAAAATAGATCTTGAGAAAAAAAAGAAAAAAAGTTTTTGGCACGAGATTTACTCTAATTTAGGATATAATGTTTTTTCGTGTTCGGCAGAAACCGGAAAAGGAATAAAAGAACTTCATGAATTCCTTAGAGGAAAAGTATCAGTATTTATTGGGCATTCAGGCGTGGGAAAATCATCTATTTTAAATTCCTTCAGTGAATCTATTGATCAAAACGTTGAAGAAGTCAGCGAGGTGTGGGATAAAGGAGTTCATACAACAGTAACCTCGGTGTTATTTAAATTGGATAATTCGACTTACGTAATTGACACTCCGGGAATTCGTGAGATTGAACCTTTCGGAATTTCGAAAGAAGACATTACACATTATTTTCGGGATGTAGCTTATTTTTCGCGAGAGTGCAAATTCAGCACCTGCACACATACTCATGAACCAGACTGTCAAGTAAAAGAAGCTGTTGAAGATGGCAAAATAGTCGAAGAAAGATATGATAGTTACCTTCGTTTGATCGAATCTTTGGATGAAGAAGAATTTTGATCTGCCTTCGCTTTCCGCTTCGGCGGACGGCGGAAAAGGATTCAGAGCTTGTCCTGAGGTTTAAACCATTGCTTGGCGTGATGATTTGATAAACTTAAGTAATGCTTTAACTATTCCATCAACAACCTCATCCGGTACACCGTCAAAATGTTTTGATTGAAAACGCATATCGCAAATCTCATTGACATAATCCACCACAATGAACTTGCCATATTCATTCAAAGCAATTTCAGTGGAGAAGAAATCCAATCCACAAATCTTTTGAATTTTTTTTATCACTCTAGAAAGTTGTTTGAGATCATAGCGCTCAATTTCATTTTCTGTAACAACTGTATATTGATGTGTCACATCATCCCACCAGCACGGAAATACTTTTCCGAAAGCCCAAAAACATCTGAACCAAAATCTTTTATTATCCATTTCTAAAGGAAGAACTCTTCCTTGTAGTAAATATTTATCATCACGGAGATATTGACGTTCTCGCAGAATGTCGTTTAAACTTTCTGCTCCGGTAACAACGCCAAGTCCGCCGCCGGTAGTATTCGCTGGTTTGATGATAAATGGTCTTCCTAATTTTGCAAGTTCAGAAACCGAGAGAACTATTTCATTTTTTTTACTAAATGGGGATATAATAATTGTGAAAGGTGTATTTATCCCTCTTGAAATAAATTCAAGGTGCATAGTAGCTTTATCGGTGGCGATCTCAACTTGCGAATAGTTATTTATAATATAAGTTTTCTTTTTCGTCAACAGTTTGGCAAGAGGAAGAAAACAGTCATCTGCATCGGAGGCACGGTCTAAATAATGATTAAATCTAAGCTCATTAGTTTGAATTCGGAAATGAACTTCTTCATAATTATGAAATTGAACTGTAAATGTACTTAGTCCATTTTCCTGAAGGATTTTTTCAATCAAATCAACAAAATCCTTATCGTATTCCCATGTATGAGCAATGGCTAAATCGAATTCTTTCAATCGAAACCTTTAGTTATTTCATTAGTTCATTTGGCATTATATTGTAACTAATTTTCTTGTAAATTAAAACTAGTTTGAATAATTTTTCAATAATTATGAATTATATCCGAAACCTGCTGATAGTAACTTTGATTTCAATCCTAATTTCATGTTCGAGCAGCAGGGATACAATTATTTTATCTTCTAAGGATTCCGAAAATAAATCTACTTCGGGGGATAAGATTGAATCCACACAAGCGTTGGAACATTTTATCCAAGGTTCAATCTTAGAACAAAAAGGGGAGAATGAAAAAGCTGTAATAGAATATCAAGAGGCACTTCTATATGAGCAGCAGGCAGGAATTTATTTTGTATTGGGAAAGGTATACAGGAATTTAGGAAAGTATGCTCTATCAGCTTCGAATCTTAAAAAAGCTGTAGAATTAGAACCGGATAACACACACTATAAATTAGTTCTCGCACAACTATATGCAGCTACAAGACAGCAAGATGACGCAATAAAAATCTATGACTCAATCTTGGAAAAAGATTCTTCGAACATTGAAATACTTTATGAGCTAGCGGTACTGCATACACAAAACCGTCCAAGATTAGCCCTTGAATATTATAATCGGCTTGTAAAGAAAGTCGGTGAAGATTGGGGATTGATTTATACAATGATCGAAATCTATAACAGATTAGGGGAGTATGACAACGCAGCTCAACTTTATGAAAGGTTGTTATTCCTTGATCCTTCGAATCTTTCTATCAAACAGGCGCTGGCAGAAGTTTATTTAATTAACGGCAATTTTGAAAAAGCGGAAAGAATATTGACTGATCTTTTAACCGATTATCCGAAAGATCATACAGCAAGAGTTCTTTATGCTCAGATGTTTGTTAAGAAAAATGATTGGGAAAAAGCATCGGAACAATTTAAAAATATTTTATCAGATGATTCTGTCGATAACGAAACCAAGATCCAAATCGCTGTCGAATATTTTGAAAGATCAGTGAAAGATTCTACTGTAATTTCGCTTGCGAAGAATTTGCTGCATGAAATCGAAGAAGAAGTTGAAGACTGGCGAATTCCCATGTATCTCGGAGCTATTTACGAGACTGAACGAGATACTCAAAAAGCAATAACGTATTTTTCGAAAGTTACAAAGCTCGCCGAGTGGAACATTGAAGCATGGGTAAGATTGGGCGGACTTTATTTTGATAATGGAAAATATGATGAAGCAATAAATGTTATGAATCGTGCTCATAAAATTTTTCCGAATGAGTTTACCGTGAATCTTCTACTCGGTTTATCTTACTTGCAGAGTGAAAAACATGATGAATCAATCCAATATCTTAACAAAGCAAAATCACTGAATCCAAAAGATCTTACAACTTTATCCTCGCTTGGTTTTGCATTCGGAAAATTAGACCGATACGAAGAAGCAATATCAGTACTCGAAGAAGCATTCAGAATTGATGATTCTAATCTGAATGTTGTAAGCACGCTCGGAATGATTTACGATAACGCAGAAGAATTTAACAAGTGCGATAAATTGTATGAGCATGCTTTTAAAATCTTTCCAAATAATTCTCTGTTGCTTAATAATTATGCATATAGTCTTGCTGAGCGAGGAATACGTTTGGAGGAAGCACTTCAAATGTCGAAAAAAAGTCTTGAAGTCGATTCGTTGAATGGTTCCTATTTAGATACACTCGGATGGATCTATTTTCAGATGGGTGATTATTCTCTTGCGGAAAAATATGTAAAATTATCGATAGAACATGGCTCAGCAAGTTCAGAAGTTCTCGAACATATGGGCGATATTTATTTTAAATTGAATAACAAAGAAGCTGCAATCGATTATTGGAACAAAGCACATGAAAAAGATGCATCGAATAAAAAATTAGAGATAAAAATAAAAAAAGGTGAAATTTGAAATTCTTGAATCTATTACTTGGGATTTCCTGTGTGTTAATGATTGGCTTTTATTCTTGTACGCCGGTGCAGAAAAGAGTTAGTCCACCGTTGCCAATTGAAAGAATTTTTCAAAGATTAGAAGAAAATTGCAAATCGTTCGAAACATTTGAAGCAGCTGGTACAATTTCGGTCGATTCGAAAACTTTTAAGAACAGTGGTGATTTCAAACTTCTAATAAAAAAACCTGATTCACTCTTGATCAATATTACCGGTCCATTCGGTATTAATTTTGCAACTGCGGCGGTTTCTAAAACACGATTGATCTATTTGAATGAGTTAACAAATCAAGTTTTATACACGAATACAACTCAAGAAAATATAAAAAAACTACTGCGAGTTGATATTTCCTTCGAAGAGTTAATTGACATCTTGATTGGATGTATCGTAATAAATCCCGAAGGCTCAGTTAAACAATCTGCAAGGGTGGAAGAAGATCAATACGTAATTACTCAAGAGCGAAATGGATATTTGTATAAATATTGGATTGACATTAGAAATCTTGCAGTTTCGAAAAACTTAATTCACGATAAAGGAGGAAACATTCTGATCGATCTTCAATTCGGTAATTTTACAGAAATCGATGGCATCGTAATTCCGAGAGTAATAAATCTTACAAATTCAGTTCGCAATGAAAGTATCAAAATAAATTATTCGAAAGTTTATCCAAACAAAAGAAATATAGATTTGAAAATTTATGTACCTGAGGATGCAGAGGTTATTGAGTGGTAAATGCTCTTATTAAAATATGTTGCATAGCTTTGATATTCTTTGTTCCATCGGATATAAATTCACAATCGCAAACTCGAAGAGACATTAGAAAGAAAGAAAAGGAGCTTCAATCACTAAGGAATGAAATAAAATCTCTCGATCAAAAAATTCGGGAAAGCGTATCTAAGGAGAAAAAAGAACTCAGCATTATTGATGATTACGACAATCAACTTCGGTTGTTAAAGAGACTTCTAAATGAACTAGAAGTTGAAGAAAAATCTCTAAGTGAACAAATCACCGAAAAACAAAATGAGTTGAAAGTTTCTGAATCTGAATTGAATTCACTTCGTTCTGAATATGCAAAACAAATCGTGAATCTTTACAAATTCGGGCGGAAGAATGAATGGGAACTCCTCCTTACAAGCGGCTCAATTAATCAAGCATTGATACGATACAAATATCTTGAAAAGTTTTCGGAAGAAAGAAGAAGAAGAATTGATCAAATAGTCGAAAAAGCAGAAGAAGTAAAAGAAGAAAGGGAGTCGCTTTCAAAAACTCTTGGTGAGAAAGAAGCTTTAAGACAAGTTAAAATTAAAGATGAATCAAGTTTAAAAATAAAAATTTCCAATAAACGTGAATTTATCGCTTCATTACGAAATGATAAATCTGCTTTAATGAAAGACCTTGAACGTAAAAAATCTTCTGTGCAAAAAATTACAAGTTTAATAAGTGATCTAATCATCAGAGAGCAGAGGGAAAGGGAATTAGTTCGTCAAAGAGAGTTAGAACGGCAGCGTGAAATCGAAAGAAAACGTGCTGAAGAAGCAGCGAATAGAAGCACGGTACGAAATGAATCTCGACCCAAACCGGTTGTTCCTCCGCCAAGCAAAACTGAGTTAGATACTTATTTCGAAATTCTGCCGACTTTCAATTTGTTTTCAAAAGCAAAAGGAGTTCTACCCTGGCCTGTTTCAAGCCGAAGAATAATAAATAAATTTGGCGAACAAAGAAACGAACAATTAAATACTGTCACTTTAAATTATGGAGTTGACATTGCATCAGCTTTTGGTTCGAATGTTCAAGTAATTGCAGATGGAAGAGTATCAATTGTGCATTGGCTGCCGGGATTCGGAACAGTTGTGATTGTAACTCATACTGAAGAATATAGAACAGTCTATGCTTATTTGTCAGACGTTCTGGTAAGTGAAGGCGCAATCGTGAGACGCGGCGATGTTATTGCACGCAGCGGCGAAAGTCTCTATGGCGAAATGCTCCACTTTGAAATCTGGAAGGAGCGAGAAAAACAAAATCCAGAAATGTGGCTTGCGAGGAGATGAAGTGGTTAACTAGATTCGCCTCGCAATTGGATGAAAAAAGTTTAAGCTCCAAACTAAGACAAAAACGAGCAAAGTATTTTTGTCAGTTTATCGAAAATTTAAATTCACAGTCTCCTCGGATAATTGACATTGGAGGTAATGTAAATTTTTGATAGCAATTCAATAAAAATAATTGTGTTAATTATAATCCCATACTTGTAAATTTAAATAATAATGAATTGATCGGTGAAAATTATTTGCGTGTAATCGGTGATGGGAAAACTTTATCCTTTTTTAAGGATAAATCATTTGATGTCGCATTTTCAAATTCTGTGATTGAACATCTAAGCACTTTTGAAGATCAAGAACTGATGGCTTATAATATTCAAAGGATATCAAATCATTATTTCATTCAGACACCGGCATTCATTTTTCCAATCGAACCTCATTTTCTTTTTCCCTTTTTCCACTGGCTTCCAAAATCATTAAAAATTTTGTTTGTAAAATATTTTAATTTAGGCTGGTTTGAGAAACAGAAAAATATTGCTCATGCACGAGAGTTAATCTTGTTCATTCGAATTTTGAAAAAAAGAGAAATTAAAAAATTATTTCCTAATAGTATCGTAATACACGAATGGGTATTTGGATTTGTGAAATCATATCTGATAAATAAATAGTGCCCGTTATTATGAAAAAAATGAGCAAGATATTTTCGCAACTGCTATTGAAAGGTAAATATATATTTTTTATTTCTCTGATCGAAAAACTTACATTTTTTATTGTTTATTTAATTATCGCTCGTTATTACTCGAAGTATGAATTCGGACTAGTTACAACTATCTTCGCATTTGCAAATATTGTAAGTTCACTCTTGGATTTTGGATTTACAATTTATTTCCAGCGAGAATCTGCAATAAATGGGATAGAACTTTCTAAAAAGTTTTTAAGTGCTTTAAACATTCGTCTGCTTGCAGTAGTTATCTTTATTGTTTTCTGTATCGGATATTTTTATAAAGAGATGCACATTGAACCTTTGAGCATAATTTTATTTTCCTTCTCAATTTATATAGTCAGCTTTGGATATTTCCTCAATAGTATGCTTTATGGAAAAAGCTTGTATAAAAAATCTTTCCTTGGAATATTTATTAGTCGTTCTATACTAATATTGATCTCTCTCTGCATATTTATTTTCAAATTTGACTTAAGTGTTCTTTCATTCATCTTTGTTTTATCCTTTGGTGTTCATTTAGTTTTTCTAAACATTAATCTGGATGAGATTGAAATTCCAATTAAAATTGATTTCAAGCTGATTAACCCAGGTTATGGTTTATTAAAATCAGTTTTACCATTTGGATTAGGGATTTTGTCTGTCTGGATATACGACCGCTCGGCTTTTTTGATTTTACATAAGTTAAACGGTTTTGAGTCGGTGGCAATATTTGGAGTTGCTTATTCATTATATAAAATTCCTCAATCATTTTTGGGAATAATATTAACGCCGTTGTTCACCGAGCTCTCAGCTTTTTATCATGCCAATCATTTTATAGAAGGAAGGAAAATCAAATCATTAGTGAAATGGATTATAATTATTTCTATTGGATTGATTGCATTCTATTTATTAACGAACCGATTATTGATTAAATTAACATTTGGAGATAAATTTATAGAAGCATCGAATATGCTTTCACTGATTAGTATAGCTATTCCAGGACTGTTTTTGAATAATTTAACCGGGATTGTGTTAAACTCTGCCTATAAAGAAAAATTAGCGATGA
>Ga0194127_10000961_pt1 | contig 44243 bp, 41 predicted proteins | sample TA2KigC100mmetaG_FD_148624 | JGI IMG/M metagenome (GOLD analysis project Ga0194127, IMG submission 148624) | Freshwater microbial communities from Lake Tanganyika, Tanzania - TA2015036 Kigoma Deep Cast 100m | ecosystem: Environmental > Aquatic > Freshwater > Lake | place: Tanzania: Lake...
TTTTCATAGATGGATCGGATACATCGCAGAATAAACTCCTTGGATTTATAAGTCACGATGACCACACTGAGGTCAACCAAATTTTTGACTGTCATGAACCTCTCTCATTTATCTGTCTATTCCCTTCACTCTATCTCCATTCTATCTTTGCCTTTTTAAAAACATTCTCGACAATTTCGATATTTTTCTCCCAAGTAAACCGCTCAACCACCTTTCTTCTTCCATTTTCCCCCATTTCTTTACAGAGATCGGGATGGTTCAGGAGATAAAACATCTTTGAGGTGAGTTGTTCTACATCTCCAAACTCAACTAACAAACCATCTCTATCCTCTTCGATTACCTCTGGAATGGCTCCGACCTTAGCACCGATCACAGGTTTGCCACATCTCCAGGCCTCCAGATAGACGATCCCGAAAGAGTCATATCTGGATGGCAGTACAAAGATGTCACAGGCGGCAAAGGCGTCTCTCTTTTCTTCTTCGTTGAGATACCCAAGATCGAGCAGGTTCGATTCATCGAGCATGCGTTTCTTCTTTCTCCACATCCTTGTAGGCAATCCGATACTCACCAAGACCAGGTCCTCCATCTTTTGCCTGAGCCTCTGTACGGCATTTAAAAGGTGAAAGGCCCCTTTATCATATCCTTTCGGCCCTGCAAAGAGGATAAGTTTTTTCCCCTTCAGTCTGTATTTCCTCCTGAATCTCTCTCCATCAGCGTTTTCCCATTCATTTGAATTGATTCCCATTGGAACCAAAATAATTTTAGAAGGTTGAATCCCCATCTTGATTATTCCCTCTTTTTCATAATTGGAACAGGCAATGACTAACGTCGCATCTTTGAGGGCCTCCCAGAGGAGTGGGTTCTTGAATCTTGGATCTTCAAAGTGAATAAATGGCGAACAGATAAAAGGTATCCTTAGGGCCTTGCACGCTCTCCAAACGAGGTAGACAAGGGCATAGGGGGAGGGGGTGACGTGGATGGCCCCATATCTTTCATTCTGGAATTCTTTCTTCAGGTCCGAAAGGTAAGGGCCATCAGAGAGAAAGGAGACAATGTTCCCAATCGAATCAGGGAGAAACCACCCTCCGATTCGTTTTAATAGAAACATGGTGGAGGTGATCTGCCATCGGGTTTTCAGTCGTTTGACTCTTACTCCGTTGATCATCTCTTCCTTTACCCATGAGTATTTTCCGAATAGAGGGTCGACCCATCCTCTGCCTGTTATGGCATTGGCAGTCAGGACCGTGAGGAGATGTCCTTTTCTTGCAAGCCTGTTTGAGATATCTTGAACATACCTCGAGCTACCGAAAAGCGTCCCCGGAGAATAAATAGGCACAACATGGCATATCTTCATCTAACCCTATTTAATGATTTATTGAAGGTTTTGTCAAGAATCCGGCTTTTGAGTGAGAAGATCCAGAAGGTGACACCGTCCGATATGGCAATTGATCCCTACAGGCTGGTACGATAAACTTCATTAAAGGCATCAAGGGTATTCTTAGCACATCTTTCCCATGTGAATGAGTTGGCCCGCTCTATCCCCTTTTTTATACATTGATTCCTTAACCCCTCGTCAGAAAGTATCCGCCAGATTCCGTCCGCAAGCTCATCCACCGAATAAGGATTGATGAGGATTGCCGCATCACCTGCAACTTCGGGTAACGAAGAAATATTCGACGTCACAACAGGGACACCACAAGCCATTGCTTCAAGCACTGGCAGTCCAAACCCTTCATAAAGGGAAGGATAGACAAATGCTGAGGCCCCATTATAAAGGAAGGGCAATAATTCATTCGGAATAAAACCTGTAAAAACAATCTCTTTCTCTGTACCTAAAGAAGCAACTTTATCGAAAATGGATTGATAGCCCCATCCTTTTATGCCAGAGATAACCAATTTTTCGTTGATCTGTCTTCTTTTTTTCAATTGAATGAAAGCTTCAATTAACCTCTCTACATTCTTTCTTGGCTCCAAAGTACCTAAATAAAGGATATAGGGGTAATCAATCCCAATTCCTCTCAATCTGTTCTTTAGAACTCTAATATCTTCAATTTTTCGGAATTCATCTCCCACCCCACAATAAATTGTCCTTATTTTATCTTCAGGGATATGAATGTATTTCACAATATCCATTTTTGTGTTCTCAGAGATAGCAATAATCAGAGATGCATTCTCCTTAAAGTAATAAAACACCTTCTCTTGATGTTCAATAACTTTTCTTTTATGAAATTCTGGATAAATAATCGTTGTCAGATCAAATATCGTCCCAACAATACTGCATCGAATGGGCAAAAGAAATATTCCCGGGGTCCCAAAAAGGTATTAAAAAAAAATTCAAAGATAAATTCGATACAGTGTTGAAACCGCAGATGATGGCCAATTGTTTTTGTTTTTCAACGGCGATCAGGCAACTCCCTGTAAAGTTGGTTAGAAAGATGATGGGCGTCAACCAGATCAATTAAAAAACGTTTCATATTCGGCCTTTTCAAAAGCGATAAAAACCAACCGGAATGAATTGGAGAGATAATTGAAAGCTGTTGAAATACCAAGGATTAAAATGAGAAAGGCTTCTAAAGTTTTCCCTTCAAAGAGTAATAGATAAAATGAGAGCACCAATATCCCAGCAAGGCAGGAGAGGATTTTAAATTTAAATTTGGGAGAGAAAACCTTTGAGGCCATGGACTTATCCTCTGCCACATCCCTGGTAATCAACCTTCCGAGGCCAAAATCCCAGAAAAAGGTAAAAAGATTGGCAAACGAGAGGGCGTAGATGAGTCTTCCATAGTCAGCTTTCCCCAAGAATCTTGCTAACAGGATGACCTTAAAAAAGTATAAAACTTTTTCAATGATTTGGGATGAAACAAGGAAGATGGAATTTCTGCCGATCGATTTAAAAAATGACATATTTTCTTTCTATCCCGAACCAAGAGGACCGTGGGTTCTAATCGTTGGTGAATAGGTTCTCTGGCACGGGATGTTCACCCCGTGTGGGGCGTTTCTTGGGAACGAAGCGCTCTGCCCGTGGGGCTCCATTTTATGATGACCAGAAGATCTTCCCAATGGCCGGACCAAGATCCCATGGGTAAAGTCTTCCCTCCGTCAGATAAGGGTTCCAGGTTCGGCTAACTTCAATCTTAAAGGAAATCTCAGACCCTTGCATATCTTGGATTGGATACTGTAAATTGTGCCAATCATTATCTTTAAAATCTAAATGATCGATGATCTTCCTATTAACAAAAATCTTGGCCTTGACCGGCTGTTTCTTAATATCCGGGTTCCCAAACCGGACAGGAATATTTATCCATTTGCCTTTTACCTCAAGAGGGATCATCACCACCTTCTCACCCCATCGATACTCCTTCCCTTCTTCCTTGAATACTTCTTTATAAAGTCCCAAAGTTCTATCCAATGGATAGAATATTTTCGATTTCTCATAAATCTGAAAAGGAATGGTCAAAATAACGACGGCCGAGAGAATGACCAACAGCTTTTTTTCATGCAGTCTTTTATGGGTGGAGACATTCATGTTTCCACTTTTTTCAACGAAAAGTAGTCCAATCATTAACCAGAACATCAATTGCATATCGATGTTCCAAAGATATCCATCACCGAAAAAGGTCAAAACAAATCCTACTATACCAAACCATATCCCCAGTTTAACAAAATCCTGCTTTCGCTTCATTATGTTAAGTCCTTTAATGAAAATTATTCCAAAAATCCATAAAAAAGCATAGATCCCTATCAAACCCATCTCTACAGCTATTTGAAGGAAATAGTTGTGGGGGTGGTAATCATTCTCTTTGCTCCAGGGGTAGTCATGACTATATTTTGGCAACACAAAATTGAACTCCCCTATCCCAACCCCTAACAAAGGAAAATCCTCCACAATCTGAATAGAGTATTTCCACAATGGTAACCGGGGGCCTAACTTCTGTTCAATGGGAATGCGCCAATTCAGGTCTTCACTCAGCCACTCTAATGCTTTTCCCTTCCTTAAATAGATATGAAAAGAACCAAATATAATGGCGAAGCAGATTGCAAAAACACACATATGTTTCCAATTTAAAATCTTTACAGAAGATTTATACTCCCTTTCCCTCAAATAGGAAATGAGAAAAAAGATTCCCATGAAAATTAAAAGGAGTGCAAAGGCAATCCATGAATTTTTAGACCTGCTAAGGATTAAGGAAATGATGGAAAACATAGCAAAGATCGAAAGAAATATCTTTTTGAAGAAAGGTTTATTGATTCCGTAAAGGATTGTTAAGGGGAAGAGTAATACGAGGTACCCTCCAAAAAGGTTGGGATTATCGAACATGGAAAACATCCTCGCCGGGTATCTCTCATTTCCAAGTATCCCCCCGAAATATTGGATAAACCCAAAAATGATCGCAATTCCACATCCTAAAATCAAAAGAAAATGAATTCGACTTAAGACCTTTTCTTTTTTAATGAAATTCGTAATTAAGAAAAAGAGAAGTATTCCTTCTAATATTTTAAAGGTGGATTTAAAGATATAAGAATAGTTATAGGGGTTATGAATAAACAAAATTCTTTTTAAGACGCCAATTACCTTTTCTTTATAAAATAAATCCGAAGGATAATGATTAATAAAAGTCGACAAAAATGAACTGATCACAACTAAAGAAAAGATAATAATTGGTAAATCAATCTGGCTTTTGAAAAAAACGACTTCTTTTTTATTGAGAATGACTTTCAGAAGGCAAATATTTAAGATACATAAAAAGAGTAATTCTGGAGGAGAGAAAAAAGGAAGATTGATGAACCTCGAAACCTGGCTCGCCAAAGGAAGGCTCAATACAAATATGTAAATGGCATATTCCAGAAAGAAGAAGGCAAAGAGTATGATCGATATGAATCCGAGGAGAGTAAAGGAGTTCTTAGAAAAAACAGCGAAATAGAAAAGAAAGTAGCTAATCAAAGAAAATAAGATGAGCGCAATTCCTCTTCTGAAGAAATGTGATGTCTTAAATTTAACTTCCATCAATCCACTCACCAGGATGGTAACTTAACTTTTTTGATATTATCGTGCATAAAAAGATAAAAACAAGTAAATTTATACATGACGACATAAGTCTTAGGCAGTTTGTCATTCCGGGCTTGACTAAGCCTGCCCCGTACTTGATACGGGGGAATCCAGTGCCTTTCTGGATTTCCGCTGGAGTTTATCCCGTACTTGATACGGGGCGGGAATTACGTGCTTTGTTGTGATTAATGACGCTGTGTATAGATAAACGAATTCCTCAGCTCCATCAGATGAGCCATTGTCAATAACAATGATCCAATGATATTAAGGATTTAATGATTGATAAAAGGGGGGGGAGACGTTTTGTGGGCAATGCAGGGGCTAAATAATTCAGTGGTTCACCAGGCAATTGTAACCTACCCAATTGAACTTTTTACTTTCATATCGCACCTCTGAGTTTCGCCCAGGCTAAGCCTAAATATTCATAGAAAGCCCTTTCAGCCTTGCAAAGGCCATTGGCACTTGGGTAGAACATACCTGGGCTTATTTTTTTACATTCTTTCACTAAGTGATCAGTCGGTGCCGGGATAGGATGCATGCCCAATCTTTTGAAGAGGGCCATCGAGCGTGGCATATGAGAAGCCGAAGTAACTAAGACAAACCATTCCTGACCAACGATCTGTTGAATCAAACGAACTTCATCCTCTGTATCCTTAGAAACGTCTTCGAGGATTAAATCTTCCTTTTTTACCCCAATAGCAATAGCAACCTCAGCTAAAACCTCCGCATTTGATATTTTCTCAAAAACGCTTCCTCCCGAGAGGATGAGCTTACTTTTGGGTAGTCCATTATAAATACGAATACCTTCTACAAGACGAACGAGGGAGTTTTTAGAAATTTGGCTGGTAATAGGAAGTTTTGGGTCAGAGATATGTCCGCCACCGAGAACCACGATCCATTTTACGTTCTGGATATTTTCCAGGCTAAACAGGGGCGGATACTGATATTCCAAGGGTTGAAGGAGCTTATCTGAGACAGCGTCGTAGCTTAACATGCCAAGAAATAAGACGCCTATTAAAACAACAATTTTCCCAGTCTTTTGCCTTCGGGTCATCGAGACAAGAAATAGTCCTATGAGCAATATGGCAAGAATAAGTGTTATAGGAAAGAATAGAGGAGCCACTATTTTCTTGATTAAAAACATTCAAATCATCTCCATATGTGGCTGATGGCTAAAAAATTAGCTAAAAAGGTTAAAAAAGCCGTAGGAATTTAGATGATCCAGGAATAACAATGGACAGAAGATTAATAGAATTGGACTTTTCACGAATCATGATTCACCAATCACATCAGTTCCCACGGTATTGTAGGGTTCATATTCAGGTAGAATCTCTTTGAATTTCGTCTTGATGCCCATAGCATCCTGTCTTTCCGCCAGCACTGTCAATTCATCGATCTTGGCTTTTAGCCAGTTAAGATCACATGGTGCTTTACGAAGGACGGATATTTTTTCATGGCCGGTTGGGAAAACGCCTTCCCCTTCGGTGATGAGTTCTTCATAGAGCTTTTCTCCAGGACGAAGGCCAATGAACTTAATCTCTATATCTTCATCTGGTTCAAAACCAGAAAATCGGATGAGATCCCGTGCCAGATCAAGGATCTTTACAGGTGAACCCATGTCCAGAACAAAAGTCTCTCCTCCTTCTCCCATGGAGCCGGTTTGTAGAATGAGCTGAGCGGCTTCGGGAATAGTCATAAAATAGCGAGTCACCTCAGGGTGGGTTACGGTCACAGGGCCTCCTTTTTCTACCTGACTCTTAAATAGTGGGACAACACTTCCAGAGCTCCCGATCACATTTCCAAATCGGACCGACATAAATCGGGTAGTGTCAGAACGTTCATTATAGCACTGAGTAAGGAGTTCAGCGATCCGTTTGGAGGCACCCATGACATTAGTCGGTCGGACTGCCTTATCTGTGGAAACCATAACGAAACGTTCCAATTGAAATTCCTTGGCTACTTCGAGAAGGTTCTGCGTTCCTTTGACATTGGTGAATATGGCTTCCCAAGGGGTAAGCTCCATGATGGGAACATGCTTGTAGGCCGCTGCGTGGAAGACCACATCTGGTCGGTATCCTAAAAAAACCCTCCTTAAAATTCCTTTGTTTAACACATCACCTAAAATAGGGCTATATCGAAGGTAGGGGAAGTCTCTATGTAGTTCGAAATCAATTTCATAAAGATTATTTTCAGTCCGATCGAAGAGGATAACGTTTTTGGGAAAGAATCGGGCAACCTGCCGGCATAGTTCTGAACCAATTGATCCTCCGGCCCCAGTAACGAGAATCGTTTTATCTTTAAGATATTCACCAATTTTTTCCATTTCCAATTGAACGGGCTTTCGGCCCATGAGATCTTCATAAGCCACATCCCGGATGGCCTTGACGGTTAACCTTCCGTCAATCAACTCACCCATACCAGGGATGATCCTAAATTTGAGCTCTGTTTTTTTACAGAGACCTACAATCTGACGCATCTCCTTTCGTGTTGCAGAGGTGATTGCGATCAGAAGTTCATCTACCTTATGTCCTCTCACAAGGTCTGCAAGTTGATCCATATCTCCTAACACTGTTACTCCATGGATTTGCATACCATGTTTTTTTGAATCATCATCCACAAATCCTATCACGTTGTATTTGAGCCGAGGGTTGCTATGAAACTCTCGCAAGATATTCTCCCCTGCATCTCCGGCTCCTATGATGAGCAACCGTTTTAGTCCCTCTCTTGTATTCTGGAAAAAAGAGATTCGGCCCATACTGGTGAGATTCGATGTCGGCGTTTGATGAAAGAGACGGATGAAGAGACGGATGCCCCCGATGAAGATCAATGTGAGAAAGGCATCGATGACAAAGACGCTTCTTGGATAGCCCTCAAATCGATGGAAGTATAGAATGGCCAAAATGATGATCGTCGAGCTGACAAAGGTTGCTTTAATGAGGTTTAATAGATCATTGATGCTGGTATACCGCCACATCCCTTTGTAAAGCTTGAAATTAAAAAAGACCAAGAGTTTTAACGGGATAATGAACCAGATCGTATGTTGGATGTTTAAAATTGCTTCAGGGGGTATTTCTCCCTCAAATCGAATTAAATAAGATAAGAAATAAGCCAGGCAGAGAAGAAAATAATCAATACTTAGGATGATCCAAAAGTTTCTTCTTTTAATTAAATTTCCCATAGTTCCACTTTAATTAGTGCCTAACTCCTTCTGCTTTTACTACCTTTAAAAGGGTCATATATAATATTTTAAGATCCGTAAAGAATGATTTATTTTTCATATAATATTCATCATATTTTACTTTCAAGGGAATCGGGATATCGTCCCTGCCATTTACCTGTGCCCAACCGGTGATCCCCGGAATTAATCGATGAACACCTTTTTCCGTCCGCAAAGCAATCAGGTCATCTTGATTGAACAACGCAGGCCGGGGACCCACAAAACTCATATCCCCCTTCAGAACACTCCACAATTGCGGTAGTTCATCCAGGCTTGATTTTCTCAGAAAAGAACCTATCGGTGTCAGATATTCATCGGGATTTTTCATTAGGTGCGTCGCAACCGCGGGTGTATCTATCCGCATCGTTCTGAATTTCGGCATTTTAAAAATCTTGTTGCCCTCCCCCACCCGATCGGACCAGTACAATGCAGGCCCTCTGGAAGTAAGTCTGATCAGAATGGCAATAAGCAGGATGGGAAACAAAAAGATTCCAACTAAACAAAACGAAACACAGAAATCAATAATTCGCTTCAATTTACAAATATTAAGGTGTCCTTTCGGTTCGTTCCCAAGTCGTTTTTTGTACATTAGCGACGACTCTTAAAAAACCTAAAAATAGTGCCGAATTCAAATTACAGAAATAAAATGGAACATAAATAAGAAAAGGCAATTTTGCTTTCTTAATACTTACCCACCCAATTATGGCAAATAAATAGAAAATACACTGCAAAATAAAGAGAGCTCTGTAGCTCAACTCATCTAAAAGAGAAATGTTCGCCATAAAAAGAAAAATCAGCAAAAAGGGGACCATCCAACGAAATATCCTATGGGACCAATAAATAAAAGATCGCAAGCCCAAAAACGGGTTTAATAAACCAAGTAAATGAACGACAGCAATATAATGTCCAGCGCCATCTCTCACATGTCGGTTAAATTCAGATTCCATTGTGGGAGCAACGTCTTCATAGACTATTGCATTTTTATCATATATGCTTTTAAAACCATTCTTGACAATTTTCATTGATAATGTAAAATCATCATTAATTGTACGAGGGGGGAAAGGTTCGAATAGGTCTCTTCTTACGGCATATATGGCACCATTTGCACCCGCAACATACCCGAGTTTGCTCTCCATCTTTTTTAGTGAAGTTTCGTATTTCCAATAAAGACTTTCGCCTTTTCCACTTATGGTTTCTCCAGGGTTTCCATAAATTAATCTACCACTCACACAACCTACATCTGGATCTTCAAAATGCTTGACAAGTCTTTTTACGGCGTCAGTCGAGTATTCAGTATTTGCATCTGAAAATACTACTATCTCACTTTTTACCGATTCCATCGCTTTATTTAAAATACCGGATTTACCAGTTCGTGGAAATTCCAACAAATGTATATTTTCATGCGCTTCCGTATATTTATTTACAATCTTATTCGTGTTATCCGAAGAACCATCAGACGCTATCCATATATGCAAAAGATCTTTGGGATAATCAAGCATTAAACAATTTTCAATTTTTGCACTTATGCCTTTTTCCTCATTGTATGCCGCTATTAACAAATCGACTTTAGGCCATTTATCATATTCATTTAACTCTTTTTTATTTTTCAATTCAAATAGCTTGCTCAATAGATATAACACTATTGGGTAGCCGATATATGCGTAAATAATAATTCCAAAAATAAGCCAATAAATTATCTTCATTTCGTTATAAGTTTCTTCTTGAAGAGATATTTTATAAATGTTTTTGCAGATTTAAATGTCTTTTTAATTTCTTTGGGATTTTTTATCATCTGAAGAGATTTATACATTAGATATCTTGGACTTAAATAATATCTTCTCCTCGCATAGTCACAAAAAGAAACTAATTCATTTGCACTTAATTCCGGTGTGCTTACTACACAATTATGCAATCCTTCATCAGTTAACCACTTGCTGTAGTCTTCAGTAAGAAGATATCCATTATTTTTAGCCCATTCATACGCTTCAGTACCAGGATATACCATTAAAGGAAAAAATTGGAATGTATCTGCGTTAATTTCCTTAGCAAAACATAGTGACTTCATTAATGTCTCTTTTGTTTCACCTTGATTGCCTGCCATAAAACATGAATGGATCATTATGTTGGCTCTTTTTGCATCCTCAACAAATTTTCTCATTCTATCAATCGTTATCCCTTTATTTACATTTCTTAGTATCGAATTATCGGCGCTCTCAAAACCTATTACTATTAATCTACAACCGGCTTTCTTCATCATCACCATTGTTTCATATTTGAGATTCGGGCGGCATTCAACTGTCCATGGGATTTTAATCTTTTTTTCAATCATCAATTCACAAAATCTTTTTGTGTGTTCCTGGTTAAACGAAAATGTATCATCATCAATAAGCACTTCTTTAACCTGAGGCAACTCCTTTTCTATGTATTTAAACTCTTCAACAATGTTTTCAGGACTTCTCTGCCGTTGTCTTCTACCAAACATCTGTTCTGGATACACACAATAATTACATTTCGCGTAACAGCCACGACTCGTGAATATTGAAACCGTGGGATATCGGCAGTGTGCATAAAAGTAATTTTCAATTGTCAGGTGTTTTTTATAAACCGCAGAAACAAATGGAAGAGGGTCAAGATTTTCAATAAATTCTCTATCAGGAGTTGATACTATTTCTTCATTACGACGAAACGTAATGCCATTAACTTTATTTAGTTTATTTGTTGACGTAAGTAACGATGATAGTTCCACTAAAGTCATATCGTATTCACGACGTGCGATAGCATCTATTCTCTCATCAATCTTCAGCGACTCTATTGGCAGAGCCGAAACATGTGGACCAATTAATACAATAAAACTCTTTGTCAATAAATCCTTAATACTACCAGCAATTTCAATATCATTATATATGCTTGGCGTCGATGTATACACAACAACCATCTCCGGTTGAAAATCTTTTGCTATTTTAAAACATGCCGCCCTTGATAAGCCATCAGCGGGTGCATCAACGAGCTTAACATCATGGCCTTCTTTTTCAAGGACACCCGTAGCATAGGCGTGCCATATCGGGTAATAAATTGTGCCACTTTTTGTAACAGCCGGACTTCGAGAAAATCTTGAGAATTTCGGAAGAAAGGGTGGGTTCAACATTAATATTTTCATTATTTTTCTACTTTGTAAGTTGATTCGCGAAATCTGATTTGGGCAAATTAGTGAGAGTAAGCTGCAATTACGGATTCATAATATTGAATTTTATTTTTATTCATTTTATTTCGTATGTATGTATGTCAGTTTCTATTTTTAAACATACATGGTCGTTCACCATCATCGTTTTAGCGCTGATCTGAGTACCACGAAAGTGAACGCTCTTCAGATAATAAAAAATAAAGAAAAACGGGATAAAATCGAAACGCAAAAAAAATATTGTTGAATCGAAGATGCTGCGGAATACTAATGTCAGAAATAAAAAGAAGAATACTTGATTACACCTATAAAACTTGATAAGAGAACATATTATCACTACCATCGTAATCAACCCCATAAGTCCCGTCTGCAAATGGAGATGAATAAACGAATTATGATAATTATATTCATTTATTTCCCCGTCTGGCCATGGATCTTCCACAACATTAACACCGAATAAAAGCCGGGATATATCTAAATTACTAAAATAGTTTGCCCAATAAGACAAACGGGGATCGGACGCTTCTCTCGTCCATCTCTGCACATTATGATCAATCGCATTCTTTAGAATAGAATAATCCATGGCTAACATACACAAATCATCAAAAAACCAATAAGTAAAAATGAAAGAAATAAACAAAATAATAATCGAAATATAAAGATATTTTCGATTAGCTCGCAGTTTGACGAATAAAAGACCAAGTAACAGCATCAAACTTACAGCGATCCCGGTACGACCAAGGCCCCAGATTGAAAAGAAAAAGGTAAGCAATGCCGGGGTTAAAACAAATTTTTTATTTTCCACATGCAATGTAATATACAGAAAGAGACAGGCGATTATCATCAGTGTTGAGATGACATTAGAAGATGCACTCAAAATGCTTGTGGGATCAGATCCTGCAAGCATCATCAGTAGAAAATAGCCAGTCAATCCGTAAAATACTATATACGCGCCCCAACTATAGACGTAGCCCCTAAGAAGAATTAGGGCAAGTCCGAAATTATATACAATAAAGACAATAGGACTATATAATCTCGCACCAGTCCGCCCTACAAAAAGCGATGAAACAAGAAACGATACAGCAAGAAATCCTGTGAATAGATAAACTATAGCATCCTCCCGTCGAAGTCTGGTGCTTAAAAGTATGAGCGCAAATAAACCAAGCACTGAGCCTATAATATTTTTATAAATACTTGGCCATATATAGTTGCTTAACGACAGGGCAAGATTTAGTGAAATAAGTATAGTGAAAAATAATTTATTGAAATTATAACTTACAGGAAAGATAGTATTCTGGAGTTTTGCAACCCTCAGCTGATTATGATTTTGAATGTTCATGAATCCCATCTTCCACTTCCACAGGATATGCCGCATTGCAGGATAAACATTTCTCAAGGACACCCGCAGCATAGGCATGCCAAATCGGGTAATAGATTGCTCCGCTCTTGGTCACAGCGGGGCTTCTCGAAAATCTAGAGAATTTGGGGAAATAGGGTGGGTTGATTAAAAGGACGTTCATGATGTTTTCTTTAACAGATGGGCTTCTACCATATCATTAACTAAAGATTCAAACGGCTTATGTGGTTGCCAGCCACACTGAAGTCGGATTTTGCTGTTATCACCAATATATGTTACCGACTTGGATGATGAAACGCCCGGTTGTTGAAAAATATATTCTTCAGCCTTCAAATCAACAACATCAAATGCCGCCCTGGCAAAATCCATAACAGTCCTGGAATCTCCAGATGAGATGATGTATTCACCACCAGATGGTTGCTGAAGGACACACCACATTGCTTCTACGTAACCTTCTGCGGCACCCCAGTCCACCACGGCATACAAATCCTTTAAGAATAAAGGAACCCCTCGACCATTCGCAGCCAATGCCGCTGCACGTGCTATCTGTGCGGTAACGAAGCTCAGCGAACGACGTGGTGACTCATGATTGTAGAGAATTCCGGTTGCTGTATAAATTCCATGTGTTTTCCGATAAAAGCTACATAACAATAATGCTGTAGCTTTACTAATAGCATAGGGTGTATCGGGACGAAATGGAGTATCCTCATTTTGGGGATGAGCATCAGTTATTCCAAATATTTGGGAACTTGCCGCATAAAATATTTTACATAGCGGCAATTCTGTTTGCAACAATTTCAATACTGCATTAGGTGTCATGACATTAATTGTTAAAAAAGGTGCCATTAGGCCAGAACGATTTTCTTCACCTTCTGATGAAAAGTGATGAACTGCCAGATAATATATTTCATCTGGTTGTATTTTTCTTATGTAATCAACTAAGCGGGTAGTTTGTGATAATTCAACTTTGGTAAATCCAGACAATATTTTTTTTTGATCAGCAGACATTGATGACACAAAACGGTCAACACCATAAACGGAGTAATCCTTAAGAACAAGATTTTGTGTAAGGTAATAGCCATCTTGGCCGGCCACACAAACAATAAGCGCTCTTTTCATAGTGAATCGATCGTAGTAGAGCTACACCTCACAAGAGGTGGTGGAACGATAAACCGAAGACCATTAAGATAGTTTCTATTTAAACCAAGAACTTAAAGTAAAATTTCTTAATATATAAAAAGATGATGTTTGGTATGAGAAAAATTGGAGCAACTAAACACCAAAATTGAAGATATTGACCGTATTTATTATAATACAATTTGAATAAATGAACTTGCGTTGAGTAAGAAATATTTTGTGACTTCAGATTTGCGATGACTCTGGGCAACCTATTAACCATTTTCTTAAAGAATACATAATGTTCTTCAGTACCATAGCCATAATGATGATTAAGTATATTTTCAAAACTACGATGCTCGATGGTTTGTCGTTTGATAACACCCTCTTTGTTTAATAAGGAGTCGTTCCCTGTTCTTTGCATAACCAATGGTCGATGAATATATAACCATCTAAATTTTTCGTTCATAATTTTACCAATAATATGAACCATTAAATAATAACTCTTATACAGATCCCCGTAATCTTCATTCCCAACAGCTTTCTTCCATCGGGAACTATTTATTACCTGAGATGATATAAAACCAAAATCCATACCAATACACTTAAAAGATTCACTTTTATCGACGAATAATCGGTCATTATTAAGAATTTTCCCTGGCCAACCGCTTGCCTCAGCAACTTTCCTCTCTAGTTTGAAGTCAAAAGTAACCCTATTGCAGAAACAACCTGATAAGTCTTTTTCTTTTCTTAAAACATCCAACAAATAGCTTATTGCTCCATCAGTGAACCGATCGTCATCACTAAACAGCCAACAATATTCAGCATCAGACAACTCTACACATTTTATAATATCTTTATCAATACCTACTTTTGCTTTCCTTCGATAGTATTTAAGCTCACATTCAATTTGAAAGGTAGTTACCATTGTCTCTGTGTCATCGTCTGATTGACCATCGACAATGATAATCTGTATATCATCAAAAATACGATGTTTATCCAACTCCAATGATATATTCTCAAGTAACCCTTTCAGATACTTGGATCTATTGTATGTGGGTATACAGAGTGCCAATAAATATTTTTGCATGTGATTTTTTCCGAAGCCTAATTTTTCATCCTTCGATGATTTCGACAGCGGGTAGAGGGAATATCAACTTTACACCTTTTTTTAACATGTCTTTTTCACGTTCAATAAATTCTTCTTTGAAATGCCATGGTAAAACCAAATAGTAATCGGGCTTCATTGCACGTGATTCTTCTTCACTAACTATAGGAATGTCCGTGCCCAAAGTAAGAGCCCCGTATTTATCCGGGTTCCTTTCAGCCGCAAAATCAATTATCCGATTGTCCAACCCGCACCACTGCAATATGGTATTGCCCTTGGTAGAAGCCCCATATATGTGAATCTTTTTACCCTCCTTTTTGAGCTTCTTTAAAAGTGTATTAAGCTGATCTTTATGCACATTTATCCGATCCTGGAAATGTTTGTATGGTTTATCAGTATCAAGCTCCAGATCAAATTCAGTTTGACGTAATGCCTTGATGTTTTGTAAATACTCATCATTTTTATACTTGAATGTATCTCTGTGTGTGGCATAGCAACGGATACTTCCGCCATTGATTGTATTGAGCGAGGCATCAATGACTTTCAGATCAGATTGCTTGAGAATATGCTCGATGACTGAGAGGCTATAATACTCTAAATGTTCGTGGCATATCGTATCATATGAATTCATCTGTAGCATGGTTGGCATATAAGACATCTCAAATACCCAGATACCTTCAGCAGCTAGCAGCTTTTTAATACCGCGCACAAAATCAACAGGAGCCTCGAGATCATAAAACATTGCAATGGAACTAATAATGTCAACTTTCTGGCCACTGAGCTTCTCGTTCAATTCCTCCGACGGGAATAGATCCTGCACAACTTGAATGCCACCTTGTATGTTCTGCGCTACATCTGAAGGATCTATCCCATACTTTTGAAAAGATTTTGGGTAATAATCCAATAACGTCCCATCATTACAGCCAATGTCAAGAACACAGGCCGATGATTTACCTAACCGAAAAGTTGCTTCTTCAGCTAAATCATGGAGGTGTTTACGCATAGTTTCGTTCGTTCCTGATCGATACCAATAAGCAGAATATAGGATTTCGGGTGGAACAGTGTATTCCATTTGCAGAAGGCCGCACGCACGTTCCGACTTCATCGGATCACAGCGGACAAGTCTCATGGGAATCTTGCGCGTTGGTGGCAACTCTTTGCCAGGTTTTACGAATGAACCCTGTAAATATTGATCACCAAGATCAATCACATTGTTTAATGCAGATGAACCACATACACGACATGTTTCTCGACGGATTAAATGCATATCAACCTCCATAAATGAAATTTGTCATAATCGTTGTCAACATTGTTGATTCACTTAAGGTGTGGGGCGACCCCACAACACATAGGGGCCTGGGTTCTTAGGACAGGAGATGGGAATTTATAAGTGATAAAGTGCTCCTGATTTATGGTCTTACCGCAGCCCGTTTGGGTAGATCGATGAAGTAAACCATAGACGGGTCTGCTTGTCAAAGTATTGGTGCCATCATTACAGTCCGGGTATTGCGGAAAACTCCATTCAGTGCATCGCTACGAAATCCTCCATGCCTGAAGTTCCGCACGTATCCTAGCAATAATATTTGTATCCCTGTTTGTGAACCAGAGGGTCAACAACAACAAGGACATCAGGAATGATATCCTTAAAGATGCCGACAGCAGATAACCTGACACATCTGTTCCTTCCCGGATAAAGTAATTGCCGACCATAACTGCCAAAATCATAGCGCCGAAGGGGGTTAGCAACTGCACAATAAATCGTATGCACTCCGTCTTTCCTTCCAATACAATTCGCACCGCGATTAACGTATAACCCAGCCCATAGACACAATATCCCAAAGCTGTACCAACGGCGACTCCCAGAATACCATAGCCGGCCTTCAGCAATAAGATGTTCATTATAATGCTTATTAGCGCCGCAACAAGCTGCACGGGTATCAGCGAGTTTTGTTTGTTGACTGCGATCAGGAAAGTGCCCGACACATTGGCAATTGACCAAAAAAAGGCACCCAAAAGCAAGACCTGAATGATAGGGATGGACTGGAGGTACTTTGGCAAAAAGAGTTGTATCAATAAAGGTATCACTACAATTGCAGCGCCCAGTATAATGAGTGTAACCGCACCCAGTATCCGTACGGGCACGAGCAAATACTTTTTCATATCCGCCGAATTTTTAGCGACCGCAAAGCGTTCCAATGTGTGCGGGTATAGGACGTTCATAGCAGCCCCTGTAGTAAGCCCGAGCATGTTTGCCGCCATAACACCAAGCGCGTAATAGCCAAGGGGCGCTTCTCCCAATTTTATTGCTATCAACCAACGATCGATGCTTAAGAATATCATATCAATAAATCCCACGATAATTATTGGGAGTCCGACAAAGAAGTTCTCTCGAACAATATGCCAATCCACTTGAAGGATTTGTAGGGTAAATCTGGATCGACTCTTTACAAACCAATAGGTCACTACTATCACAAGGGCACACACTATCCCCAAGAGAGCTCCCGACACCCGATCTGAAAACAACATTGCAAACAATACTATCAGAGTGGTTGAGATAATAGAAAACCCTGCGGTTCCCTTGCTCGCAAATCCGAATTCATTCTCCGCCCTGAGACTACAAAACAGATAAAGGTATATTTGCTGAAAAAATATGCACAAAGCTATAATTCTCAAACTCGATGCATAGACATCCGGCACAAAAAAGGAACCTGTCATCGTAATCCCGCTAGCACACAAACCCAATAGCAGATTCAGCCAAAAAATGCTGTTCTTCACATCTGCAATCTTCTGGGTTTTGTTCTGTCCTCGCAGGTAGGGAATCGTTTTGTTCATCCCATGGAGCAACCCTATATGAGAATTCGCCCCGTAACCCAAGATCACGTTCATTAGGTTCCATACCCCGAGTTGGACAGGCTGAAATAGTACAGGCAAGATAATCCCACGCACCAGACCCACAGCTTGAGCAACAACTGTAGCCGAGAGGAACTTTGTGGAATCTCTTATGATGGTTTGTCGTCTGTTAATGGAATGACTCATTTATCGAAAATTTTTTCGATACTGTCTGTATCGCTATGTACACAGAACTTTTTTTGTTTTACAAAATTTATATTTTACCGACAGGAGTATCCTTTTTTATTTCGTGATATCGATGACCTGTGACATAGGCCGCCGTTTTACCAGTATCTGCGTTTTCCCTGGTCTCAACAGCTTTATTTGACACATAATTCCCACTATATTTTGAACAGGTGCAACGTATTAGATATCTACTACCTCAGCATTGACCATCCTGAATAATTCATACATTTTATCAAATGTATTTTCATTATAATCATGACTCGAGTTCAACGTTTTATTGGATAGCGCGATACACCTTATTGCATCCTGATACATCGACTTCAGATTGAATAATGTAGAGCTCACATATGAAACGGCAATTCCAAAGCCCTCTTCGGCAATAATCTGTTCTGCACATCTATTGGCTTCGATAATACCAAAACCCTGGCTTTGGTAGAAAACTTCCTCCTCCTTGCGTCCAAAAGGGTGGTTTTTGTAATAAATGTCAGCACCTAAAGATTTCAAAAAACTAACTGTGTTTGCCCGGATTAAGTGCCATTCTTTATCATTGACTACAAGCCAACCATTTGATTCAATAAAAATACATTTAGATTGGTCAAAATACGGTCTCTTAATTGACGCGGTCAATATCTCCTTTTTCTTTGACAAGTCGCAATCAACCAGCTCCACATTCGGCGCATAGATATATTTTATTTCTTTCCTGTCTACACCAAATTGACTGCCCAGGTAGTTTCGGTACCTGACGCCGCAGTGTAACAATCCATTTAAATATTTTATCGAGCCTCTTAAAAACAGCATTGCTGTCACCTTGGGTAACAAATATGTGCCAAGCCCATCCGAGATCAAACAAAAGGTCGCCTTCCTCCTTAGCTGTCTATCAAAGAACAGCCGATTGTTCATCGGCCAGGCAATATCAGATAGAAACAAGCATGATTTCGGACTTTCATCGACGAAATTTCTAACAAGGCCAACATTATTTTCGCACATCAGGTATCTTTTACGCCCCAAGGTGGAATTACCCACATTCTCAAGAAAAACGACTTCAGACCACAAGTTGCGGTTGATATGTTCAAAACGCTGATTAAACTCGAGCAAAAGGACGTTTTTGCAGTTTGTAATTTCCTCGATGGTGCCGACCATCATTTCCGAAATGTAAACTTGAAAAGGGGTGTGGACAACGAAAATATTTTGCATCTGTATTGAATCCATCTTTTTTAGAGAATTAATGCCGCATAAACTGTATGATCTCTTGCTAAATTAAAACTATCTCGCGAATGGCAGTGATACGCACGATGCTGCAGTTGTTTACTTCTTAGGTTTAATGATGCCCTTGGGCTCGCCGGTTAACGGCATTTTTTCATAGATACTGAAATCTTCAAACATCCTTCCCGGTCCTTCACCCTGAAGTATTCCATCTATTTTCCACATATCACCCTCCCACGCACCGGCAAAATGAAGGAAATAATTCGTAAATAGCGATGCTTCAATACATTCTTTTATTAACTGGTTATTATTGTATTCATGGCGGTATAAAAATGGATATTTATATGCCATCTCGTAAATCCACAACGCCTGGTACCTGTAGTCGAGCCAGGATACTTTTCCCCAGTTTTGAATCTCATAGTTAAGATGCACTTCTTCCGTACCGCCATCGATTACGATGCTATGTTGATCATATTTTTTATACCAGCTACGCATCATACTTGAATGATTTTCGACATTAAATATAAAGAATCCGGTACATGCAAAATCCGGTTGCACCACCAGTCCGTGGTGCTCGAACACTTGTTTTATCGAAGCAAATAGCCATGAATCCAGCGGATAATTATTGTCGTAATATGTATGCCTGAAAAATGCGATACGTCTCAATACAACATCAAGCGGATAGGGCAGGTTGCTTTTTTGCGATACGAGGGCAATAGTGTCCGGATTGTAAGCATTGAAGACATTCGGCGCCATATAATTAATCAGTATGTCAGTATCCAGAAAGCACACATTATTCACATCACGCCGGTTTTGCCTCAAAGAATCTCCAATTAGTAACTTGTCCCAGTATGGTTTTTTTATGATGCTGTCTTCCGATGCAAGTCGAGTATCAAATACAATCAAACCTAATTCATGCCGTTCACAATATTTTTTCCAGGTAGGGTATGCCCACTTTTCCCATGATTCATAGAAATTTCCGCCGACTGCATTTGTTGCGATTACATTTTTTGTTTTTCCCGGTTCAATTAAAATCTTCATGTAGCCTCCAATTATTTTGCCTTTATAGCGCGCAGCGTCGCTGAGAAGCACAGGGGCTAAAGGTCCACATCTAAAAGGATGGACCCCCCGCTAATGCGCCTATGTGGAATAGTATATGAGACCTTTGCACAACCTCTGACGGTTTTTTAGTTCATACAACAGGTTTTCCTCAAAAAAAATCATTATCTAATGATAACATATTAATATTACTTGACAATTATCCATTTTTTTGCCATATTTCCGCCAAATTTATCAGACGGGAGGAACTATGGGCTTCAAAAAAATGGAAATCAATCTGAGCTTTACGGATACTTCTCTTTTTACCTCTATGGAACATAATAGGGCCATCACAAGAATGGAACAGATCAATACCATCGTGGATTGGTCCCGTATTGAGAATCTGCTTCTGAGAGGGTATCCCGTCGGTAAAAGCCACGAAGGCAACGAAGCCTAGCCGCCTCTGATCCTTATGAAATGCCTGTTGCTTGAACAGTGGTTCCGCATCGATTCCGATCCGGAATTGGAAACCCAAATCAACGACCGGATCTCCTTTAAGAAGTTTCTGGGGCTTTCCTTTGATCAACGCTCTCCCGATCATTCTACCTTTTCCCGGTTCCGAAGCAGGCTCTCTCAAGATACCATGCGTTTGATCAATCATGAACTGCTTTCCCAATTCGCCGCCAAAGGCTTAACCATCAACGAAGGCATAGCCGTTGACGCCCGTCTGGTTCAGTCGGCCAGTCATCCCTTGAGCAAAGAGAAACTGGAGGAAGAAAAAAAGAAACGAGAGACTCCCGAAGGCAAACTGGATAAGAAGGGGAATCCTCTTAAATTTTCCCGTAATTTTGAATCGGACTGGACGGTCCGGAACGACATTCCTCATTATGGTCTCAAAGAGCACGCCTCCATCGACACCCGTTATGGATTTGTCCTCGCTACGGAAATAACACCCGCTTCCTTTCATGACAGCCCGTATCTTCCTCTGTGTGTGGCTGGCAGTTGTCATACCAAAGAGCCCATTAAGAAAGTGTATGCCGATAAAGGGTACTTTGGAGGAAACAATCGAGAATTCCTCAGACTGAACGGGGTCGCAGACGGCATCATGAGGAAGGCTGTTAAAGGAACCGAATTGACGGAATATGAAAAAGAACGGAACAAAGGCATTTCAAAAGTCCGTTATATCGTTGAACAATATTTTGGGATCTCTCATCTTTACAACAATGCCTTTCGGGCCAGGTTTACGAGATTGATTAAGAATGCCATTGACGCCCTGTTCCGGCAGATGGCCTTCAATCTCCTCCGGGGAACCAAGGTGGTAAAACCAGCGTGAGAAAGGGGGTGGTATCATCACATTGCCCGGAGCAGCAGACGCTGCCCTAAAATTGACTGGTGGTGGAGGTAAAATGGACTCATCATAATCCTGATGTCAGCCTCCGTTCCGATTCAATGAACGGAAGCTCAATATGAAATCTCAAAAAATCGGTCATAAAACTGAGCACCAAGAATATTATCGGTTGTTCAAACCTCTCGAATTTTTTTAAGATGCTCATTCTATCTCTCCATTTTGAAGTCCAACTTTGATTGCCTTGCCTATGGAACAGGCGCCTTTTTTATTTCTTTTAAATTATTATAATGCTCCCTATTAACAAAGAGCCGGTTCTAACTTACGAATTCCTTGACTAACGGGGAGCAGTACACTATTTTGGGGAACAATCAACCCAAAATGTTCCTACTACTGTTTAACGTCGGAGAAGAAATAACCATTTTTGGAATAGTTTACGAACCAAACTTGGAAACAGGCGTATAAGCCCCCAAAAACTCTCAACCGCATAAATTGAACTTAATGCATTCGTATACCTGCGGAACAATCCTATCGGGTGTTTATGTACACATTTTCGATAATTAGCATGGAGTTGATTGATAAGTTCTGTCCGTCTATTAAGCAGTTCCTCATCGTTAAACTGTGTAAGATTAATGCGTAAGGGGCAACCAATATAATACCCTTGCTCCAATCCAAGAAGATACTCTTCTTCCGATCTAATCCGCCCATCAGTCACAAGATCTTCATAGATAGGTGAGCCAGGCAACGGTGTTAATAAGCTGACATGAGCCTTGCCATAACCAACAGGGGGATAAAAATGAATCCGATCAAAAAACTCCAGGGTTTCACGTATTGTTTCCTGATCTTCACCGGGATAGCCATAAATCATTTGCACAATTGGCGTCATTCCTGCCTTTATAGTATTGGTAATCGCCAATTCGTTTTGTTTAACAGTAACTTTCTTATTCATGTTATTCAATATCTTCTGACTGCCGGACTCTACACCATACCCCACGTTTGTGCAGCCAGCGGCTTTCATAGCCTTTAATAATTGCAGGTCAACAGTATTCACGCGTCCCTGACAATTCCAATATATTTTCAGTGGTTTAATCTTCTCACACAATTCGTAAGCCCGCTTTTTGTTTACCAAAACAAGTTCATCAGCAAATGCAATACCTCTAATTCCATACTTATCCTTTAATCTTCCGATTTCTTCAATTATATTATCAATGCTCCGTAGTCGGCTTCCTTCAAATGTGCGTGAACAAAAATTACATTTGTAAGGACAGCCTCTTGAAGTAAACATGTTGATCGTTTTAACACCCGGAATTCCTATTCCCATATTGCTGAAATAAATATCCAGGAGAAAATAATCATAGTTCGTGAATGGCAGGCTGTCTATATTTTTTATATACGGCCGTTTTGTAGTTTCAATAATTGCACCAGTGGCTGACTTAAAGCAAATACCTCTAACTCTAGAAAAGTCTCCCATGTTACTAACAATATCTTTGATTGTCTCTTCACCTTCACTAATAACACATACATCCGTATTTGTTTTTTCAACAACAAGTTTGGAATTAAATGTGGCTAACGGTCCCCCCATTATTATAAGAACATCAGGGTGCAAGCGTTTCGCCTCGTCTGCCAACCATTTAGCCCATGGATACTGGGTGGAATAAGCATTGATGCCGATCATGTCCCACCGAGATTTTCTCAGAAATTCAACGACATCCTCCCTTGAATAACTAAGCGCGAAGATATCGAGAATCTCGGATTCGACCCCCACCTCACTGAGTGCAGTCGCGATATTAGCAATTCCAATTGGAAATAGCGTTGCAACCCGGTCTTTATGGGGCAATTGAACTAGTAATGCTCTCATGATAAAATACCCACTTAACTCTTCTTGATTATCAAAATTATAATGCTCAAGCTTATCTTCTTCACTCAACTTATATGCTTCAACGGTTGCTTCTCCCGGACGTAGTAACACTTATGCCACGACCTGATCAAGAAACCCCATTCGCGCACCGGCACGATATATTCTGTCCTGCAAAAAGGATATGTTTATCAAGCACCACCGCATATCCAGGGTACATCTCCCTCTTTATTTGAAAGAGCTGGATTTCAGATACAATAGTCGGAACTCTGATATCTTTGACAAAGTAGCCAACTACCTCTATGATGTGGTGCTAAAACTGGACTAATTACCTTTTTTTTCACTTGACTCTATACCCCAAATATTGTCGTGAGCACGGTTTTCTTTAATTACGTGATTCAACCGTGTTCCAATGTATATGCTATTCGATTCCAAATTCTGTTCAATCAACAAAGAATGAGCAGATATCTTGCAATTATCTCCAACATTGCAGTTCCCCAAAATGGCAGCCCCATTGTACATTGCACAATATTCGTCTAAGACCGGGTAAACATTTTTATTGCAATCGCCTGCTGACCGGGACGCCCCAACAGTACATTCTTGGTTTATTAAAAAATAGTTTGAATACGTTGCTCGTCCTAAAACGATTCCTGCAGTATGGCTGAACAAAAAAATATCCGGCAATTCAACTTCATAAAGATTTGGTCATTTGCCACCTTTCAATTTCCTATGAAAAACCAGATTTTGTCGGCGCTACGATAAATAACTCGAACGTGGAATAACTTGGTTTCAGTAGCCCATCTGGCATCGCTTTCATTTGCCCAAACTGACTCCAGATCAGTGCTTCCGCAGCATTCACAATTTCTTGGCTCTAAGGGCACCTCGATAATATTCATTTCGATCAATAATCCAGTCTTATAAATTCTACTAACTTTTTTTTAAATCTAGAATGTTTGACGTTTCCCATTTTGCTAAATCTATTCCGCTCTCCTGTAGCTGCCTGCGAGCATTCGGAAAACCCTGTCCGATAAAATTGAATAAGTTTGCTGTAGCAACTGCATCCACCATGTCATGTTTGAGTCCTTCTAAAAGATGATGCCAATTTCCTGCGCCTCCTGCAATAATAATCGGTACTTTCACGGTACTTTTTAACTGACCCCAAAAATCGAACAAATAACCATGACCAGTTCCATCTCTGTCCATGGAATTAAGATAGATTTCTCCAATACCGAGATTAATAATACGATCAATATATTCATCAAATGCCATTGCGACTTTTGTGGAACCATTATCAATATAAATTTCTGTTTTACCATTTTGTAGCTTAACATCAATTGATGCAATAATGCACTGGCTGCCATATGTGCTGATTAATTCTTTCACAAAATGCGGCGCTCGAAATAACGTCGTATTCACAACCAGTTTATCTGCGCCAGAGTTCATTATTGCTTTCGTATGTTCATAGGAAGTAATACCGCCACCCACAGCAATGGGAATAAAACATTCCTTCGCGATCACCTTTATATGACCACAAAATCGCTCCAGGTTTCTTTCATTGCGGGACACATCCAGGATAATTAGCTCGTCAATCGTGAAAGCGATATTTTTAAAATTATAATTGATCTTCAGCCACTCAATATCTCCAGCCCGTTGCAGACGGAAATTCCTGCTGAGCATGAATCCGCCGGCATTATATAAAAGGGTAAAAATTAATCTTTTCTTAGCCATTAAAACTTTTCAATAAAATTTTTTAGTAATACAAGTCCATTCGTTTGACTTTTCTCGGGATGAAATTGCGTACCGCAGATATTCCCCTTTTCAAATGCGGCGATAAATTGTTCTCCATGCGCGCATGTACCTACGGCATAATCTTGTTCTGTAAAGGCCATTCTATAGCTATGAGTAAAATAGAAATCCACGATAGAATCTAATCCATTAAACAATCTATTATTTTTCGTAATCGTCACGGTATCAAATCCAACGTGGGGGATTTTTAGATTAACAAATTTGTTTTCGTTAAATCGGTCAACGGGACAATCGATTAATCCCAAACCATAACTAAAACCATCCTCAGTGCTTGAAGAACCTAGCAATTGCATTCCTAAACAAATACCCAGTAACGGCGCCTTTTTTTTAGTAACAGGCCCCTTAATTACTTTAATCAAATTATTTTTCGTTAAATTAACCATTGCTTTATAAAAAGACCCGACTCCAGGCAAAATGAGTTTATCAGCATTATGGATTATATGTGGATCAGAACTAATGATGGATTGGGCGCCTAAGTATTGTAATGCTGATTGAATAGAAAACAAATTTCCCATCCCATAATCAATAATTACAATCAAGGCAATCTCCTATTCAACAGTAAATGTCGGCTGCCATTTGCCGTTAACTTTTATAAAAAGTTCCTTATTAACCCATTTATCGAGAACCGCATCAAATTCCTTATACGTCATTTCATAGTAGTCTAAATATAGCTCAATGAATTCTTCCGGATAATGATTGTCGTATAATCTTACTAATTCTACAGCCTGATCCCTGGTCATTGCACCTCGTCGAATTTCGATACCGGCATCCTGCGTTCCCCTGCCAAATCCGAATTTAAGGTACATGAGGTAGGTATGCAGAGCATAGAGGGCCTGATCGTTTTGCGCAAAATTTGTAAAGGTGCCGGCGTTTGTGTCGTCAATTTCCTTTAACCCGCAATGTTCTTTGGCAATGAGGTAGTTATTGTAAGAATCCCAGGCTTCAAAATAACTCCAGTGGGTGAAATACATGTCTTTCCCGACTAATTCATCTGCAGATGGAAAGGTAAAAAAATAAAGGCCCTTTTGTGTCAGGTCTAATTTATTGAAAACTTTTTCATAGCCTGCCTCAAAATATATACGCTTCATATATTCCAGGTCGAATAGGCTTGTGTTTCTGGTCTCGATTGAGCCTCCATATTCCACTTCTCCATCTTCGCCGTAAAAAAGAAGCGGAATATAGAAATTAATGGCAACCCTGATGACTGCAGAGAAAATGGCAATAAGCCAGCCGTAATAGGGAAAACCTTTCTCGATGAAACCCAATGTGTTTATCTTACGCATGACATTCACATCAGGGCTTACATGGATATGATTGAAGCCATGATTAATAAAATTCATTAGGTTTTCGTTGCCAATTGCTAATTCCAGAGCTGGCCGCACTGTGACTGTAAGAGGATGCATTCCATGGAGATCTCTTAATCTGTACGCAATACTGCACCCATCTTTTCCCCCACTGACCGGCACGATGCAGTCAAAGCCCCCTGTGGTAGATCTATATTTATTAAGCAAAACCTCTAATTCCTTTTGTCGCGCCGACCAATCCATCTTCTTTTTTATCTCCATCCACTGGCAGGCGTTGCACCATCCGCGCTCATCGAATTGAATCCGCGGCCGTGTGGACATATTCAGGCAGTTTTTACACCAAAATACTTTTTGCGACATACAAATGGTTCCTTTCTAACGATTCAAACAAAGAAACTCTGCAATCTTAAAATCTAAATCATCATCAATATCGATTGATCGCTCCTTGGGCATGACATAGATTATTGTTTTATATAAGAATATTTTCTTTTTTTCTTTTAATATTTCCTTCCACCAGACATAAATAGAAGAATTCATGTCATATACCAACCGCGCAGCTTGTCTTGTAGCAAAATTTCCCTGCTTAACAAGAGCGGCGTAGCCGCTTTTGTTAAGCTCTACCATATTGAAGTATGGGTTTCTGTGTGCCTCAGCCACGGAAAAAATATTATCGGCCTTTTCCTCCACAAGAAGCGCGATACTATTATCGATATCTTCTACGCTTCTCAGGGGCGTGGTTACATGTAACAGTACAAGGATTTTAAAAGGATATTGTTCTTTATATTCTAACCAGTTAATCGCATGTATCAAAACATCGATGGTGGCAACGCTGTCTCCCGCAAGTTCCATCGGTCTTATAAAAGGCACTTCTGCGCCATATTCCAATGATATTTGAGCGATCTCTTCGGCCTCCGTTGAGACGATAACGCGGTCGATGTATTTTGATTGTTTTGCCTGTTCAATCGTGTGGGCGATAAGAGGCTTCCCGCAAAACATCTTGATATTCTTGCCAGGAAGTCCCTTAGATCCCCCCTTTGCGGGAATCACACACACTACGACATGATCTTTATACATGGTCGCCCTCTATTAACTTCAGCACCTCAATGCCATCATCCAGAGTAATTTGAGGTGTTTTATCTTTCTCAATACATTCGATAAAATGATTCAGCTCACTCTTGTACGATTCATCAACATCAAACAAACGCGCATCTTCAATCAATGAAATTTCGCCGCTGTTTTTTTGCATCTTTATATACTTCTTAATAAAATCGCATTCGACAGAACCCTTGCTTCCAACGATATTCATTTTCCTTTTCTTATTGTGGCGAATATAGTCCGTATGAACACTGCATAGAAATCCGTTTGAAAATCGATATATGCCTTTAAAAATGTCCTCGGAATTTATATCGAGGTCGCTTACCTTTGACTTCATGATTTTCCATGAAATAGGACCACCGAAAAGATAACGCATATAATCGATTTCATGAGACAGATCTAATGCTGCTCCGCCGCCTTGTTCCTTCCGGGCGCTATAACTTTCCCGGTAATCGCTCAAGGGCCTCCATGAAGGCAAATACTGACCCACTTCTATTTCAGCAAAGTACAATTTACCAATAATTCCTGAGCTTATTTGGTTTTTGATATATTGTATCGCCCCTAAAAATCTAAAATTATACGCAACGAAAATCTTGATATTGCTTTTTTCAGCTATCTTTTTAAGAGAAATGGCCTTTGTTATTGAGTCGGAAATGGGTTTTTCAATGAACAGATTGATCCCGGATTCCGCAATGGTATTAGCAGTCTCAACATGTTTATAAGTTTCGTTTGCAATGATCGCAAAATCAAATTGTCGCTCTTTGCTCATCATGGGAGACAATTCTTCAAGAGAACGTACTAATTTCAGTCTTTCTTTTTCTGGGTGGTTTTGAAAAGAATCGAGGTGGTTGGAACAGACGATTATTTGATCGATTTGCCTCAATTTCAAAAGGTTATCGACATGTCTTTTGCCGATGGAACCATATCCAATAACGAGTATGTTCATTCGATTATTTTCATGGCTCAGCAGGCGGTCCAACCGCCATCGACAATCAAATTATGCCCCGTCACATATGATGAGGCATCCGATGCAAGATATAGTACAGCCCCGACCATATCTTTCGGGCTTCCCATCCTCCCGAGGGGTGTTTTAGCTACGTATTTTTCTACAAAGCTGTCTGGCTGTTTATCAAAAACGCCTCCGGGAGAAATGCAATTTACACGAATGTTATCTTTCGCATAATATGTAGCCAAATATTTGGATAAAGCTATGATTCCTCCCTTTATAGCAGAGTATGCCACCGGCATTGTCATCGGTGTTCCCTCGTATATTGAAAAATCAGGAGCAACAATCCCGTAAATGGAGGCGAAGTTAATGATTGAGCCACCCCCCTGAAGCTTCATTTGTTCCGCCACTTTTTGACAGCACAAAAAATAGCCGCCGAGATGGTTGTTAACATTCATCTTCCAGGAATCAAAACTGACGTCCTCGCATCTCACACCCCAATCGCCTGTACGTGGATAGACACAATTTACCAGAATATCAATCTTTTTATATTGTTTAATGACAGTCTCTAAGGCTTGGCGAATTGAATCATCAGATGTAATATCGAGATGCTGAAAATTAACAGCGGTAAGGTTTTCCAAACCTTTCATTTGCTTTTCATTTATATCAGCAACACAAACTGATGCCCCAAAATTGTTTAATCCCCGAACGATTTCTTTCCCGATTAAGCCAAGGCCACCCGTCACAAGAGCAACTTTATCTTTACATGAAAATAAGTTACGATGCATTATTCTCCCCGCGCCTGCCGGAGTTGCTGGGGGCCCCCAATGTCAAGCCACTCCTTCTCTATGGCAAAGGCTCCGCAGGCCAGATTCTTTTTGAGGGCATCTTCGAACAGCGTCGTAATGGGGAAATAGGTATTCTTTGGGATGGCGGATACCGCCTGTGGTGACAGGACATAGATCCCCGCGTTCACCATTTTTTCAAGAACAGGTTTTTCCTCCAGGCCTGCCAATCTGTTATCTTGTATTTCAACACACCCAAAGGGCACCTGGTGGAAATAGGAATATACCCCCATTGTTGCGTAAAAATCGTTTTGACTGTGAAATTCAATCATATCGGCACAATTGACATCCGCTATCAGATCCCCGTTCATAACCATAAAAGGATGTTCGGGAATTTCCGGTAGCAGTGAGATGGCACCGCCAGATCCAAGCGGTTCATCCTCGTGAAGGTATTCAATCGTTGCACCGTATTTAGAACCATCTTTAAAATAGTCCTCAATCACCTGCGCAAGATGGTTGACCGAAATAAAGATTCGACAGATTCCATAACTGACAAGGTGCAGGACGATCCGCTCAAGTATTGGTCTGCCTGCAACCCTGATCATTGGTTTGGGTATATTTTCAGTCAATGGCTGCAATCGCACCCCTTGGCCGCCTGCCATTACAACAGCCCAGTTAGGCCGTGAGATATTCCCCAGCATATCATGCAGAAGATGAAGTCCAAGCACTTTACCCTGTTCATCAACGATTGGAACCTGCTCGAATCTTCTGGCCTGCATGATATCCAATACTTCGGCCCTGAGGACGGTTGGCAACACATGAAAACAGTTTCGATTGATATGGTTGGCTATCGAACTATCCAGAGGGCAGCCTTTCACTAAGGCCTTCCGGATATCGCCGTCAGATATTGTCCCGATCAGCCTGAATTCACTGTCAACCGCAAGTGCGATACCGGCTCCGGTGATGTCCATGCTTCGCATACATTCGATAAGGCTGGCGTCAGGACTGATACAATAATTTTTCATGGTCTTATCTCAATTATATTCCTAAACATCATTTCTCCGTATAAAGCCATTTTCTGCCGTCAGGGAAACCTTACATCATGGAAGGTTTTTTTTGTGATGCCGAAGATATTCACCTTTTCAAGTAATCCGACAATTGTTGAACATGTATCCGGTCGTTCATGGGGATTCGATATGTCGGAGAGGCTCTCCTGAAAGGCAGGGGATAACGCATGGCCTATTGTCTGTCGGATTACATCGGCATCGGGTGAACAATTCAATGTGCTGGCTGCCTGTATGCGGCCTTTCTGCCGATCACCGATATTGACCGTGGGAATTTTGAAAGATGGCGCCTCTATGATGCCGCTGGAACTGTTGCCAAGGACTGCGGTTGCATACTTCATGGCTGACAGATACCGGTGAACGCCCAGGGAGGTTACCGCGAGACAGCGATCTGGTCTCTTTTCTGCATATTCGTCAATCAGGCGGTTGATTACCCGTCCGTCCGTGTCGGCATTGGCCTTTGTAAAGATTACATTATATTCCGGAAATGCATCCAGTGCGTCAAGCAGCGACTGGAATTGGCCTTCAGATGTGGATTTTTCCAGGGTCACCGGGTGAAATGTCACGAGGAAATAGGGCTTTTCAAGGTTGAATCCGATGGATTCTGCCAGTTCGCTGCGTTTCATGAGCGAAATGCGCCGGATGTTTTCAACACCAAGGGCGCCAACGTTGAACACCCGGTCCGGGGTTTCCCCCAGTTGGATGATGCGCTGACGGTACGCTTCACAACTGGCAAAATGCAGGTGCGACATTTTTGTGATCGAATGACGAAAAGCCTCGTCAATGGCACCTTCTGTGGTCTCCCCACCATGAATATGGGCAAGAGGAATCTGGCAGACCTGTGCCACTGCAGCCATGCAAAATGTTTCAAATCGGTCGCCAAGCACCACCACTATGTCCGGCTTCAGCCTCTGGAGCGCTTCGCCATAGCCGATCATGGCCAGTCCCATGGACTTACAAATGGCCGCTGGCGTGTCACTGGACAGAAGAATTTCTATGGTTTCATCCGGCTCAAAACCATCCGCCCGGATCTCCTGGATAGTCATGCCAAACTCAGGTGACAGGTGCATGCCCGTGGCAAGAATCTGCAACTCAAGTGTTTTAGCTGACTGGATTTCCTGCATAACACCATGTAGCAGTCCGTATTCTGCCCGGGTTGATGTATAAACGCAAATTTTACGCATGAGTTTGCTTAAACCTCAAAGGTAAACGTAGAAAAAGCCATTGCCCACTGCCCAATGCTCTCACTCATTGATAATTTCATCCGTTTTATAATCTCTTCCTGCTTTACGCCCGATTATTTCATCCCAACGCATGGGAGTGATGCCGGTTCCCGGTCGCTTGACTGTGATATTCATGTCTGTAAACGTTTCACCTTTTTTGATGGGAAAGGCGGCGATAATGCTCTTTCTGGCAATAGGTTTGTTTTTCAATTCCGATGGTGATGGTTTCTTGATTCCTGTACCCAAAGCTTTTTCAATGTTTCGGATTCCTGATATCATGGCGGATAGTTCATGGGGTTCCAAGGACGCCCGGTGATCCGGCCCAGGTAAATTCCGATCCAGTGTAAAATGCTTTTCGATAACAGTTGCTCCCATTGCGACTGCTGCGATCGGTACTTCGATGCCGTTGGTATGATCCGAGTAGCCTACAGAGAGCCCAGGGAAAGCGTTCCGGATGGTCAACATGGCTTTCAGATTGACATCCTCAAACGGGGTTGGGTATTCGGTGTTGCAGTGAAGAACGGTAATGTTATCCAAAGGCGTTCCGGATTTGGTAAGTACCTCTAGGGCATCTTCGATTTCGCCCAGATCGGCCATACCGGTGGATAGGATCAGCCGTTTTTTCAACGCCCCCAATTTTCTCAGATAGGGCAGGTTGGTGATCTCGCCTGATGGAATCTTGAAGATTTCCAACCCCAGTCGGTTCAGCAGATCGATACTTTCCAGATCAAAGGGCGTTGATAGAAACTGGATGCCTTTGTGCTGGCAATGCTGATAAAGCTGGATATGCGCCGTTTCATCCAGCTCAAGTTTTTTGACCATCTCAAATTGGGATTCATCTGAGCCGGTGGTGTCTTTCTGGTAGCTGGCTTTGGGTGCATTTACGGCAATGACTTTCTCGGCCTTGAATGTCTGAAACTTGACAGCATCCGCCCCAGCGGCTACCGCCGCATCAATCAGTTGAACTGCCATTTCCAGGCTGCCGTTATGGTTGACGCCGGCTTCGGCAATGATAAAGGTTTTATTCATCGTTTTTGGGTATTAAACTGTTGGCCTTAATAAAACTGTTAGCAGGTATTGATGTGTATTCCTTTGATACTGCGCCACTGCCGAAAAAAGAGCCTCTACCGATTGTTACCCCTCCATTAACGACCGCACCTGTTGAAATATGACAGTGATCTTCAATGATAGCATCATGTTCCACAAGGGCCTTGGTATTGATGATGCAATTTCTGCCCACCCTCGCGCCGGCATTGATGAGAGCATGGTGCATGACAATCGTTCCCTCAGCAACCTGGGCATGGGGGGAGACATAGGCCAGAGGGGATTGAATTACGGGGAAACATGCGCCCATCTGCATCAAATCATTAAAGAGCGCTATGCGCCGGTTTGGTGATTTAATCTGCCCCAACGTGATCAGGACATTGGGGGAAGTCTTGATCAATTCCGCTAAATCGGCATCTGCGCCGATCACGGGATACCTAAGAACGTTGTGCTGGTTTTTTTCAGGCACATCCACAATCCCAGCAATGGCAAAGCGGCCTTCTTGTTCTATGACATCGATACAGGCCCTGCAGTGGCCGCCGCCACCGATTAGGATGATTTTTTCTTTCATATCCGCACACTGCTGGGGATATTGACCAGCCGGTCTTCCAGCCATTGGGCGGTTTCAAGTGGTGTGCACTGACAACGGCGATACATGGAAAGGTTGGGCATGAGTGTCCAAACGGGCCGTGCTTGAATGCCTTTTTCCATTGAATAGGCAAGAAACTGCTCCCGTTCCTGTCTATCTTTTAAAACAATAGCATTCAGCCAGTAGTTGGACCGGGCATGAGCAGGTTCTATAATAAATGGTATGCCGATATCCTGAAAAAACTGCTTATACATCTGTGCTGTGGTGCGCTTGTTTTCTAAAACCCCGGCAAAGCATTCCATCTGTGCACATCCCACCGCGGCATTAATGTTCGGCATGCGATAATTATAGCCGACATCGTCATGAACAAATTCCCACGGATGTGGCTGTTTAGCCGTTGTAGTCAGGTGCTTGGCCTTTGCCGCCTGGGTTTCATCGTTTGTGATGATCATGCCGCCACCGCCGGTTGTCACCGGCTTGTTGCCATTAAAGCTTAAAATGCCAATATCCCCGAATGTTCCGGCATGTTGCCCCTTGTAAAAACTGCCCAGCGCCTCGGCGGCATCCTCAACGACCGGAATCTGGAATCTCTGGCAGATTTCAATAATCTGATCGATCCGCACCGGATGACCAAGGGTATGCATAGGCACGCACGCGGCGATCTTTCTGCCGGTTATTTTATTGTAACACCTGCCATCTGACTTCAGAATACCGTTATTTATTAGAAATTCATTCAGTTTTTCCGGATCAAGTCCCAGGGTTGATCGTTCAACATCCACAAATACCGGCTGCGCACCGCAGTAGCCAATGGCATTGGCTGTGGCTACAAAGGTCAGAGGCTGGGTTATCACCTCATCCCCGTTCGCTACTTCGGCAAGAAGGAGGGCTACATGAAGCGCTTCGGTTCCGCTGGAAACAGCGACTGCATACTTTGCACCGGTTAAGCGCCGAATTTCATCTTCAAAACGACTGACATACTTTCCCACATAGGATACATAAGTTGTATCAATACAGTCAATAAGATATTTTTTTTCATTGCCTAAAAATCGAGGTGCATGGAGCGGTACTGGATTCTCCGTCGGATATAGGGATTTAATGAAGCTTACAATTTTTTCAAACATTATAGACATTCCATTTATAGCGCCGTAGATTTTCCTCGTCCCTGAACCATTCGATGGTTGCCCGGATTCCCTGCTTCAGCGTATATTCTGGCTGCCACCCTGTTACCCTGCGAATCTTTTCGTTACTGCCCAGCAGCCGCTCCACTTCGCTTTTTTCAGGCCGTACGCGTATATCCTCAGAGACGATCTTGGCCTTTGGGTTGATCTGATCGATGATCTCGCGGGCAAGCTGCCCGATGGAAATCTCCTGTTGAGAGGCAATGTTTATTTCTTCTCCAATTGTGGCTTGTGTTTCTGCAATCGCAATGAAACCGGCCACGGTATCCTTGACATAATTAAAATCGCGCGTTGGATGAATGCTGCCCAGCCTGATTTCTGTCGAGCCGATTAGTAACTGGGTAATGATGGTGGGGATGACGGCACGGGCAGATTGACGCGGCCCATACGTATTAAAGGGCCTTACAATGGTCACCGGCGTATTGAAACTGCGATAGAAACTTTCTGCTATCCTGTCTGCCCCGATTTTCGTGGCGGAATAGGGTGATTGCCCTTGAAAGGGATGCTGCTCATCAATGGGAACATATTGAGCCGTTCCATAAACTTCTGACGTTGATGTAATCAGCACGCGATGACAACCTGTATCGCGCGCTGCCTGAAGCACATTCAATGTGCCTTTGATGTTGGTATCTACATAGCTGTCCGGGGAGTGATAACTGAACGGAATGGCAATAAGTGCAGCAAGATGAAAAACCTTGTCAATATCCTGCATGGCATTTCTGACACCATTAGGATCGCGGATATCCCCTGCAAATACATCAATCTTGTCCAGTTTTTCTTTTGGAAATGTGTCCAGCCAACCCCAACTGTTGAAAGAGTTATAGAACACAAAGGCCCGTACCTGACACCCTTTCTCCAGTAAACCTTCCACCAGATGACTGCCAATAAATCCATCAGCGCCCGTGACTAATATATTTTGCTTTGTTAAATCCATCGTGAAATTATACTTCAAGCCTGACGATGTCGAATATCGCACGAGAAAATTTCCCCTTATCGCTGCGTTCCCACCACATCAGTTTCAGCACATCTGTGATATCGAGTCTGGTGGCGTCACGACTTATAATAATAAGCGTGTCAGGTTCTTGCGTTATAAATTCCCCCATATTGTATGCTGCAGTCAGACATTTTTTATACCCTTGAATGCTCCCTGTATAAGTGACTGACTCTACACCGAAACGTCGCTCATTCTTCAAAGCTTCCTTCATTAAACCTGTATACTCATAAAACCGGTATACTCTCGAGTTGAAATTCAAGTCCCTCGTATCATCCCTGAAAAGAAAGGAGGTCTTATTTACTATAACGGGAGATTTGCGCATATTTTCCATTATTGACAACTGCTTATACCAGTCCCACTGAAAAGATATCTGATTCAGCATGGTGGCATGGGTAAACATAAGCATGATCAGAAGGTACATTGGAAGCGTGACCGTTCTATGTCGGCTCAATAGTTTCACGCCGTAGACCAGTAGCAACGAGGCGCCTAACGGAATAAGCAACTGGTGCCGGCTCTGCCAGTCCTGTAGTTGCGGAATCTTTCCCACCACCACATAGGGTGAAAAAGGTTTTTCGACCTGACAGATAGCCAAAAGCCTCGGCATCGGTCGAAGCACGGTTCACGATTACCTGAACCGAGCCCAACAGGCCAGATTGAACTGGCCTCTTACCCTCGACCTCGATGAAAGCTCCCTGGAGCCTCGACTGTTTCCTGTTGCATCCTCTATGCCTCCTCAAGAGAAACGCCAGATGCCTCTCACGGAGTATCTTCACCAGGAGCTAAAGAAAAAGGGTGTTACGCTTCAACTTCTTTGGCTGGAGTACAAGAAAACCAATCCTGAGGGCTACCAGTACAGTCAGTTCTGCCGCCTCTACCATCAGTGGGACGGGAAACTCGATCCCTGTCTTCGCCAGGAATACCGGGCCGGAGAAAAGCTCTTCGTCAATTATGCTGGTCAAACCGTCGAGATCATCGATCCCACGACCGGAGAAATCCACCAGGCCCAGATCTTTGTGGCCCCCCTGGGAGCCAGTAACTATACCTTCGCTGAAGCCAATTAAAATTAATCGTCTAGGGGGACATTGGTGCAAAGACAACTTATTGATCTGGTTGATTTGGTTGATACGTTTAAAAACTTGAAAAGGCCTCCGGGGTCACATTTTTATATGTCATATTTCTAGAATTGTATATATACCTTATGAACTCCTAAATTCATCGCACTTTGAGATCAGTCTCAACCATCATCTGGATCAATTCTTTAAACGAAACGGTTGGTTCCCAACCCAATTTCTCTTTCCCTTTACTATAATCTCCCATTAATAGATGAACCTCAGCCGGTCGATAGAATCTCTCATCACTGGTCAAGTAATCCCGATAGTCAAGACCCACGTGGCTAAAGGCCATTTCTGCAAATTCTTTTACAGAGTGGGTCTCGCCAGTTGCGATGACATAGTCATCTGGTTCATCTTGCTGGAGCATTAACCACATTGCTTTAACATAATCTCCTGCAAAACCCCAGTCACGCTTGGCTTCTAAGTTTCCGAGTTTAAATTCCCTAGACGATCCTAATTTGATCTTTGCAACAGCATTAGAGATCTTCCGGGTTACAAACTCAAACCCCCTTCTTGGTGATTCGTGATTGAAAAGAATGCCAGAGCATGCAAATAAATTATATGCCTCACGGTAGTTTCTGGTCAGGTCAAACCCAGCCACCTTCGAGATACCATAAGGAGACCTCGGGTGGAAAGGAGTATTTTCATTTTGTGGCGTCTCTTTAGCAAGGCCAAACATCTCTGAACTTCCCGCAAAATAGAATTTACATTCCGGGGCTTTTTCTTTAATTGCTGATAAAACAAAAAGTGTTCCGTTAATATTTGTATTAATCGTAGAAAACTCATCTTCGAAAGAATAACTTACAAAACTTTGTGCTGCTAAATGATAACATTCATCTGGTCTAACTTTATCCACAACATTAAAAATGCTTGCAAAGCTTTCCATAGAAGCAGCATGGATAACTATTTTGCCGAGAATTTGCCTTATTCGCCAGAGTCTATGTTCTGGATCTTCGATGGCCACTCGGCGTATAATGCCATGAACTTCGTACCCTTTTTCCAGCAAAAATTCAGCCAAATAACTTCCATCTTGACCTGTAATGCCCGTAATTAATGCTCGTTTTGACATAAATGTACTCTCCTTTCCTGGTTTATTTAGTTGATCTGGATTATAATGTCTTCATGTAAGGGATTGTATTTTGAGCTTGAAATAAGAGAAAATATATAAGCTTCCGCCCTTTCGGATTTTGACTCAATCCCACAAGGCTCCGTCACAAAATTTTGGGCCAGTGATCTGGGCAATGTTTTTTAGTTGGAGGTCGGAGGACTGAGGTTGGAGGCTTTTAAACCTCTAACCTTTAACCTCATACCTCTAACCATTTTCTAAGCCGCCTTCTTGATCTGCCAACGACCTATTTGAACAGGGACTTCAACACCGATTAGATTTAGAAGAATCCTCACCCTTCCATTATCTGAGATCTTCTTCTGAAAGATTCCGTTGAATTCTTTAAATGGACCTGAAGTAACCTGAACGGCGTCGCCCCATTTTAATTCTTCCTCTAACTTTACCAGATTATCCTTCCCTATTCTCTCCTTGATCGTCTGGATTACTTTTCCAGAAATAGGGGCCGGTCCATCTCCAGACCCCAGAAGTTTACTGACCCCTCTTGTCCATTTTACCCTATAGTAATGAAGTTTAAGATCGAGTCTTGCAAAGAGGTAGTTTGGAAAGAAGGGCTTTATGATTTGGACCATCTTACCGTTCCGGTATTGATGGGCTCCAATCAAAGGAAGGAAGGTTTCAATCTTTTGATTAGACAGATTGGTTTCAACGCGATGTTCGTCCCCTGACTTAGTCTGGACGACAAACCAATGAAGACCGTCAAAAGAATTTATCGAACCGCTTTGTTCTCTTAAATTCATCTCGCCCTCCAGTCTTAAACAGGTTTTTGTGGATTCTCTTTGTTCTTCTCTAAGAATTCTATGAAAAATGCCATCATCATTGAGGCTAAAAGGCCCACCACTCCGGCTATCATTACATTAAGTCGTTTCTTAGGTTTGATGGGAAATTCTGGGGCTATGGCAGGAACTGAAATCTGAATTGTCGTAGCTTTAATTGCTGAAGAGATCTTTGTCTCCTCTCCTTTTTTGGAAAGGATCTCATAAGTGTTTCTTGCTGTGTCCACATTTCTTGCCAGTCTGGTCTGGATGAGCTCTTGTTCAGCCAATTGCTTTTTCAGCCCACTAACCTCTTTGTTAAGATTTTTGATATTTTCTTTTAATTGAAGAATTTCAGCATTGAAGGATTGTATATTTACAGCCGTATCTGCGGATCTCGAACTTAGACCAACATAAAGGGGATTAATTTCCTCTTTTCCAATTAGCCCTTTATCCACGGGCATAGTTCTTTCCTGCCCTTTTATCTGGGCTATCAATTCTTTAGAACGTGCCTTTTCCACCATTAAGGAACGGTTTGAATCATCCAATTTGATCTCGTATTGAACGATCTGCCTAATCTTCCCGGAAATTTGTTCTTTGAGGAGATCTATCTTATTGCCCCTCTGAAATTTTTCTAATTCTTCTTCAGCGGTCTTAAGGCTTAATTTGGCCTTTTCTAATTGACCCATCACGAAGGCATAGGTGTTGCTTGTTTCCTTGGAAGTGACCTCCTCGTTTCTCTCGATAAAAGTAGAGACCCATTCGTTGGCAATCTTGGCAGCCAGCTCTTTCGATTTATCTTGAACCCTCAATAGGATTAGATTGGTATTCCGTGGGTACTCTACTTTTACCTGATTCAATATTTTTCTAATAGTATACTCATTGGCAGGATTGTCCAGACCCAGTTTTGAAAGGACTGTTTTTGCGGTATGCTCATTGAGGATCATTTTAGAAAATGTTTCGGCAGAAACATTCTCAAAGATAGGAGTGGATATCCTCGGACCTTCTTTAGTAGCAAATTCTACTTGGTATTTCGGTGATGTGACCATCAGGTAGGCCTTGGCTTCGTAAACCTTCGGCATCAAAAAGCTCACCACTCCAGCTACAATCATACAGGTGAGGGTTCCCAAAATGATGAGCCACTTCCTCTTTCTAATCACCTGGATATAATCCATTAAATTGATTTCGTCTGGTGTATACTCATTCATTCTTTTTCTCCTCAGTAGGCGCTTAGTGAATCAAAATCGAGAAAAGATTGTTGATAACCTAAAACAAAAAGATTTTCTGCTGATAACTTTTTAAAAAATTTTTAACCGCCTATGATCTCCTCTCTTATATTCTTTCCTTTTTCATTCTTTGATAATCATCGTCTAATCTCTCAATATCATCCTCTTCCACGTAATCCCCATTCTGGACTTCAATGATTTGGAGAGGGATAAGACCCGGGTTTTCTAAACGGTGTTTCACTGAGATAGGAATATAGGTGCTTTCATTGGGATGGACATCGAAAACTTCTTCGCCCCTTGTCACTCTGGCCGTTCCTGAAATCACCACCCAGTGCTCACTACGATGATGGTGAATCTGAAGGCTCAATTTTGCCTTTGGATGAAGTATAATCCTCTTGATCTTATATCGGCTCCCCTTTTCCAGTACGGTGTAATAGCCCCAGGGTCTTTCCACTGTCCGGTGGAGCAGATGTTCTTCTCTCTGATTCTTTTTCAACGTCTCGACAACTTTTCTGACTTCCTGAACTTTTTTCTTTGAGGCGATGAGGGTGGCATCCGGGGTGTCCACAACGACCATATTCTTAAGGCCGATGGTCGCAATGACCCGGTCCGAACCAATGACAATGGAGCCTTCACTGCCAATATCAATCGGATTCCCCTGAAGGATGTTCCCCCGTTCATCCCTGCCGAGAATATCATCCAAACCGGTCCAGCTCCCCAAATCGGACCAACCGAAATCAGATGGAATCACGAACACATCCTGGCTCTTTTCTAAAACGCCGTGATCGATGGAGACAGCCTCAAGGGAGGCATAGACTTCGTCAAATGTCTCTCCTGTTGGGTCATTCAGCCTCTCGGCCTTTTTCAATCCTGCATAGAGGGAGGGGAGATGGACTTGGATCTCTTTAAGGATCTTCGAGGTTTTCCATACAAAGATGCCACTATTCCAATAATAGCTCCCCTGTTGAAGAAAGGTCTCTGCGGTTTTCAAATCAGGTTTTTCAAAAAATCCTTCTGCATGGAAAATCTCATCGGTGGAGTTTCTAAAAGGTTGACCTGATCTGATATATCCGTAAGCTGTTTCAGGCCGGGTGGGTATAATTCCAAATGTTACTAAATACCCCTGCTCTGCAGCCTCAATGGCCAATTGAACTTTTTTCTGGAATGTCTTCGCATCCCTGATGATATGGTCTGAGGGCATCACAACCATGACAGAGTCGGATGAGAGTTTATTCAGAGTCATTGCAGCAAGGCCAATAGCAGGAGCCGTATTCTTCCCCATCGGCTCTATGATAAAATTAATCCTGTCCGCCTCTTTTCCAAGTGCCTTTAAATGGAGACGAATGTCCTGTTCCAGACTTTTAATCGTGACGATCCATATATTTACTGTTGGAAGAAATCCATCCAATCTCTTGACCGTCTTTTGGAGAAGTGTATCTTCACCGAAGATATTAAGCATTTGTTTTGGCCAAGTCTCCCTACTCAAAGGCCAAAATCGAGTACCAAAGCCACCTGCTAAAATAATTATGTTAATCAAGTTTCACCTTTTATAAGAGACCTCGGGAATATTGTTTTCTATTTGTCTAATTTCCTCAATATAAAGTAGTTTACCCCGTTAGAAATTCCAGTCGTTGTGACTCGAAACCGAGCGGGCCTTCGCCGCGCCGAAGTGGCTCCGACCACGCAGGCGGGGCATTATTTCTAACGGGGTAAACGGAACAGCCTGATGACTCTATTTTCCTCCTTCATTCTTTATGCAGAACCATTTATTAAAGAAAGCCTGGCTCCCCAACCTCAGAAACCAGTTTTTTTTGGCCCCTGCTCCTCCCCCGCCACGATGCTAATCTATCACAAACCTAATTTTATTGTAAAGAAATATTTTACATGATTTTACTCTATTTTACTCTATTTTGCTCTTTTCCTCTAAAATTTTGCCTCAAATTGTCACTCGATTCCCTAATAAATCTAATGTATTAACCTTAACGTTGCACAAAAAGGGAGGCAAGTGTGCTTACAAACCTTTACAATTGCGGATTATTCTATCATTTATGGGTAACATACGATGTCACCTTGGGTGGCGTTGGGATTTTGCTTGAAAACGGAGTAGCCAACCATTTAAAAGTGCCGCTGTAAAGGTTTTCCAACACACCCGCCTCCCTTTTTATATAATTTTTACGCAACTGTGAGGTTAACCCACCATAAAAAACATTTTACAAGGCACAACATCTGGGTATATAAGGCTCTATTCTCCGCTGTATTTTATCTCTCTATATTTTCTTATTAGCTTGAAGACCGGCCTATCCATGACTTTTCTTATGCAAACAGGGAGTTTAAGATACTGGTTAAGGGCCTTCTCAAGGATTTTTAACAGGGTTTCTGCGATTCTCTGGGTCAATCTATTAGATTTAATTAAAGCCATTAGTTGAATCAATAACTTTTTATGGGTGGGACAGGGCAGACCTGACAAGGTGACATCCCCAGCCCATCCACTCATGCTGTCATTTTCCATATTCCGGTCATCTTTTAGATTGTTCAACGAACCATATTGCTTTGAACTTATTTTTTTAACAAAACCCTTTTGTCGATAGCTGTAGGGATCTTTGATGTTATTTAATAATTTTCCATATCCCGAATGAAATATTTCATATCTACTTTTATCGATGAGGGAGACCAATTTCAGCGCGTCTTGCTTCCTCTCTTCAAGTTTCCCTTTAAAAACGCTGATATCGGATGTGATGATTTCCTTCTCTCGGATATGGATTTCGGATTGACCAGATTTAAATATTTTACCGCTCAGATCTTTTCGATTACGGACGTCGGTATCGTGCTCAAATATGACGTCTGATAAATAAACGATTCTTCTATATCCAAGATAGGCCAGGATGTTATAAGTGTCATAAATATGGTCGTCAATCCGGTATTTCCGGTACTCTTCGGGGCAGATTCCTATCTCCAGACAAGCCTTTCTGGATAGAATGGGAAAGGTGCAGAGACTATCCCGAAACAATAGATCGTTAACATGAATCAGGGCGATGTCATCCGGGTAGGTGGAATAAACGTCTGAAATTATCTTATCCCAGCCTTTTGTCCGGATGATGACATCATCATTGATACCGATGACATACTGGCCAGAAGAGGCATCAAAACATGCCCTGTTAAGAAGCCCCATCGTCGCCCCCCGTGGAAGAACAACTTTCTTAATATGAAGCTGGTCATGGGTGATGCCTTGGCTGGCTATATCATCGTCATCCAGACAAAGAACGATCTCGATCGTTTCGATACAACTAACTGTATCCAGGATGCTCTGAAAGAACCTCTTAACCAATTCAGGCCGGCCTTTTGTTGGAAGTAAAAATGAAAATTTTAACATTATTTCTCCAGCAGAAAGGAAGGATAATCCCTTGTTATTAATCAGTCCATAATTGAGAAGACATACTCTTCTGAAAATCTCCCCTCGCCCCTCTTTGCCCTCCGGGCCAGAGGCCCTATGGGCCGGCGGCCAAAGAGGGGTAATTTCTCCCTTTGACAAAAGGGAGGGAAGGAGGGATTTTGTCTCCAGTGTCCATACAATTATGGACTCCTTAGTAATTTGAGCTCCTTTTCATATTGTTAAAAGCTTGGCAGGATTCTGAAAAAGTATCTTTTTCCGGCATTTTGGCTTTTTTATCTCTCATATTTGATGATCTCGTAAAAAGTCAGAAAACAGAAAAAATGTCATGCTGAATTTATTTCAGCATCTAACAGTTTCAACAACTTATGAGACCCTGAAACAAGTTCAGGGTGACAGATCGGGACTTTTTACGAGACCATCATATTTAAAAGCAATAATCAGGATACACATCCCCAGGATTGGTATTTTCCTGGAAAGAAACTCTGAACTTATGATGGGAAAATCTATTGCCCTATAGGATCGGATTTTGAACCCGGCTTTTCTCAAGATTGCCATCCACCGCCATGGGGTGAATGTATGGATATGTAAGGGGTTCAGACGTAATACCTTTGAAACGATTATATCATACCAATTGGGAACGGTCACAACAATACTTCCTCCTCTTTTGAGGATTCGGTGTGTTTCCTGAAGGAGCCGAGGGAGGTCTGACACATGTTCGAGAACATCCAGGCATAAACAGACATCGAAATGTTCATCCGGAAAGTGAAACGAATCTAATTCTCCACAGTTGAAAAAGATACTTTGAGAACTTCCGATTCTCTTTTTAGCAAATTCTATTTCATGCTGGCTGATATCAACCCCGACCAAAGTATGGAAACGGTCTTTAAGCCTAACGGTGAATTCCCCGATCCCGCATCCCACATCAATTAAAGCCTCTCCTTCCTGAACATACTTTAAAACATGCGTCATCTTCTTGTGCATCAGATGACGGGGGTTGTCGTAAGTGGAGATGATTTCATTAAACAATGTATCATTAAGAATTTTTTTCTCTGACTTCATGTTAAATCCA
>Ga0194127_10000962_pt1 | contig 44235 bp, 29 predicted proteins | sample TA2KigC100mmetaG_FD_148624 | JGI IMG/M metagenome (GOLD analysis project Ga0194127, IMG submission 148624) | Freshwater microbial communities from Lake Tanganyika, Tanzania - TA2015036 Kigoma Deep Cast 100m | ecosystem: Environmental > Aquatic > Freshwater > Lake | place: Tanzania: Lake...
AAAAGCCGGAGAAGTCGAAGTAGATCTGGAAGGCGTAGCAGACCACGCCCGCCCACGCGACGGAGGCCGGCAGCCCCGCGGCGGGCATCGCGAAGACGCGGTCCGCCACGGCGCCCATGACGTTCGCGACGAGCACCTTCTTCCCGAGCCCCAGGCCGAAGCGCCAGATGCCGTCCAGGAACCGCCCCGGATCGTGGATGCGGCCGCGGATCTGTTCCGCGACGTCATGGTAGCGGACGATCGGGCCCGCGATCAGCTGCGGGAAGAGGACCACGTAGAGCAGGTAGTCGTGGAAGCCGCGCGCCGGCGCCGTGAGACCGCGGTGGACGTCCACGAGGTAGCTCATCCGCTGGAACGTGAAGAAGCTGATCCCGATCGGCAGCGCGACCTGCGTCCACGCCACCGCCCCCCACCCCGCCGCCGCCAGCAGCGCGTTGACGCTCTCCACCGCGAAGTTGGCGTACTTGAACCACGCGAGCGTCGCGACGTTGAGGCCGAGCGACACGACCAGCGCGGCGCGGCGGCGGCGCGGCGCGGCCCCGGGCGGCAGCCACCGGCCGAGGGCGAAATCGACCGCGCACCCGCCGATCAGCACGAAGACGAACTTCGGCGCGCCCCAGGCGTAGAAGAAGAGGCTCGTCCCCAGCGCCACCCAGTTTCGGAGTCGCGGCGGGCACAGGACGTAGGCCAGCAGCGTCAGCGGCAGGAAGGCGAACAGGAAGGTGTAGGAGCTGAAGACCATCCTACTTCGGGCCTCCCGGTGCGGGCGCGGCGCCGCGCGCGCGAGCCGTGTGCGCGAGGGCGCCGGTGAGGAAGCCGCGGTTCACGGTGGGCAGCGACATCGCCGAGTAGACGATCACGACGGCGTCGCGGCCGAAGACGTCGCGGTCCCAGTCGAGCCGGGCCCTGTCGAGCGGCGTGTCGGTCCCGTCGGGCCACGTCTGGCGCCGGTTGAAGTAGAAGAACGTGTCGCGCCGGCGGTAGCAGTCCATCGCCTCGAGGTGCGGCGTCAGGCCGAAGATGAAGCTGTCGCCGACGAACAGGATGTCCGGCCGCAGCGCGTCCGCGGGCGCCTCGGGCTCGAGCACCGGGTGCACCTGCGGCCCGGCGAGGCCGCGACGGTTCCAGATGTTCATCAGGTCGACGATGTCGGCGTCGAGCCCCGCCGGGCGGTCGTCGACGACGGCCCCGGCGACGCGGAACTTCGCGAGGGTCCGTCCGCCCATCTGCGGCTCGATCCGGTCGAGGATCCTCCGTGCGGCGACCGCCGCGCCGTAGTGCGACCAGTGGATGCCGCCGCGGGAGAACAGCGGATGCGGGCCGTCGTCGCGGTGCTCCGCGAACCAGGCGTGAAGGTCGAGCAGCCGGACGCCCTCGCGCTCGAGGTGCGGCAGAAGCTGCTGGTAGCCGGACCGCCGCGACTCCCGGCCCGGCGCGAAGAGGTAGGGCGGGACGAACTCCGCGTAGATCTCGGCCTTGTTCGGCGCGATCACGAACAGGAAGGCCCTGCCGCGACGGTCCATCTCGTCCTGGAACGCCCGCACCTGTCGCGCGGCCTCGGCAAGCTTCGCCTCCTCGAAGACCTTCGCGCGGTCCGCGGCGCGCACGTAGCCGCGGATGAAGAGCCAGCCGTCGCGCCCGATGACGACATCGTCCGCATGCGCCCCGGTCGACTGCCGGAACAGCGAGTAGCGGATCTGGTTGGCCGTCCGGATCCAGAAACCGCGCAGGCCGGTCTTTCGAACGAACGCCGCCTCGAACCGGTTCTGGAACTTCCCGCCGAACCAGCCGGCCACGGTCCGCGGCGGCGACGGCGCCGGCACCTCGACGCCGCCGAGCACGACCTCGGGAAACAGCCCGGCGGCCTTCTGCGCGACCGGCGTCCACAACAGCGCGACGAACGCCACGCAGGCGGCCATCGCCGCGCGACGGCGGAGAGGGGTGGCCGCGGCGGACGGGGACGTCCCGGATGGAGCGGGCTCCGGGTTCATCCGCCCCGCTTGTGCGACTGGACGAGCGCGAAGAAGCGGTCCTCGTAGTCCTTGAACAGCCCGCGGGCCCGCAGCAGGTCGGCGAGCGGGGCGATCTTGGAGCGGTCCTTCGACGCGGCGCGGAAGGCCGCCTCGACCTCGTGCCGATCGCCGGAGGGGTCCTCGCGCAGGACGCGCGCGTGCTCGGGGCCGGAACGCTGCACCATTTCGACCATCAGCTTGACGAGGCACACCTCCCACGGCTCGTCGACGCCGCGCACGAGCGCGCCCAGCGGGTTCGCCCTGGCCTTCAGGTCCGCCCGGACGCGGTCGACCACCGCCTCGAGGGCGTCGTGGACGATCTGCTCGCGGACCTCCTCCTTGCGGATCCGGAACCCGTACCGGAGGATCAGCAGCTCCTTCGCATTCTCGCGCAGCCATTCCGCGTAGCGGCCGGCGGCCTCCTCGTGGAAGCCCTCGAGAATCGACTCCATGTAGGCCGCCGGGGTCAGGATCTCGGGACGGAAGGCCTGGATGCGCCCCTCGCGCACGCGCACGCCGTTGACCTCGTCCATCAGCTCGCTGACGAGATGATAGTCGAGGACCGTCGAGCCGAAGGTCTCGAGGCGGCGCGGCGGCAGCATCAGGATCTCGGTGTTGCTGACCGCGTACCAGAAATCGAATGGATCGCCCGCAGGCATGATTCGCGCGAGTCTTGCAGAAGACGCCGGCGTTGTCCAACGACCGCCGCCCCGGGCGGACCGGGCGGCGCGCACGATGGTTCTGCAGGGCGTTCCGTCCCGGATCGCCGGAGCCGGCCTCCCGTAGCCGCGATCGCTGATCGCGGCACGCCTTGCGCACGGGACACAGGACGGATGCCGCGTGGCCCGGCCGCCAACGGGGCTGGGATGCGGGGGGGGCGGTCTCTTCCTGGCGCCGCCGGCGGGCGGGGATCCGGGGGCGGGGTCCCGTGCATCGCGGCGGCGGCGGGTGTACACTGGCGGCGTGAGCGCGGCGGCCGGCAGCGTGGTCTGCGAGCTGTGCCCGAGGATGTGCGAACTCGCCCCCGGGCGGCGCGGGGATTGCCGCATCCGCGCGAACCTCGACGGGAAGCTCACGGCGCTCACCTACGGGCTGCCCTGCTCGGTGCACGTCGACCCGGTCGAGAAGAAGCCGCTGTTCCACTTCCTGCCCGGCACGCCGATCCTCTCGATCGCCACCGCCGGGTGCACCCTGCACTGCCGGAACTGCCAGAACTGGGAGATCTCGCAGGCGAACCCGGAGGACCTCGACGTCGCGGCGCTGCCGCCGGAGGACGTTGTCGCGCTGGCGCGGCGGACGGGCTGCCCGTCGATCGCCTATACCTACACCGAGCCCCTCGCCTACTTCGAGTACACGCTCGACGCCTCCGCCCGGGCGCGGGAGGCGGGGCTGCGCAACGTGCTCGTCACCGCGGGCTACATCAACGAGCCGCCGCTGCGCGAGCTGGCGCGCGTGACGGACGCGGCGAACATCGACCTGAAGTTCATGAGCGACCGCCTCTACCGGGAGGTCTGCGACGGGACGCTGGCGCCGGTGCTGAAGGCGATCGAGCTGTCGAAGTCGCTCGGCGTATGGGTCGAGGTGACGAACCTCGTGATCCCGACGCTGAACGATTCCGACGACGCGCTGCGGGACGTCGCCCGCTGGATCCGCCGCACGCTCGGCCCGGACACGCCCCTCCACTACTCCGGCTTCCACCCGCAGCACCGGATGCGCAACCTGCCGCCGACGCCGGCGGATACGCTGCGCCGCGCGCGGCAGATCGGCCTCGCCGAGGGGCTGCGCCACGTCTACGCGGGCAACGTCACGGTCGAGGACGGCGAGACGACGCACTGCCCCGCCTGTCGCAAGCCGGTCCTGCGGCGCGTCCGCTTCGAGGTCGTCGAGCGCCATCTCGCGGGCGGCGCGTGCGGATGGTGCGCGGAGTCGATCGCGGGGGTGTGGAAATGAAACGGCGCGTCTTCCTCCGTTCGCTGGCGGCGGCCGCCGCCGGGACGGCCGCGGGCGGCGCGGCCGGCCGGCCGGTTCGGTGGTCGCGCGCGCGCGCCGGCCGAGGGGTTGCCCGCCGGATCCTGCCGCTCGATCCCGCCGCCGTCCTGCGCCCCGCGCGGTGGGCGGGCTGACCGCCTACGCCGGCGTGTCGTCGGCGCGGCGGCGGACCTCCCGCACCATCGCCCGCCAGTGCTTCGCGAGGAACGGCGGGTTCCGCAGGCTGTCCAGCACGTAGGCCCGGTCGGCGCGGTCGAGGTCGAGGACGGCCGTGATCATCTCCTCCCGGTGGAAGCCGGCCTCGGCGAGCGGGATGCCGCCCGGCTCGCGGATGAACGACGAGCCGCTCGACGTCTGCTTCCCGTCCGGCGCCTCGCCGATCGTGTTCGCGACGCAGTGGAAGATCCGGCTGTTCGGCCCGACCGGCTGCTGCGCGCGCCCGGCCGTCCGCTTCCAGCACACGGCCTCGATCTCGTCCGAGCTGCACGAGGGGTGGAACAGGATCCGTGCGCCGGCCATGGCGGGGATGCGGTAGAGCTCCGGGTGGCGGCCGTCGCGGCAGATGACGAGCGTGCAGGGGATGCCGTCGATCTCGAAGAGCGAGAGCTTGTCGCCGCCGCGGCAGTACTTCACCTCGTCGCGGCCGGCCATGTGGACCTTCGCGTACTCGTGGACGATGCGGCCGGCCGGCGAGATGACGTGCGCGAGGTTGAGGTGGCGCTCGCCCGCCCGCCGGATCGTTCCGGCGATGACCCAGATCCGGCGCCGCTTCGCCTCGGCGCAGGTCGCCCGCAGCGCGGCCTTCACCGCCGCCGGGACGAGGCGGACCACGTCGGGGAAGTAGTAGCCGGTCAGGCTGGCCTCGGGGAACAGGACCACGCGGCTGCCGGCCTCCGCCGCGGCCCGGATGTAGTGCCGCGTCCGCTCGAGGTTGAACGCGAGCGGCTTCGCCCAGTGCAACTGCACGCACGATACCTGAAGCGTCTTCCTCATGCCTTCCCCTCCGCGCCGGCCCGTCCGGCGGATGCCAGCCCACGCAAGGAATGCGCCGGTGCGAAGCGCACGCCCGGGGGCCCCCGGTTCACTTCTCCGTCGCGTCGCCGTAGTCCGACGCGCTCAGGTGCACCTTGCCCTGCGCGGCGAGCCGCTTGCGCTTCGCGATGCGGCGGTTGACGAGGAAGACGCCGATCGGGCCCAGGCCGATCCGCAGCAGCAGCTGCTGCCAGGCCCGGGAGAAGGAGTTGAGCCTCGTCAGGAGGAAGAGGATGTCCTTCCGCCGCTGCTTCGCGGTCGTCGCGGGCAGCGGCATGGGGTACCGCGGCACGGGCAGGCCGAGGCGGCGGCGGACGCGGAGGCGGAAGGCGACGCGCGCCTTCTTCTCGGTCAGCATCGCGTGCTGGCCCTCGGCGATCTCGGCGACGGGCAGCGGGCGGAGGTCCAGCGCGTCCGCGGAGCGGAGGGCGTCGACCAGCCGCGCGCCCTGCTCGGTGTGCGGGACGATCGTCGAGTCGCCCTCGACGGAGTGGTACTTCCACTCGCCGTCCTTCCCGCGGATCCACGGATCGCCGATGGCGAAATCGGAGAACTCCGCGGCGCCGTCCATGCACATCAGGCAGCGGCCCAGCGGCGACACGCGGGAGAGCACGTTGAAGGTCGGCGACGACGCGTGCGGCGAGCGCCACGTCGACCCGCCGCTGAACGTGAACTCGTAGGTGCTCGCCGGCCACCCGCGCTCGTCGCGCTGGCGGAAGCGGACGTGCGTGACCTTCTCCCCGCGCGGCGCGAGCATCGCGCCGGTGAGCTTCGTCGTTTCCCACGGCAGGTTGTAGTGGCAGAAGAGGCCGATCGTGTACGGAACGCGCCGGGCCCAGCGCGGGTCGACGAGCTGCCGCTTGCGCAGCGCGTGGATCTGGCACGGCAGGCCGACCGCCGCGAAGGGGCCGTCCTCGTCCCGGATCTCGAGCAGCGCGGCCAGCGAGGGCGCCGTGGTGTAGCGCGACTGCGCGGCGCGCAGGACATCCTCCGGCGTGCGCGCGATGATGCCGCGGCCCATCGAGGGTTCGTCCGGATCCCCGACCGTGACCAGCGCCCCCTTGATGAAGCCGGTCTTCAGCCAGTGCACGAGGATCGCGGTCACCACGCCGCCGCTTGCGCCGCGCGACCGGATGTCCGGGTCCGACGCGTGGGCCAGCCACGCGCCGCGGGTCGTGCCGAGGAGGCCGCCGAAGGCGTAGTCCGGCCCGAGCAGGGCCTTCCCGATCGCCGGGTAGTCCACCGCGAGCCCCGAGCAGACCCCGACGCAGATGTTGCAGTGGATGCAGTCGTTGACCGGGTCCGGGTAGCCGGCCTTCGTCGCGTAGGTGCCGACCGGGCAGAACCCGACGCAGGCCCCGCAGCGGTGGCAGAGACCCTCGCGGACGACGCGCAGGATCCCGTCCGTGTCGCGGTAGGGATCGGCTTCGAAGTGCTGGAGCCGTTCGGACACGCCCCGCAGTCTACCCGACGGCGCGGCGCGCCTCAAGGAATCGCCCCGCCCCGGCATAGCGCCGACGGAGCGGCGCCCTCCAGGGTCTCCGCCCGCAGTTCCGACGGGCACGATGCCCCAGACACCCCGGCCCGGCGGCGATCAGTCGAACCGCAGTCGAGCGGAGGCGAGGCGGCGGCCGAGTTCGGCAAGGACGCGGTCCTCGTCGGCCTCGTCCTTCGCCTCGAACGTCGACGAGAACCGCAGGAACGCGCCGACGTCATCCCATGGGACCGTCGACACCGACTGCTCGCGGATCAGGTACTGCGAGGCGTCCTCGGCGGACCCGAACTCCGCGGCCCCGGCGCCCTTCGGCGCGGGCATGTACATGAAGAACGTCCCGCCGGGCATCCGGGCGTCGAACCCGGCGGCGCGCAGAACCCTCACCATCTTCTCCAGCCGCCGCCGGTAGTGCTCGCGGATGGCCTCCGAGAGCGCGACGTCGGCGATGCCGGCGCAGGCCGCGATCTGGATCGCCTTGAACTGGCCGGAGTCGATGTTGTCCTTCACCTCGGCGAAGGCCCGGATGGTCCGCTTCGCGCCGGCGACGAATCCGAGGCGCCAGCCGGTCATGTTGTAGGACTTGCTCATCGAGTGCAGCTCGATGGCGCAGTCCTTGCCGCCGGGGCGGCCGAGGATCGACAGGCGCGGGCCGCCATGGACGAGGGTCGCATAGGCGGCATCCTGCACGACCAGGATGTTGTTCCGGTGCGCGTAAGCGATCAGCCGGTCGAAGAACTCCGCCGTCGGCGCGGCGCCGGTCGGGTTGTTCGGGTAGTTGACGTAGAAGAGCTTGGCGCGGGCCGCGACGGCCGGGTCGATCGCGTCGAGGTCCGGGAGAAAGCCGTTCTCGCGCCGCAGCGGGAGCTTCACGACCTCGCCGCCGAGGTAGCGCGCGTGGGTGCCGAGCACGGGGTAGCCGGGCACGGTCAGCAGCACCGCGTCGCCGGGATTGACGAAGCAGAGCGGCAGCAGCGCCAGCGCCGGCTTCGAGCCGATGCTGTGGTTGATCTCGGTGTCGGGATCGAGATCCGTCACGCCGAAGAACGACGCCATGTAGCGCGCGGCGGCGACCTTGAACTCGCGGATGCCGTTGTCGGCGTAGCCGCGGTTGGAGGGATCGTCCACCGCCTTCTTCAGCGCCTCGCGGATCGGGGCCGGGGCCATGCGGTCGGGCTCGCCGACGCCGAAGTCCAGCAGTTCGACGTCCGGCCGGGCGGCCTTCGCGGCGGCCTTCGCCCGCTTGATCTTCTCGAACTTGTAGATCTCGGTCGACTCGCCGAACTTCGCCCCGCCGATGCGCTCCGCGAACAGTGTCTGCAGGTCCATGCCCGTCCCTTCCGTCGTTGAAAGCGGCGCAGTGTAGCGGAACCGTCGGTTTCGAGCCAGCCGGGAACCCGGGCCGGGGCCGGCGGGCCGTCCGGCGGGCCGGTCGCGGGCGGGTTTGCGCTGGTTTTGCGTGATTGACGCCAACCCCCGGGATGGGTAATCTGACCGGCTTGCAAACGAGGAATGGACGATCATGAAGCGTACGTACCAGCCCCATCGTAAGAAGCGGCAGCGGAAGCACGGGTTCCGCAAGCGCTCGGCGACGAAGAACGGGCGAAAGGTGCTGTCGCGCCGGCGGGCCACGGGCCGCAAGCGCCTCAGCATCTGAGGACGCGCCCATGAGCGGCGGCCCCGGGGCGGTGGCGACCCGCGGGAACGCGGCGGGTCCGGACCACGGGCTTCCGCGGACCCGGCGCCTGACCCGGTCCTCCGGCTTCCAGGAGGCCTACGGGCAGGGCCGAAAGTTTGTGGGGCGATACATGGTGCTTTTCCTGCGCAGCGGCCCGGATGCCGCCCTGCGACTGGGCGTCGTCTCCAGCCGCAAGGTCGGCGGAGCCGTCGCGCGCAACCGCGCCCGTCGCCGGATTCGCGACATCTTCCGCCGCGAGCGCCCGGGGCTGGCGGGGACCGACGACCTGGTCCTGGTCGCCCGCTTCTCCCGTCGCGAGCCGCCGATGGCGGACCTCCGCGCCGACTTCCTGGCCCTCGCCGCGCGGGCCGGGCTGAGGAGCCCGTCGCCATGAGGCACGTCCTGGTCCTCCTGATCCGTCTCTACCAGTGGACGATCTCCCCCTGGCTCGGACCGGCCTGCCGGTTCTACCCCTCGTGCTCGTCCTACGGCATCGAGGCGATCCGCGTCCACGGCTGCCTGCGCGGCCTCTGGATGGCGGCCGCCCGCATCCTCCGCTGTCATCCGTGGAACCCGGGCGGCTACGATCCCGTGCCCGCCCGCCCCGGCACCATCGAAAGCAGGGTTTCATGAACCGCAAAGACCTCCCCATCCTTGTCGCCCTGGTCGGCCTGATCCTTCTGCTGCCGATCATCGACCGCACCCTGATTGCGCCGCACTTCCCCAAGCCCGCGCGGCCCGCCCAGGCCCGCGCGTCGACGAACACCCCGGCCGCCGCCGCGACCGGCGCCGTCGCGCGCGCGACCCCGGAGCTGGCCGCCGCGCCTGCGCCCGCCGTCCCCGCCCCGGCCCCGGCCGGCGCGAACGACGAGCCCGCCTCGGCGGCCGCGCCGACCTACGTGACGCTCACGAACGAGGCCGTCACCCTGAAGTTCTCGAGCCACGGGGCCGCGCTCGTCTCGGCCACGATGAACAAGTACCCGCTCTCCCAGGCCGCGACCGGCGGCCCGGTGGTCCTCGACTTCGAGGCGGCGCCGGCCCTCGCCTACGAGGGCATCGGCGGGCTTGGCGACGCCCACGCGTTCGAGACGCATCCGGGCGCGGACGCCCGCTCCGTCCGCTTCGAGCGCCGCAACGCGCAGGGTCTCCAGATGACCCGCACGGTGGAGCTCGCATCCAACGGCTTCACCGTTGCGGTTCGCGACGAATTCCGCAACGGCGGCACGTCGCCCGCCCCGCTCGCGGCCACCTGGATCCGGTTCGGCGAGATGGACCACCTTCCGGGCGAGTCGCTGATGAGCGGGATCGCGCTCCTCGGCATCGACACCCTCCCCGCGGGCGACAAGGTCAAGTTCTGGGGGACGAAGCTGGCGGGCCTGTTCAAGGACGCCGGCGGCGAGCGCCCGCCCGCGACCGCGTCCGCCGAACTGCCCGCGGACGGCGGGGCGGCGGAGTGGGCCGCCGTGAAGAACAAGTACTTCGTGCAGCTGCTCAAGCCCGACGAGCGTTTCGAGAGGATCGAGGCCCGGATGGCGAGGATCGTCCGGCCGAACGAGAAGGCCAAGGCCCGGATCGACCTCCAGGCGGTGGCCGCCGCGGCCCTGTGCGCCCCGCGCACGGTCGAGCCGGGCGGATCGGTCGCCCGCGCCTACGAGCTCTTCATCGGCCCCAAGAAATACGATGCCCTCAAGCAGCTCGACGCCCGGCGGGTCGACGTCATGGACTTCGGCTGGGCCGGATCGATCGGCAAGGCGCTGCTCGTCACGCTGAACTGGATCCACGGCGTGATCCCGAACTACGGCATCGCGATCATGCTGCTGACCATCATCATCCGCATCCTCTTCTGGCCGCTCACGCACAAGAGCACCGAGAGCATGAAGCGGATGCAGGAGGTCGCCCCGCTGGTCAACGATCTGCGCGCGAAGTTCAAGGACAACCCGCAGCGGCAGCAGCAGGCAATCATGCAGCTGTACAAGGAGAAGAAGATCAACCCGCTGAGCGGCTGCCTTCCGATCCTCGTGCAGCTCCCGGTCCTGATCGCGCTCTTCAACGTGCTGCGCGGCGCCATCGAGCTTCGCTTCGCGCCCTTCCTGTGGATCGCCGACCTCAGCGAGCCGGAGAACCTGCTCGCCGGCATGCTGCCTTTCGGCCTGGCGCTGAACCCCCTGCCGCTGGTCATGACCGCGATGCAGGTCTGGCAGACCAAGCTCACGCCGTCCGGCGGCGACCCCGCCCAGCAGAAGATGATGCTGTGGATGCCGGTCGTGATGCTGTATTTCTTCTACAGCTTCCCGGCGGGACTCGTGCTGTACTGGACGACCAACCAGGCGTTGATGATCGCGCAGATGCTGCGCCAGCGGATGCGCACGGCCGCGCACGCGAAGGGAGCGACGAAACCATGAGCGACCCGATGACGACCGACGAAGCCGTTGCGAAGACCAGGGCCCTGCTCGAAGGACTCCTCAGGAGCATGGAGTTCGAGGCCACCGTCACCGCGCGGTCCCAGGGCGACGCCGGCATCCTGCTGGCCGTCGACTCCCCCGACGCCCCCGCGCTGATCGGCGACGAGGCCCAGCTCCTCGAGGCGATCCAGTACACGATGAACCGCATGCTCCGCCGCACGCTGGGCGAGGAGTGGTTCTGCGTCCTCGACATCGGCGGCTACCGCGAGCGCCGCCGCGACGTCATGGCGAAGGAGGCCCGCGACATCGCCGCCCGGGTGCGGCAGACCGGCCGCCCCTTCACCTTCCCGGCCCTCAGCGCCTCCGACCGCCGCGCCGTGCATCGCGCCCTGGCCGACGACGCGGACCTGGAGACCGTCTCCCTCGAGCCCTCGGTCGATGGCTTCAAGCGCCTCGTCATCCAGCTCCGCCCGGCCCCGGCACCCGCAGCGCCCGCACCGCAGGACGCCCCCCCGGCCTGACGCCGTTCGCCGGGTTGAAATCCGCCCGGCGTGGGGTAGCTTCCATCAGACGGTGCGCGTTTTCCTATGGGTTCCCCACCCAGACCTCCTTGGCGCGCACCGTCTACTTGTTTCTCTGTCCCCCCGCGGCGGGGACAGACACGTGCGCGGAGGGGGACAGAGATGGGAGGTCCGTCATGCCAAGATCAAACGTAACAGACTTTCAAAAAGCGGTTTATGATTCCATCTCCCGGGTGCCACGCGGCCGGGTAACGACCTATGCCCTTCTCGCCCAATCGATTGGGTGCCGAAGCCCACGGGCTGTCGGACAGGCGCTTCGACGCAACCCGTTCGCCCCCAAGGTCCCGTGCCACCGGGTGATCGCATCCGCCCTGACCCCGGGCGGCTTCAACGGGGCCAAGGCGGGGACAGAGATCGCGCGGAAGCTCCGCCTCCTGGCCGCCGAGGGGGTGGTGTTCCGGGACGGCCGGCTTGCGGACCCGTCACGGATCGTCCGGCCCTGCTAAGTTTCGACCGGATCGCCGCATCACCCTCCGCGTGAACCCATCGGATCCAGCACCCGGGGGCGGCCTTCCCGACGCGCACACGATGCGCGTCCAACAGCTCTTCGTCGCCCACCAGACGTCGGTCAAGGCCTTCGTCCTGTCCCTGCGACCGGACTTCACCGAGGCGGCGGACATCCTGCAGGAGACCTTCCTGACCGTCACCCGCAAGGCCGCGGAGTTTCGCGAGGGGTCGAACTTCACCGCCTGGGCCTTCGCGATCGCCCGGTTCAAGGTGCTTGAGTCCGGCCGGGTGCGGCGTCGGGAGACGGACCTCTCGGACGAGGTCCTCGACGCCCTTGCGGCCGATGCGCCGCCGGCCCCGTTCTTCGACCGCCGCCTCGAGGCCCTCCGCGCCTGCCTCCGCCGCCTCGCGCCTCGCGCGCAGGAAATCGTCCGCCTCCGCTACCACTCCGGCCACGGTCCCGAGGAGATCGCCCGCTGCGTGTCATGGTCCGCCAACGCCGTCAATGTCGCGCTCTCCCGCGCACGGACCGCCCTGCGGGACTGTGTCCGCCGGACCGCCGGGGAGGTCGCATGAACCCGCGCCGCCTCACCGATCTGATCGACCGGCATCTCGACGACCGCCTTGCGCCTGCGGAGCGGGCGGAACTCGAGGCGGAACTGCTGGCCTCGGCCGACGCGCGGCGGGCCTTCTGGGACCAGGCCTCACTTCACGGCCTCACCCACGAGGCGGTCCGGCTCGCGTGGAGCGACGAGGAGCCCGCACCGGCCCACGCCGGATTCTTCGAACGCATCGCCGCGTGCTTCGCACCGCCGCACCGCATCTTCGCGGTCGTATCGCTGGCTGCCGCACTGGCGGCGCTGGTGCTGGTCCTTCTGCCCGGGCGCAGCCCGCCGCCTGCCGCCGCCGGGCCGCGGTTCGCCGCCGTCGAGGGCCGGACCGAAGTGGTCCGCCGCGACGCGACGATCGCGGTCGCGACGGGCGATGCGGTGGCCTCGGGCGATGCCATCCGCGTGGCGGACGGCGCCGGGGCGCGGCTCGCGTTCCCCTGCGGCACCGTCGTGCGGCTCGGCGGCGGAGCCTCGATCGTCGTCGGGGACGCCGACGCGCTCCGTATCGAACTCCGGGCCGGCGTCCTCGAGGCCGAGGTCAGCCCGCGTCCCGCGGACCGTCCGATGATCGTACGCACCCCGCTCGCCCGCGCCACGGTCCATGGCACGGTCTTCGCGCTCCGGGCGGACGCGTCGTCCACCCGGCTCGATGTCCGCGAAGGCCGCGTGCGCATCGCCCACGCCCGGCGCGACAGCGAGGTCGAGGTCGGGAGTGGGGAGTACGCGGTGGCCGCGGCCGATGCCGACGTGCGGGCCGGCCTCGCGCCGTCGCGCGCAGCCCCGGCGCATCCGCGCGGCGCGGCGGAGGCGCGCGATCCGGCGTTGCATCCGTTCGCATCCGACAGTCCGTGGAACACGTCGATCGGCTCCCGCGCGGTCTTCGAGCCCGTCCGCGCCGCCGCCTTCCACGCGGCCCCGCGGGCCGTCGTGCTGCCCGCGTCGCACGACCGCGCGGTCATCCTCGCGCGGACGGAGGACCCCGAGACGGCCGTGCTTGACCGCTACACCGGCATGGAATTGGCGCGCCTGCGCGTGCCGGCCGGCGTTCCGCCGCAGGGCCGACGGCCGGCGCCCTGCACGATCGTCGATGCCGCCACCGGCCGGGCGTGGGAGCTGGCGCAGGCGGGTCGGGACGGAACCGCGCTCGTGGCGTCGGCGTGCGAGCCGGTCGACCTGCGCGGGTCCGGCGTGCCGCCGCAGCAGAGCGGACTGACCTTCTCCGGCCTTCCGCAGATCGCGGGGATCATCCGCGCCGGCGAATGGACCGGCGGGATCCGCCACGCGCTCTCGGCGTATGTCGTCCACGCGGCCCTGTCGCGCGCGCCGTCCGGCGACGCCTTCGTCCGGCCCGCGCGGCACACGCCGATGGAGACGAAGATGCTCGATGCGATGGGCGCGGACGGAAACCTCCACTACGGGACGCTGCTGGCGCTCCCGCCGGACGTCGATCCCGCCACGCTCGGCCTCGACCCCGCCGGCCCGGCGATGGCCATCGCCCGCGCGCTTCAGGACCACGGCGTCTACCTCGTCCACAGCTTCCGTGGCGCGGACGGCTCCGCCGCGGCCGGCTGGACGCCGCCCGCTCTCCAGCTCTTCGCCGAGGAACTCCCCGGCGGCGACCCGCACGATCTCGCCGCGGAGGTGTCCCGCCTGGTTCCGCTGCTCCGGGTGGTTGCGGACCGCGGGCTGGAGCGCGCGCCATGAAACGCAGAACGATCCCGCCCGTCCTCGTTCTCGCCGCCGTGCTTGACCTGCATGCCGCAACGACGATCACGCTGGGGACGAACGTGGCGGTGTCCGGCGTCCGCCCGTTTGGCATCAACCTTGCGCAGGTGAACTACTACGACTCGGGCCAGATGATGAAGGAGCTGCTCTTCCGCAACCCGGGTTTCGAAGGGATGCTGTTCCAATCGGTCGTCCGCATCGGCTCCGGCACAGCCTCCCGGGCGGTGGAGGACCAGCCCTTCACGCAGTGGCCGAGCGGATTCTGGGACGGAGCCGCCTGCGAGTTCGCGTGGGGCGTGGCGTCCGGCCGCGCGGACGTCGTCACGCACTCGATGGCGCCGAACCGGGCCGGCATGCCGAACGATCCGGCGGGCGACACGAACGGGACGACCTACGTCTTCGGCGGGAGCGGCGTCGCGGCGGCGGCGGGCGACTACCTGATCCTCCGCAAGACCCACATCGGCGGGACCAACAGCGGGGCGGCGTTCGGGAGCTGGGCCGTCGGGACCGGCGGCGTGGGCAGCGTCTCCAGCGAGACGAACGACCTTCCGTCCGGCACCGAGGGCCGGCAGTGCGTGCGGCTCACCGCGCTCGGCGCCGGCGACCAGGCATCCGTCAGCGGCCAGTTCGACACGCTGGCCACGCGCTTCGTGCTCCTCAACGGCTCGTTCCGCCTCGCCTTCAAGGCGCGCGGCGCCGGCGGCGCCAACCGCATGGTCGTCACCGCGCAGCGCGGCAATCTGACCCCGTACCTCAGCCAGACCGTGCAGCTTCCGGCCGGGTGGACGAACTGCGAGCTGCCGTTCTCGGCGGCGGAGACCTCCACGGTGACGGACAGCATGACCGTCCGCCTCGCCGCGACGGGCCAGAGCGAGGTGCTGCTCGACGATGTGAGCCTCCGGCAGACCGGCGGCGACGCGACCAACCCGACCGCGTTCCGCGATCCGGTCGTGCAGGCCCTGCGCGAGCTGCGGCCCGGCATCCTGCGCTATCCGAACTGGCAGTCGATGGGCGAGTCGCTCGACAACGAGCTTGCGCCGCTCTTCGGCCGCATGCGTTCCGGCTACTCGGTCTACAACACCGGCGAGAACAACATGCGGCCCGGGCTGCACGAGTTTCTCGAGCTGTGCGGGCACATCGGCGCGGAGCCCTGGTACAGCGTGCCGCCGGTGTTCTCGATCGCCGAGGCGACGAACCTCGTCGAGTACCTGGCGGGCGGCGCGGACACGGCGTACGGGGCGCGTCGGGCGTCGCGCGGCCATCCGGCGCCGTGGACCGACGTCTTCCCGCGGATCCATCTCGAGTTCGGCAACGAGAACTGGAACAACGGCAGCTACCGCGGCGGCGCCATCACGGTGCCGGTCCCCTGCGGCAACCGGGCGTCCGGGCTCTTCGCGGCGATGAAGGCGGCCGCCGGCCCCGCGACGAACCGGTTCCATCTCGTTCTCGGCGGCAACCCGGGGATGAGCGGCATGAACGTGCAGCTCCACAACGCGAGCCCGCACCACGACGCGTTCACGCTGGCGCCGTACATGGCCTACCGCGTCGACACCTACGCGGACACCGAGGCGCTGTTCGGGACGCTCTTCGCGGAGCCCGAGTGGTGGTCCACGCGCCCGTCGCCGACCTCGGGCCTGATGCGGCTCACCCACGACCTGCTCCAGGCCTCGCCGCGCCCTGTGCCGCTGTCGGTCTACGAGGTGAACCTCCACACGACCGAGGGCGCGATCTCGCAGGCGGTGCTCGATGCCTTCACGCCGTCGGTCGGCGCCGGCATCGCGGTGGCCGGCCACATGTTCTCGATGCTGCGGCACGTCGGCATCCGCGACCAGGTCTTCTTCTCGCTGCCCGGCCACCGCTACACGCGCGGCGACGGCAAGACCGCCGCGCTGTGGGGCGCCGCGCCGGACTACGGCGTCAGCGGCCGCCGCCGCCCGCAGTTCTTCTCGCAGGTGCTCGCCAACGAGGCGCTCGCGCTGCGGGGCGATCTGGTCGGGACGATCCACTCCGGCGACGACCCGACCTGGAACCAGCCGTACATGAACCGCATCACCTACACGAACGCGCACCATCTGCAGTCGTTCGCCTTCGCGAACGGACCGGACCGCGCGCTCGTCGTGTTCAACTACCATCGCACGTCGCCGCTCGACGTCACGTTCGCGGGCGCCGCGCCGCCGCTCGGCGCCGTCGCGGTGAGGCAGCTCACGTCGGGGAACGTGACGGACCACAACGAGACCAACGCCGTCGTTGCGGTCGTGACGCAGGAGTTCGGGACGTTCGATCCCGGCGCGCCGATGGCGCTCCCGCCGTTCTCCATGACCGTGTTCCACTGGTCGACCGTCGGACCGCCGGTCTCCATCGCGTCGGCGAACGCCGGCGGGGCGGTGCGGATCGAATGGGACGGAGCGGCGGGACGCGAGTACCAGGTGCAGACCAGCCGCGACTTCGTCGTGTGGAGCGACGCCGGCCCCCGCGTCCCCGGCGCCGGCGGTCCGACCGTATTCCTCGACGACGGAACCCACACCGGCACCCCGCCGTCCCAAACCGACCGCCGTTTCTACCGCGTGTTCCTGCCGTAGACCGGTCCAGCCTCCCCCGCGCTTCGTGCCTCCACGTTCGGCCGCAGGGCTTGTCGCACCGGAGCGCGGCGAAGGCGGAGCCGGCCACCCTCCCGGCACTCGCCACCCGACACCCGCCACTCTGCTCCGCCCCCGCCTCGATCCGGCCTATTCCTTGCGCGGGATCTGCAGCAGCTTCACCTCCCACGGGCCGAACGCCTCGCGGCGGTCGAGTCCGGGGCGGCGGAGGGTGGCGGCGTGGGGGGTGGAGGAGGCGTTGACGGCGATGACCGCCTCGCGGCCGTCGGGGGCGCGGAAGGCGCCGAGCGCGAGACGCCCGGGCGGATCGGCGACGGGCGGCGGCAGCGAGACGCCCATCTGGAGGAACGGCCGGCCCTCGCCGTGGTAGAGCGCGACCCACTGGCGGTAGAGATCGTGCTGCGGCGGCAGGCCGTCGCGCATCGGCGCACGCACGGCGCCGTCGGCGAGGATCTCCAGGAGGCGGACATCGTCGACCCACACGCGGCCCGCGCCCTCGACGTGGATCATCAGGCGGACGACCTCCGACTCGGCCGGCGGCTCGATGTCGGCCGACACCTCCCGCCAATCGCCCGGCGCCGGGAACGCGAGACGCCACGAACCGAGCCCCTTGAGATTGTCGCCCAGCGCCGCGATGCCGATGGCCGCGGGTCGCGCGAGCGAGCCGGTCTTCATCCACGCCGAGATCCGGTAGCGGCGTCCGGGCACGAGGCCGCCGGGACCGACCGGCACGTTGCGCGAGACCTGCGTGATGACGCCGTTCGTCGCGTGCTCGATCCGCAGGCTCGCGGCGCCGCCGTGACGGACCTCCGCGTCCCGGGCGGGCCGCCCCGCGTAGACCCGGTCCTGCCATCCTGCAACGCGGTCCCACCCGGCGGGCGCGGCGCCGGTCCATTCCTCGAAGCCGCCGTGGTCGAACAGCTCCGACGGCTCGACCGGCCAGTGCGGCACGAGGTGCGGCATCTGGCCCGACACGATGCAGTGGGCGGTCATGTCGCGGTCGGTCGCGCGCGGGTTGCTCTGAAACAGCGGGACGAACTCGTGGTAGACGTGGCCGAAGACCGATTCCACCCGGTGCCCGGCCGCCCGCGGCTTCCCGGCGACCTCGTAGTCGCGGTAGTCCTGGATGCCGACCGATTGCAGGAACAGTTCCTGTGGTTCCTCGAAGCCGAGGACGAGGCTTCCGCCGCCCCTGCGAGCCGCCGCGTGGAGTTCCTCCATCTGCCGGTGGGCGGCCTGCGTGTCCCAGAGGCCCGGGCCCGGCGGATGGCCGTGCGTGGTCGCGCGGCAGTCGCCGCCGCCGTACATCGCCGCGCCGACGACCTGGTCGATCTGGAACATCTCCGCGCCGCGGCGGACCGAGCCCTCGGCGATCGAGGCGAACCACGCGCGCGTCCACGGGTCGCCGCGGCAGAGCGTCGCGGCCTCGCCGCCGACGTACCAAGGCGAGTTCGCGGTCTGAAACGCACCGTCCCGCTTCACGATCGCATGCGGCGCGGCCTCCCGCGTGAAGCGTTCGCGGCCGTCCCATTCGAACGTGCCGTCCGGCCGCTTCGAATAGGTCAGGCACCACTGGTAGCCCGACGGCCACAGGAAGACGTGTCCGCCGGCGCGGCGCACGGCATCGACGCAGCGCTTGAAGCCCTCTTCGGACGGATACGGCGGGAAGTAGTCCGGCGGCGCCCACGTGCCGACGCCCTCCCAGCCCCAGAAGGTGACGATCAGCGGCACGCCGGGGAAGTGCTTCTTCCAGTAGCCTTCGAGCCAGCCCTCGATCCGTTCCGGACGCGCGAGCGCGTCGCGCGAGAACCGCACCTGCGCCGGGCCGTCGCGCAGCCACGCGGGCAGATCGTCGCGGAGGTCGAACGTGCGCGCGCACCATGGCTGCGCGAGCGCCCAGGTCTTGTAGAGCGCCGCCGCGTCGCGCCAGTCGGCCGGCGCGCCGTCCGCGCCGCCGAAGACGCCGGCGACGACCGGGAACGCGGGGTCGATCGGGGTGGCGAGGTCGTGCAGCATCGGACGCGCCCACGCCAGCGCGAGGCCTTCGCCGGTGCGCGTCGCCGCGAGCGATTTCGGATGGCCGGCGGGGTCCTCGCTCCACGTGACCAGACCGCCGCGCGGGCCGTAGGCGCAGCCGAACTGCGCCGCGAGCGAGCCCGGCTGGTTGGCCGAAACCGTGGTCCCCGGCTTCCACTGGTGCGGCCGATCGAAGACGCCGCCCTTGGTGGTGCCGAGCACGAGCCGGTCGCCGGCGCCGTCGCCCTCCAGCGGCGCGCCAACGGGGAGGATCGGGTGCGTCACGCGCTCGACGACGACGCCCGCGCCGCCCTCGACGCGGATCCGGAAGCGGAAGAAGCCCGGCGCCGCAGGCTCGACGCTGCAGACCGCCGCGAGGTCGAGTCCGCCGAGGCGCTCGTAACGGAACGTGACGCCCGCGGCCGACGCCTCGCGCCGCACCGCGCCCGCCTCGCGCGCGGACAGTTCGAGCGGCTTCGCGCGGTCGCCGCCCGGCGGGATCACCGTCAGCCGGAACGGCGTCACCGTCGCCCCGCCCCGCCACGGCACGGCCTCCGCGCCCGCCAGCCGCGCGATGGCGCCGCCGGCCGGATCGAACGCGAGCCCGGCCGCGCCGCTGCGCAGTTCCACCATCTCCGCCCCTGCCGCCGTGGCGGCGAGCAGGAGCCCGGCGATTCCTCGGGCAGGCGCGGGGAAAGACATGCTCGCGATGCTGCGGGGCGTCCCGAACGCGGTCAAGCCGATTGCGTCCCATTCCCCGGTCGGGGGCGCATCTCCGGTTCATGGACCTGATCCTGCGGGCGGCTTCGCTGCACAGGACCGGAGATGCGCCCCTCCGGCCATCACCCCGCGCAAGATCGGCGGTGGCCCCGCAGGGTAGTCATCACGCTCCGCGTGATGGTAATCCGGATTGCGAAGATGTCCTCACGCGGAGCGTGAGGACTACGTTGGCACCCGCCCCCGGCCGTCACCCTGCGCAGGACCGGAGAGGCGCACCCCCGGTCGGCGGGGCCGCCGCCCCTCCCTTTCCCGGCCGACCCGGTCTTACATCTGATGATGCGATCGCATCATCAGATGTAAGACCCGGAGGAGGGTCGGAGCGCTCTTCGCCCTGCTTCGTGGGGCTCAGTACACCGCGAGGCGGCGGATGCGGGGGGTGCCGCGGGCGCGGGCGACGACGAGGCGGACGGCGGCGACCTCGACCGGATCGAAGGCGTGCAGGCGGCGGTGGCCGACCGACTGTCCCGCCGCGAGCGGCTTCCACGTGTCGGCGCCGACGTGGCCCTCGACGCGGTACTCGCGGATGCGTTCGCCGTGCGCGATGTCCTCGGCGATCGACACCCGCTCCACGCGCGCCGGCTTCGGCAGGCGCACCTCGATCGAATCGCCGTCGCCCGCGCCGGCGGCCGCCTCGCGCCCGTAGCGCGCCTGCACCGCGCGGCCGAACTCCGCGAGACGCACCGCGTCGGGTTCCGGCAGGCGGCCCTTCGGGTCGACGACGGCGCCGACGGTGAAGACGCTGTTGCGGCCGACGGACTGCTCGTACATCCGAAGAAGGGTCTCGACCGGCTCGATCCCCTTTTCGCGGTCCGGGCGCCAGAGCCAGTCGTGGACGCCGTTCGTCCCGCGCAGCGGCACGTCGACCATGCCGGGCGACCACACCGTGCCGTCGGGATCGCCGGAGGCGAGGAGCGGCTTCCACGCGGCCGCGTTGTGCGACACCTCGCCGCCGGGCATCGTCGCCCAGCACGGGTCGCCGGCGAATCCCTTCTCGTTGCCGATCCAGCGGTGGTCGGATCGCTGCCGCGAGTGATAGAAGACGGAGTCCGGCTGGTGCTTCTCGAAGATGGGCAGCACGTCGGGGCCGTCCTCGGCCGGCGTCTTCACGCCCGCGTCGTACCAGATCTGCACGAGCGGGCCGTAGCGCGAGCAGAGTTCCTCGGTCATCCGCTCCGAGGCGCGGCAGAAGGCCTTCTGCTTCTCCGTCCCCCGCCCCGCGCCCCCATCGACGTAATGGCCCCACGCGGTCCACCACGCATTCCGGTGCGTGCTGAAATAGATCCCGGGCAGGAGGTCCGCGCGCCGGCAGGAGGCGACGAAGTCCGCGACGACATCGCCCTTGCCGCCGCGCCACTTCGCCTGGCGGAGGCCGTAGGGATAGGCGTCGCTCTGCCACTGGAGGAAGCCGTTGAAGTGCGTCGCGGTGAAGACGGCGTAGCGTGCGCCGGCGGCCTTCGCGGCGGCGGCCCACGCGTCGGTGTCGAGCGCCTCCGGGTTGTAGAGGCTGGGATCGAACGTCGTTCGGATCTCGTTGTTCGGCGCGAAGGCCCCGGCGGCGACGGGCATGTCGAAGTGGAAGATGACGCCGACCTCGCACTGCTGCCAGCGCAACTGCGCCGGCGTCGGACGCGGGCCGGCGGCCGCGTCGTCCGCGCCGCGCGACGTCCAGCCGCCCGCGAGCCAGGCCGCGCCGGCCGCGCCCTGTCCGAGGAATCTCCTGCGCGATGACGCCGTCATGCGGTCCTCCCGGTCCGGTTTGCGCCAAGGCTATGCGCGCATCCCGCGCACGGCAATTCCGATCGGAGCCCCGTAATCCGCCACGTTGTGAACATTTCGGCGTTGACGCGGCCGGGGGCCGGGAGTATGTCCGGCGGAGTGCGCGGAAGGGCCGCGCGTGCGGAGCGACCGAACCACGGGGTGAGACCATGGAGCGACGGGATTTCCTTCGGACGGCGATGGGCGTGGGCGCGGGGCTGGTGGCGGGCGGGTGCGCGTCGGTGACCGGCGCGGCGCCGGCGGCCGGATCCGGCGTGGCGAACATGAAGACCGCGCCGCTGCAGACGGTCCGCGTCGGCTTCATCGGCGTCGGCGCGCGCGGCAGCGGCCACGTCGGCGACTACCTCAAGCTCGACGGCGTCGAGGTGAAGGCGATCTGCGACATCCACGAGCCCGCGGCCGCGGCGGCCAAGGCGCGCGCGGAAAAGGCCGGCAAGCCGGCGCCGGAGCTCTACACGAAGGGGCCCGAGGACTACCGCCGCATGTTGGAGCGGACGGATCTCGACATGGTCGTCATCGCCACGCCGTGGGAGCTTCACGCGCCGCAGGCCGTCGCGGCGATGAAGGCCGGCAAGCATGCGTTCACCGAGGTGCCGGCCGCGCTGACGGTGGACGAGTGCTGGGAACTGGTCGACACCTCCGAGCGGACGCGCCGCCACTGCATGATGCTGGAGAACGTCTGCTACGGCCGCGAGGAGTTGATGGTGCTGAACATGTGCCGGATGGGCGTGTTCGGTGACCTGCTCCACGGCGAGGCGTCCTACATCCACGAACTGCGCGGGCAGATGAACCAGGTCGAGCGCGGCACCGGTTCGTGGCGCACGCTGCACTACGCGAAGCGCAACGGCAACCTCTACCCGACGCACGGGCTCGGGCCCGTCGCGCAGTACATGAGCATCAACCGCGGCGACCGCTTCGACTACCTCTCGTCGGTCGCCTCGCCCGCCCTCGGCCGCGCCGCCTTCGCGAAGGCGAAGTTCCCGCCGGACCACAAGTGGAACCGGATCGCGACGTGGAACTGCGGCGACATGAACACGACGATCGTGAAGACCGCGCTCGGACGCAGCCTGATGATCCAGTGGGACGAGACCTCCCCGCGCCCCTACAGCCGCCTGAACCTCATCCAGGGCACCAAGGGCACGTTCGCCGGATTCCCGAACCGTCTCGCGATCGAAGGCAAGACGCCGAACACGCACGCGTGGGTCGAGGGCGACGCGCTGAAGCCCTACTTCGAGGAGTTCGACCACCCGCTGTGGAAGCGGATGAGCGAGGCGGCGAAGGGCGGCGGCCACGGCGGCATGGACTTCATCATGAACTGGCGCATCGCCTACTGCCTGCGCAACGGCGAGCCGCTGGACCAGGACGTCTACGACGCCGCAAGCTGGTCGGTCATCGGGCCGCTGAGCGAGAAGTCCGTCGCGAACCGCAGCGCGTCCGTCGACGTCCCCGACTTCACCCGCGGGCGGTGGAAGACCACCCCGCCGCTGGGCATCGTTTCGTAGCGGACCGCGGCGCACGCCCCGCCGCCCGTCCCCGGGGCCGTCATCAACGACAACCGGGTCCCCGGGCGCGGGCCGGGGGGCGGCCGCCTGGAACAGCCCGACACCCGGGTCGGTCCCGGAGCCCCGGCTTCACCGCCGCCAGGCCGTCCGCCGATCCCTCCCGGCCGGTCGGGATTGTGCGCCGCGGGCGGACGCGCCATTCTTCCGCCGTGCCGGACGGCTTTCCCATCCTGCTGCCCGCGCCGCGCCGGGTGCGCCCCGTCGGCGGCTCTTTCCGCATTCCGGACCGGCCGCGCGTCGACGCGCCCGACGGCTGCACGCGCGCGCGCGACGCGTTCGTCCAAGCCTTGGAAGAACCCGGCGCCATGGTTTCCAAGGATTGGAAACCCTCCGGCACGGTTGCCGCAACGCTCGCCCTCGATCCCGCCGCCGCGTCCCCGCCGGAGGGGTACCGCCTCGTCGTCGCGCCGGACGGCGTCCGCGCCGCCGCGCCGGACGAGGCCGGCCTCCTGCGCGCCGCCGCGACGCTGCGGCAGATTGTCCGCGCCTCCGGCCGCACGCTGCCGTGCGCGGAGATCGATGACGCCCCCGCCTTCCCCGTTCGCGGCGTCCTCCTCGACATCAGCCGCGACAAGGTGCCGGCGATGGACACGCTCCGCGGCGTCGTGGCCCTCCTCGCGGAGCTGAAGTTCAACCGGCTCGAGCTCTACACCGAGCACACCTTCGCCTACCGCGCGCACCCGGAGGTCTGGGCGGAGGCGAGCCCGGTCACGCCGGACGAGATCCGCACGCTCGACGGCTGGTGCCGCGACCTCGGCATCGAGCTGGTCCCGAACCAGAACTCGTTCGGCCACATGGAGCGCTGGCTCCGCCATCCGCGCTACGCCCCGCTGGCCGAGGCGCCGGACGGCTGGGTGCCGCCGTGGGGCGGGCCGCGACGCGGACCGTCCACGCTCGATCCGGCGAATCCGGCGTCGCTGGACCTCGTCCGCGGACTCTACGACGCGTTGCTCCCCTGCTTCACGAGCCGCACCTTCAACCTCAACTGCGACGAGACGTGGGAGCTCGGCCAGGGCCGGAGCCGCGCGCGCTGCGAGGCCGTCGGACGCGGCCGCGTCTACCTCGAGTTCCTGCTCGCCCTCCATGCCGATGTCCGCGCCCGCGGCTTCGTCGCGCAGGCGTGGGGCGACATCGTTCACCAGCACCCCGACCTGATCCCGGAGCTTCCGCGCGACCTGGCGATGCTCGAGTGGGGCTACGAGGCCGCGCACGACTTCGACGGCCGCTGCGCTCGCTTCGCCGCCGCGGGCGTTCCGTTCCTCGTGTGTCCCGGGACGTCGACGTGGAACTCCGTCGCCGGCCGCTGGACCAACGCGCTCGGCAACCTCGCCGCGGCGGCGCGGGCCGGGCTCGCACGCGGCGCGCAGGGCTACCTCGTCACCGACTGGGGCGACGGCGGCCACTGGCAGCCCTGGCCCGCGAGCTGGCTGCCCCTCGCGGCGGCCGCCGCATGCGCGTGGAGCGGCGCGCCGCCCGCCGAACCGGACCTCCTGCGCGCCGCCGATGTGCACATCTTCCGCGACGAGGCCGGCGCGGCCGCGACGATCGCCCGCGACCTCGCCGACGCATACCGGCTTGCCGGCCGCGAGCCGGACAACGCCAGCCAGCTCTTCAAGTGGCTCCAGCCGGACGTGCCCGAGGCGCTGCGGACCGGCCTCGATCCCGCCCGCATCCGCGCGGCCGGGGAGCGGATCGGCGCGATCGCCGCGCGGCTGTCGCGGCTGAGCCTGCGGCGCGACGACGCGGCGCAGGTGCGCGACGAGCTCGCCCAGGCCGCGCGCCTCCTGCGCCTCGGCGCGGAACGCGGCGCGGCGCTCTGCGAGGGACGTCCCGATGCCGACGCGCGCGCCGCGATCGCGCCGGATCTGCGCGCCGCCGCGGACGAACACCGCCGTCTGTGGCTCCTCCGCAACCGACCCGGCGGCCTGCGCGACAGCGTCGCGCGGATGGAGGCGCTGCTGCCGGCTTGCGATTGATCCCGGAACGACGGGCCGCGCCCGCGCACCCTGTGATGTCCGTTGAGAGGATCGTTGACAGCGCCCCCGCGACCTTGCGTCGCGGGACGCGCCCGGATCTGTCCGTTGAGGGAATCACTGGCCGCGCCCCGGCGACCTTGCGTCGCGGGACGCGAAGATGTCCGGCTCCGCCGGCACAAGGCCGGCGGGCGCCAGCACCCATACTCCTCGCAAGGCCGGCGGGCGCCTGTGAGTGGGGGCGTCCCAACACTTCTCGCAAAGCTGGCTCGCGCCCCCTCCCCTGTGATCGCTGGGACGCGCCCGGATCTGTTAGTTGGGAGGATCGCTGGCCGCGCCCCCGCGACCTTGCGTCGCGGGACGCGAAGATGTCCGGCTCCGCCGGCACAAGGCCGGCGGGCGCCTGCACCCATACTCCTCACAAGGCCGGCGGGCGCCGACGGGTGGGGGGAGGCCAACACGCATCGCAAGGCCGGCGGGCGCCTGTGAGTGGGGCGGCCTAACACTCCTCGCAAGGCCGGCGGGCGCCTGCCCAACACCCCTTCGCAAGACCGGCGGGCGCCTGCGAGCATGCGGAGCGACGGCGTCACTTCTTCGGCGCGGCGGGGGGCTTGGCTTCCGGCGGCAGATCGGCATGTCCCTCCGCCGCCTGTTTCTTGAGGGGCTGGCCGGCCGGATCGAGCAGGCGGGCGGAGATGAAGGCGTAGGTGAGCTCGGTGCCGCCGGAGTTCGGCATGGTGCCGGCGACGACGGTTTCGCCGTCCCACAGCACGATGGACGTGGTCAGGTTGCGCGAATGGAAGCGCGGCACCCGCATGTGGCTCTGCGTTTCCTTGCCGTCCGCGCCGGTGAGGCCGATGCCGGCATTGTCCCAGTCGAGCATCTCGCACAGCTCGGGCACGAGGGTCAGGTCGATCGTATGGCCGTCCGGCCCGACGGTCGGCGTGACGTTATGGATGAACCCGATCTCGCGGGTCTCGAAACCGGCCGGCACCGCGTTCAGGGCATCGGCAACGCCGTTGCTGCGGGTGGTGGCCTCGTACTCGGTCGCGTAGATCACCTCGTCGACGCCCTTGCTCTGCGCGTTCACGCCGCTGCGGGTCACGATCTTGGACGTTCCGGCGATCTTCCCCTTGCCCTCGCGCCAGAGGGCCTTGATCTCCTCGCCCGTCGGCGCGGCGCGGTCGGACTTCCGGGCGGTCTCCTCGATCAGCGCGAGGTCGAACGCGACGAAGGTGACGTCGATCTCGACCTGGTTCGGGACGACGTCCAGCGCCTGCAGGACCCGTTCGAAGATCTCCGTGTTCTCCGGCGTGTTCCGGAAGACGACCTGCGAGGTCGTCGGGTTGTAGCTGATGCTGCTGCCCGGCGGGAACGGAATGCCCATGTCCTCGAAGAACTTCTGCATGTCCGTCGACCGCCGGGACCCGGCCTCGCCGCCCCCGCCGACGAACACGCCGCGGTTGGTTTCCGCGCCACTTCCCCGTTCGCTCACGATCTCCGCGATCGAAGGCAGCACCGGGTAGCGCCGCGTGACCATCGCCGGGTCGGCGGCAATGGCGGCGGACGTCCACAGGGCGGCGGCGAGAAGGACGGCGAACGGCTTCATGGGAACCTCCGGTCTCGACCGGAGGATTCGCGTTTCCCGCCGGGCTTTCAAGGCGAAACCGCCGGCCGCGGGACGGGTCGTGAGGCCCCTCGTCCCCCCGCCCCTCGTCCCTCGCCCCTCGTCCCCGCTTTCGTCGTGACGCGGAAGGGCGGGCGCGCTACACATGAGGGGCCGTTCAACCGGGGGATCCGCCATGCTGCGCCGTACGATCGTCCGCCTGCTGCTCGCGTTCGCCCTGCTGCCGCTCGCATCCTCGCGGGCCAACCTGAAGCTCCCGTCGTTCTTCAGCGACCACATGGTCGTGCAGCGGGAGAAGCCGGTCGCCGTGTGGGGCTGGGCGGGCGAGAACGCGAAGGTGACGGTGGCCCTCGCCGGCGCGAAGGCGGTGGCGACGGCCGACGCCGAGGGGAAATGGAAGGCCTCGCTGCCCGCGCAGAAGGCGGGAGGGCCGCACACGCTGGTCGTCAGCGACGGCGCGCAGACCGTGACGATCAACGACGTGCTGGTCGGCGATGTCTGGATCTGCTCCGGCCAGTCGAACATGGCCTTCCCGGTGTCGCGGTCGAGCGACACGGCCGACGCCGCGACGACGGACCTGCCGCTGCTGCGGGCCTTCGCGACGACCGCGCAGCCCGCGCCGAAGCCGCAGGACGACCTGCCCGGCTCGTGGTCCGCCGCGACGACGCCCGCGGTGACGAACTGGTACGCGACGGGATTCTACTTCGGCCGGAAGCTCCAGCGGGAACTCGGCGTGCCGGTGGGCCTGCTGATGGTCGCCTGGGGCGGCACGCCGGCCGAGGCGTGGCTTCCGCGCGGGGACCTCGAGAAGCTGCCGTTCGCGGCGCAGTTCATCAAGGACAGCGACACCTACCCCGAGCGGTATCCCGACATCCTGAAGGGCTACGAGGAGCAGAAGGTTCGCCTGACGGAGAAGGGCGACGCGGAGGCGCTGCGGAAGCTGAGGCGTCCGCAGGAGCCGGAGAAGAACCCGTCCCTCGCGGCGGTGCAGTACAACAACCGCATCGCGCCGTTCGTCGGCTTCCCGGTCCGCGGCGCGATCTGGTACCAGGGCGAGGCCAACGCGGGCGGCGTGCGCGCGACGCAGTACGGCGACCTGATGAGCGGCCTGATCCGCTCGTGGCGCGGCCTGTGGAAGGACGACTTCCCCTTCGGCGTCGTGCAACTGACCGCCTACAAGGCCGCCGTGCCCGAGCCGGTCCAGGCCGGCAGCGCATGGGCGGCGCTGCGCGAGCAGCAAGTCAGGATCGCGCGGACGGTGCCCGGCGCCGGGCTGGCGGTGATCATCGACCACGGCGAGGCGGACGACATCCATCCGAAGAGCAAGACCGCGGTCGGCGAGCGGCTCGCGGCGTGGGCGCTGCACGAGGCGTACGGCCGGACGGGCGTCGTGCCCTGCGGCCCGCTCTACAAGGCGATGAAGAAGGAGGGCGGCGCGATCCGCGTTGCGTTCGACCACGCGGCCGGCCTGCGCACGGAGGGCGACGGGGTGAAGGCGCTGGCCGTCGCGGGGGCGGACAGGGTCTTCAAGGCCGCCGCCGGCCGCATCGAGGGCGACGGCCTGGTCGTGTCGTCGCCCGAGGTCGCCGACCCGGTCGCGGTGCGCTACGGCTGGGCCGACAACCCGCCGTGCAATCTCTTCAACGGCGCGGGCATGGCCGCCTCGCCGTTCCGCACGGACGACTGGCCGCTGGACGAGGTGGTCAATCCGCGGCCGGCGAGGTAGAGCCGGATCAGCGCCGACGCAGCCTCGTCGGCCGCCCCGGCCGCGCGATCGCCGGCCTGGTTGACGCAGACGATCACCGCGAAGCCGCGCAGAGGCGCGACCCACGCGACCGAGTAGTTCATGGTGTTGCAGCCCGCGTGCGTCAGGACCGTCCCCCCGCCCCACGGCCGCTCCGCGGTCACCCATCCGGCGGCGTACTCTCCGCCGAGGGCCGGGGTGTGGAGGTTCCGGCAGGCTGCCGCCGGCAGCAGGGCGGGCCCGCCGCGCGCGCCGCGGAGCTGGTCGGCGACGAAAAGCGCCCAATCGTGCAGCGTCGCGTGGACGCGACCGGCCGGACCGAGCACGGGCGGGTTGTCCATGGCCGGCCCGTTGGAGCGAACCGGCCTGCCGTTCTCCGTGTGCCCCCAGGGCTGATCCAGTTCGCCCGGGGTGCCGGTGCCGCCGAAGCCGGTGCGCTTCATGCCGAGCGGATCGAAGACCTCGCGGCGGATGGCCTCCTCCCAGGGGGCGCCGGCGGCCTGCTCCACGGCGGCACCGACGATCACATAGCCGAGGTTGGAGTACTCGTAGGCCGAACCCGGCGGCGAGCGCGGCGCGGCGGCGAGCGCCTGGCGGACGACGGCGATCCTCTGGTCCGCGACCGGCGCCCCGCCGCGGCCGAAGGAGGCCCAGTCCAGGTTGGCCGGGAGCCCGGCGCGATGCTCGACGAGGTGGCGCATCGTCACGTTCGTCCAGCCCGGATGAAACGAGCCGGCGACCCCGGGGAGCGCCCCGGCCAGCGGGGTTTCCCATCCCGGGCCGCCCTTCTCCGCCAGGCGCGCCACCAGCGCGGCCGTCATCGCCTTCGTGCAGGAGCCGAGGTGCCAGAGATCGTTGGTGGTCGCGGGGGCTTCGGCGCCCCGGCGGCGGGTGCCGACCGCCGCGGCGCGGTCGAGGCCGCCGGTGGTGACGATGGCGCCCGCCAGCGCGGGCACGTCGCGCCGGAGGCGGATCGCGTCCAGCGCCTCCGCCAACTCGCGGGTGCCGTCCGCAAGGGTCTCTGTCCCCACAAGGGCGACGACCATCCAGAACCGGAGAAGCGGCCGGAAGGTCAGCGGCGGCACGTTCCGTTCATGTCGGTTCCGCATCGGGGTCATCTCCTGTCCGCCCGGACGGCCGGGAGCCCGGGGTTGCCGGCCTTCCGGTGCGCACTTGCCGATTGATCCGGGAGGTGCATATTGTGCTGTCTCGGGTGCCATGAATCTGAACGATGTCAAGGCTGGAGGGAAGCGCTCGCGCAGCTTCCTTCCATCGAGCGCGACCCCCGGCCGCACGGCCACCATGCTGGCGATCACCTACGGGGCACTCTCGCTGGCCTACATCTTCGTGTCGAGCTACCTGGCCGGCGCCCTGGCGGTGTCCAAGCTCCAGCTGACCGAGATCGAGTTCTGGAAGGGCATCGCCTTCGTCATCACGACGAGCGTGATCGTGTTCGCGCTGGCCTTCTCGATCCTCCGCCGCGTGACGGAGCGCGAGCAGGAGCTGGCGCATAACCGGCAGGCGCTGGTGGTCGCGGAGCGGCGGGCGTTGTCCGGCGTCTTCGCGGCGGCGGTCGCCCACGACATCAACAACACGCTCTCGGTCTTCCACGGCGGGCTGGACGAGCTCGCGGCGGGGGGAACGTCCGAGCCCCTCCGGAACATGCATCTGGCGTTGGATGGCCTGCAGAGGATGACCACGCAGCTCCTGCAGGCGAGCCGCGACGACGGGTTCACGGACCTGGTGGCCTCCGACCTGGCGGCGATCGTGCGCGACGCCGTCAGCTTCGGGCGCATCCATTCGCGGATCCGCCACTGCCGGATCGAGGAACGGATTCCGGCCGAGGCCCCCTGTCACGCGCATCCGGCGCTGCTGCGGCAGATGATGCTGAACCTCCTGCTCAACGCGGCGGAGGCGACGGGCGGGACGGGGCGCATCCTCGTCATCCTGTTCAGCGGGCCGGCGGGCTACGTGCTGTCCGTCGGCGACGACGGCCCGGGCGTGCCCCGGGAGTATCTCGACCGGCTCTTCCAGCCCTTCTTCACGACGAAGCACAGCGGGACGGGACTCGGGCTGCTGTCCGTCAAGGCCGCCGCCCAGGCCCACGGGGCGGCGGTGGACTACACGATCTCCGAACTCGGCGGCGCCGGCTTCCGCGTCACGTTCCCGGCCCGGTTCAAGGACTGAGCGGCGGCCGCGCCTGCGGCGCGCCCGTCCGGATCAACCCCGCCATGACCGCCACGAACGCGCCCTCGACCGCCGCGATCGCCATCAGCCAGAACGCCGCGCCGGAGGTGAAGCCGTAGGAGTGAAGCCCCACGCCGAGCAGGTTGACGCCCTGCCAGGCGACCGCGACGACCACGATCCCGAGGATCGCCCCCGCCGCCATGCCGGCGTCGCCGATGATCCGGGGCCCGCGCGCGTGCAGCACCGCCGCCGTCCACAGCACGATCAGCAGCGCCCCGTTCTCCTTGGGATCCCAGCCCCAGAAGCGGCCCCACGACTGGTCCGCCCACACCCCGCCGAGCATCGTTCCGAGGAAGGTGAAGACCAACCCCAGGCCCAGCAGTCCCCGCACCGCGCGCGCCACGCCCGCCGCGGCATCCGCGCCCTGCCGCCAGTGCTTCACGAGCTGGACGTGCGCCGCCGCGCCGGCCATCAGGCATCCGGCGTAGCCGACCATGATCGTCAGCACGTGGACGGTGAGCCAGAAATTGGAGTCGAGCACGGCGACCACCCGCTGCATCGTGTCGCCGTCGAGTTCGTACCGCACGGCCACGGCCAGCAGCACCGCCGCCGTCGCCCCGCCGGACAGCAGGCCCAGCCCGTCGCGCCGCGCGCGCTCGACGCCGAGGCCGATCAGCGCGCTGCACCACGCGACGAAGACGAAGGTCGAGTAGAGGTTCGTCACCGGGGGCCGGCCCATCACGAACGTGCGGAGCGCCAGCCCCGCCGTATGGACCAACAGGGCCAGCCCGACCAGCACCGCGGCCGCGGCGGCGGTCCGGCGGCGACGCGGATCGAGCGCCACCCAGAAGCCGAGGATGCCCGCCACGAGGTAGGCCTGCAGCGCACGCGAGAACGGCCGCAGGCGGCCGAGCGTTTCCTCGCCCCCCAGCCGCGCCCCCGCCTTCGGATCGTCGACACCCCGCAGCACCGCCGCGCGGACCTCCTTCGCGGCCGCCGTGAACGCCGCATCATCGCGGGCCCGCCACGCGGCGCGCATCGTCTCCCACCCGGCGGACACCGCGCGGGCGGCTTCGTCCGTCTCGGTGGCGGCCTCCGAGGGCGCCAGCCACGCGCCGTGCCCGCCGTCGCGCGGCAGCAGGCCCGGGTGGTCGCCGCGGGAGAACGCCGCGTAGAGGGCGACGGCCGAGCCGAGTTGCACGAGGTCCCGGTCGGCCGGCGTGCGGTCCGCCGGCTTCAGTTCCATCGCGCGGGTCGTCAGATCGTGCAGCTTCGCCAGGACCGGCTCGAGCTCCGCGTAGGCCACGCGCCGCCGGGGCTTGTCGGTGGCGATCCCCAGCGCGTCGAAGGTGTCGGGGTGCGAGACGAGGAAGACGGCGTCGTTCGTCGTCGCGTCGGATTCGAACAGCGCCCGCGCCAGCCACAGCGACGCCGGCCCGCCCTGCCACGTCCCCCGCCCCGCCATCTGGAGCATCGCGACCCGCGCGTAGGCCGACATCGGCATCGGCCGCCCGCCCTCCAGGACCGGAATCGACCCGAAGGCGCGCAGGTCGAGCGGCGACTGCGGCGCCGCCCGCGCCGCGAGTGCGGTCAGGGCCGCAAGGACGACGGCGCCGCGAACACCGAACATCGAACATCGAACACCGAACATCGAAATAAGGTCCCGAATCCGCGCGCGGAGCCCACTGTGGTCCGCCCGAACGCCGACGTCTGACGTTCGGTGTTCGATGTTCGATGTTCGATGTTCGGAGTTCTCCCTCATGTCCGCCGCCTCCCCGGCAGGTAGTGGACCACCATGCCGGCGAACATGATGAGGGTGGCGGCATAGGGCAGCAGGCGGGCGTGGTTCTCGCTGACGGCCAGCACCGAGACTTCCGCGCCGCCGTGGGGGTTGTCCATGTAGGAGGACTGGAAGAACGTGAACGCGCCGTGGCGGTACGGCCGGTTCATCGAGATCGTCACCTCGCGCGGGCCGCCGCCCGCATCGACCTCCACGCGGCTGGAGAAGCTTCGCGGGATGCTGCTGTTCGGGTGGAACTTCCTCTCGAAGTCCAGAAGCCTCATCGTCACCGGCAGCGGCAGCCGCGCCCGGCGGACGTGCAGGTGCGCCTCGCCCCCGCCGCCGAGCCCCATCCCGACCGCCGGCCCCTCGCCGAGCAGCACGCTGCTCCCGCCGGCGGCGCGCAGCACGACCGCCGGACGCGCCCTGCGCGGATCGCCCGCCGGACGCGCCTCGGTCACCTGCTCCGGCGCCGGCGTCTCGCCCGCCTCCGGCGGAACGGATGCCGCCCGGACGACGCGCACCACCTCGACCGATTCCGCCGCGCCGGGGATCGCGAGCGACTGCCCCGGCCGCAGGGCGCGGAGGTCGTGGGCACGGACGTCGCGTCCGCCCGCGGCGCCGGGCGTCATCACCGCCAGCTCCCACTGCGTCTCCGATACCGACATCGACGCGGACTCGCCCTCCGCCAGCACCAGCGTCGTCTCGCGCCCGAACCGGCGGCTCAGGATGCCGCCGAGGAACAGGACCACGAGGCCGCCATGGACGATCCAAAGCCCGAGCCAGCGCGGCGACGCGCCGAACCGCGTCAGCATCGATGCGAACAGGTTCGCGAGGAAGACGACCGACGTCCCCTGGACGCCCGGCAGCGGCACGGCCCCGCCGGCCAGGAAGAACCACGAGTGGAAGAACCGCTGCACCGCGCCGTGGAGGCCGTGGACGGGGTCCGCCTGGACCAGCGTCCCCCAGACCGTCAGCACGGCGAACCACAGCAGGCACGCGATCGTGACGTGCGGCGCGCCGGCCGCGCGGAGCACCCGCCCGGCCCGCGAGGCCCGCCATCCCGACATGGTTTCCTCCGGGGACATGAGCCCCAGAGACTACGCCCTCCCGCACATTCCGCCAACTGCGTCCGCGCGACGCCCGCACGGGGGGCGCCGAACCGGACGCGCGTCACGCGGCGCGGCGCGCCGGGCCGAGCCAGAGGCGCGCGGCGAGACCTAGCGCCGCCGCCAGAGCCGCAAGGATCCCCGCGGTCGCGAGCGCCCCGCCCCACGGGCCGCCCGCGGCGCGGAACGTCACGAGCATCTCGGCGCCGGGCTGGATCTGGAGGTCGCGCCGGAAGACCATCCGGCGGCCCTGCACGGGCACCGTGATGCGGATCGGCCGGATCTCCGCGCCGGCGGCCTGCTGCTGCTCGATCAGCTTCTCGGCGACGACGCCGAGGCTCTCGCTCTCCTTCGCGCCGAGGCTGGCCTCGACCTTGCTCGCGTAGTCGGCGCTCCAGTTGCCGTCGTTGAACCCGCGCAGCTGCTCGCGGCCGGAATCGTCGACCGCGTTGTTCGCCGCCTTGAGCGCGTTGCGCCGGTTGGCGAGCACGACCACCGCCTGCTGCTTCGCGAGGTTGCGGAACTGGATCCGCGCGTCCTCGTTGAGGTCCTGCTGACCCTGCGACCAGGCCACCGCGGACTCGAACGCCTGGCGCGCCTCGACCGTCTGCCCCTTGCGCCACAGCTCCGCGCCCTGCTCGAGCACCTGGACCGCCATCCCGTTGTTGGCGGCGATGAGCTTCTTGTTCATCCGGTCGTAGTCCTCGGGCCGGAACGCGACCGCCTCGACCGCGCCGCCCGGCGCCGGGACGAGCGTCCCGCCGAAGCCGAGGTAGCGGTACTGCGGCGGCAGGTAGAGCTCCCACTCGATGTCCGCCAGCGGCAGATTGAACGACGGCCCGCGCACCTCGCGCCGCGCCCACAGCCCGCCCGCCCCGCCGCGGTGGCCGACGATCACGTCGACCGACGCCGCCCCGGTCCCGCCCCGCTCGAGCGGGATCAGGTGCCGGCCGTTCTCGAACAGCGGCGACACCGCGCGCCCGTCGAGGAACACGCTCCACACCTCGCCGCCCTCGGGCGCCGTCATCTCGAGGAACCGCAGCGTGCCGGGATCGAGCGTCAGCATCGTGCGCGTCACCATCTGGCCGTCGTCGGACACGACCGACGTCAGCCGCGCCGACCGCACGCGCCCGGGCAGCACCTCGGCCGCCGCGTGACGGAGGATCGACAGCGGCAGCGGCGACGAGAGGTCCGTCGCCCGGTAGCACAGCACCGCGCCGGACAGGTCGCCCGCGCCGAACGACGCCGGGATCCCGCGCGCGTCCTCCGCGCGCAGCCCCGCGGGGGTCTCGCCGGGCTTCACCTGCAGCCGGCCGCCCGCGAAGATCACGATCCACGCCTTCTCCGCGTCCACGCCCTCCGCCCGCAGCGGCACGACCGCCACGCCGTTGGTCGTCGGGTCGAAGGCGTCCTGGAACGTCACGTCGAGCGCGTAATCGGTCTCGACCTTGCCGTGCAGTTCGACCTCCCACAGGCCCGCCGCGGCGTCGGTCTCCTGCACGCGCGCGATGTTGCGGCCGGCGATCATCAGCGGCAGGCCCGGACGCGGCGCCTTCAGCCGGAAGAGCTTCACGCCGGCGTGCTCGATGCCGTAGCGCACGTGCGCGCGGACCCGCAGCAGGCCCTCGGAGACGTCGACGCGGTGGACGAGGTCGCTCTTGACCACCGGCTGCAGCACCTCGGTCTTCAGCGTCACCGCCCAGTCGGGCCGCAGCAGCCGGAACGCCGCGCAGCCGGGCTGCTGGATGCCGAGGTCGCGCGGGTTGACCTCCGTCACGCCGTCGCGCGAGGCCGTCACGAACCGCAGCCCGCGCTCGCCGCTGACGACCAGCGTCCCGGCGTGCTTCGCGGCGCCGTCGACCGCCAGCCGCGGCACGCGCAGCTCGGGCTCGACCCGCTTCTCGGCGCGGCTGAGGACGAGGTTCAGCTGCGTGTCGCCCAGCACCTGCCGCGCGAAGTTCACCGTCACGCCGCGCGCGGCGCCGTCGCGGACCTCGTCCCAGTGGCTGACGTCCTTCCCGGTCAGCGCATCGACATCGAAGCCCTCCGGCACCGCCAGCTTCACCGAGAAGACCCCGGCGCGGGAGATCTGCACCGCGAGCCGCGAGGTCAGCACGACGCGCTCGTCGGAGACGTCCACCTGCGCCTCCTCCGTCACCCGCACCTCCGGCAGCACGCGCACCGCCGACACCTTCGCCGACGCCGGGAGCTGGTGGTAGCGGTAGGCGCGACGGACCTCCGGCACCGCGGCCGCCGAGGCGGTCTTCAACGCCATCTGCGCGACCTCGGCCGGGAAGTCGGACACGTTCATCAGGCTCATGCCCGGCGTCTCGCCGGGCGACACCTGCACCTCGGGCGTCGACGCGACCGCCAGCGTGCCGCGCTGGCGCGAGGCGCCGACCACCTCCGGCTCGCGCATCTCGGCCTCGTAGGGCAGCCCCTCGAACGCGCGCTGCGCGACCACCGTCAGCGCGTACGTCCCCGCCGCCGGCTTCTCGAGCAGCGCGTCGATCACCCGCGTCGCCGGATCGAATCGCCACGTGCCGAGGCCCGCGCCGGCCACCGCCGTCACGCTGACGCCCTCGGGCATCTTCAGCTGAAGCGCCTGCAGCTCGCCCTGGGCGATCTGGTAGCGGATCGAGTGCGTGATCCCCGCCAGCCCCGGCTGCAGCACCGCGCAGGTGTTGATCTCGGCGAAGAACACCGCCTTCTCGGTCTCGGTCTTGCGCTGCCGCGGCCGCCACGCGATCGACATCGCGCTCGCGGGCCCGGCGACGAGCTTCGCCACCGTGCCCCCGCCCTCCTCGCGGCTCTCCAGCCAGACCGACTGGGCCGACTCGACCTCCCAGCCCGCGGTCGGCAGCGCCAGCGTCACGCCGTTCTCCACGCACTCGGGGAGCCACAGGTCGACGTGCCACGCGCCGTCCTTCTCGACCACCGGCACGAGGTTCGTCAGCGAGACCCGGTACTCGCCCGCCCGGTCGGCGTGCAGCATCACGCCGGCCTCGGACGGAACGAGCCGCAGGTTCGACGACCCCAACGCGGCGCCGGTCAGCACGCGCGGCGCGGGCAGCACCAGCAGGTTGGTCGACGTCCCGGCCTTGAACGCGATCATCATCGCGATCCGCGCGTTCCGGGGCTCGGGTTTCGCGACGTCCGGGGCCTCGACCGAAACCTCGACGCGTTGCACGAGCGCGGCGGCCGGCGCGGCCGGCGGCGTCGGCGCCTGCACGGCCTGCGCGGCCTGCGCGGGCGGCGCAACATCGGCGCGCGCCGCGCCGAGGGCCGCGAGCATCAGCGCCACCGCCGCGCCCGCCGCAGCGGACGCGGAGGGCGGCGGGGCCGGCGGATCGGACGGAGGCACGGGCGGCGGAATGCGCGCGGCGAAGGAGTCGCCCGCGGGCGGCTCGGGCGGCGGCTGCACCGCGGCGCGACGCCGGCCGGCGTTGCGCATCCACCGCAGCCAGGCGACCAGCGGCGACAGCGCAAGCGCAGCGCCCAGCGCGGCGGCCGTCCACGGCAGCGCCACCGGGATCGACGCCACGGCCCACGCGAGGAGCGCCAGCCCCGCCGCCCAGCCGGCGATGCGCCGGCCGCGGCGCGCGCCGCGACGGACCAGCACCACGCCCGCCACGAGCGCCGCCAGCACCGCCGCGCCCATCCGCGACGCCGCGAACGCATCGCGCGTCACCGCGAGCGACACGGCAAGACCGCCGTCGGCCAGCGTCACCGGCTTCGTGAACTCCCACTGGCGGTCGGCCGCGAAGCCGGCCGGAACCTCGGACCCGCCGGGGCCCCACGCATCGGTGCCGAGCATGAGGAGGACGACCAGCGCGGCGCCGATGACGGCCGACACCCAGGTCGTCCACGCCAGCGGCCGGTGCCGGCCGATGTTGAACGCGATCGGCGCGCCGGCGAACGCGATCACGACGCCGAGAAGGATCCACCCGAAGCCGACGCGCGCCAGGCCGCGGAAGAACCCGCCGAGGTGCATCGCAAGCCCGGCCGGGCCGGACGGCGGACGCGACGGCGCCATCATCGTCCCGCCGCCGGCCGCGATGTGGAAGCCCTCCGGCGTCGTGAACGTCCACCGCGCGAACACCGTCCGCGTGTCGAACGCCGGCGCCGCGAACGCGAGCCGGTTGCGCCAGCCCAGCTTCGGGGTCTGCTGCGCGTAGGTCAGGCCGATCCGCAGCGGCTGGTTCGGGTCGAGGCGTCGCTCGACCGGCACCAGCACCGCGCCCTCGCCGCGGTCCAGCGCCTGCACGGCCGTGCCGTCGACCGTCGCGGACCACAGCGCCGCGCCGGGCGGCAGCTTCACGCCGAGGTACTGCTGCGACGTGTTCTTCACGAAGCTCGTGATCTCCGTCACCGCCTCGCCGTCGCGGCTGAGCCGCGTCTCGAGCGTCGTGTGGTCCGCCACCTGCCCCACCGGCGCCAGCGTCGGCAGCCGCCGCACCTTGACGACCGCCTCGTGCGGCCCGCCGACGTACTTCGACGCGTGGAGCACGCGGTCGGTGACGAGCAGCGCGTATTCCCGCGGCAGCTCCTCCGGCGTGATCGGCAGGATCGCCGGGTCGCGCCGGCTCTCGCCCGCGAACGCCAGGCTCGCCGAGCCGGCCAGGACGAGGTAGCCCGTCTCGCTCTCGGGCCCGATCGTCCGGATGCCGCCGAGTGCGACCTCGCCGCCCTCGAACGCCGCCGGCTGCTGGTAGGTGACGAGCAGCGTGTAGTCGCCGTGCACCTTGTCCTGCAACTGCACCGTCCACACGTCGCCGTCCTGCTGCCGCGCGCGGATGTCGCGGCCGGTGATCTCGACATTCCGCAGCCCGGCCGGGATGCGCACGCGCAGCGTCCGGGTCGGCGCGCCGGCGATGAAGTAGGTGATGGAGCAGCTCCCGAAGAGCCCGCTCTCGCCCAGCGTCGCCAGGTGGAACAGCTCCGCGTGCAGCGCGGGCTCCTCGCGCTCGATCGTCGCGGCGAGCGCCCAGTCGCCGTCCTTGAACCGCCACGCGCGCTGCGCGCCGGGCACCGCGACGGGCAGCGAGCCGGTGTGCATCTCGCGCAGGTTGGTCGCCGTGGCGGGCTCGAGCCGCACGCCCTTCTCCGCGCGCAGCACGACGTGGCCGCGCTCGGTGCGGGCGCCGGTCACGCGGACCTTCGGCACGTCGAACATCAGGTCCGCATCCTTCAGCGTCCGCTCGAGCCGCAGCTCGACCAGCCCGCGGCCGGACAGCTCCTGCTTGAACACCACGCGCACCTTCCGCACGCCGCCCTCGTCGCGGATGTCGCTGTCGCCGACGTTCTGGCCGGTGACCTGCGCGACGGTCCACGCCGGGTCGGTCTCGATCGTGATCTCGCGGGCCGGGGCGTCGCGGACGTCCAGCTCGATCGCCGCGGCAATCGAGAGGTCGTTGTCGGCCAGCGACACGATCAGCCGCTCCTCGGCGTGCACCGCCGTGACGATGTCGTCGGCGCTCATCTGGAGCTGCACCGGCAGGTTCGCAAACTGGTAGGCGTAGGCGCTGCGCGTCGGCGCGGCGCGGCGCGGAATGCCCTCGCTCTTCACCTCCGGCAGCGCGGCGCGGTCGATCTGCGTCAGGCCCGCGGCCTTCGCGACCACCAGCTTGATCGCGCCGTCCGCCCCGGCGAGCAGGAAGCCGCTCGCGCGGATCACGTCGCGCGGCGCGGGGATCGCGAGGTCGAACGTCGCCGGGAACGCGGGCAGCGCGGTCTCGCCCTCGATGCCGAGCTGGTACACCTTCTCCTGCGGACGGCTCAGCGCCACCGCCAGCCGCCGCGCGCCGCCCTCGCCGGGCTCGATCCGCCATTCCCGGATGTCGATGCCGCGGACCTGCGTCACGTTGAGGCCGGCGGGCAGGTCGATCGAAAGCGCCTGCAGCGAGCCCTGCACCACGCGGTAGGTCAGCAGCGAGTCGATCCGCAGCGCCCCGACGCCGGCGACGGCGATGGTATGGAGGTCGCACGACGCGGCGAGGTCGCCGGTCAGCTTTGCGACCTTCGGCCGCCAGCGCATGTCGAGCGGACTGCCGGCGCCGAGGAAGGCCGTCGCGACCGTCCCGCCGTCGGGACCGGGGGCGCTCTCGACGTTCAGCGCGCCGTCGAACTTCAGGTCGAGGTCGGCGCGGTCGCTGGCGACGCGCACGCGGCGGATCGTCGCGTCGGGCAGCTCGAGTCGCGCGCGGCGGAGGTCGCCCTCGGCCGCGGCCTGGACCGCGAAGCGGAACGCGACCTTGTGCAGCCCGCGGCGGTCGAACGCGAGGATGTAGTCGCCGGCCCTGCGCTCGAGCGTCACGCCGCGCGGCAGCGCGGGCGACGCGGCGTCGCCGGCGAGCAGTGAGAGCATGCCGCGCGCGACGCGCAGCTCGACGCCGGCCTTTCGGACGTCCGCCTCGAAGGAGACGCCGACCGTCAGGTTGTCGCCCTTGATCTCGCCCGCGACCGTGAGCTCGCGGATCTCGAGGTCCGGCCGGTCGTCCCGCGCCTGCGGCGTCACGCACGACACCAGCATCGCCGCCATCGCCCACAAGGCCAGGTTCGTCTTCATGTCCGTTCTCCATGGCGCCGACGGAGCGGCGCCCTCCAGGTCTTCGGTCCCAGGCAGTGTTCCGAGGGTGTTGGGGCCGTTCCGGCTTCCAGCCCGTCGGGTTCGTTGAACGTTCTGACCGGTTTCGCTCATCGCGTGGTCATGGAATTGTCATGGAGGTGAAAAGAAAGTGTCGAGTGTCGAGCGGCGAGTGTCCCGGAATGTCCGCCGCCCCTCGCCCCTCGACCCTCGTCCCTCGCCCCTCGCCCCTCGACATCTGAAACCTCGCCTCAGTAGGGCAACCCCTGCGCCGTCTGGGCCAGGCGCACCAGCTCCTGGACCTGCGGATCGATCGAAAGCTCCATCGCCACCGGCCGCAGCACGCCCAGCGCGTCGGCGAGATCGCGGCCCTGCGAGAAGGTGTGGGGGCTCAGTCGCAGCAGCTCGGCGAACTCCGCGACGCCGGCGGCGAGACGGAAGCGCGGGGCGGCGGCGGCGAAGTCGCGCGTGAAGTCGCGCGCCGTGATGCGCCGCTCGATCTCCTCGACGCGGCCGGTCTCGGCGTCGCGGTAGCGGACGCGGACCGTGCCGATCCACTCGGAGGCGATGCCCTCGAGCCGGACGTCGTAGAGCGCCGTCACCGACTGCCCCGAGCCGACCTCGCCCGCGTCGACGGTGTCGTCGCGGAACTGCTCCTTCGTCAGCGCGCGGTTCTCGTAGCCGAGCTGGCGCCAGCGCTGGACGCGGCGCGGGTTGAACTCGACCTGGATCTTCACGTCCGACGCGATCACGTGCAGCGTCGCGGCGAGGTTGTCGACGAGCACCCGCCGCGCCTCCTCCTCGGAGTCGATGAAGGTGTAGGCCCCGTCGCCCTTGTCCGCGAGGCTCTCCAGCATCGCGTCGTCGTACGCGCCGGTGCCGAAGCCGAGCACGGTCAGCCGCACGCCCTGCTTCCGGTGCGCCTCGACGGTCGCGAGGATCGCGGCGGCCTCGGTCGCGCCGAGGTTGGCGACGCCGTCGCTCATCAGGATCACCCGGTTCGACGCGCCGCTGCGGAAGGCCTTCGCCGCGACCTCGTAGCCGAGCTTCAGCCCGCCCTCGAGCTGCGTCGAGCCGACGGTCTCCATCGAGTCGATGACCTTGAGGATCTGCTCCTTCTGCGCGACCGGCGTCGGCTCGAGCCGCAGCGCCGCCTTCGAGCCGAACTGGACCACCGCCACGCGGTCCTCGGGGTCGAGCTGGTCGACGAGCAGCCGCAGCGAGCGGCGGATCAGGCCGATGCGGTCGTCGGTCTGCATCGAGCCCGACGTGTCGATCACCAGCGTCAGGTTCGACGGAACGTGCTGGTCGCGCCCGATCCGCCGGCCCTTGATGCCGATGCGGAGGACGTCCATCGACGTCCGGAACGGCGACGGCGCGCCGTCCACATGGATCGCGAAGGCGCCGCGCGCCGGCGGCGCGTAGTCGTAGTCGAACGCGTTGACAAACTCCTCCGTCCGCACCGACTCCGGCTCCGGCCGCTTTCCCTCCAGGATCGACCGCCGCGCCATCGTGTACGACGCCGTGTCCACGTCGATCGAGAACGTCGAGAACGCGTTCTCCGCCGCCTCCACCACCGGGTTGAACCCGGCGGGCTTGAAAGTGGGCGCGACAGGGTGTCCAGCCGGCTCCTCCCGGGCCTCTTCCAGTTTCTTCTCCATGTCGGCGAGGACCGCCACTTCCTGGCCGGCCGTGTCGAGCCCGGTCTTTTGGGACTGGGGCTTGGACTCCGGTTGGGCGGCGAGGGCATTGACGAGCACGCCGGCGTGGACGGTGCCGTCAGGGGCCGGCATCGACTCGCGTCCGCTTTCGCTGAGAACGGAGAGCGCCTCGTTCCTCACGAGCGGCTGCGGGTTCTTCGCCGCGGCGCCGTCGCCGTCGGTGTCGACGGCTTGCGTGTCGCTCTTCCGCCGCAGCTCGTCGACCGGTGCGCGGCTGCCCCGGCGCGCGTCGGTTGCGTCCCAGCGGTCGCCGAGTTGCTCCTTCATGTCCTGCGCGGCGTACCGGTATCCCATCGCAACGTTGCGGTCGCGCTCATCCGATTCGTTCGTGCGCACGATGCCCGACCTGGTGACGGCATCGTCCATGGTGGCGGTCGCGGCCTGCTTCTTTTCCGTCGCGACTCCGCTCAGGTTGAGCGCTTCGCCGGCCTGCGCCTTGCCTTCGGCCAGAACGCGGCGCGCGCGGGCGCCGGCCTCGCGGGCGGCCTCGACCTGGCGGTCGAAGAGCGAGACGTCCGCGGCCCCGCCGCCACCGTAGCCGGCGGCGCCGCCCATCGTGACGAACTCGCCGCGGCTGATGCCCGCGTCGTTCACGGGCTTCGCGGTGACAATCTCGGTGACCGAAGGCTGGACCGGGTACGGCTTCGTGGCCATCCGCTCCTCCGCGGTCGCCGCGGGTGCATCCGCCGCGGATGCCTGTCCCAGCTCGCGCAGCCTCGAGCGGCTGGAGACGGCCGCGCCGCTGGAGAGCAGGGTGCCACCGTTCAGGGCCAACTCTGCGGTCGGGGCGGCACCCGGCCCTTCCGATGCGCGGTTGCTGTACCGGTCGATGCCGTCGACCGTCAGCACGCCGGCGCCGGCTTTCGCAAGGGCCGGCTCTGCGGCCGGGGTGGCACCCGGCCCTCCCGCTGAGCTGGCGCCGCTCCATTTCTTCCCGTCGACCGCGAGCGTGCCGGCGCTGATGGCGGTGGCACCCGGCCCGACCGGAGGCTTGCCGGCGGACGGAAGCCCCGGCGCGAGATCGAGGTTCTTGTCACCCCGAGAGAGCGCGAACCATCCGGCGGACGTGTCCTTCGCCTTCTCTTCAACGGAAAACCGCGTCTTGGCGGCGTCGGTGCCGGCGACGTTCTGCTTCGGCTCGCCGATGATGATCCGCGGCTGCGGGGTGCCCGCGGGCTCGAGATTCGGGACCTTCGCCCCGACCGGCGTGCCGACGAACATGGGCTTGGGGATCTCGCGCTTGAGCTCCTCGCCTTCCTTGTACTTGTATTCGTCCCCTCCGGACGCCGGGGCGGTCTTCGCCGGAGCGGCGACGACCGGCGGCGCGGCCTGGGCGAGGGAGCGCGCCGGTGCGGCGGACGCGGGCATCGGGACCGGCGTCGAGACGGGCTCGGCGCCGCGCATGAGGCGTCCGAGCACGGGCACGTCGCCCGGCGCGGGAAGCTCGGCCGGCGTGGCGGGCGCCGATGCGACCGCGGGTGGGGCGCCCGCGGCACGCCCTTCGCCGGCGACCTGGGTGTCCCTGAAGTAGTAGGCCCCCGCCTCCGCGCCCTCTCGGCCCCGAACGCCGCCGTCGGCCGGCGCAGCCGGCGGGGTGCTGGCGAACAGATCGGCCACCTCGGCGGTCCCGAACCGGCGGACCGAGTTCTCGGCCGGTGCGGCGAAGGGGTCGGCGGCAGAGGTCTCGGCTTCCAGCCGGGCGAGTTCGACCGACCGGGCCGTGCCACCGGAGTACTGAATCGCCGGCATCATCAGCGCGGCCAGGATCAGGGCCGGGACGACGACGAAGATCGCGGCGCGGGCGAGCGGGACGAGCCAGGCGTCGAGCCAGATCGTCGTCCGCGACGGCCGGGCGGCGAGGATCGCGGCGCGGCGGGCGGAGTCGAGGCGCTCGGGGACGGCCGGGGACGCTGCCAGGGCGCCGCGCAGCAGGTCGAGGGTGGTCGCCAGTTCCTGCGCAGACGCCCGGCAGCCTTCACACCGGGCCAGGTGGTCGCGGATCGCCGCCGCGCGGGCCGCGGGCAGGTCGCCCGTCAGGTACGCGGTCAGATCCGGTTCGATCTTCGGACATTCGGGATGCGGTTTCATGTCACAGCACTCCCGCCCGCTTGAGGTTCGCGGACAGTTTTCTGACGGCGTGGTGGAGGAGGCAGCCGACGTTGCCGACGGTGCGGCCGGTGGCGCGGCTGATGTCCTGGTAGGAGAGGCCCTCCTGGAGGCGGAGCACGAGCACCTCGCGTTCGCCCGGGGCCAGCCGGGCGAGATGCTCGAGGGCGAGGCGGGTGCGTTCGGCGGGATCGTCGGTCGCGGGCAGGGTCACGGGCGGGCCGGCGTCCTCGACCGCCTTCTCGTGGAGCTTGCGAAGCCGTTCCTCGCGGCGGATGAAGTCGACGGCCGCGTTGTGGGTCGTGCGGTAGAGCCAGGGCAGGATGTGGTCGCCCTCCGGCCCGCCGGGGCCCCAGCGGCGGTGGAGGCGGATGAAGGTCTCCTGCACGACGTCCTGCGCCGCGTCCGCGTTGTTCAGCAGGCGCGCGGCGTACCGCAGCAAGGCTGTCTCGTGCAGGGCCATGACGTCCTCGAACGCCGGCGGTTGGGCCGGTTCTCCGGGTTTCGGTCCGCTCGTCTCGTCGCGTGCTTCGTCCGCCATTCGTTCACCCCTCGACCTGTACGCGTCGGACAACACTTATACGCCTCCCGGGACCGCTCTATTCGGAAAAAGTGGCGAGTGTCGGGTGGCGAGTGGCGAGTGGCGGGTGACGAGTGACGGGTGGCGGGTGGCGAGTGGCGGGTGGGAAGGGGGGGGGAGAG
>Ga0194127_10000970_pt1 | contig 43990 bp, 36 predicted proteins | sample TA2KigC100mmetaG_FD_148624 | JGI IMG/M metagenome (GOLD analysis project Ga0194127, IMG submission 148624) | Freshwater microbial communities from Lake Tanganyika, Tanzania - TA2015036 Kigoma Deep Cast 100m | ecosystem: Environmental > Aquatic > Freshwater > Lake | place: Tanzania: Lake...
CCCCTCTTCGATTACTTGAACGCGGAGAACGTCCTCTCCCGTCTGATCCCCCGGGGAGAGCGCACGGCGGCGGGAGAGAGGTTCCGGGAGACCCGCGCGTACGATCCCGCCGCGCGCGTCCTCAGCAAGGAGATCGCGCTTCTGGACGAGCGGGGCGCGGTTCGAGAGAGCTGGACGGAGAGGCTCCGTCTCTACGATCCCGGGGCAATCGACGCGATGATGATGCGCGCGGGGTTCGCGGTTACGGAGCGCTTCGGGGACTACAAGGGGGGAGCATTCGGGGAGAAATCGCCGCGTCTCATCCTCCTCGCGCGCGCGGCGGTCTCGCCCGGATGATGCACACGTTTCCAGCTGCGGCCGCGTCTCGCGGCCTACGGGGGCATCCTTCGGGCGGGTCCCCCTAATCGATTCTCCCCCAGCGGATTGACAGGACGCCCGAAACGGTTTAGAGTGGGAGTAGAGGTGAGACGCCCGGGAGAGAGAGATCGATGAAACGGCGAGTACGCATCGGGGTTCTCGTACTTCTCCTTGTGCTTTTCATCCCCGCCACGGTGTTCTCCCACTCGGGGGATGGGGACATCCCCGAAAGACGAACTTCGCCTTTCACGGGTGGTGACGGTCCGGTCGCGGTGCCGATGGAAGTCTCGGATTGGAGGCTCCTCGTCGGCCGGATCGTTGAGACGCTGTTCCTTCTCTTCTAGCCGCACCGCGGCGCGAAGAGAAGCGGGGGAGGGACCGCCGGAAGACGGTCCCTGAGAAGCGATGGTGGAAGACTGGAACCGGAACATCCTTAGGGCGTTGCAGGGCCGGGATGCCGGCTCGGGCGCCTCCAAAGGGACTCCCCAGGATCACATGAACCTCCTGGAGGAGCTCGCCGACTTCTGCCAGACAGCCGGAGAGCTCCCTACCGCCCTCGAGTACTACTCCCAGATCCTCCAGATCGCGGTGCGCGGGAGCTCGGGCGATCTCGTCGCCCAGACCGCCCTCAAGATGGCGACTTGCTTTCTCGGAACCGGCGAGTTCGACCGGGCGCTTGAGATGTTGAACCTCGCGCTCCAGGGAAGCGACGAGGAGAAATCGCCCGTCCAGAAGGCCCGGATCCTCAGCGAACGCTCCCATGTCTACCTTCGCATGGGCGTGTACGACCGAGCCGCCGAGGACGCCCGCGAGGCGCTCGCGATTCTCCGCGCGAAGACGATGTCGCCGGAGCTGGCCGAGGCTTTTCGTTCGCTCGGTATGGTTGGCCTTCGCACAGGCGAGACACAGGAGGCGCGCGAGGCGTTCGAGGCGAGCCTCGCCGTGTTTCGCGCGCTCGGCGACCGACAGGGGATGGCAAAGTGCTGGAACAACCTCGCCCTCGTCTGCAAGAACCGGGGGCATCTCGCGGAGGCAGCGGAGTTCCAGAACAAAGCGCTTGCCGTCGCCAGGGAGCTCGGCAACAAGCTGTCGATCGGTATACGGCTCAATAACTTGGGGATCATCGAGTTCAAGCGGGGCCGCTGGGAGGTCGCACGCGAGAGCTGGGAGGAGGCGCTCCGCATCTTCCGCGAGCTCGGGAACAAGTGGGAGGTCGCCCTCGGCTATCTCAACCTCGCCCACTACTATCGGGCGACCCGGAGATGGGGAAAGGCGGAGGAGCTCTACGGGCAGTCGCTCCGGGCGAGCCGCGAGAACGACCATCGGCGGTGCGAGGCGCTCTGCCACGAGTACCTCGGCGAGCTGTACCTCCAGAGAGGCGAGCTCGAGCGGGCGGAGCGGATCCTGACCGAAGGCCTCGCGCTCGCGAAGACCCTCGACGAGAAGGGGGATGTGGTCGCCGAGATCCTCCGGCGCCGGGGCGAGGCCTACGCGCGCAGGGGGGAGGCCGGGCGAGCGCTCGCGGACCTCCGCGCCGCCCTCGCGCGGACGCGGAGGATCGGGGACCGCTTCGAGACGGCGGCCGTTCTCAGGGCGATCGGAGGCCTCGATCTTCGCCGCGGGCGTCCCATGCGTGCGGCGCGATGCTTCCGCGGCGCGCTGGACCTCTTCACGGAAATCGGGGCGCGCTACGAACAGGCTCTCACGATCGTGGGTCTCGGGGAGGCAGCCCGGGCGACACGCACGGGGGTCGGGGAGGCGCGGGAGATGCTCGGCGGGGCGGCGGAGTCCTTCCGGGAGACAGGCGCGACCTACGAGGCGGCCCTCGCGGATCTTCTCCGGGCCGAGTTCGCCGTCTCCCGCGGCGAGGGGCATCTCGCGATCGAGATCATCGAGCGAATCCACGCGGGGATCGAGGAGCAGGGGACCGATGAGGAGAGGGCGCGCCTCCGCGAGGCGCGAGCGAAGGCGGACCGCCTGATCGTCACAAGCTCCGTCTCCGAATCGAACAGCCTTTCCACCTTCAACCTACTCCTCCAGCGGATCCGCTCGATCGCGGACAACGGGGAGCGCCTCGCCTTCACGCTCGATCTCCTGCTCGAACGAACGGCGGCCGAGCGCCTCGCTCTGGTCGTCCCCTCCGCCGCCGGAGGGGCCCTTGAGGCGCCGGAAACGAGAATCCTCGCGAGCGGCGAGGCGAACGGGGTCGCGAAAATCGCGTGCGCCGCGGTTCGCCACGCGATGCAGAACGGCGGGCGCCCGGTCTACTCGACCGATCCCCCGCACGACCCCCGCTTCGATCCCTCGCTGCCGGGGCTCGAGCGGGTCGGTTCGGCGCTCACCATCCCGCTCGGGGTGGGAGAGGACTCGAAAGGCGGGATCTACCTCGACCGGCCGCGCGGCAGCGCCCCCTTCGGACAGGATGAGCTTGATTTCGCGGTCGCCCTTTCCTCGATCGTCCTGGGCACTCTCCAGGATCTTCGCAGCGAAGAGGTCCTCAAGGAAAACACGAGGCTCCGCAGGCGGCTCGGGATCGGGGAAGGATTCGAGCAGATCATCACGCAGAGCCCGCGCGTCCTCAAGATCATCGAGACCGTGCAGAAGCTTCGCGACTCAACCGCCACGATCCTTCTTCAGGGGGAGACGGGGACGGGGAAGGAGCTCTTCGCCCGCGCGATTCACCTCTCCTCCTCTCGCGGGGAAAAGCCCTTCGTCACGGTGAACTGCGCCGAGCTCTCGGAGGACATCCTCGAGAGCGAGCTCTTCGGGCACCGCCGGGGAGCCTTCACCGACGCGAAGGAATCGAAGACCGGCCTTTTCGAGCGCGCCACCGGCGGGACGGTCTTCATCGACGAGATCGACAAGGCGAGCCGGAGATTCCAGGACGCGCTCCTTCGGGTCGTCGACCGGAAGGAGATCAAGCCGGTCGGAGCGAACGAACCGATCGCGATCGACGTTCGCATCCTCTGCGCGGCGAACAAGGACCTTCGGGCCGAGGTGGAGAACGAGCGGTTCTTGAAAGACCTCTACTACCGCCTCCGCGTCGTCTCGATCTACCTGCCGCCTCTTCGCGAGAGGAAGGAAGACATCCCGATCCTCGCCGAGCACTTCCTCTCGAAACATGCCGCGCGGGCCGGCAAGCGGTTCGACGGGTTCTCGCCCGAGGCGATGCGCTACCTGATCGCCTACGACTGGCCGGGGAACGTGCGGGACATCGACCACGAGATCGAGAGGATCGTCGCGATCGGGGCGGAGAACTCCCCGATCCGTCCGGAGGACCTCTCGCCCGAGATCACGCGGACCGCGGCGATCGCCCCCGCAGCGGGTACGCTCGGCGATGTGGTCGAGCGGATCGAGCGCCAGATGATCGAGGAGGCCCTCCACCGCTGCGGCGGAAACAAGTCGCGCGCGGCGCGGCGCCTCGGGATCTCGCGCCGCGGCCTTCTCAACAAGCTCGAGCGCTACCGAATCCGGTAGGAACCCCTCCCCCCGATCTGCTACAATGGGCCTTGACGCGCCGACGGGCGGCCTCTAGGATCGGCGGTCGGGAGAGGTTCATGGGCGAGCAAGCGGAAGCGAGAGGATCGGCCGGGCGAGCGGAAAAGACGCACGATTGCGAGTACTGCCTCTGCTGCGCGTGTGAGCGCACCTGCACTCGGTGCCGCTCCTGCTCCCCGATGAACGGCCGCTACATCCCCCTCATCGGATGCCCCGAGTTCATCGACATGCGGATCCTGAAGCCTCTGCGCTACATCTACTCGGCCGATCCGGGAACCGAGTACAAGCTTCACCTCAAGCTCCCCTAGCCCTGTTCTTTCCGCCTGGTGCGTGTTCCGAATCCGTCGATCGGACCGCGCGCCGCGTACGATCTCGTGCGGCGGGGGTCGTCTGGGCCGCGGAGCGCTCGCTTCTCGTAGGGGCTCAAGGCCCCATGTCGATGGAACGAAAAGAGATCGTAGGGGAAGATCCGGGAGTCGCACGCGGCATGGAGCTTGCGGGTCAGACGGTACGGAGGCTGGACGCATGAGCCCGGGAGAAAGGCAGCCCTCGATCCCGAGCATCGAGGTTCGCTTGACCCTCGGGTTGGTCCTCGCCACCCTTCTCGCGATCAACGCGGGAGGATGGGTTCTCTTTCACCGGGCGAAGGGGGCCGTGGAAACGATCCATCAGGAGAGGCTCGTCACCGTGGCCGAGGCGGTCGCCGCGCAGATCGACCGCGAGGCGGTGCTCGCGTTCCGGCCCGGGGACGAGGAGACCGACGCCTACCAGGAGGCGCGCGAGCGCCTCGCGCGCATTCGAGACGAGTCAGGCCTCGACAACGTCTTCCTCTTCGCGCCCTACGAGGGGAGCCTTCTCGACGCCCGGCCCGGCGTTTCGGTGGGGGAGGAGAACCCGCTCGTCGCGATGGATTCCGAGGAGATGGAGCCGCTCTGGCAGGGCCGGCCGGTCGGCCTTCCGGTCCACGAAATCGACGGAGAGCGGTTCCAGAGCGCGTTCGTTCCGCTTCTCGTGGAGAACGAGCTCCGGGCGGTCGTCGGCGTGGACGCGAGCGCGGAGTTCCTCGGGGGGCTCGAACCCGCGCGGGAGGCGCTCCTTCTCGGCGCGCTCCTCAGCGCGGCCCTCGCGGGGGGCCTCGGGATCTTCGTTCACCGGAACGCGCGGCGCCTCGTCGCTCTCCAACAGGAGATCCAGAACGCCGAAAAACTCGCCGCGCTCGGCACGCTGACCGCAGGCCTCGCGCACGAGATCCGCAACCCGCTCGCGATCATCCGCGGCTCGGCGGAGATGCTCGCCGAGGAGGCGGACCCGCGCGCCGGAGAGCGCGCCTACGCCTCACAGATCACGGAGGAGGTCGATCGGCTGAGCGAGCTCCTCGACCACTTCCTCGATTTCGCGAAGCCGGCGAGCCTCCGGGTCGAGCGGGAGGATCTCCTCCGCCTCGTGAGGGAAACCGCCGGGCGCCTCGAACCGAACCTTCGCGAGGGGGGGATCCGCATGCTCCTCTCGCTTCCGAGCGGAGACCTCCGCGTGAAGATGGACCGAAGCCGGATCGCGCAGGTTCTTCTCAACTTGATCGGCAACGCGAAGGACGCGATCGGAGAGGGGGGCGGCGAGGTGGAGATCGCAGTGGAGACGCGCCGGCGCCCCCCCCCGTCGGCGCGCATCCTCGCCGAGGGGACCGGCGCGCGCGCCTACGCGGAAGTGCGCGTGACCGACACCGGATCCGGGATCCCGGACGAGGCCCGGGGGAAGCTGTTCGATCCCTTCTTCACGACGAAGAGGAACGGAACCGGGCTCGGGCTCTCGATCGTCCACGGGATCGTGAAGAGCCACGGCGGTTACATCTTCGTTGAAGACGGCAGAGAGCGCGGAGCCTCGATCGGTTTCGGGCTTCCGCTCTAGAGGACGGATCGATGCGCATTCTCGTGGTGGACGACGAGCCGAAGATGAGGGACCTCATCGCCCGCGCGCTCGAGAAGGACGGGCACGCGGTGGAGAGAACCGGCTCCTTGCGGGACACCGACGCGAGGCTTCGCGAGACCTCGTTCGATCTGGTGATCACCGACCTCAAGATGGAGACCGACGAGGCCGGCCTGTCCGTTCTTCGACACGTAAAGGAAAAGTCGCCGGACGCCGACGTGATCCTCGTCACCGGATACGCGACGATCGAGACGGGCGCGCGCGCGATCCGCGGCGGGGCGTACGATTACCTGATCAAGCCGATCAAGATCGCGGACCTTCGAGAGCGCGTCCGCGTGATCGCCAAACGGCGGGCGGAGCGCGGAGCGGAGAAAGGCCCCGCCCCGCGCCCGGAGCGACCCCTCGTCTTCGACGACATCGTGGTCGGGGAGAACGCGAAGATGCAGCGGGTCTACGAGCTTCTTCCTCGCGTCGTCTGCACCCATTCGACGATCCTCATTCGCGGGGAGAGCGGCACGGGGAAGGAGGTGATCGCCCGCACGATCCATCGGGCGAGCCCCAGGAAGGCGGGGCCCTTCGTGGAGGTGAACTGCGCGGCCCTCGTCGATACCCTTCTCGAAAGCGAGCTCTTCGGGATCGAGAAGCGGGTCGCGACCGGAGTCGACCGGCGCGAGGGGAAGTTCGAGCAGGCGAACGGCGGCACGCTCTTCCTCGACGAGATCGGCGACATGAGCCTCGCCACGCAGGCGAAGGTTCTTCGCGCGATGCAGAATCGGAGGATCGAGAGGGTGGGCGGGCGCGAGATGATCGAGGTCGACGTTCGGATCGTCGCGGCCACGAACGCCGACCTCGATCGGGCGGTCCGCGAGGGGCGCTTCCGCGAGGACCTCTTCTACCGGCTGAACGTGGTCACGATCGAGATCCCGCCGCTCCGCGAGCGCCGCGAGGATATCCCCCACTTCGTCGATCACTTCCTCGCCCGCTTCAACGCCTCCTTCGAGCGCGCGATCAAGGGCGTCGATCCGGAAGCGATGAGGGCGCTCCGAAGCTACGAGTGGCCTGGGAACGTGCGCGAGCTCGAGAACACGATCGAGCGCGCGTTCCTGATGAGCCGGGACTCGATCATCCGCCTCGAGGATCTCCCCGAGAAGATCGCCGGCGGGGGAGAAAGCGCTTCCGAGGCGCTCTTTCAGCTCCCCGAGGAAGGGATCGATCTCGAAGCGGTCGAGAGAGACCTCATCGTGCAGGCCCTTCGGAGAACCGGGGGGAACCGGACGCGAGCCGCGAAGCTTCTCGGCGTCACGCGGCGGATCCTCGGGTACCGGATGGAGAAGTATCGGATCGAGGGGGACGAGGACCCTCGCAACGGAAAGGCGGTTTGAGATGCGCGCGGCCGGGAGCGTCTTCGTGATCGCGGTTCTCGCGCTTCTCGTTCTTCTCCCATGCGCGGCGAGCGCCGAGCGCTCCCGCGCTCCGGAGGATCGGATCCTCGAAACCCTCCCGCTCGAGGATCTCGCCCCCCGCGAGAAAGAGCGCGTCGTGGAGACGATCCGCCGGCTTCTTCGCATCCACCGGGCGGCGGGGGACCCGGGCCGGGGAGAGGTCGAGAAGTACGTCGATGCGGTCGAGGTCCTCGCCCGCACATTGAAACAGGAGACGGTCGAAGAGAGGCGCCGTCTTTTCCGGGAAGCGGCCGAGATCTTCCGTGTCGAGGTCGACCGCGAGTGGATCGACCGCGCGTTCCGCCAGACGCGCGAGGGGAGTTTCCCATCAACCGAAGCGAACAGCGCGCGCTTCGACGATCAAGCGGCCGCTCTCCGGCGGGTCGGCGCGCTCCTCAAGGAGGAGCAGGAGATCGTCGCGAGGCAGAAGGCGATGACCGCGGGCGCGGAGCGGCGCTACCGAGAGATTCTCCGCCTCGACAAGGAAGGGCGCCGGCTGCTCGAATCGATCGGGCACGCGTCCATTCAAGACGCCCTTCGGTGGATCGTCGCGGACCTCGATCACGTCTTCGAGGAGGTTGTTCGTCCGGCGCACGACCGGCAGGTGCGTCTCGTCGCGCTCTACAAGAGGGTCGCCGCGGACGTCGGATCGAGCCAGGCTTCGCGCGTCGTTTCGGATTACCGCGAGTACGCCTCGAAGCTCCGGGCGATCGCCCGTCAGCTCGGAAGACACGGCGACGCACATTCCGATTGACGCGCCGCGCCGCTCCTCCCTACGATAAGAACAAGAGGAGGCTCCCGTTGGCCAAGAAGGACAAGAAGCGCCCCGAGCGCGAGAGGCCGGCCCCGTCGACATCCGAACGGGGGACCGGCGAGACGGACGACATCGACTTCCCGACCGTCGTTTGGTCGCTCGCGATCCTCGCCGTCCTTGTCCTCCTTCACCGTCTCATCTGGGGCGGGTAGAGCGTGAGAAGCTCCGCCCGCACCCTCGCCGCGGCTCTCTCCCTGCTCGTTCTCTTCACGGGGTGCGCGCGCGGACCTTCGTTCGAACAACGGAAAGAAGACGGCATCCGCGCGTTTCAAGAAGAGCGCATTCCGGAGGCCATCGATCTTCTCGACGGCTGCTCGAGAGAGGAGCCCCGCGACTTCCAGGTCCGCTACTATCTGGCGAGAAGCCTCGAGGCGGGGGAGCAGTACGCGCTCGCTCTCAGCGAATGGGAGCATCTCCTCCTCATCTCACCGAGTTTCGCTGAAGGGCATTACCGCCGGGGGAACGTTCTGGCGATGATGAAGCGGCTGGGCCCGGCGATCGAGTCGTGGGGGCGCGCCACGGAGCTCGACCCGACCTTCACGGAGGCTTACCTGAATCAGGGGATGGCGTACGAGGATCTCGAGCGGTGGGACGAGGCGATGGCGGCCTATCTTCTCGCGATTCGAGCCGACTCGACTTTCTCGCCCGCCTACTTGAACCTCGCGCTCCTCTTCGAGAAGGCGGACGCGTGGGAAAGCGCGCTCGAGATGTTCAACGCTGCGATCCGCCTCGACACGACGTTCATCGGTCCCTACCTCAACCGGATCCAGCTTCTCCTTCGGCTCGACCGCAAGTCGGAAGCGGCGGATCGGATCCGGGAGCTCTTGAAGCGCGAGGGCCTCGACGCGGAGACGTCCGACTCCCTCTCCGCTCTTCTCCGCCGCCTCGAATCGTGAGCCGCTCTCCCGCAGACCGAGCGCACGTCCGGAATACCTGAATCCCTGCGATATCGAGCATGCGCCCTGAGGCCTGAAACCGGGAACGCGCAACCCTCCGTGCGCGGGCGCGGTGCGGGCGCCGAGGGGCGGGCGCCCGGTCCCGGGGAACCCGGCTTCCGGGGCGACCGCGGGGGACTTCGCGCAATCCGGGGCGGCGGGGCGCGCCGAGGGGAGATCGGGCCCGGCACGGGTCCTGCAGGAACGGCGCGGGAGGAGGCTGCGCGGATGGGCTGCCCGCGGGGAATCATCACGGGGGACCCCAGGTTCCTTCGCCTGCTCGATACGATCGGCCGCGTCGCCCCGACCCCCGTCCCGGTCCTCCTCCAAGGGGAGAGCGGCACCGGAAAGGAGCTCCTCGCCCGCCTGCTTCATGAGAGAAGCGGCCGCGTCGCGCGCCCGTTCCTCGCGCTGAACTGCGCGGCCCTCTGCGAGACGCTCGCCGAGAGCGAGCTTTTCGGGCACGTGTCCGGGGCGTTCACCGGCGCGCTCCGCGACCGGAAGGGGATCTTCGAGGAGGCGGCGGGGGGGACGCTCTTCCTCGACGAGATCGGCGATCTGTCGCCCGCGATCCAGGGGAAGCTGCTTCGGGTCCTTCAAGAGGGAATTATCTATCGGGTGGGCGACGCGACCCCGCGCCCGGTCCGTTTTCGCCTAGTCGCCGCGACCCACAAGGATCTTGGCGAGGAGACGCGCCGCGGGAGCTTCCGAGAGGATCTCTTCTATCGGATCCACGTCGTGCCGATCGTGCTCCCCCCGCTCCGCGAGCGGCAGGGGGATGTCCGCCTTCTCGTCCGCGCGCTCCTCCCGAGGCTCGCCGAGAGTTTCGGAAAGCCGGTCGCCGGCGTGAGCGACGAGGTCGCGCTTCTCCTCGAGAGCTACCCGTGGCCGGGAAACGTGCGCGAGCTCGAGAACGAGCTGAAGCGGATGGTCGCCCTCGCGGAGCCCGGAATCGTCCTCGACCGGCGGCATCTCTCGGAGCGAATCCGGAACGGCTATCGGGAGTCCTCTCCCGAACCGGCCACCTTGCAGGAGAAGCTCGATCGACTGGAGAGGTCGGAGATCCTCGAGGTCCTCGATCGGACGGGTGGAAACAAAACCCGAGCCGCGCGCGAGCTCGGCCTCTCGAGACAGGGGCTCAAGAACAAGCTGGCGCGCTACGGGATCGAGCGAGAGACGGCGAACGACGGGGAGGACACGATCGGAACCGCACCAGAGGAGAAGTGCGTGCTTTCCGATTGAGGGCGACCGGGCGGCCGCGAGAGGATCAGAGGTTCGAAGCGGAAGAGGACTCCCCGCGCGGCACCAGGAAAAGAAAAGCCCCGCATCCAGCGATCGTCTCACCCCGGCTGACCAGAGAGAACTCCGAAGCTACACCGGAGATGCGAGAAGACGACAGTCGCAGGGCTTTTCGCCTTCTTCTCTGCGGGTAAGTATAGCCCTGCCTCGAACAGAAGTCAAGAGAGCCACGTAAGTAATTGTTAGTCCAGGAGTTAGAACCATCGATCCAAGAGCGTTTCCTTGGGGGCGCGCGGGCTCCGCGTTGGCCGCTCGTTGTGCGGGCCGCTCGCTTCGCGTACGATCGGAAGAGAGCGAGAGGCGCCGCGCACGGGTCGCGCGGCCTCGGGGGGAGACGGATGCCACGATGGATGCTCGCCGGGCGCCCGGTCGGTCGCGCTCCTCTTGTTCTCGCGCTCGCGATCGCGGGCTTGCTCGTTCTTCTGTTTGTTCTCTTTCGGCCGCGGCACGCGGGTTTCGGGGGATCGATCCTCTCCCGCGCGAGCGACGGGAAGGGGACCGCGACGATCGAGCCCGAGGGCCCGGTCGAAGCCGGATCGCACGGCACGTGGACGATCCATTACGCCGCGGGGAACGAGGGGATCGCCAAGGGAGGAGGCGTCGTTGTTCATCTTCCTCTCTATTGGGACTGGACCGAGCCGCAGATGGCGGCCCCGTCGCTCCCCGGGTACAGCGCCGTGACCTGTTCGAACCCTAAGGTGCGGTTCGAAGCGCACGCCGACCCGGGCTTCCACTATGTCCGCGCGCGGATCGTCGGGGGGAGGCTCGCGGCGGGCGACACGCTCCGTTTCGTGTACGGGGACACGCTCGCAGGAAGCGCTCCCGCAGCGCGGGCGCGAGCGGACTCCTACGCGGAGTCGGTTCAGGAGTTCCTCGTCAAGGTGGACGGGGATGGGGACGGCTATCATGAGGAGATCGCGCGCTCCCCATCGATCGAGGTGCGCGCCGCGCCTGCGGCGCAGCTTAGGATCTACGTGAAGGGGGAAGCGGAGGCCGCCGAGACGACGCTCGTCACCGTGGCCGCCCTCGACCGCTTCGGGAATCAGGCGGCGGACTATCGCGGGACCGTCCTCTTTTCGCACGGACCCGAGACGACGGGATTGCCGGTGAACCGCGAGTTCCGGCCGGAGGACGAAGGAGCCCGCTCGTTCCCCGTCCGTTTCGAGACCCCAGGGTTCCACACGATCCGTGTGGTCGCAGAGGGAGGAGGGCTGCAGGCCGTTTCGAACCCGATTCGCGTCCGCCCGCGAGGAGAGAGCTCGGAATTCCGCCTTCTGTGGGGGGACATCCACCAGCACTCCCGCCTTTCGGACGGAACGGGAGAGCCGGAGGATCTCGTCCGCTATGCGCGCAAAGTCGGCAACCTCGACCTCTTCGCGCTGACCGACCATGATCACCACGGTCTCCGTCCGCTCGCTTCCTCGTGGGAGAGGATCCGCGAGGCGATCGCGCGGGCAAACGATCCGGGGAGGTTCGTCGCCCTTCTCGCCTACGAATGGACCAGCTGGACGTACGGCCATCGAAACGTGTACTACCCGGACGACGCGGGGGAGCTCTTCTCGTTCGCGGACTCGGCGACGAACACGCCCGAGGAGCTGTGGGACGCGCTCCCGGAGGGGCGCGCGCTCACGATCGCGCACCACACCGGGGGGGGGCCGGTCCCGATCGATTGGAGCTGGGAGCCGCCGCCGAACCGGGAGCGGCTCGTCGAGATCAGCTCGATCCACGGAAGCTCGGAATGCTTCGGGTGTCCGAAGGGGATCTACGATCCGGTTCCGGGAGCGTTCGTTCACGACGCGCTCGCGCGCGGATATCGTCTCGGGTTCGTCGGAAGCGGCGACGGGCACGTCGGACACCCGGGAGAAACCGCTTCTCCGTGCGGCGGGCTCCTCGGCGTCTATGCGTCCGGCCGAACCCGCGAGGAAGTGTGGGAAGCACTTGATGCACGAAGAACCTACGCGACGACCGGCGAGCGAATCGTCCTCGAGGTCCGTTTGGGTGTCCATTGGATGGGGGAGGAGGTGAGCGCCTCCGCGCTTCCGGATCCGCTCGCGTTCCGCTTCGTCGCGTGCGGCACCGCGCCGATCGACCTGGTCGAGCTCCTCGAGAACGGAACGCCGATCGACACCGTCTTCGGGAAGGGGACGGCGATCGAGGGGTCGTTGAGGGCGCGGCGGAACCTCGCGGCTTCTTCGTACTACTACATCCGACTCACCCAGATGGACGGGGGGATCGCCTGGTCAAGCCCGATCTGGGTCGATCCGTAGCCCGGACGAACCACGCTCCGACAGAAACTCGCCCCGTACCTTCTCGGCCGGGGCCCGGGGCAAGGGGGCGCCGGCTCAGACACCCCGAGCGCGCCGGGCCCGGGAATAGTGACGGATCCGTCGAGGAAGATGTTGCCTGTCGCCTTTCCGCGTCACCGTTTCCGTGGCGCGCTCGGGAACTCGCCGGTTCACCCCCTTGCCCCACACCCCGGCGGCCGCGGATCGCATCCTCGTGACGGAAACGCGCGCACCGCCCGGGCTACCTTCTCGGAAGGAGGTGCGCGCGTTTCCTGCCCTCCCATCGAGTTGCAGAACGCAATTCCGGTGCAGGCGCGGCGCCGAGGCCATCCCACAACTCGTTTCGCCGCAACTAAATAGACCTCAAAACCTCGCGCGGAACCTGGTACGGGATTTGCGAGCGTTGGGCGTGGTCTGATCCGCGAAGGGGTGCGGCCTTGTCGTTGTACGCGGCGGAAGCCCACGCGCGCATGAACCGGGAGGAGGTCCTCCTCTCCCGGCTCTTCGGCACGCTCAAGATGGTCGACCGAGAGACCTATCTGGCGGCGCTTCTCGGCGAGGCCGGGGTCGAGGTCGCGCCCGGGGAGTACGCGTCGCTTCAGATCCAGTTCTGGCCGGAGCTCGGGGCCGCGAGCCCCGACGTCGTGTTGGAGAGCGAGTCTCTTCTTCTCTTCGTGGTCGGTTGGGTGCGGGAGAGGGTTCGCCGGGAGGAGCTCCTTCCGCTCGTCCGCGCCGGCTGGAAGCTCTCCCCGCGCTTCCACCTTCTCCTTCTGACCGACGGGAGCGCGCCTCCGCACGGGATCGACGAGGTCCACGCCGAGCTCCGCTCGACGCGCGACGCGCCGTGCCGTTGGCTCGGCTGGTCGAGAGTCTACGAGATCCTCTACCGCCGCCTGCGCGAAAGGGGGGAGCCTCCGCCCGCGCGCGACGTGATCGAGGATCTCCTCGGGCTTCTCGCGGCCGAGGGGAGGGCTCCGTTCCTCGGGTTCGATCCCGGCCATCTGCGCGGCTACCGGGAAGCGGTCTCCGCCGCCGATCGGCTGACCGCCGCGGCCCGCCTTCTCGCCGCCGATCTCGACGGGCGTCTTCTCGGCGAGGGGATCCGCAGGATCTCGACCCGCGGTCACGCCCCGGCCGATCTCCCTGCCTTCGCGGCGCGGGCGCTCGATCTCGAGTTCGCGGACGAGTCGTGGGACGCGGGGGTCCTGTCGGCCGGTCGCCTCTTCCTTCGCGTCGATCTCCTCGCGGGGGAGGTGCGGGTCGGTTTCCGATGCGACGCGACCGACGCTTCCGCGAAGGCGCTTCTCGTCGAGGGGAGGAGCCGGATCGCGGAGCTTCTCGCCTCGCGCGAGGAGCTTCTTCTTCGCGCCGCCGGGCCGGAGAACGCCGAGGATCCCTCCCGCGACGCCTCGGCGCTCGCCCTTCTCGAAACGCAGAACGGGGGAGCCCGCATCGAACGGGTCGAGCTCCTCTCGATACACGACGGAACGAAGGAGGATGTTGTTCCTTCGCTCGTCAAGGATCTCGCGTCGTTTCGCGATCTCGCCCTTTCCATCCCTCTCCTCCCGCTTCCGCGCGTGAACGGCGAGAGCCCCTTCGTCATTGCCGGCGTATAGCCTCTGACCATTGTCGGAGCGATGACTAAGAACTCTTGGAGATCCTCAGCAAACGGCGAACGAGCTCCTTGTCCGATTCCCCGAGCGGGCCGAAGCGCCACATGAGAAGGATCATCGGACCGAAGTAGAGAACCGTTCCGATCGCAAGAACGACGATCGGACGAAGCGAAGCGCCCGCGAGCGGCAGGAGGAGTGGAGCGGGAACGAGCGAGAGGAGGAGAAGACGCGCGATCCCCATCCACGGGAAGACGCGCCTCCACGAAACCGACAAGAGGCGCGAGGTGCAGGAGAGATAAAACGCGGCCTGCGCGTAGGTCGTCGCGACCGTGGCGATCGCCGGCCCGAGGTAACCGAACGCCGGTATGAGGAGAATCGAGAGCGCGAGGTTCAGGGCGACGTCCCCAAGGGCGCCGAGCGCCACGAGGCGCGGCCTTCCGAGCGCGAGAAGAATCGGCGCGTACGCCGCGCTCCGGAGCGGAAGGAGAAGGAGGTAGACGCGGAAGGGGCCCGCGCTCGCCCGGTAGGTCTCCGAGAAGAGGAAGACGAGGAACGGGGCGGCGAGGATCATGAAGAAGACGAAGAGGGGGAGGAGCAGCACCCCGGTCTTCACCGTCGCCCGATGCCAGAGCGCGAGGACTTCTCCCCGCTTCCCCTCGTCGGACAGCCTCGAGAACTCCGGGATCATCACCGAGGCGATCGCGCCGGAGAGGACCCCGACGAAGGGAATCTCGACCGCGCCGTTCGCGTAGACCGCGAACACTTCAGGACTGAAATACGCGGAGACGACGGTCTTGTCCAGCCACCGTCCGACGACGCGGAGAAGATCGTTCAGGCCGACGGGGATCGAGTAGAGAACGAATCGTCGAAGAAGCCCTTTGCCGGCCGCGGCACGGACGCTCCGCACCGTTGTCGCGGCCGCCGCGAACACGAGGCCCGCGCGAAGCGCGCCGTACCCGACGAGCGCCCAGAGGATCCCCGCGAGCGCGAGGCCGAGCGCCGCGGGAAGGAAGACCGCGGCGAGGAAGAGGAGCGAGTGCGCGATCGTGAGAAGACCGAGGAGGCGATGGCGCTCCTGCGCGATGAGAAACGCGTCCATCGGGATGCCGGGGACGAGGAAGAGCGCGTACAAGGAGAAGACGCGGAGCGTCCCCTCGAGCGCCGGATTGTCGAAGAGGCGCGACACGTGAGGAGCCGCCCCGTAGAGGAGCGCGGCGAGAACCGCTCCGATTCCCGCCAAGAGAAGGAAGACGCGGAGGAAGAGCCCGCGCCGCTCCGGCTCCGTCAGGCGTGGAACGAAGTAGAGGATCCCGATCGGGATGCCGAAGAGGGCGATCTCGATCGTCATCTGCGTGAGGAACCAGGTCTGTTGAAAGGTCCCGTACACGGCGGGGTCGAAGACCCGCGAGAGAACCACGCTCACGACGAGCCCGACCACCGAGCTCGCCACGAGCCGGGACGCGCCGATGATGCCGGCTCTCCTCGTTAGGTTGTCCCTCAAAGGGCTCCCTCTCGGGACGCGCGGGGGAGGAGCGAGAGGACGATCTCCGCGCCCGCCGCCGCCTCGCCGACCTCCACTCGATCGCCGCGCGCGATCACGTCGCTCGCTCCGTCGGCGCTCTCCACGCGGATCTCGGATCCCGCGGGAACCGCGCCGAGATGAACCGCGCGGAGGGGGGATCCGAAGCGGACCCGGACGACCGTTCGCTCGTCGGCGCGAAGACCGCTCACCGCCGCCAATCGCCGCGCCTCCCACCATTCGGCCGCCTCGTCGAGCGTTGCGACCCATGCCTCGTTCTTCCGGGCGGCGACCCACTCGAGGAGCTCGCCGGTGAGCGCTTCCCGTTCCGGATCGAGGTCGGTGTCGATGAAGTACGGATGCCACAGAATGTCCAGGATGCCGTTCACGATTCGCACCGGTTCGCTCCAGCGCTCCCAATCCTCCGCGCGGCGAAGCCCGGCGGCGGCGAGCGCCCGGTCCATCCCGTGGAGCGGGAAGGCGAGAAAGGAGCCGGTCCCCTCCGGCCGGATCGGAAACGCGGTCCCCGCGCGGAAGCCGGGCGCGTCCGGAAAGCCGAGCGAGGCGTCGTAGCGGAAACCGGCCGCGCGCTGCGCCTCCCACGTCTCGGGGACGCGAAGGCGCGCGTAATGCTGCCGAATCCCCGCGAGCGCGCACCCGGCCGACTCGGAAACGATCCTTCTCTCATAAACCAATTCCTCGGCCGACAGGTACGAGTCGAGGCCGCCGTGAAGGCCGACCGCGAAGCCGTCCTCGACGAGACGCCGGAGCAGTTGGCGAAACGGAGGGGCGTCCACTCGGTAGCGACGGGCGAAGCGGTCGCTCGGCGTGGCGAGAAAGAAGAAGGTGGAGCGGATGCCGAGCTTCGCCTGCCGGTCCGCGAGGCGCTGCGAGAGGATCGTCTGCGGGACTCTCCCCTCGGCGAGATCGCGAAGGAAGAGCCGGAGGCCGGCGACGCGCCCGCGCCCTCCGCCCGCGAGCGCCTGTGCCGCATGGCGCGCGAGGCGCCGCTCCCAACGGATCACGAGGTCCTCGTCATGCGTGAGCGCGATCGCGTGCGGCCGCCCTTCGGGCCACGGAAGAACGCGCACGGTCGCTCGCCCCGCCCCGTGGAGCGCCTCGGCGATCGCCTCGCCGAGAAGCCGGCCGAGATGGTCTGCGATCGGCTCGCAGAGAAGCCCGCGCCGCACGGCCCACGAGGAAGCGGGCGGGAAGCGGTCGAGCTCGTCCCGGTTCCCCGTCCGTTCCTCGATCCGCGAAAGGGCGAAGTACGTAGCCGCGGTGAGGTCGAACCCGAAGCGCACCTCCTCGCGCCGGCCGGCGGGACGGCAGACGGCGGGGCGCCCGTGCGCGTCGCGCCAGAGAGGCTCGCCGGCGGGAAGACCCACGAACGGCGGAAACGCGAAGGAGAGGTTTCCCGCTCGATCGACGATCTCGATCGGCGGGGGGGGCGCCGCACCGTGAAGGAACTCGACGCGAAGGGAAGGGATGAAGACGACCGGAACGCCGGGTGGGGGCTCCTTCGCGGCGTCCCCGTAGACGAGAAGCACGTACGGCGCGCTCCCCTCGGGGCGCTCCCCGACCGAGAACCCGCGCGCCTCGAGAAGATGCCCGAGCGCCCAGCGCGCCGCCTCGGCCCGACCTCCCGGCGCAGCGATGGAGAGAACGATCCGCACGCGCGCCTCCCGGTTCCGGTTCGATCGGGAGGAGTCCCCATCAGGATGTACGGAGCCGGAACGGCTCCCCATTCGGGTCCGAGGCCCGCCTCCGCGACGCGGCGGAGTGTAGCGTCCGCTTCCGGACCCTGTCAACGCGCGGCGGGGTTCCCCGAGGACCGCTTCGGCTGGTACGATGGGAAGAGGAAAGGACGAAGGCATGCGCGTTCTCGTCTTCGGAGCCGGCGCCATCGGTTCGCTCTTCGGCGGGCTTCTCTCCCGCGCCCATGAGGTGACGCTCGTTGGGAGGCCGCCCCATCTCGACGCGATCCGCGCGAACGGCCTCCGCATCGAATCGGAGGCGGAGAGCCTTCTCGTCCGCCCCGAGACGGCGGAGCGCGTTCCGGCCGGCTCGTTCGACCTCGTCGCGATCGCGGTGAAGACATACGATCTTCACGACGCATGCGCGTCCCTCGCCGCATCCGGCGTCTCCCCGCGGTGGATCCTCTGCTTGCAGAACGGAATCGGCAACGAGGAGATCCTCCGCGCGCATTTCCCCGACGAAGAGATCGTGCGGGGCCTCGTCTACCACGGCGTTTCGATCGAAAGCCCGGGGCGCATCGTCTGGTTCGGACGCGGAAACACGCTGATCGGACGCCCGCTCGTCCCGGCCCACGACCGGGAGGCGGACCTCGAGATCGAGGATCTTGCGGACGTCCTCTCCGCGAGCGGCTTCCCGGCGCGGCGCGCGGAAGAGATCGGGCGGGAGATCTGGAAGAAGCTCGCCGTGAACGCGGCGATCAACCCGCTCGGCGCGATCACCGGACTTCCGAACGGGGCGCTCGTCCGCTCGTCGTTTCTTCTCTCGCTTCTACGCGCCGCCGTGCGCGAGACGGAGGATGTCGCCCGCGCCGAGGCGGGGCACGTCATCGACATGGCCGAGAGGACGATGGAGATCGCCCTCGTCACCGGAAGAAATCGGAACTCGATGCTCCTCGATCTCGAGTCGGGGAGACCGACCGAGATCGAGTTTCTCTCCGGTGCGATCGTCCGCCTCGCCCGCCGCCGCGATCTCGCGGTCCCCGTGACGCAAACCCTTCACGCGCTCGTCCGCGGAAAAGAAGAAGCCCTCCGCATCCGAAGCGCGGAGGGCAGGACCATCTTCGACGCTTAATCGCTCGCTAGAACCGATAACCGACGGACAGGATCACCTCGTCGCTCGAGCGCTCCTCGCGGTAGGGCGCACGGGAGGGATCCTCCGACACGCGCTCGAGCCGTCCCATCTGGTAGGCCACGTCGACCGCGAGCACTCGGTCGAAGAGATACCCGGCGCCGAAGCTGAGGAACTGCCGCTCGCGATCGATCGCGATGTCGATCTCGGCGGGATCCCGTCCGATGTCGATGACGTCCTCGCTGTCGAACGGGATGTAGGTCAGGTTGAACGGAGCCGGATCGTAGCGGTAGCCGGCGCGCACGCGAAGAGGAGCGAAGGGGAGGATCCCCTCGGCCCCGATCGAGAAAGAGGTCCCGTCCCGGTAGTATGGGCGGAGAAGAACCCTCCGGCTCCCGATCTCGTCCTTGATCTCCCGCCAATCCGTGTGGCGAATGTCCGCCGCCACGATCAACCCGGGGGCCGCCACCGACACGCCGAAACCGATCCAGTAGGGGAACGTGATCTCCTCGTCGTCGTAGATCGGGATCTCGTCGGACGTAACCTCCTCGCTTCCGTCCTCGAAGCGATCCCAGGTCCGTTGCAGCTCGTAGCGATCGAAGCTCAAGTAGCGCGGAGCCCCGAGGACGCCCGCGAAGCGAACCCTCGGCGAGGCTTTGTAGAGGAAGCCGGCCATCGCCGTAAACCCGGAGATCTTGGCGTCGAGAAGATAGTAGTCCTCGATCGAAATGTACGAAGTATCTTGCGCATAGATATCTTCCGTAAAAAAGGTCTGCTCGTCGTACATCGAACCTCGAAGGTACGTGAGCGAGCCCCCGAACGAGAGCCGGGGGCCGGCGTCCCACGCGACCGCCGCCGAATAGCCGGAGAGCTTGCCGTCTCTTTCGTGGGTGTCCGTGAGAAGAGCCGGACCGCCCCCGAAGAAGCCGACGTTCGGATCGACCCCGCTCCTCTTGTAGTGAAGCGAGTAGTCCTGCAACCGGTCGACGCCGATCCCGAGCACGAGCGATCCCCGGTAGGCCGGGAACGGATAGAGGAAGTGGAGCCCGCCGAGCTGGTTGTCGATCCCGCCCCAATCGGCGGAGGTCCCGTGCCAGACCGTCTCCACGCTCCGATCGCCCCGTGCGAGCGAGGCCGAGATCTCGATCCTCCGGATGTTCACGAGCCCCGCCGGGTTCCACGTGAGCGCCGAGGCGTCCTCCGCGACGGCGATGTGCGCGCCTCCCATCCCGAAAGCGCGGGCATGCGTTCCGGTGAGCTCCGGCACCGGGATTTCCAGCTCGGTGTACGGATGCCCCGACGCGAGGGCGGCGACCGCCGTTCCGAACAGCAGAACGAGACCGACGATTGAGTGTTTCATTTTTTCCGCTCGCTACCTTCTGGGGGTTTTCTTGCGATGGGCGGGCTCGGGCTCGCTCGCCTTCTTCTCTTCCCCGCCGCTCGAGCCGGAGGAGGGAGAAGCCGGCGTCGCGCGACTCGATCCTTGCGCGGCGCCTCCCGGATGGACACCGGTCGGAGCGGGCTCGCCCTCCGTCTCTCCTCGGCGAAGCGCGCGTTTCTTCCACGAGGAATCCTCGGACCCCCCGGGGCCGCCGCCAGAGAAGTGCCAGTCGTCGCCGTACCCGTACGGGCCCTGCCACCACGGCCTTCGGTAGTAGTCGAACCACCAGTCCGAACGATCGTAGGCGAGAAGCCCGGGCCATCCGTAGATCAGCTGATGATCGTAGGCACCGAACCACTCGCTTTCGTAGTGGCAGTCGGAGCAGGGGACTTCCGCGGTCTCTCCCTCGACGCTCTTCGTGAGGGCGACCTCGGCGGGATGGTTGAGAACCGTGTAGCACCCGGCGAGAAGCGCGAGCAAGGAAGCGACGCAAACGAAGGGAACGAGCCTCACGTCTTCTCCTCGAAAAGGGTCCCTACGACCGTCAATCTACCCGATCCGGCCGGATACGTCAACGCCGATGAAGGCAGGGCCGCCGCGACGCCGGGGAGAGGATCTCGCCGCCTTCGCCCTTTTCCTCCGCCTATGCTAAGTTTCGGGAGGGATGCCCGCGAAGTTGAGCGCCCGCGCCGCGGGTCCGAGCCCTTCCCGGTTCGGCCGCCGGCCGGGAGCCGGCAGGGAGGTTCGATGCAACGCGCGCTCACCCTCTCGCTTCTCTTTCTTCTTCTCTCGTGCGCTTCCGGAAGGGATCGAGGAGCGCCCTTCGAGGAGATCGTTTGGGAGAAGCGCGAGAGGATTCCCGGCGAAGACCCGTACGCCTCCTACCTCCTCGCGCGCTTTCAGGAACATCAGGGGCTCGCCGACGAGGCGATGCGAAGCTACCGCGATGCGGCCGAGGCGGACCCGGAAGCGGTCGACGTTCTCGCGCGCCTCGCCGAGCTTCATCTCGAGCGCGGCGAGTTTCGTCTGGCGGCCGACCAGGCCGAACGCGCGGTCGCTCTCGACCCCGTGCGCGAGGACGCTCTCTCCGTTCTCGCGAAGGCGTATCTCGAGACCGGAAAGACCGACGTCGCGATCGCCCGCTTCGAGGCGCTCGCGGCGAGGGAAGAAGAAGGGACGATTCACTCCCTTCTGGCGATGCTCTACCAATCCCGCGGCGATGAGGAGGAGGCGATCGCCCACCTTTCGCGAGCGGCCGAGCTCTCGCCGGAAAAAGCCTTCTATCGCTTGCGGCTCGGCGATCTCTTCCGCCACCGCCGGGACTACGATCGGGCCGAGGAGGAGTACGCGGAGGCGATCCGACTCGCGGAGAACGACGCTCCGATCCGGGCCTCTCTTGGAAAGATGTACGCGGAGAGCGAACGCTGGGAGAAGGCGGCCGCGGTCTACGAGGAGCTCGCCGCCGAAGGGTATCGTCCCTTCGACACCCACCATCGGCTCGCGGGGATCTACCTGCGCCTCGGCAGGGGGGAGGACGCGATCCGCCACGCCGAGGCCCTCGCCGAGATCGATCCGTCGAACGCGAAGCTCCGCGCCGAGGTGGCGGATCTCTACCTCGGGCTCGGCCGCGAGCGGGAGGGGATCGCCGCGCTCGAGACGGCGTGGAAGCTCGACCCCCGGGATCCGGCGCCGGCGCGGAAGCTCGTCGAGCTTCGCCTCTCCCTGGAACGCTTCGAGGAAGCGGAGGAGACGCTCCGCCGCATGCTCCAGGAGAACCGCGAGGATTCTTGGGCGTGGACCCGCCTCTCGTACACGCGGCTTCGGCGGGGAGACGCGGAGGAGTCGCTCCGCGCCCTCGAAACCGCGGCGGAGATCGACCCGTCGAACGGCGGGGTCCTTTATCTCTTAGGCAATTCCTACCTGGCCGCTGGACGGCGGGAGGAGGCTCTCGCGAGGTTCACGCTCGCTCGCGAGAAAGGGATCGAATCGCCCGACCTCCTCTACAAGAAGGCGAGCCTTGAGGCGGAGCTCGGACGGGAGGAGGAGGCGATCGCGACGCTTCGCGTTCTCCTTCCGACGGAACCGGACCACCCGCAAGCGCTGAACCTTCTCGGCTACCTCCTCGCCGACCGGGGAGAAGACCTCGACGAAGCGGAGCGGCTCGTCCTCCGCGCGCTCGAGCTTCGCCCGGAGAACCCCTTCTTCCGCGACAGCATCGGCTGGGTCTACTTCCGCAAAGGGGACTTCGACCGCGCGGCGCGCGAGCTGGAGCGAGCGCATGCGGGCCGGCCGGAGGACGCGGTGATCCTCGAGCATCTCGCGGACGCGTACGCTGCGGCGGGAAGGAAAGAGGAGGCGGCCCGGGCCTACGCCGAGCTCCTTCGGCGCCGCGGAGAGAACGAAGAGGTCCGCAACAAGCTTCGGGCCGTGGAGGGACCGTGAGGCGAACCGACTGCGCGCGCGCGCTTCTCGCGGCTCTCATTCTCCTCGCCGGGATCGGCTGCTCCCGGACGGTGAAGGGTCCTCCCGCGCCCCCCGCCGACGCGGAGGAGGTTCTCGCCGCTCTCCGCGCGCGAGCCGAGTCGGTCCGATCCTTTCACGCAAACGGAACGGTTTATCTCAGAACCGATCGCGAGAAGCACTTCCTCCACTTTGACGCGTGGTTCGAGCGGCCGTCCCGAATGCGTCTCGCGATCGATGTTCCCGGATTTCTCGGTCTCGGCTCGGGACGCCTTCTCGTCGTTCGCCGCGGAGATCGAATCGAGGCGCTTCGCCCCGGCTCGGAAGCCGTCGAGCGCGCCTCTCTCGCGAACGACGAGGGCGGGCCCATCACGATTCTCGGCATCGATCCCGCGGACGCGCCCTCTCTCGTCGCGCCGCATGCCGGCCCGGAGAACCTCTTCGTGCGGGAGAACTTAGTGAGCCTCTCGGCGGCGGGAGCCGGAGGACTCCTCCGCGTCGTCCTCGATCGGGAGGACGGCCTCCGGGAGGTGCTCGATGTCTCGCCCCCGTCGTACGCGGTCGGCGCGCGGCGCGTGGTCGAGCCGGGAGGGAGGGTCCTCTTCGCGTCGACGTATCGTTACGGCGAAGGGGACAACGCGTACGCGCGCGAGGTGGAGACCTTTCTCCCCGACGAGAACATGCGTCTCACCACCCGTTTCCGCTCGATGGAAAGAAACCCATCCCTCGCCGATTCCTTGTTCCGCCTCGCGGAGGAGTGAGCGCGGCTCTTGCGGGCGCATGCCGCACCCGATACCATGCGGGCGGACCGCATCCTCGATCTCGAACGGGGCGGGAGGATCCATGCCGGACGACGTTCCGCACACGACGAACCGCGACGCGGGGGACGAAGACCTCATGTTCCGTTATCGAGACGGGGACGAGGGGGCGTTCGTCGAGATCGTGCGTCGCTACAAGTCGAAGATCGTGAGCACCGCCTATCGCGTTCTCGGAGACCTCGACAAGGCGGAGGACGTCGCGCAGGAGACGTTCATCCGCGTCCACCGGAACGCCGCCCGCTACCGCTCGATCGCCAAGTTCTCCACATGGATCTACACGATCGCCCTGAACGTCGCGAGGAACGAGCTTCGCAACACGAAGCGGAAGCGGCTCGTCTCTCTCGACGCGTTCGGAGCCGATGCGGACGCGGAGCCCTCCACATTCGAGATCCCGGACGAGTCGGCGCCCCCCGACCAGGAAGCGGAGAACAAGCAGCTTCGGGGGATCTTCGAAGCGGCGATCCGAAAGCTGCCGGCCCGATACCGCGAGGTCTTCGTTCTTCGGGACGTGGACGATCTCTCATACGAGGAGATCGCGGAGATCCTCCGGGTGCCGAAGGGGACCGTGAAGTCCCGGATCAACCGCGCGCGCCAAAGATTCCGGGAACTGGTCGAGCCGATCTTGGGTGAAACGCCCGGACCTTGAGGGACCGAGGAAGAAAGGCAATGGACACGAAGTCGAAAACCTGCAAAAAGACGCGCGATTGGTTCTCCTCGTACTATGACGGGGTTCTCTCGAAGAACGATTCCTCGAGGTTCGATGAGCATCTTCGCGCATGTCCATCTTGTAAGAGCAGTTACGATCGGTTCACCGCGCTCCTGAGGGGTGCGCGAACGCTTCCGCGGGTGCGGACCGGCCCGGAGTTCGAGGCACGGCTCTTCGCCCGCATCCGCGCGGAGCGGAGCGCGCCGGCGCGGGTCTCCTGGTGGCAGGAGCTCGCGCGCATCCCGCTCCCGGTTCCGATCGGGGCGGCCGCGGTCGTTCTCCTCGCGGTCTTCGCCTACACGCGGGTTGGGGTCGATCGCGCGCCGGCGCCGGCCCCCTCGGGAGCGCCCGCGGAAACCGTCTCGCGCCCCTCCGGCGCCGACGACGTTCCGATCCGGACGAACACGCGCCCGAGCTTCCTCGACGGGTTCGAACGGGGCTCCGACATGGGGCGGGTCGTCGGGATCGATCTGCACGGGCCTCCCTATCCAGGCGATGTGCACCCGAGGACGGCCGTCTTCGTCGCGCCTTGCGACCTGAACGGTGTTCCCCTGGAAGGGCCGTACGAGCCGGTCCTCGTGGAACCGGGGACGCGCGCCCGGCGCGGACCGAATGCCGACACCTCCGGCGCCGTTGACACCTTCACCTCCCGGTAGTACGGTTCGGACGCCGCGCCTCGCCCGGAGGAAGGGAATGGCCCGTCCGAACCGCGTTCGCTTTCTTCTCGCTCTGTCGCTCCTTCATGCGGGAATGATCTCCGTCTCGTGCGAGCGCTTGATGCCCGCGCTCGGCTCCTACGACGAGATCCACGTCATCGCCGACCGCCGTCCCTCGGAGGAGGTGATGAAGCCTCTCCGCGAGACCTTCGAGATCCCCTTCGAGACCGTCCAGGAAGAAACCCTCTTTCATCTGAACCCGGTCGCGTCGAAGGACCTCGCCGAGGTGGATAGCCGGAAGAACTATCTCGTCCTCGTCGATCTTTCCGAGCGAGGCCCCGCCTTCCACCTCGCGCAGAAGACGCTCGGAGCCGCGCCGCTCGACGAGGCGGGTCGAAGCGGGAAGGCGAGCTACCTCTTCGTCGACAACGCGATCGCACGCTATCAAACGCACGCGTTCCTGATCGCCGAGCGGGCGTCCGCCTTTCCCCAGGCCGCCCGCGCGAACGGACGCGCGATCCGGGACGGCTTCCTTCAGTCAAACCGCCGGCGGATCCTCGAGTTTCTTCTCTTCCGAGGGGAGAACCTCACGCTCGCGCGCACGATCCACGAGAGGTTCGGATGGACTATTCAGATGCCCGCGCCGTTCGAGGAGAGCGCGGAGCACGTGGACGCCGGCTTCTTCTCGATGAAAATGGACCGGCCTGGGCGGCTTCTCTTCGTGTATTGGGCGGACGGTTGCGAGAACCTGCCCGATACCAGTCGGGTCGTCGCGCTTCGGGACAGCCTGGGGATGCTCTATTACGATGAGGATTACGTCGAGCGTTCCCGCACGACCGCCTTCATGGGGACGTTTCAGGGGCGCCCGGCGGTCCGCGTGCACGGGCTTTGGCAGAACGAGAAGTACACGATCGGCGGTCCGTTCCGCTCGATCGCCTTCCGCGACGAGAATAGAGGAAGGCTCTACCTGCTCGACTACGCCGTCTACGCGCCGGGCATCGCGAAGAAGTACTACCTCTGGGAGCTCGAGTCGGTGATCGAGACGTTCCGAACCGGGTCTCCGCCCGCCGCGCCTTCCCCCCGAACAGGGGCCGCCTCTTGAGGCGCGTCCCGGTCCGCCTCGGGGGCCGATCCTACACGATCCGCATCGCCGCCGGAATCCTCGAGCGCGCGGGGGACGAGCTCCGCGGAGTTTCGGACGCCGAGCGCGTCTTCCTCGTTTCCGACACCGCCGTGCACCGGCTCTACGGGGTGCGCGTCGAGCGTTCGCTTCGCGCCCGTTCGTTCCGCGTGAGTCGGTTTCTTCTGCGGCCGGGGGAGAAAGAGAAGACGCTCGGATCGGTTGAGCGGATCTATGATGCCCTCCTCGCCGCGGGGGCCGACCGTCGCACGCTCCTCGCGGCTCTCGGCGGAGGGGTCGTCGGCGACACGGCCGGCTTTGCGGCGGCGACGTGGCATCGCGGGATTCCGTTCGCGCAGATCCCGACCACGCTCCTCGCGCAGATCGACGCGTCGATCGGCGGAAAGACCGGCGTCGATCTTCCGGGCGGAAAGAACCTCGTCGGCGCTTTCCACCAGCCGGCGGCGGTGCTCGCCGACCCGGCCTGCCTGGCGACCCTCCCGGCGCGCGAGTACCGCTCGGGGCTCGCCGAGGCGGTCAAGTACGGCATGATCCGCGATGCGCGCTTCTTCCACCTTCTCGAGAGGAACGCCGAAGGAATCGCGGCGCGCGATCCGGCTCTCCTCGAGCGCGTGATCGAGCGCTGCTGCCGCATCAAGGCCGAATACGTCGCCGCCGACGAGGAGGACCGGACCGGAAAGCGGGCGGAGCTGAACTACGGCCACACGTTCGGGCATGCGGTGGAGACGGCGGCCGGCTATGGGTCTCTTCGCCACGGAGAGGCGGTCGCGATCGGGATGGCGGCGGCGAGCCACGTCTCGATGAGGCTCGGCCTCCTCGATCCGGCCGACCGGGAGCGTCTCCTCGCGCTTCTCCAAACGTTCGGCCTCCCGGTCGGCGGGGTTCAGGCCGAGCGGGGGACGCTCTTCCGGCTTCTCCTTCGCGACAAGAAGACCGAGGGGGGTCGTTTAAGAATCGTATTGACAAAGGGTATCGGCCTTGCTACGTTGCGTCCGTCGGTTCCGGAGCCGCTGATCCTCGAGGCGCTCGGAGAGGTGTGTACCCGCTTTTCCGGGCGGCGGCGCCGGCGTTCTCACGGGGGCTAGCCCATGAAGCGTGTAGGAATCGAGACCGCGGTCGACACTGCGTTCGACCGCCTCCGGACGGCGCTCGAAAAAGACCCCGGGTCGCTCGCCTTTGTCGGCCTCGCGCACGTCGTTCTCGAGAGAGGCGAGCCCGACGAGGCGGTCCGTCTTTGCCGCGACGGGCTTCTCCGCCATCCGAACCACTCGACCGGCCATCTGCTCCTCGGCTTGGCACTCGAGCGGTCGGGCCGGGAAGAGGACGCCCTGGGGGCCTTCCGGCAGGTGATCGAGCTCGATCCCGGAAACCGGATCGCGAAGACGCGTCTCGGCGAGGCGCGCCGGAAGGGAATCTCCGGCCCCGAACCGGAGGCGCCGCCCGCTGCGCGCCCGCTTCCTTCGACCGAGGAGGAGAATCCCGAGGGGGATCTCGGGGAGGAGATCGCGTTCTTCACCTTCTCTCTCGCGGAGGTCTACGAGAAGCAGGGCTTCTTCGAGAGGGCCCTCACCATCTATCAGAGGGTTCTCACCCTGCAGCCGGACCGGGAGGATGTGCGCGGGCGCATCCGCGAGCTGCGGCGAAGGATGGCTCTCGCCTGAGGCTCGGCGCGCGGGGGTGTCGGTTTGGCCGGGGGATCTGCGGGGAAGATCACCGTCCTGCACGGGCCGAACCTCGACCGGCTCGGAGCCCGTGAGCCGGAAATCTACGGCACGGAAACGTTGGAGATCGTGAACCGGGAGATCCGCTCGCTCGCGGAATCGCTCGGCTACACGGTCGAGATTCGACAGACGAACCAAGAGGCGGAGATGATCGAGCATCTCCTCCGAGCCGACGGCGACTCGGTGGGGATCGTCCTCAACGCCGGCGCCTGGACGCACACGAGCCTCGCTCTTCGCGAGGCGGTGAGGGGTCTTCGAGTGCCGGCGATCGAGGTTCATCTCTCCAATGTTTATGCCCGGGAGCCGTTCCGGCGGACATCCGTGATCGAGGACCTCGTCGCCGGAAAGATCCTCGGGTTCGGCAAGGAGAGCTACCTTCTCGCGCTCCGCGCGATCGATGCTCTTCACAGGAGGAAGACAAAGCGACCATGATCGGTGCGTTGGATCTCAGGGCGGGGAACGTGATCCGCCTCGAGGGGGAGCTCCTGGCGGTGCTCGAAAGACATCACCACAAGCCGGGGAAGGGGGGCGCGATCGTTCGCCTCAAGCTCCGCCGCGTGACGAGCGGAGCGGTGATCGATCGGACCTTCCGGGCGAGCGAGAAGTTCGACGACGTCCGGCTCGACCGGGTGAAGATGCAGTTCCTGTATGAGTCGGACGGCGAATACCACTTCATGAACGGCCAAACGTTCGAGCAGGTCACCTTCGGTGAGGACTTCCTCGGCGAGGGTACTCAATATCTCAAGGAAAACATGGAGATCGACGTGCTCTTCCACGAGAGCAAACCGGTCGTCTGCGAGATCCCGAACTTCGTCGAGCTTCGCGTGGCCAAGACCGATCCCGGCGTCCGCGGCGACACCGCGAGCGGAGGGACAAAGCCGGCGAAGCTCGAGTCGGGCGCCGTCGTCCAGGTGCCGCTCTTCATCGAAGAGGGCGAGGTGATCAAGGTGGACACCCGATCCGGAACCTACGTGGAGCGGGTTTCCTGAAGGAGCGTGCCGTGCGGAGCAGCGATGAGATCCGCGAGCTGATCCAGATGATCGAGCACAGCGACGTCGAGGAGATCGAGATCATCGAGTGGTGGTGGTTCAAGAAGATCCGGGTCTCGAAGAGATCCGCGATCGGATCCGCCCCGCCGGGGGTCCACGCGGCGCAAGCCCCTCTCCCGGCGCTCGCGGAGGCCGATAAGAAGATCGAGGGGAAACCGGCCGCCGAAGAGGCGGAGACCGGGGATCTCATCCCGATCAAGTCGCCGATGGTGGGCACGTTTTACGCCGCCCCCGCGCCCGACGCCGACCCGTACGTGAAGCTCGGGGACCGCGTCGCGAAGGGGACGCTCGTGTGCATCGTCGAGGCGATGAAGCTGATGAACGAGATCCGCTCCGAAGCGGCGGGCCGCGTCGTCAAGATCCTCGTGGAGAACGGGCAGCCCGTCGAGTACGGGCAGACCCTCTTCCTTCTCAGTCCGGCCTAGGGTTCGAGCGCGAGGCGGCGCGGAGGGCCCTCGGCCTTCCGCGGGAGGTGCGGTTTGATCGAACTGAAAGCGCTCCTCAAGGAGATGATCGCGCTGCGGGCTTCGGATCTTCACTTGAAGGCCGGCGCGCCGCCGATCTACCGGATCGACGGCGAGCTCCGGCGCACGGATCTTCCCGCGCTCGCGCCGGAGGATCTCCTCGCGCTGGCGGACCAAGTCCTCACCCAGGACCAGAAGGATGGTCTGAACGACGAGCTCCAGCTCGACTTCGCTCTGAACATCGAGGGGGCCGCGCGCTTCCGCGCGAACTTCCACACGCAGCGCGGATCGCTCGCGATGACGTTCCGCGTCGTCCCCTTCCACATCGCGGAGATCGAGGCGCTGAACCTCCCGCAGTTGGTCGAGGAGATCGCGATGAAGCCGCGCGGCCTTGTGCTCGTCACGGGGACCGTCGGAAGCGGCAAGTCGACCACCCTCGCGGCGATGATCGACCGGATCAACCGGACGAGGAACGCGAAGATCATCACGATCGAGGATCCGATCGAGTTCGTGCACGAGGACCGGAAAGGGCTCATCATCCAGAGAGAAGTGGGGGAGGACACCCGCTCGTTCGAGGGGGCGCTTCGCCACGTGCTCCGGCAGGATCCGAACGTGATCCTGATCGGCGAGATCCGCGACATCGGCACGATGTCCGTCGCGCTCACCGCGGCGAACACGGGGCATCTCGTTCTCTCGACGCTCCACACGATCGACTCGATCCAGACGATCAACCGCGTGGTCTCGTTCTTCCCCCCGCACCAGCACAAAGAGGTGCGCTTCCTTCTCGCCTCGTCGCTCCAGGCGATCGTTTCGCAGCGGCTCGTGAGGTGCGCGGACCGAACCGGGCGGATTCCGGCCGTGGAGGTTCTCCTTTGCACCGCCACGATCCGGGACTATATTCTGGATCCGGAGAAGACGCCGCTCATTCGGAACGCGATCCAAGAAGGGTTCACCGAGTACGGCATGCAGACGTTCGATCAGTCGCTGATGCAGCTCTACCGGGAAAACAAGATCAGCTACGAGGAAGCGCTCCGGCACTCCTCGAACCCGAGCGAGTTCGACCTCCGCGTGCGGGGCATCGAATCGACATCCGACAAGACGTGGGATCTCTTCGAAGGGAAGCCCGCGGAGGGAGAGGCCGAGCGCGCGTTCTCCCTCAAGCGTCCCGAGAAGTCCTGACGCCGCGAAAGGAGCGTTCCCCTTGTTCCGCAAGGTCCTCATCGCGAACCGAGGCGAGATCGCGCTCCGCGTGATCCGCGCCTGTCGCGAGCTCGGCATCGAGACCGTGGCGATCTACTCGGAGGCGGACCAGGATTCGCTGCACGTGCACTACGCCGACGAGGACGTGTGCGTCGGCTCGCCGCCGAGTGCGGAGAGCTATCTCAACATCCCGCGCATTCTCGCCGCCGCGGAGGTGTCGGGAGTGGACGCGATCCACCCCGGCTACGGCTTCCTCGCGGAGAACCCGCGCTTCGCGGAGATGGTCGAGTCGAACGGGATTCGCTTCATCGGGCCGAGCGCCGAGGTGATCCGCCGCATGGGGAACAAGGCGGCCGCGCGCCGCACGATGATCGAAGCGGGGGTTCCGGTCGTCCCGGGGAGCGAGGGGCTCGTCCAGTCGGACACCGAGGCGGTTCGGATCGCGCGGGAGATCGGCTATCCGGTGATGGTCAAGGCGTCGGCGGGAGGGGGCGGGAAGGGGATGAGGATCGCGAGGGACGACGCCTCGCTCGCCGAGGGGCTCCGCATGGCGCGGAACGAAGCGGAGTCCGCGTTCGGCGATTCGAGCGTGTACCTCGAGAAGCTGATCGTGTCGGCGAAGCACATCGAGTTCCAGATCATCGCAGACTCCCACGGCAACGTCGTCCATCTCGGGGAGAGGGACTGCTCGATCCAAAGGCGACATCAGAAGCTGATCGAGGAGTCCCCGTGCCCCGTGCTCGACGAGAGAACGCGCGGGGCGATGGGGGAGGCGGCGGTTCGCGGCGCGCGCGGCGTCGGCTACGAGGGGGCCGGGACGATCGAGTTCCTTTATGATCGAACGAACGGTCAATACTACTTCATGGAGATGAACACGCGCATCCAGGTGGAGCATCCGGTGACCGAGGAGGTGACGGGGATCGACCTCGTGAGAACCCAGATCGCCGCCGCCGCCGGGGAGCCGCTCCCCTTCAAGCAGGAGGAAGTCCGCTTCCGCGGGCACTCGATCGAATGCCGGGTCAACGCCGAGGATCCGGAGAAGGGGTTCATCCCCTCGGCGGGAACGCTCGAGACGTTCCATCCGCCGGGAGGCCCCGGCGTCCGCGTCGATTCGCATGCTCACAGCGGCTACGTGGTCCCGCCCCACTACGACTCCCTCCTCGCGAAGCTCATCGTGAAGGACGACACGCGCGAGGCGGCGATCGTCCGCATGCGGCGAGCGCTCGGCGAGTTCGTCGTCGAGGGGGTGCGCACCACGATCCCGTTCCATCTTCGCCTTCTCGAGCACTCCCGGTTCCTCGCGGGGGACACGGATACCCGCTTCGCGGAGGAGCTCGACGCCGGCGAAGAAGGGAAGAGGGTGAGCCGCGCCTCATGAAATCCGCACCTCCAAGGCTCGAAGTCGTCTTCACACCGGGCGAGCTCGGAGAGACCTCGCTTAAGGGGAAGGGGGTCGTCGTCATCGACGTTCTCCGCTCCGCCACGACGATCGCGAAAGCGCTCGCGAGCGGCGCCGAGCTCGTCGTTCCTCTCGCGTCGACCGAGGATGTGACGCGACTCGCCTCCACGCTCGAGAGGAAGCAGATCCTCCTTTGCGGCGAAAGGGACGGCGTGCGGATCGAGGGGTACGCGCTCGGCAACTCCCCTTCCGAGTTCACCGCCAAGGCGGTCCGCGGAAAGACGCTCCTCTTCACGACGACGAACGGAACGGGCGCGGTGGCGCGCTCGGAGGGGGCCCGCGAGATCGTGCTCGCCTCGCTCGTGAACCTGAAGGCGCTCGTCGACCACCTCGACGGGAAGGGGGACTGGATCGTTCTCTGCTCCGGGCACCGCGGGCGCTTCGCGCTCGAGGACGCGCTCTGCGCCGGCGCGATCGTGAGCCGGCTCCACGCCCGCCGCCCCGACCTCGCGGTGAACGACGCGGGAAAGAGCGCCGAGTTCCTCTTCCGATCGGCGGGGGACGACCTCCCGCGCATCGTGGCGGGGACCGAGGCGGGCGAGCGCCTCAAGGCTCTCGGGCTCGAGGCGGACGTCGCCTTCTCCTCGCGCATCGACTCCATCCCGATCGTCCCGATCGTCAAGGACGGCCGGATCGCGAAGCCGGCGAAGTAATCCGAGCCGCCGCTCTCCTCACGACTTCGATTCAAGAGGATGGCGCGGACGCTCCGCGCCGCGCCGTCGAGAAGCCGGCCTTCGTCCTCTTCGCCTTCGAACTCGCAATGCCGCACGCCATGTCCCTTCTGGATCCCGCGCGCTTCGCGGCGTAGAATCGGCTCGATGGACTGGACGCTTCTGGCGATCATCGACGCCGACTTCGTGCCGGAGGATGCTCTCGAGGCGAGCATCGCCGCCGTCGCGCGGGGGGGCGCGACCTGGATCCAGGTCCGCGCAAAAACCCTTGCCACCGGGGACTTCGTCCGCTACGCTCGCGTGGCAGCCCGGGCGGCGAAGACCGCGGGCGTTCCTTTTTTCATCAACGATCGCGTGGACGTCGCGCTCGCCGTCGAGGCGGACGGCGTTCACCTCGGAGAGGAGGACCTTCCGATCGCCGAGGCGAGGAAGCTCCTCGGACCCGCGAGGCGGATCGGCCGGACCGCGCGGGACCCGGAGACCGCCCGCCGCGCGGAGGCGGAGGGAGCCGACTACCTCGGGGTGGGGCCGCAGTTCGGAAGCCGGACGAAGCCGGCTCTCGTCCCTCTTCCCGTGGGGAGGACGGAGGAGATCCGAAGAGCCGTCTCGCTTCCGCTCGTCGGGATCGGCGGCATCGGGCCGTCGAACGCGCGCGAGGCCGCGAAGCGCGGGCTTGACGGGATCGCGGCGATCTCGGCGCTCTTCGCTTCCGGCGACCCGGAGGGAGCGGCGCGGCGCCTCGTTCGGGCGTTCCGCGAGGGGAGGGAGGCGTGATGGGAGAGGAGAACCAAGCCAAGAACGGGGAGATCCGCGTCGATCGGGAGAGGAAGATCCTCGGGATCCTTCTCCTTTCGCTCGGGCTCCTCGTGGCAATCGGGCTCGTCCAGCACATCGGAACTTCGTCCGACGAGGTTCGACGTTTCAACCGTTTTCTTTCGCGAGGACTCGTCGGCTTCTTTGGTTTCGGATCCTGGCTCATCCCAGTCTTTCTTCTCCGCGTCGGATGGAACCGCCTCACGGGGGGCACGCTTCGTTCCGTGCTCCGGGCGGTCGTCCTCTTCGGGTCGATCCTCGCCACCTTCTCGCTCCTCTTCTTCTCGACGAGGGTTTTTGGATCGGACGCGGCCTCTCTCGGCGGATCGCTCGGGGAAGCGCTCTTCGAAGCGACGAACCGCGCCTTCGGTTCGATCGGGAGCACGCTGATCGCGATCACGTTCTTCCTCGTCGTCCTCACCGCGCTCTACGACCTCACGATCCCGCGCGTCCACCCGCCCGATCTCGGAGCGCGCCTCCTCCGACTGCCGGTTCTTCTCGCGCGCGGAGCGGGCGGATGCTTCGCGGCGTTCCGCGCCCGGGTCCGCCGACCGGCGCGCGCGGAGAACGCGCCCGAGGAGAAGCCCCGCAAGAAGAAGAGAGAGAAGAAGGAGACGGAGCCGGCGGAACCGAGCCCTCCCGCGGTCGCGATCGAGGAATCGGAAGAGCAGACCGTCGATGTGGAGAGCCCCGCGCCAGACACGGAGGATGAGAACGAGACGTCCGCCGATCCGGGCCCCGTCATCCACCAGCCGGCGATGGCCGAGGAAACGAAGGGGAAGACCGAACGGAAGCGCCGCGCGCGGAAGGGGGAGAAGGAGTACCTCTTCCCGCCGATCACGCTCCTTCGGGATCCTCCGGCGAACGAGCCGAGCGTGGAGGAGGAGTATCTCCGGCAGCAGTCGGCCCGGCTCGAAGAAGCCCTCGCGCACTTCGGAGTGCGCGCGCGCGTCGTCGAGGTGCACCCGGGGCCCGTGATCACCCGTTTCGAGCTGGAGCCGGCCCCCGGCGTCAAGGTGCAGCAGATCGCTGGGCTCGCGGACGATCTCGCGCTCGCTCTTCGCGCGAAGCGGATCCGGATCGTCGCCCCGATTCCGGGGAAAGGCGCGGTCGGCGTCGAGATCCCGAACCCGAAGCCGCGGACGGTTTATCTCAAAGAGCTTCTTACATCAACAGCATACGCGTCTCGGAAGAGCGTGCTCACCGCCGCGCTCGGCAAGGACATCTCCGGCGCCCCCTTCTGCACGTCGATCGAGGAGATGCCGCACCTTCTCATCGCGGGGGCGACCGGATCGGGGAAGAGCGTCTGCATTCACGGGGTTCTGACGAGCCTCCTCTACGGAGCGACCCCGGAAGAGGTCCATCTCGTCCTCATCGACCCGAAGATGCTCGAGATGACCGTCTACAACGGGATCCCGCACCTCCTCACGCCGGTCGTCACCGACGCGAAGGAGGCGGTGCGCGTCCTCCGGTGGGCGGTGTTCGAGATGGAGCGCCGCTACAAGCTCCTCGCCCGCGTCGGCGTGCGGAACATCCTCGACTACAACCGCACGCTCCCGAAGCTTCAGGCGAGCCGCGAGATCCAGGAGGAGGGGATCGAGCTCGAGCCGCTTTCGTATCTTGTGATCGTGATCGACGAGTTCGCCGACCTCATCCTCACCGCTCCGAACGAAATCGAGGATCCGGTCGCGCGGCTCGCTCAGATGGCGCGCGCCGTCGGGATCCATCTCGTTCTCGCCACGCAGAGACCGTCGGTGAACGTGATCACCGGCGTGATCAAGGCGAACTTCCCCTCGCGGATCGCGTTCCAGGTCGCATCGAAGGTCGACTCGCGAACGATCATCGATGCGAACGGCGCGGAGAAGCTCCTCGGGAAGGGGGACATGCTCTTTGTCTTCTCCGGGCGTCCCGAGGTGAGCCGAATCCACGGAGCGTACATCTCGACCGAGGAGACGTTCGACATCGTCACCTTCCTCAAGGAACAGGGCTACCAGCCGAAGGACCGCCGCACGGTCCTTCTCGAAACGGAAGGGGGGAGCGACGAGGAAGGCGCGGACATCGACCTCGACGACGAGCTCTTCGACGAGGCGGCCCGCATCGTGATCCACGCCGAGCAAGGCTCGGTCTCGCTTCTCCAGAGGCGCCTCCGGGTCGGTTACTCGCGCGCGGCGCGTCTCATCGATCTTCTCGAGGACGCGGGGGTCGTCGGTCCGTTCGAAGGATCGAAGGCGCGCGAGGTCCTGGTCGGCGAGGAGTGGCTCCGCGCGCGCGAGGAAGAGAAGCGCGCGGGCACATCGGCGGAAGCGGAGTAGCCGACCCATTCATCGGAATTCGGTACCTGATACCCCATTTCCGGGCTATGACTCGACTGTTGGGGTGCTTCCTGCGGTGAAATAGGGTATCAAATAGGGTATCAGGTACCGAATTCCGGCAAACATGCCGCACTGCCCCGCCCCCCGTTTCCGGAGGAAGACAGATCTCGTCGTCCGAGACTCGCCGTGGTTACGTCATCGGACGGCGGGTCCTGTCGGCCATCCGCCCGCTGCCGTGCTCGCTTTCGCTGCGCGCGTCGCGGGCGCCCGTGGCCGCCACCCGCCGTGGTTGCATCGTCGATCTAAGAGACAACCCTGACGGTGCGCGCTCTTGCTCGCTCGGCGGGCCGACCTCCCCCTCGGGGCCTGATCGACGAGGCCGGGTACCCGCCCCCTCGACAACGGAGCCGAAGGCTCCCGCCCGTGGGGGCGGGTGGCCGAGCGATTGGAGCCGAGAACGCGCGGGGCGCGTTCGGAGGCGTCCCCGAGGGGGAGGTCGGCCTGCCGAGCGGGTCCGCGCCCGCCGTCCGAAGACGCCACCACGGCGGGTGGCGGCGGCAGGTGTCCGCGAGAAGCGCAGCCACCAAGGCTCGGCGTATTCAACCACTCGTCCCATAGGCGCGACCGAGGCTGCCGAGGGAGTCCCCGGAGCGCGAAGCGCGGAGGGGGAGCATCGAGCGGACAGCCGCGGGCGGGCCCCGCCGGCCGACGACATCACCACGGCGGGTGACCGCAGCGCCGCCTTTCCCTGGCCAGGGCCCCGTGCTACTCTCGCGGCGGGGCGCTCGACATGCAAACCAAACGGGTCTACATCCACACGCTCGGCTGTCCCAAGAACGAGGTCGACAGCGAGACGATCGCGGGCATCCTCCGGCGGGACGGATGGACGATCGCGCCGAGCGCCGAGGAATCGGACCTCATCCTCGTGAACACCTGCGGCTTCATCGATGACGCGAAGGAAGAATCGATCGGCGCGATACTCGAGGCGGGGCGCGCGAAGGGGACGCGCAAGCTCCTCGTCGCGGGCTGCCTCGCGGAGCGCTCGGGAGCCGAGCTTCTCCGCGAGATGCCGGAGATCGACGCGCTCGCCGGCGTCCGCTCGCTTGAAGCCGTCGGCCGCGCCGCGCGCGCGCTCTTCGCGGATCGGCCGGCACGCGCGCCGCGCGCCGCCGAGGAACCCGACGACCCCGACTCGATCGGCGAGGGGAGGCTCCCTCTCGGCTCTTCGCACACCGCGTACCTCAAGATCGCCGAAGGATGCGATCGCCCGTGCTCGTTCTGCTCGATCCCGCTCATCCGAGGAAGACAACGGAGCCGTTCCCTCGAATCGCTCGAAAGGGAAGCGCGCATCCTCGCCGCGCGCGGCGCGAGGGAGCTCGTCCTCGTCGCCCAGGAAACGACCGCCTATGGAAACGACCTCGGGGACCGAGCGACTCTCCCCGCCCTCATCGACCGGCTTGCCGCGATCGAAGGGATCCCCTGGGTGCGCGTCCTATACACATATCCATCAGAGATCGACAATTCGCTGATCGAGCGCCTCGCCGACGGACGGGCGTGCCGCTATCTCGACGTTCCCCTTCAGCACGCGAGCGACCGGATGCTTCAGGCGATGCGGCGCGGGATGTCCGGCCGGGCCGTGCGCACGATCATCGGCAAGCTTCGGGCGCGCGTCCCGGGGATCGCGCTCCGCTCGAGCCTTCTCGTCGGTTTTCCCGGCGAGACCGACGAAGACTTCGAAGAGCTTCTTCGGTTCGCCGAGGAGGCGGCTTTCGAGCACCTCGGCGTCTTTCGGTTCTCCCGGCAGGAGGGGACCGAGGCGGCGGCACTCCCCGATCCGGTTCCGGAGGAGCTCGCGCGGGAGCGGGCGCAGACGCTTCTCGACCTCCAAGAGAGGATCGTCGATGCCGGGACCGCGCGTTTCGTCGGCCGGACCCTCCCCGTCCTCGTCGATTCCGAGGACGAAGAAGGGGTTTGGGGGCGGACCGAACGGGACGCGCCCGAGATCGACGGCGCGGTGCTTCTCCCTCCGGGGGCGGGAGCGCCGGGCGATTTCCTTGAGGTACGAATCACCGGGGCGGCGGGTTCCACGCTTTTCGCGGAGCCGCGGGGGTAGCATGGCGGCGCGCCTTCTTCTCATCGACGGATCGGCTCTCATCTTTCGTTCGCACTTCGCGTTCATTCGGAACCCGCTTCGCACCGCGAAGGGGGAGGAGACGAGCGCCGTCTTCGGGACGGCGAGCGCGCTTCTCCGCATTCTCGAAGAGCGAAAGCCGGATTACGCCGCGTTCGTCCTCGACACGCCCAAGCCGACCTTCCGCCACGAACGATACGAGAAGTACAAGGCGAACCGCCCCGCGATCCCGGACGAGCTCGCCGGGCAATACCCGCGCATCCTCGAGGCGGTGGAGGCGCTCTCCCTTCCGGTGCTCGCCGTCGAGGGGTACGAGGCGGACGACGTGATCGCGACCCTCGCCGAGCGCGCGGCCGCCGAGGGGATCGAGACGGAGATCTTCTCCGGCGACAAGGATTTTCTCCAGCTCGTCCGTCCGGGGATCCGTCTCGTGATCCCCGGAAAGGAAGGGAAGGACACGGTCGCCGCGGACGACGCCGCGGTGATCGAGCGCGCGGGGGTTCCCGCATCCCGGATCGTTGATCTCATGGCGCTCGCGGGCGATGCGAGCGACAACGTGCCGGGGGTTCCCGGGATCGGCCCCAAGATCGCCGCGAAGCTGATCAACGAGCACGGATCGCTCGACGCGCTCTACGCGGCGGTCGATTCGATCCCCGGAAAACTCGGCGAGAAGCTGCGCGCCCATCGGGAGGACGCGCTCCTCTCGCGCGAGCTCGTCGCGATCCGCAAGGACGTTCCCCTCTCTGTCCGCATCGAGGACCTTGCGCGGCTTCCGATCGCGACGGAGAAGGCGGCGCCTCTCTTTCGAGAGCTCGAGTTCCACAGCCTGCTCGCCTCTCTCGGCGGGAAGCCCGAGGAGACGGAGACCTCGTACCGCCTCGCCGCGGCGGGGGACCTCCTGGCGATCGCCGAGGAGATCCGCCGGAAGGGCCGCTTCGCCTTCGACACGGAGACGACCTCGATCGACCCGATGCGCGCGGAGCTCGTGGGAATCGCGCTCGCCGCCCGTCCGGGGAGAGCATGGTACGTCCCCCTCCGCCACGCCGGAGATGGGAACGTTCCGCTCGAGGCCGCGCGGGATGCGCTCAGACCGCTCTTCGCCGAGGGAAAGATCCCGAAGATCGCGCAGAACGCCAAGTACGACATGCTCGTTCTCCGGCGCGCCGGCTTCCCGGTCCGCGGGCTCTCCTTCGACCCGATGATCGCCTCCTACCTCCTCGACCCGGAGAAGCGGCAGCACGGACTCGACCATCTCGCTCTCGTTCACTTGAACCACAAAATGATCCCGATCGAGCGGGTGATCGGCCAGGGAAAGACTGAGAGGACGATGGACCGAGTCCGCGCGGAGGAAGCTCGAGAGTACGCCTGCGAGGACGCGGACTGGACGCTCCGCCTCGCCGACATCCTCGAGCCGCGCCTCCGCGAGAGCCAGGCCGACAAGCTCTTTCGAGAGGTCGAGATCCCCCTCGTCGACGTCCTCGCGCGGATGGAGGAGCGGGGGGTGGCGATCGACGTTCCGTTCCTCGAGAGGATGTCCGCAGAGCTCGCCGGCGAGATCGCGAAGATCGTCGAGTCGATTCACGAGGCGGCAGGGGTGCCGTTCAACGTCAACTCGCCGAAACAACTCTCCGAGGTTCTTTTCAAGAGGCTCGGCCTCCGCCCGGTGCGGAAGACGAAGACCGGGCTCTCCACCGACACCTCGGTTCTCCAGGAGCTCGCCCTCCGGCACCGGCTCCCCGCGCTCATCCTCGATTACCGGCTCCTCGAGAAGCTCCGGAGCACGTACGTCGACGCGCTCCCCAAGCTCGTCCACCCGTCCACCGGGCGGATCCACACCTCGTTCAACCAGACCGTGGCGGCGACGGGACGCCTCTCCTCGTCCGATCCGAACCTCCAGAACATCCCGATCCGGACCGAGGCCGGCCGGAAGATCCGCAAGGCGTTCGTCGCCGGGGCGGAGGATCGTCGAATCATATCCGTCGATTATTCGCAGATCGAACTTCGACTCCTTGCCCATCTCTCGGGAGACGAGCGGCTCATCGCCGACTTCCGCGCCGGAAAGGACATCCACCGCCGCACCGCGGCGACCCTCTTCGGCGTCGGCGAGGAGGACGTGACCGACGAGATGCGCGCGCGCGCGAAGACGGTGAACTTCGGCATCATTTACGGGATGGGGGCGTACGGCCTCGCCGGGCGGCTCGCGATCCCGCAGGCGGAGGCGGAGGAGTTCATCGCCGGCTACTTCGCCGCGTACCCCGGCGTGAAGACCTTCCTCGAGGTGACGGTCGCGCGGGGCCGCGAGAGAGGATACGTCGAGACGATGCTCGGAAGGCGCCGCTATCTTCCGGAGCTCTCGAGCGACAACGGGAGGATCCGCGCGACGGCGGAGAGAACCGCGGTGAACACGCCGGTCCAAGGCTCGGCGGCCGATCTCATCAAGCTCGCGATGATCGCCGTGGACGAGGAGCTCGCCCGAATCGGACCGGAGGTCCACATGATCCTCCAGGTGCATGACGAGCTCGTCTTCGAGGCCCCCGCGGATCGTGCCGAGGAGGTGGGCCGGCGCGCGAAAAAGATCATGGAGAGCCGGATGGAGCTTCGCGTCCCTCTCGTCGCGGAAGCGGGAGCCGGGAGGAACTGGCTCCAGGCCCACGGCCTGGGGAGCACCCCGTGATCGTCGCCGTCACCGGAAACATGGGGAGCGGGAAGACGTCCGTCGCGGAGCTCTTCGCACGATGGGGAGCGAAGCGGATCGACGCCGACCGGATCGGCCGCGAGGTCTGGGAGACCGATGCCGGGGTCGCCGCGCGCATCGTGACCGCGCTCGGCCCCTCGATCGCGCGCCCGGACGGATCGCTCGACCGCCGTCTCATCGGCGAGGCGGTCTTCAGCGATCCCGAGAAACTCCGTCTGTTCGACCGGATCGTTCATCCTATACTATTGAGGAAGATTCGGACCGAGATCCGGAACGCGAGGAGAAAGCCGGAAACGATCTTCGTCTTGGATGCCGCGCTCCTCTACGAGTGGGGAATCGAGAACGAGGTCGATCGGGTCGTCGCGGTCACCGCGCCCCCGGCCGCGCGGGCGAGTCGGATCGCGCGGCGCCACGGGATCTCCGAGGAGGAGGCGCTCCGCCGCGTCCAGTGCCAAACCGGCGAGGAAGAAAAGGCGCGCCGGTCCGATTTCGTGATCGAAAACGTCGGCAGACCGGCCGATCTGGAAGAGCGGGCCCGCGAGGTCTGGCGCGCGCTCCAGAGAGAGGCCGAGTCCCGATAGGGGAGGACGAGCGATGTGGGACACGAAGGAGCTTCGGGCGTCACTCGAAGAGCACCGGAAGAAGATCGACGAGCTCGAGGGGTATCTTTGACATCGCCGGAAGGCGGAAGAAGATCGAGGCACTCGAAACCCGCATGTCGGCCCGGGACTTCTGGGGCGATCGGAAGAAGGCGGAGGAGGTAACGCGCGCGCTCTCCTCGGAGAAGCGCGTTCTCGAGGAGTTCGACGCGCTTCGATCGGCCGAGGAGGAGATCGGTCTCCTTCTCGAGATGGCGGAAGACGACGGGGAGGACCCCGACCTCCGCGCCGAGCTCAAGAAGAGCATGAAACGGCTCGTCCGCCTCGTTTCCGAGATGGAGATCCGCTCCCTCCTTCCGGAGCCGGAGGACCGAGGGAACGCGATCCTCACGATCCACCCTGGGGCCGGCGGGATCGACTCTCAAGACTGGGCGGAAATGCTCTTACGCATGTATCAACGATGGTGCGATCTTCGTGATTACAAATATTCGTTTCTCGATTATCAATCGGGCGAAGAAGCGGGTCTGAAAAGTGTAACCCTCGAAGTTTTAGGTGACTACGCCTACGGGTACCTGAAGGCGGAGATCGGCGTCCACCGGATGGTCCGGCTCTCTCCCTTCGACGCCGCGCACCGCCGCCACACATCGTTCGCGAGCGTCTTCGTCTATCCGGAGCCGGAGGAGATCGAGGAGATCGACGTCAAGGAATCGGAGGTCCGGATCGAAACGTTCCGCGCGAGCGGCGCCGGCGGCCAGCATGTGAACAAGACCGACTCGGCCGTGCGCGTCACGCACATCCCGAGCGGCATCGTCGTGAGCTGTCAGAGCGAGCGCTCGCAGCACCGGAACCGGGCCAACGCGCTCAAGGTGCTCAAGGCGCGCCTGATGGCCGCCCGCCTGGAGGAGGAGAGGAAGAAGCGCGCCGAGAAAGAAGAAGAGAAGAAGGAGATCGCTTGGGGGAACCAGATCCGAAGCTATGTCTTCCAGCCCTACACGCTCGTCAAGGACCACCGCACGGGAGCGGAGACCGGGAACATCCAGGCGATCATGGACGGGGAGATCGACCTCTTCGTGCAGGCGTTTCTTCGGATGCGATAGAGCGTTCGGCGAAAGTCGTTGGAAAAACACGGGTTCAACGCGCGGCCTTTCTTGACGGAAGGCCGTGAGGCGCTTATATTGGGTCCGTTCCGGCCCGCGCCCGAAGGACGAACCGAAGGAGTTCCGCGTGACCGAAGAGAAAGCGCTTTTTCAGGTGCGGCTCGAGAAGCGGCGCCGGCTCGAGGAGAGCGGCATTCGGCCCTACCCGACCCGCTTCGAGAGAGATCGCCTCGCCGCGGAGATCACGGAGCGTTTCGACGAGCTGGAGAGGGAGAAGACCCTGGTCGCCGTGGCGGGCCGGATCCTCACGATTCGGCGGATGGGGAAGGCCTCGTTCGCCCACCTCCGTGACCGGAGCGGAGACGTGCAGCTCTACTTCCGCGCGGACATTCTCGGCGAAGCGGCGTACGAAGCCTGGAAGCAGATCGAGGCCGGAGATCTCCTCGGCGCGCGGGGCGTCCTCTTCCGCACGAAGAGCGGCGAGATCTCAATCGAGGTCCGCTCGTTCGAGGTGCTCGCGAAGTCGCTTCGGCCTCTTCCGGAGAAGTGGCACGGGCTCACGAACAAGGAGACCCGCTACCGCCAGCGCTACCTCGACCTCATCGTGAACCCGGACGTGCAACGGGCGTTTCGGACGCGCGCGGCGGTCGTCCGCTCGGTCCGCTCTTTTCTCGACGCGCGGGGTTTTCTCGAGGTGGAGACGCCGATCCTTCAGCCGCTTTACGGAGGGGCGTCGGCGCGGCCTTTCGTCACGCATCACAACGCTTTGAACCTAAAACTCTATCTCCGGATCGCGGATGAGCTCTACCTCAAGCGCCTCATCATCGGCGGTCTCGAAAAGGTGTACGAGATCGGGAAGGACTTCCGGAACGAGGGGATCGACCGGACGCACAACCCGGAGTTCACCCAGCTCGAGCTGTACGAAGCGTACGCCGACTTCCGCGACATGATGCGGCTTCTCGAGGATATGCTCCGGTCGATCGCTCTCGAGACGCTCGGCGGAACGGCGGTCTCCTTCGGCGGGAAGAATGCCGACCTCTCCCGTCCCTGGAAGACGGTCTCCTTCGTCGATTCGCTCTCCGAGAGGCTCGGGAAGGACGTCCTTCGGGCCGGCGAGGAGGAGCTTCGCGCCGCCGTTCGGGAGAGCGGGGGAGAGGCTCCCGCGGATGCTTCGCGCGGAGCGCTTCTCGACGCGCTCTTCGCCGCGTGGATCGAGCCGGGAATTGAGGCGCCGACCTTCGTCGTCGACTTCCCGAAGGAGATCTCGCCTCTCGCCAAGGAACGGCACGACCGGCCCGGGATCGTCGAGCGGTTCGAGCCGTATCTCTTCGGAATGGAGATCGGGAACGCGTTCTCCGAGCTGAACGATCCGATCGAGCAGAGGGCCCGCTTCGAGTCGCAGCGGCTTCTCCGCGGAAAGGAACGCGAGGAGGCGCAGCAGGTCGACGAGGATTTTCTCCGCGCCCTCGAGTACGGGATGCCGCCGACCGGAGGGATGGGCGTCGGCATCGACCGCCTGTCGATGATCTTCGCCGATCAGCCCTCGATCCGCGACGTCCTCTTCTTCCCGCAGCTCCGCCCCGAAGGGGGCGAGTGAGCCATGCGCTACACGCTCTTCATCGCGAGCCGCCATCTGCACTCGCAGAAGCGGTTCGGCTTCATCCCGGTCATCAGCCTCATCTCGGTTCTCGGGGTGTTCGTCGGCGTCACCGCGCTTCTCGTCGTGCTCGCGGTGATGAACGGCTTCGAGCAAGAGGTGAAATCGCGGATCATGGGGACGAACGCGCACGTGATCCTCCTCCGCTACGGGAACGAGCCGTTCGAGACGGACGAGGATCTGGAGGAGCGGGTTCGGACGACCGACGGCGTCGCCGCCCTCTCTCCCTTCGTGTACACGAAGGCGATGATCCGCGTCGAGGACGAGATGGACGGCGTCGTCCTCAAGGGAATCGACCCGAAGCGGGAGATGGGCGTCTCGGATCTCCTCGCCCGCACGACCCCGCGCGGCGCGAGCCTCGAGTGGGACGGGACCGGACCGCCCCCCGCGCTCATCGGAACGGAGCTCGCCCTCAACCTCGGCACCCTCTCCGCAGAGACGATCGTGGG
>Ga0194127_10000971_pt1 | contig 43946 bp, 34 predicted proteins | sample TA2KigC100mmetaG_FD_148624 | JGI IMG/M metagenome (GOLD analysis project Ga0194127, IMG submission 148624) | Freshwater microbial communities from Lake Tanganyika, Tanzania - TA2015036 Kigoma Deep Cast 100m | ecosystem: Environmental > Aquatic > Freshwater > Lake | place: Tanzania: Lake...
GGGGGGCCCCCGTACCTGAGAACAGGTCGAGAACGAGCGCATCCGGGATATGGTCGGAGATTATCGAGAAGAGCGATTCCCGCACGCGGTCCATGGTGGGCCGCACCTCCATTCCGGAAACCGTTGAAAGTTGAACGCTCCTGAACTCACCGGCGATGATCCGCACGCCAGGCCCACCTCCTTGCAAGGTCCGTCCCTTCTACCATCGAATCTCCCGGTTTGCAAGGTGGCCCTCCGGGCCTGCGCCTTTGGTGTTTCGTTGTAGCGCATCCTTGACAGGGCTTGGACGCGGCGGTTATCATCGCCGCGGCAGCTCAATCTGTCAGTCGCAGGGTTTCCAATGGCGGCGCCGTTGCCCACTCTTCGCAAGTACCAGTTCTTTCAGGAGGGGTATTGCCTGCGATCTCAGGGGTTCACCGGTACGCTGGAGCTCCAGGATGCCGGCGGTAGTCTCTCCGTGGTGTTCACCGGGGGCAGTCCGGTCCGGGCCTCCAGCACCGAGGTCGCCCTCTCCTTCCCCGCCTTCCTGATCATGAAGCGCCGGGTCAAGAGGCCGGAGATGCGGGAACACCTCGAGGAGGCAGCCCGGCGGGGGATGAAGATCGACGATCTCCTCCTGGCCATCGGCACCCTCTCCCCCAAGGACCTGCTCCGCCTCAAGCGGGAGCTGAGCCTGCACGTGTTCGCCATGGCCTTCCACAAGGATCGGGTGGGATTCCGAACCCTCCCCGGCGAGACCGGCACCGAGGATCTGCTCCACGGCCGGGAGGTGCTCGAGCTCCATGAGGGGCTGTTCCGGGCCGTGGCGTTCGATCGCGACACCGACTTCCTCTCCCGGATGTTCCACGGCCATTGGGAGACCTCGCTGGTCAAGACGGCCGACTTCTACCGGTATCTCATCCAGTTCCGGTCGGTCTTCTATGGCGAGGACATCTCGGACCTCCTGCTCGAGCCGGGGGCATCGGCCCAGAAGGTCATCGATACCGCCGAGGACCGTGAATCCGCCATCCGCCAGCTCTTTGCCCTCACCTACTCGGGGATGCTCATCTTCGAGGCCGGGGAGGACGCTGCGGCCCACACGGACACGGGCGAGGTGCTGTTCGCAGGGGAGAACGCTGCGGCAACGGAAGCCAAGACCGTGGTGATCCTCCCTCAGGAGGCGCAGCAGGCGCAGGTGACGTCGTTCCTCGGGGTGGGGGAGATCCCCTTTGCCGAGGAGGCTGTGCCGGAACCTCCGGCATCGCCGCCCAAGCCCAAATCGGACGTGGAGGCCTTCCTCGAGACGGGGTTTGCTGCCCGATTGCCGGACGAGAAGCCCGACTTCGAGCTCGATGCTTCTCCGCCATCCCGCACCGGCGCGGGCAGCACCCGACATCGGGCCTCCGACTCTGCTCCTGCCGAAGAAGGGCCGCAGGCCGCACAGCCCGCACCGCAGACCTCCGGGCCGGTCCCGGAACGTGAGCCCGAGGCCGCCGGACCGGCCCGCACCGATGTCCCTCAGGACCAGGTTGCCGCACCGGCTCGGGGCGCAATCCCCTCCGACCCCCAGGTGACGGCGCCGGCCGGGCCGGCAGTCGCCCCGGCGCCGCCGCCCGAGAAAGCGGAGTCGACTGCGGAACAGGTCGTCGTGCCCGATCGGGACGAGGCCGCCGCCCTGGAATCCCCCCCGGCTGAAACGGATTCGGAGGATTCCACCCCCAGGGCGGGACCGGGCGGGATGCAGAGCCTTGCGGCCCTGGTGCCCGAGGCCGCGGCATCGAAGACGATGCGCATGTCCGCTGGCGACGACGACGGTGTCGAGGACCTCCTGGAAAAGGCGGTTGCTGAGGCCGAGAAGTTCACGGAGGCCGCACGGGGCACCCCCCGCGGGCCGCTGGCCGAACCCATTCCGCCCCAGGCCAGGCCGCAGGCCTCCACGTCCCGCCTGGCCCTGTCCGACCCGCCTCCGCTGCCGGACCGGGCTCCCATGCCCGAGCCCGGCACGGACGAAAGCATCGAGCGCATCCTGGAAGAGGTCTACCGCGGCATGCTCTCCCGCAACCTGTACCAGGTGCTCAACGTCACTCCGTTCACCCCCCTGTCCAGCGTCCGCGAGTCGACATCCCGCCTGCGGACGAAGTACTCGATCGGCCAGTTCTCACGCTACATTCTCTCGGCGCGCGCCAAGCTGCTCCTCGAGTACATCGGCCGGGAGGTCGAGAGGGCCGAGAACGTGCTGACCGAGCTGGCAGAGCGCACCGTCTACGACAACCGGGTCGGAACCGACTACGGCCAGGACCGCCGGGTTGCCCTCGCGTTCCTTTTCGATGCCGAAGAGGCCTTCCTGGCCGGCGTGGTGCTCGCGGAGCGGGGCGAGTGGGCCGAGGCCTTGCAGCGCTTCACCCGGGCAGCGGAGCTGAACCCCCGCGACCCGGAGTACCTTGCCCGCCGAGGATGGGCAGCCTATCAGGCGCTCCGCACCGGCCAGAGCACCGACAGCTTCGCCCCCAACAAGGCCCGTAACATCCTGGAGAGGGCCCTGGCCGTCGACCCACGCCACGCACACGCCATGCTCTATCTCGCCCGTATCGAGAAGGAGATGGACAACCTGGATGTTGCCCGCACCTGGTACGAGCGTCTTCAGAAGGTCGACCCCGGCAACGAAGAGGCTGCCATCGCGCTCGAGAAGCTCCGGAGCATCACTCGGGATGGCCGCAAGCCGGAATCGATCAGCATGTGGGAGAGGTTCAAGGGGATCTTCCGCAGGAAGTAGCGCGACCACCAGCGGTCCGGTGCCAGACGCCGAATCGACGCAAAGACTCCGGCAGCCACACCCCACCCGGGCAGCGGCTGTTTGCGAGGGCACTTGAGCAGCGCGACCAGCGTCTCATCTCCGCTGGATGCGAAGAGCGCCGCCACCCGGCTGCCTGCACCCTTGAGCGTGTACTGGCCTACCGCGCATTCGTCCGGCCAGCGGATCCGTTTTCGGATGCTCCGCCGGCAGGATGGCGCAAGCTCGTTCGACCCGAAGTAGATCGACTCGTACAGGGCCGCAACCTCCGGTGCCGAGCCCCCCGGGTTCCGCTGGATCTCCAGCCGGCATCCCCCCTTGCCGTCCCGCACGACGAGGCCGTCCGAGTACTCCTCGAGACGGCAGTCCCAGTCCTGGGGGACCTCTGCGGCCAATCCGCTGCGTACCGACATCACCGGCCGCAGGTTGGCCTTGCCGGTCACGCAATCGGCCGCTGCGGCCGGAAGCGACACGAGAAGTGCCAGCGCCCACAGTGCCGCCAACAGCGGGGCACCCCTACGGCTGGGGCCTGCGCACAGCCAGTGGCACTGCCTGCTACCCGCGGCCCGTCGCTTACGCTCCGGGTGGTGTGGCGGGCCACCCACACGGCTGGGGCCTGCGCACAACCAGCGGCACTGCCTGCTACCCGCGGCCCACCCTGCTTCGCCAAGGCTTCGTAGGACACGCTGCTCGCTGCTCACCGCTTCTTCTCCCACTCGAGGAACTGGGCACGACTCGACAGTTTGGCACCGGTAAGCGCCTCTAGCGCCTCCCTGGATGCCCGCCGCACGCTCGGGATGCGGGAATCGAGCTGCACAGCGAGCGCTGCGAGGACCTCAGCCTCCTTGCAGCCGAGCACGGCTGCCGCCCGGATGGCTTCCTTCTTCAGGAACACGTCGTTGTGCTCGATGCACGCAGGCAGCCCGGGACACGCATCCGCCACGTCGAGCTCGGCCAGCGCCTCCACCGCAATCCGCGTGTAGCCCCAGTTGACGGAGCGCACCTTGCCGAGGGATATCGCATCCAGCAGGATCGGACGTCCGCCGTCGCCGCCGAGCTTCTCGACTGCAAAGGCGAGCCCGTAGCGGAATCCCGCATCCTCGCTCGGCTCCAAATCGTGAAGCCTCTTCCGCAGCCGTTCCAGCTCTCCCCGCTCCCCCAAGCGACCCAGCGCCATGGCGGCAGTGGCTCGGGCCTGCCAGTGGGAATCGTCCAGCCGCTCGACCAGGAACGAGAGCGCTGCCGGGTCGCGGATCCGCCCCAGCAGCTCGATGATGTGGAACTTCTGGTAGCCGGGCCGCTCGAGCTTCCCGTACCGGGCGATGAGCGGCTGGACGGCGTCCGGACCCGCTGCCAGGACCTCACGCTCCGCAGGACACCCCATGACCGGGTTGCAGGAGGCCCGCTCGCTGATCTGTCCGATGGCCCGCTCGAGCGCAGCGGGATCCCGCTGCGACTTCGGGTTCCGCCTCTCCGGCGCTGCCTCGCTGCCGCGGGCATCGCCCTGCGGAGCCTTCATACCGGGTCTCCCTTCCGCCGGAACGTAACCCTGTCGGGTCTCCAGCGGGATGAGCTCCGGCTTCACCTCCACGAGGCTCGGCCCCCGGACGACCTCTTCCCGGACGGCCGAGGATCGGGGCATCTGCTCTTCGACATCCGGCGTGCGCTCCTTGCGTCGGCACCCCGCGTCCATCAGCAGGACGAGCACCAGCAGGGCAATCCGGGCGGACATGGCAGCACCTCGTGAAGTGGTTCCTTCCGCTCTCATCCTACCCTGCAGCCTACTGGATTTCCACGCCTTTCCGATTGGCCCAGGTCAGGCCGACGGTCATGTACAGGAGCGCCAGGAACAGGAGGTACTCAGGCAGCTCCCGCAGCAGGATGAGCACCGGGACGGTCACCGCGTTGAAGACGGTGAAGTAGTTGACCGGACGGGACTTGCGACGCCCGACCTTGGGAAGGTAGAGGCGCGACACCATGAGCAGCCCCAGCAGCACGAACAGCGGAGGCACGTATGGGGCCGCAACCGGGAGAAGCTCGTGCCGGCACACCACGACCAGCAGGCTCGTCATCGTCGCACCGGCAAGCGTCGTCGGAATCCCCTGGAAGAACCCCTTGAGCCCCTCCCCCGATTGTGCCGCACAGTTGAACTTCGCCAGCCGCAACGCCCCGGTCAACACGAAGAATGCCACCGGGCCGTAAACCAGCAGCCGCATCGGCCAGGCCGCAAACGGCGACTCCGCCGACCCCAGCAGGCCGGCCCAGATCACCCCCGGCGCAACGCAGAACGTGATGAGGTCCGAGAACGAGTCGAGCTCCATGCCCATCTCGGACCCCGCCCCGAGCAGCCGGGCCGTCGTCCCATCCAGCTTGTCCAGCAGCACGCACACCATCAGCAGCCAGCCCGCCTGCTCAAACTTCCCGTGGAACGAGAAGAAGATGCTGACCAGCCCGAGCACCAGGCTCGTGCACGTGATCGTGTTCGGAACCAGCGCACGGATTCGCTGCGTGCGGGATGTCGTTTCCACCCTGGGAGCCTCAGAACGTGAAGAACTTCTCCTGCTGCGCGTACTTCTCGATGATCTCCATCACCTCACTGAAGTTCAGCCCCTCTCCCGCCTGCTTCACGTCGTTCAGGTTCTGGAACATGTTGCCGAACAGGAGGCCCAGGTTCTCGACCTCCGTCTTCTTGTCCCCGCCGATCCGCTCCAGCAGCGGCATCAGGTGCGCCCGCAGATCCACCTTGAACAGGCTCTCGAACTTGGCGGTCAGAGGCTTGCCCTCCGAGTCCTTCACCTTGACCTTCCTGAACGGCTTGACGACCTGCGTCTCCTTCTTCTCGAACGTGTCGATGAGCCGCTTCTCGGTCTCCGGTTCCCCCTTGGCCGCACCGCAGATCGGGATCTCGAGCTCCATCGCGATCGGCTCGCACAGATCCTTCGTGATGAGCTCCTTGTCCACCTCGGGAGTCCCCGATACCTCGACCTCGATCACCGGCAGGACCTGGTCCGCCTCGTTCTCCGCCTTCTTGGCGACGACGAGCACCTCCGGCTTCAGGTTCTTCGGCATCTCACCCGTCAACGTGTAGCTCTCGATGAGCTCGATGGCGACGTACAGCGCCTCGACGCGTGCCCGCAGCTTGTTGGCCCGGTCCGAGAACTCCAGCAGCTTGGCCCCGAGCTCGCTGGCATAGAGCTGCCCCTGGAGAATGGTGCCAACCGAGTACTCCTCGACGTTGGAGAGGAAGTCCTTGCAAAGCGCCTTGGCCGGCTCCAACTCCTCCTTCTTGATCTTCTCCATGTCGAAGTCGGGCGGCAGCTTGCCTTCCGAAAACAGCTTGGTCAGCACCGAGAGGTTGTTGAAGTGCTCTTCGAAGTACTTGTCGAACGTCTCGATGAAACGGGTGGTGGCATCCCGTCGGGATGCCATCTCGCGGCCCGCTGCATCGACGACTCCCTGGGTGATGTGCTCGCGCACATAGACCGCCTGGTCCACCGCCTGGTTGTGCAGGACCCGCATGCCCATGCTGGTGCCGAACTGGTAGCCGAGCCAGATCAGGACCAGGCCCACGATGGCCAGCACCACCGCCATCGCGATACGCCGGCCCAGCGGCTTGGAGGCACGGTGCGCGGCCAGCTCGATGGCTGCAAGCTCGGCATCGGAAAGCCCCTTCACCTCGGCGCCGGTCTTGCCGAAAGAGAACTTGAAGTCGTCGGCCGATGGCGCCCGCGGAGCCGCTGCCCCCGGAGCCGCGGATTCCTTGCCTGCTGCCGGCTTGGCGAGCCCCAGCTTCGCCTTGAGCGCTTCCAGGTCCGTGCCCGGCTTCCCGCCCGGGGTTCCGGCTCCACCCTTCTTTTCCTTGTCGTCAGTGCTCACGTCCCGCACCTCCCTCAGTTCAAACAAGAAATGCACGGCTCACAAGCCTAGCATGTCGTGCCCCCGTGTCAAGCGGCTTGCAATCGACGCGGCTTAATGGCAAACAATCGACATCGGCTGCCCCTCCGTTCACACTCAGCGGAGGCAAAGCCCTCCATTCATGAAAGGAGTGATGATGCGCATGCGGAATCGCTTGGGAATCCTGTTGCTTGCCGCCCTGGTCTTGCTTCCCATCCGGAGCCTCTCGGCCCAGGAGAAGCTCTCGGCCGCACCGGTCCTGGACAAGCTGGACAAGGTGGCCAACGGCTTCGACGACCAGGAGATGGACATCGAAATGACCATCATCGACACGGGCGGGTCGAAGAAGAGCTACAACTTCAACATCAAGCAGAAAGGGAACGACCGCCGCCTCGTCCGCTTCCGCAGCGGCGAGATCAAGGGCATGGCTACCCTCACCGAGGCCGCGAACCGTGCCTACGTCTACCTCCCCGGCTACAAGAAGGTGCGCCGGGTGGCCGCACACAACATGAACCAGTCGTTTGCCGGCTCCGACTTCTCCAACAGCGACATGGCCACCTCCTGCTGGAAGTGCCTCTATGACGGGACGGTCGAGAGGGAGGATGCCTCTCACTACACCCTCACCCTGACTCCGAAGAAGGGGACGGACACCGGGTATGCCAGGGTGTCGATGAAGGTCTCCAGGCAGTCGTTCCGCCAGGAAGACACGGACTACTTCAATGCCGCCGGCGACCTGGTCAAGACGTTCCGGGTATCCAACACCAGGACCTACTCCTGCGGCGTGACGCAGCCCGAGACCATCGAGATGGCCGACCCCCGCAGCGGGCACAAGACCACGCTCACCGTCAAGGAGCTCAAGGTCAACCAGGGATTCAAGGATTCCATGTTCACGGAACGCGAGCTTCAGTGGGGAAAGTGAGATGGGAGTTGGGGGTTGCGATCCCAGCCCCGACCACGCGGGAGGGGCCCCATGGATATGCCGTGGGCAGCCTGCCACGCCGTAGCCTTGGCGGAGGCGGGTGGGCAGCCTGCCACGCCGTAGCCTTGGCGGAGGCGGGTGGGCAGCCTGCCACGCCGTAGCCTTGGCGGAGGCGGGTAGGTGCAACGGGCACGGAGAAACGGAATGAGGAACGCGCTGCTGGCCGTACTGGCACTGATGGGAATCTTGGGGAAGGCACAGGTCGTCCACGCCCAGAGCTGGGCCGACATGACGGAGTTCTCCGGCTACCTGGACTCGGACGTGCGCTTCCTGGTGGAGGATGACCGGGGGCCGACGGCCGGGGACGGCTACCGGTTCGACATGAACCGCAACGACCTCGACCTGAAGCTCACCATCCGTCCGTTCGACCAGGTCAAGGCGGTGGTGGATTCCAGGCTGAGGTTCTACGGGTTCAACGAGGCAGCGAGCCTGCCCGAGTTGGTGAAGCGGGATCCCATCGACCCGTACAGCCTCTACCTGGACGAGGCCTACGTGGGGATCCAGGGGTTCCTGTTCGAAGGGATCGACCTGCGTTTCGGCCGGATGGTGCAGACCTGGGGGGCCGTGGACCAGTTCAATCCGACGGACAACCTGAGCGCCCGCGACCTCTCCGACCCGTTCAACTACTCGGCCAAGGTCCCGAACCAGATGATCGAGCTGTCCGCATATCCGACCGACTGGCTGACCCTGACCGGTGTGTTCGTTCCCGTGTTCAAGCCGGCCCAGCTTCCCCCGTCCGCGCTGATGGGATTCGCGGTCGAGTACGATGCGAACGGCTGCTTTGCCAAGGCCCCGGTCCCACCGCTGTCGACTGCGGACGTGGCGAGTCTCCAGGAGCTGTTCAGCGCGGTGAGCCCGTGCAACCTGAACTTCGTGGACCCGGAGGTGAGGACCCTGACTCCGGAGAGCACCATCGAGAACTCGCAGGCCGGATTCAAGGCAGCGTTCCAGGCCGGCGACCTCGATTTCTCGCTGAGCTACTACTACGGCCGGTTCGCGTTCCCCGTTGCCTACACGGCCGTGGCGCATGTGGATCCCAACGTGCAGACCCCGGGGGTGTTCGACGTGAAGTACGTGGCCGAGGTTCTCTACCCCCGGATGCACGTTGCCGGAGCGGACTTCAGCTACTCGGCCCCGTGGTTGTTCGACATCGGGTTCGTCGGCGAGATCGCAGTCTACTTCCCGGAAGAGGTCATCTTCGGAATGCGGGCCTTCCAGCAGACCGAGCCCGGCTCCGCTGAGCAAGGTCCCCCGAAGCGTGCCCTGGTCGCAGAGAAGTCCGCCCTGAACGTGCCATCCGACCCGTTCATCAAGGCCACGGCGGGGTTCGACTACACCATCCTCCCCTGGTGGTACGTCAATGCCATGTATGTCCGCGGATTCTTTGATGAATTCAATGATGCCTACGGGATCCGGAATTACGCGGTGGGAGCCACGGAGCTGAAGTTCTTCGAGGACGAGGTCGTGCTCCGCCTGGCCGCGGTGCTGGCCGTGGACGACCTGTCCGCGACGCTCAACCCGCAGCTCACCTGGATCGTGTACCCGTCTGCGGAGATTGCGCTGGCCGGCCTCATCTTCCTCGGAGACACGGAACCCGATGACCCCTTCGACTACGCGGCCAAGGAGAAGTTCGGCCAGAAGGCGGCCGGCCGCAGCACCGTGGCGCTTCGCGCCCGTGTAACCTGGTAGGGGAGACCATGCGAACGACAATGCAAGCGCCCCGTCCGCTCGCACTGATCATCATCCTGCCCCTTCTCTCCTCCTGCGACTGGCGCTCGGACGGAGCGGCGAGGCTCGAGGAGCTCTACCCGGTCCCCGAAGTCATCATCGAGGACATCGTGATTCCCGAGGTCGACCTCGGAGACATCGGCACCGCAGAAGGGCTCGGCGGATGGTGGGTGATGCGGATCGAAGAGCACGGGACCATGCCGTTGGTGGGCAAGATCAACCTGACCGACCTCTTCGTCGTGAGGGTTCCTGCCGACGGGGGCAAAGCCGAGCTTGCGTTCTGCGAGCAGATCGTGGATCTCCCCGAGTCGGGCGGCCTGGGAGCAACGCAGATGCCCGATGCGCTCAAGACCGCGCTGGGGGAAGTGAAGCTCGAGCTGTCGCTGGATGCCGAGGCCCTGTCGCTCAAGGCGCAGAAGCTGGCCTGGACGTGGGGCATCCAGGGGATGAAGGATCCGTTCGGCGACCCGCTCCCGACCAAGCCCGACGATCCGCTGGTCTGGGACCAGGACGGAGACGGGAACCCGGGAGTCACCATGCACGTGCTGGCCCCGGAAGGGGACCGCTACATGGTGCGTCGGGAGGTGCTCGATTTTGCGGCCGGGACGCTGACCGAGGACGGCCAGTGGCTGGCCGGCAAGCTCGAGTTCGACATCGACGAAGGCGCGGTCGGGTACAAGGGCAGCGAGACCCTGATGAAGGTGGTCCCCATCACGGCCGTGGAGGGGGGCAACGTCTACCATCTGCGCCGGGTCGGCTCGGACCCCGATGCCGAATCCCCCTACGATTGCAGCAAGCTGGTCACCGAGCACCTGGGGGTTTTCCAGGGGGCACCGGAACCGGGGCGTGGGCCGATGCGGTGAAATCACAGCCCCGACCACGCGGGAGGGGCCTTGTGGATGTGCCCCCCACAGCCCCGACCACGCGGGAGGGGCCTTGTGGATGTGCCGTGGGAATGGGCAGTTCACAGCCCCGACCACGCGGGAGGGGCCTTGTGGATGTGCCGTGGGTCGTTCGCGACAGGGGGATCGGATGCGTGGGTCAGTGAGTAGAAGCAAGATCGTCCTCCTCGCACTGGCAGCAGCCGTCACCGCGGCCGCGTCCCTGTACGCGCCGACCGTACCATTCGATGCCGATCCCACCGCGTATCTGCCACCGGACGATCCGGCCGTGGGCTTCTGGCTGGAGCAGACGCGGCGTTTCGGTGCGCTCAACGTGATGATGGTCGGCATCGAGGAGCCGGGAGAGCCGTTGCGTACCGAGAGCCTGGAGCGGCTCAAGGTCATCACGAACCGCCTCGAGGAGCGCAAGGCCGAGGGGATTGCGCTGGCCCGCAGCCTCACGAACTTCTCGACGCTGCGCGAGGGCGAGGACGGGACGCTCCACGCCGAGCTGCTCATGGAGACGATTCCGCAGGACGAGGCGGCCCGGGCGGCCCTGGTCGATCGGATCCGGGCGGACAGCCAGGCCCGCGGTGCCGTGGTGAGCGAGGATCTCAAGGGGTATCTCATCCTGGTCACGGCAGACGCACGCCACGATGCCCGCGAAGTGGCCGGACTGGTACGGGACATCGTCGAGCGGGAGAAGGGACCTCTGGACGCGGTGTACTACGGTGCTCCGTTCATCTCCGGGCTGCTGACGAGCCAGATCTATGCGAAGCTTCCCTACATCATCCCGGCCTTCCTGGCCCTGCTGCTGGTACCTCTGTTCCTGTTCCGGACAGGGGCCGGCCGCTCGGTGGTCGTGCTCCTGTGTGCGGGGATCTCGCTGGTGTGGTGGCTGGGGCTCATGCGGGTGACGGGGGTGGAGCTGACCACGCCGTCGTCCGGGGCAGCCCTGCTGCTCCTGGCCGTGGGGGCCGTCGCCTTGCCCCGCTGGCTGTCCGGGACCGGCGACCACCCCTGGCGTACGCTGCTGCTGCTTCTGGCCGGGGCGGCCTCGTTCTATGCCGTGTCGCTCGCACCGCTGCCGTTCCTGGCGCATTTCGGGCTCGTGACCGCGCTCGGCTTCGTGGCCATCGCCCTGTGTGCCGTGCTGGTCGCTCATCCCCTGTCCGGCCTGATCCCGGTGCTGGCGGGAGCTGAGGCGGCGGGAGCAAGGGGGGCCTCACGACCTGCTCCGCCCGACGGCGGATTCCCCGCGGACATCGGGCCCGTGCCGGACGGACGAGCCTTCCCGCAGGAGGGGGAGGCCGGGGCCGTCGCGGCGGCGCGGCCCGGTGCGGGGCTCCGTCTTGTCGTTCGCCCCGTTCCTGCGGCAATCCTTGGATTCCTGCTGCTGGCGGGAGGGCTTGCGGCCGCGTACCAGGCCCGCTTCCTGCTCTCCCCCCGGGACCTGTTCTCGTCCCGGGATGAGGTCGGTGCATCCATGGATTTCCTGGACCGGCGCTTCGGCGGGACCGATTTCCTGCAGATCAGCGTGCAGGGGGACTTCTCCCGGCCGGAACATTGCGCCCGGCTGCTGCGGCTGACCGACCTGCTCGACGGCTCCGACATCTTTTCGGACGTGCGCTCGCTGGCCAAGGTGCTGGCGTTTCTGAACGAACAGTTCGGAGGACGTCACCGCATTCCGAACGATACCGAGGCGCTGGGCAACCTCTGGTTCTTCCTGGAGGGGAACGAGGACATCCGGCCTCTGGTGCTGCCGGACCGCACGGAGGCGATGGTCGCGGCCCGCATCGCTCCCGACGTTGCCATCCCACCCGTGCAGTGGGTCCGGCAGGCCGAGGACGCGGTCGAGCAGTCGCTGCGGCTGGACGTCACAGGGGCCGCCACCCGCATCGAGGCGTTGGCCCGACGGTACGGCGTGTCCCTGTCCCCAGCGGACGTCGAGGCCGTGCTGACCCCCGACCCTACTTCGCCTCCCAGCGCACGACATGCCCATGCAGACAACATGGGCTACGTAGGGCAAGCCCCCCGACCCCTGACCCTTGACCCCTCCGCCGTTTCGTCCCCCTCGGCCGGTGCGTCGCCTCCCCCCGACCCCTTCCAGGCAAAGGCCCTGTCCTCCATCCACGACTACATGCAATCCGGTGAATCCCCGTTTGCTCCCACGGAGGAGGAGTGGAAGCGCATGGCCGAGGTGCTCGCCTCGCCGTCTCTGGGCCGGATCGAGCGCCTGAAGACGGTCGTGGCCGACCTGCCCGGCTTCAAGGCCATGGACTATCCTCCCGACGTGGCGCAGCAGGTCGCCGAGGTGCTCGAGGAGCAGCTCGGCAACGCACTCGCAGATTCCCGGGTGGCCGCCCAGGTCGACGACCTGCTGAAGCGGGCCGGAACGGAGCGGGGCAAGGCCCCCGGGGCGTTCGTCAGCCGCATCGAAGGAGTGCTGCACGACCTCGTGGAGTCCCCGTCGGCCGACGGAAGCGACCTGGAGATCACCGTGAGCGGCTTCCCGGCCGTGATGGTGAAGGTCGAGGCCGACCTGGTCCACGGCGTCTGGTGGGCCGTCCTCGTCGTCTGGGCCGCCATGCTCGTGCTGGCTCTGGCCGCGACCCGCCGTCTCTTCGGTACGCTGCGCGCCGGGGCCGAAGCGGCCGTTGCGACCGCACTGACCCTGGGGATCGGCCGGCTCGCCGGCGTCCAGATCGACTCAGCCGCGGCCCCGCTCTACCTCCTGGCCCCGGTGGTCTCCTTTTTCCTCTCCCCATGGGTTCACGGCGGGGAGCTGGGCCGGGTTGCCCCCATGGCGCTCCGTCCCGGAAGCGCTTCCGGCTCTCCCGTCGGCTTGGCGCCGATGGATCCGGCCTCCCGCTGCGCCTTGACCATGGCCCTGGCGCTGGCCCTGGCCCCCCTCTCGCTGCTGCTGGCCGGCGTGCTGCCCGTGATGCGCCTGGGGTTGCTCATGGCCCTCGCCCTGGCGGTGCCCGCCGCGGTCACCTACCTGTCGACGAGGGTGCGGCGAAGCTGATTTCGGCCCTGGAGGGGCCGCTCCTGTCTCGTTTTCGAGACGGCAGAGACGAGAGGGACGGGATGGCTCTGCAACCCGTGGCCCCGGGAGTTCATCTCCTTCCTGCCGCTGCCACGGCTCCCTTCACGACGAGAAAGATCAACAGCGATGCTGCCGCCATGCTCGCCCCGGTCGGAAGGGAAAGCACGAACGAGGCCCAGTAGCCGAGGAACGCAGCAAGGGCCCCGCACGCAGCCGATACCGCCACGAGCAGTCTGGGCCTGCGAACAACGGACAGCGCCGTCATCGCAGGAAAAACGGCAAACGCAAACTCGGGCAATGCCCCCACGACCCGGGTTCCGGTGGCAATCGCGACTCCCATGGAAAGAAAGAGCAACCCGTCCAGGATTCGGATCGGCACCCCGTGTGCACGGGCCGTCAGGGGGTCGAAGGCGTGTATCAGGAACGCGGGGGCCAGGGCCAGGTGCAGCGCGACGATCACTACCGATACAATCACGGCCTCCAGCATCTGCCCGGATGCAATGACGATGGCATTCCCGAACAGCACGTCGTTGACATCGTGAAGCTCCTGCTGGATGAAGCCCCCGACAAGGAGCACGGTGGCCGAGGCACCGATGAAGACGGTTCCGAGCAGCCATTCGCGTGTCACGCGCCGCCCCTCCCGTACGAACCCAAGCAGCAAGGCCCCCAGGCATGCGAAAACCATGGCGAGCGCTCTCGGGAGCATGGGAGGGCAGTGGCCGTGCTCGTCGTCGGAACGCGTTGATCGGTGGTCACCTGTGGCGGCCCCTCCCGCGTGGTCGGGGCTGGGTTCGGAACGCGTTGATCGGTGGTCACCTGTGGCGGCCCCTCCCGCGTGGTCGGGGCTGGGTTCGGAACGCGTTGATCGGTGGTCACCTGTGGCGGCCCCTCCCGCGTGGTCGGGGCTGGGTTCGGAACGCGTTGATCGGTGGTCACCTGTGGCGGCCCCTCCCGCGTGGTCGGGGCTGGGTTCGGCAAAGACGTTGGGATCATCCGCCATGGGGATCGGAAGGGGCTCGGTTTCGGGCACGTTGCCGGATTGGGTCTCCAGGCCGTGAGAGTGAAGGGAATCGAGGCCGGGCTCTCCCGACGTCCCCGCGTCGACCGGTGCCGCGGGAGTCACAGCAACCGGTTCCTGGGCCAGGGTATGGACCAGGAGGAACGCCACGACCACGCCGGCCCCGGCAAGCTGCGACAGGGCAGCGGGCATGAAGACGACCCGGCGCAGAGTCGTGTGCACCCCGATGGCCCCTGCGGCCGCAGCAATGGCGGCTGCCGCGATGACGATGTCGAGCCAGAGGAAATGGGCATCGAGGAAACTCATGGCCGTCCCTCCCGGGCCGGGCCCGCCAGGACAACGCGGGGGCCCTCCGCCTCCACCACGATCGAGATTGCCCGGCCGAAGAGGGCGGAGAGCCGCTCCGGGGACATCAGCACCGACACGTCGTCGATGGTGATGGACCCCTGGTCCTTGTTCAGCAGCGCAATGCGATGGGCATGTCGGGCCGCCAGCCAGAGTTGGTGGGTGACCAGGAGCACGGCCATTCCCCGCCCTTCGGCGAGCCGCTTGACCAGATCCATGAGGTCACGCTCGGCAGGCAGGTCCATGCCCGCGGTGGGCTCGTCCAGGGCCAGGATGTCCGGTTCCCGTACCAGCGCCCGGGCCATGAACACCCTCTGCTGCTGGCCTCCCGAGATCTCCCGGAACGGGACTTCCGCCAGGTTCGCCAGTCCCACCAGGTCGAGCGCTGCCAGAGCTTTGTCGGGGCGGGACAGCAGGGAGCGGGACACGATGCCCTCTGGCCGACCGCCCCGTCCCCCACCCCGCACCACGTCCAGGGTCGACAGGGGGAAGATGGGATCCCGCTGGCCTCGCTGGGGGACATAGCCGACCCGGACTCCGGCCGCGCTCCAGGCCTTTCCAGCCAGAGGCGCAGTCAGTCCCAGCATCGTGTGCAGCAGGGTCGTCTTTCCCGCTCCGTTGGGCCCCACCAACGCCAGGAAGTCCCCCTTTCGGACCTCCATGTCGATGCCCTCCAGGAAGGGATGCCTGCCGTATCCGATAGCGACTCTCGAGAGCCTCACGAGCACTTCTGATCCTGGGTCACCCCTCATGGGATCTCCTCGCATGCCGATCCTCACTCCTCATGCATCTCGGGCACGCAGTACTCCTTCGCCCCGAATGACTTCACGGTCCCGTGATCGCACGGGCAGTCTCCGTCGGCCGGGCAGAGGCATGCCGCATGAGAAAGCTCGTGCTCCTCGTGACCTGCAGCATGGTCCTCTTCCACGGCGTCCCCCTCCACGGCCCCGCTCTCCGCCGGTTCCTCCTCACAGACAGCGGCGATCTTGTCGGGTGTGACGCAGGTCGCTCCGTCGACGAGGTAGCCGTCGTCGCAGTGGCAGTGCCCGTCGTGCTCGGTGCCGTGTGCTCCGCAATCCAGCGCCTCGACCCCAGCCTTCCCTTCCTCCGCACACCCTGCCGGAAGGAACGACATGCAGAATACGACAAGAAGAACAGATACTACTTGATCAAAGCTCTTCATTTTAGTTCTCCGAATCCGTTGCGATGTGGTTGACAATAAAATCAACCATATCGATATAGCTATTCATTCCCGATGCTCCGACCATGGTGGGCAGCACGAGCAGCCTGGCTCCGCTCTTGTCTGCGAACTGCCTGGACAGCTCGGTGGGATAGAACGACTCCTGCAATACGAACTTCACTCCCGAATCCTGGACCACCTTGAGCAGTCCCGCCACGTGGGAGGGGCTGGGGGGGATGCCCGGCTTGGGCTCCAGCGCTCCCGCTTCCACGAGGCCGGCGAAGTCCAGGAAGTAGATCCAGCTCTTGTGATACACGACGACTCGGGTTCCCTTCACGGGCTCGAGCCGTTTCGTCCAGTCCACGATACGGGCCTGGAGCCGTTCGACAAAGGCATCGCAGCCCCTCTGGTAGTCTTCCGCATGATCCGGGTCGATCGCAGCGAGCCGTTTGGCGATCCCCCGAGCGATGCGGATCCCGTTGCGGGGGTCGGTCCAGTAGTGGGGGTTGCCTCCGGGGTGGATGTCCCCCTTCGACCTGTCCGGCGACTGGATTCCCATCGGGGGAATCAGGGTGGAGCAATCCAGGTACCCGTCCTCCCCCTTCTGGATGTCTGCGTTCCGCGCCCCGACCAGGAGCGGCGGCAGCCAGCCCCCTTCCAGCTCCATCCCGACCAGGAGCAGCAGGTCGGCCCGGTTGAGTGCTACTACGAAGGCTGGCTTGGCGTCGAGGAAATGCGGATCCTGGGTGGGACGCACCATGGCGACCACGTCCACCCGGTCTCCACCGATCTCCCGGGCGATGGCCGCGAAATCCGGGATGGTCGAGACGATCTTCACCTTAGCCGCCAGGTCTGCGGGGAACAGGAAGAGCCCGGACAGGGACAGCAACATGGCGAGCATCTTCATGACTTGACCTCCATCATCAATAAGCATGGGCGCCATGGGCGCCTGCGGAAACCTCGACCTGGACGAGGCCGATGTGGTTGAGCTCGAATCCCTCCACCCGTTCCAGGGTGTACTGCAGCCTCAGCCTTGAGAAGTGGCTCGGCAGGAAGGACAACGCGATGCTGCCCCGTTCCGTGTCCAGGCCGAACTTGTCCCGCCCGTTCTCCTCGTCGGGGTCGGCACCGTCGATCCGTCGCCACAGCTCGCCTCGCAAGGCGGTCTCCCAGCGTTTTGCGAGCCCGACGACCAGGTCGCAGTAACCCCCGGCGTCGGTCCAGACGTCTGCGGGGACCTCCATCTGCCGTAGCCATCCCTCGACGAGAAGCGACACGAAGGTATAACCGGTTTCCCCCCATCCGATCGGCCGCCACTTGAGGAAGAAGTCCCCTCCGTAGGCATAGGAACGGTTCCCGACGTCCGGCCCGATGGCAGACGGCCCGAGAAGCGCATTTCCGGCCACCTGCAGGGCCCAATCATCGGAAAGATCGAAGAAGCTGGTCAACCGGAGCGGATAGAGCATGTCCTGAAGCGAAGGATCCCCCGAGCTCAAGGGCAGCGTTCGGAACGCCCCCCCCTCTCCATGCTGCACGGCAGCGGTGAGCTCGGCATACCAGGGCAGCGGGGCGAGCCAGGAGACTTCCACGCCGGGGGCCCCGAGCCCCTCCGCACCGAAGAGGTACTGGTTGGGCAACGGGTGGAGCACGAAATGCCAGGAGTGGGGATGGGTTGCGTTGTTGCGCCCCAGTCGTGAAAGAAACTGCCCCGCCCGCACCTGGAAGTTCCACGGAAGTGAGAGGGTCGTCAGGACCATCTCCTCCAGGTGCATGTGAGCGAAGCACAGTGCCATGTCGAACCGGAAATAGGGATCCACGTTGGCCGATGCGGCAAGCTCCCCGCCGGTCAATGCCAGACCGGTCGAAGTCGGCGCGTGCCCGCCCATGTGGACGCGGTCCGCTTCGGAGAAATAGGTCCCGACAAAATCCAGGATCAGCGAAATTGAAGGATTCGTCTCGTTTCCGAAGACCTCCTTGCCCAACAGGCTGCCGAGGTCCCCCTCCTGGGCATGAAGGCCCTGGGGAACGGCAGTCAACGGCACGGCCGACAATGCCATGGCCGACAGCGTCAGGATGACACTCCGCATGCAACCTCCGCCAGACAGCACGGTTCATACCAGCCGGAAAGCCGACTCGCGCACGAGCGACAATCCGCAGGGAAACTCAGGAGATCGTGCTGGGCCGAGGAGGCGAATTGGACGGGGAAAGCAGGTAGAGGCGTTCCTGGATCGGCGTCGATTCAAGGAGCGACGTCAGTGGTGCATCCGGCAGGGAACCGGCGAGGATTGCAGCAGAATCCGCCGCCCGGACCGCGGCAGCCTGGTGCAGGGCGAAACAGATCGGGCAGGGTTCTTCCCCACTCGTTCCGCTGCCCCTGTTGGAACCTGGAACGGGGAATCTTGGGGGAGCGTGGCAGGGAAGCTCGGAAGAAGCGTCGTCCTCGATCGCCAAAGGGGCTTCGCCCAAGGCCTCATGAGGGGCGTGCCCCGACGGGATGGAATGGTCGTGCCCCGACGGAGCGGAGTCCGACACCATCCCGTGCGGACAGACCATGAGGTGCACGAAGGCCGCAAACTGTGCCATGAAGAAGGCAAGCAGAACCGCCAGCGACCAGCGGAACAGCCCGCTGCGCATCCTGGCAAGTCCTGTTCTGTTCCTTCCCCTCACTCCCACGAAGCGAACTCCAACGCTGGGCTGGCCCCGTGCATCGGAAACCTGTGCACGACACCAACTGCAAGTGATTCCTACCCTGCCAAGGGCCCGGTGTCAACCCACGGATCGGAGCGAAGCTCACCGACCACTATGTCTTGTCCAGAGCGTAGGTGCGGTGCGCCTGCGGCAAGATGGCTGCAGGCCCTGCCTGCCTACTTCCACACGCACATGCCGACCCAGCCGTTGTCGGTCGTGCCGTTGTCGCAGATGGCCTCGGCCTGGTTGTCGCAAACGGCGTTGGAGGTGTGCCAGATGCCGACCTCCTGCTTGCCCGCACCACAGCCGACGAACTGGGTGTTGGGGCAGTCGTGCTCGTAGACCATGGCGGCAGCGGTGTTCACGCCGTTCTTCACGCACAGCACCATCCAGCCCGCCTTGATCGTCCCGTTGGTGTACCCGTGGCCCGATTCCATCCAGCACCACGGCTGGCCGTCTCCGACCTTGCCGACGTGGAACTGTCCCGCTTCCTTGAACCCCGCAGGACAGCCCAGGAACGGGTGGTACGCACCGCAGTCGTCCGCCTTCACCTCGACCCGGTACCTGGCCGGGTCGGTCGTGCACAGCGTCATCCAGCCCACGTCCACGAACTCCTGGAGGTAGCCGCGGCCCTCCTCCTGGCCATCCATCTTCCCCGGTCCCGTGTACCACTTGCCGGCCGAGATGAATCCCGACAGACAGGTGCCATCGGCCCGCACCATCACGTCCGGCTCGCACTTGAAGTTGGTGCACCAGTAGCTGCCGGCACATTCTCCGCAGCTCTTGCCGCACCCGTCGTCGCCGCACTGCTTGCCCCCGCACGAGGGGAGCAGGACGTTCCCGTCGTTGCAATCCCCCTGCTTGGTCACGGTATAGGGGAAGACGGGATTGCACAGGCACCTGGCCGGCACGCCGTCCTCTCCGAGCCCGTCCCCGTCCATGTCCTTGAAGTAGCTCTTGCACCCGTTGCTGTTCTCCGGATCGACCAGCGTGTCGCAGTCGTCGTCGATGCCGTTGCACTTCTCCACGGCCCCCGGCTTGACCGCCCCAGAGCCGTCGTTGCAGTCGAGGTTGTTCGTCGCGGTGTATTGCCCTTCAGGTCCGCACAGGCACTGGGGGACCGTGTTGGCATCGCCGTACCCGTCACCGTCCGCGTCCTTGTAGAGCTGGAGGCAGCCGGGCATGCCGGGCGGATCGAGCTTGCCGTCGCAGTTGTCATCCTTGCCGTTGCACTGCTCGGCGGCCTTGGGGGAGACGGCCGGGTCGGAATCGTCGCAGTCGGTGTGGTCCGGCGTCGGGAACGCCGGGTCCCCCTTGCACAGGCATTTGCCCGGCGATGCCAGGCTGCCGTAGCCGTCGCCGTCCTGGTCGGGGAAGTAGGCCTTGCATCCTGAGGCGCCTTCCGGATCGACTGCGCCGTCGCAGTTGTCGTCGAGGCCGTCGCAGAGCTCCAGTGCCCCCGGGTGTACACCGGCGACCTTGTCGTCGCAATCCCCCTGCACCTGGGCGAAGCCGGGAGTCAGCGGGCACGCACACCCGGTCTGCGCCGACCCGTAGCCGTCGCCGTCGCCATCCACGAACAGGGGCTGGCAGCCGAGGGCATCGGGCTCGTCGACGAGGCTGTCGCAGTCGTTGTCCTTGCCGTCGCACTCTTCCGGAGTGCCGCCGCCGATGTTGGGGTCGAAGTCGTTGCAGTCGCCGCCGTTGGTGGCCGTGTGCATCCCCTCCGGTCCGCACAGGCACTGGACCGACGCGGCCAGCCCGAGGCCGTCCCCATCCACGTCGAGGTAGTAGCTCTGGCAGCCCTCCGCTCCTTCCTCGTCGATCCCGAGATCGCAGTCGTCATCGATTCCGTTGCATGCCTCCGGAGCCCCGGGGTTCACGGCAAACACCCCGTCGTCGCAGTCCTTGTCAACCACAGCATGTCCCGGGCTTCCCGGACATGCGCACAGGGCCTTGCCCGTACCCCATCCGTCGGCATCCTGGTCCACGAACTGGGCGATGCAGCCTGCGGCCCCAGGCTCGTCGATGCTGCCGTCGCAGTCGTCGTCGGCCCCGTTGCAGCTCTCGAGTGCCCCGGGGTTGACCGAGGGCTTGTCGTCGTCGCAGTCGCCGGGGACCTGCACCAGCCCCGGTTCCGACAGGCAGTAGCAGCCCACCCCAGCGCCTCCCCAGCCGTCTTTGTCGAGGTCGTGGAACTGAGGTTGGCAGCCCGTTGCCCCCTCTTCGTCGATGCTGCCGTCGCAGTCGTTGTCGATGCCGTCGCACTGCTCCGGAAACCCGCCCCCCACCAGCGGATCCTGGTCATCGCAGTCGCCCGCCACCAACGCCGAGTATGGAGGGGCCGGCTGGCACAGGCACTGGAACTGGGCTTCGAGGCCCGAACCGTCCGAGTCCTCATCCATGTAGTAGACGGTGCAATCCGCCGGGCTTCCCTCGTCGGTTTCCGAGTCGCAGTCGTCGTCCAGGCCATTGCAGAGCTCTTCCGCTCCCGGGTGGATGGCAGGGTCGTCAGGGGCGCAATCGCCGGACTCCGCCACGTAGTTCGCAGTGCCGGCGCAGACGCAGTCCGCGGCACCGCCTCCGAACCCGTCCCCGTCGGCATCCGGGTAGAGGTTGATGCACCCTGTGGCCCCGGCCTCGTCCACTTTCGCGTCGCAGTCGTCATCCGCACCGTTGCACAACTCCTCGGCCCCGGGATGGACGGCCGGATTCCCGTCGTCGCAGTCCTCGGGCACCAGAGTCCCCTGCCCGGGAACGTCGCAGAAGCACCCCAGAAGCCCATAGCCGAACCCGTCGTCGTCCCCATCCTTGAGGTACTTGCTGCAGCCGCCGGCCCCTTCCTCGTCCGTGTCGCCGTCGCAGTCGTTGTCCAGGCCGTCACACTCTTCGGCTGCCGCCTCGACCGCGTCACACACGGGGGGCATTCCGACTTCAGTACACAGGCGCTTTCCCGAGCAGGTACCCAGGTCGTTCGTCACGCTGCACGAGGACCACGCACCGGCTGTCACCGCGGCCTGGGGGCAGAAGCACTTGTCTTCCGGACGGCAAAGGTCCTTCGTCACCCCGCCGACTTTCACGGCAAGACAGGCGTATCCGGGCGGGCAGGTTTCGTCCCCTTCGCACTGCGTCGCGCAAGTCCCGGCATCCCCTTCCGGAGACTCATCGAAAGGCCGGCTCCCATCTCCCGGGATGCAGAAGTTGTCCCCGAATCCACCGGTAACCGCACAATCTCCGTCCGTGTCGCACGGCCAGCACAGCCGCTGGTGGGGCCATGTGCAGACGAACAGCACGTCGGGCCGACTCTGGACCTGGGTGCAGAGCCACCCCTGCGGGCACTCCTCCACGCACGGTTCGGCACAGACCTTTCCGTCCGGCCCCGGAACGCAGTAGCCCGACTCGCAGTCCGCGTTGCCCTGGCACGGCTCGTAGGTCACCCCGCCGTCCCCGGGCAACCCGTCCCCAGCCGCCCCGCAGCCGTCGGTCCCGGGCAGGCAATCCCCCCCCGTCCCGTCGCCGCCGTCCGGGAACAGGACCTCGCCGATCCCGCCGTCACCGCCCGCATCGCCGGAAAGGCCGTCGTCGGCCGCCCCCGTGTCCTTCGTCGTCGTCGCACTGGAGCACCCGACCAGCCAAGCCGCGCACGCCAACGCAATGCCGACCCCAACAAACCCGCCCCGAATGTGTCCCATCGGCTGCCTCCGTTCCCCTGCAGTGTACCACCTGCACGGGCGGGTGCAAGGGGGACAACCCACGGATCGGGGCGAAGCCCATCGGCCGTCATGTCCCAGCCAATCCGTGGGTGCGGTCGCCTGAGGCGTATCAAAGATGCAGATCCAACTCGTACGCGGAGCACTGGCCGGTCTTCTTGACGGCCACGTACAGGGTGCCGGAATCGTCGACGCCCGGGCATTCGGGGCCGAACTGGACGAAGAGGGGGGCGTCCTGGCCCTGGCAGCGGAACCCGGAGGCCGGGCCGGTTGCCCCCGGCAGTTTCACTCCGAGGTCGGCCTCCTGCTTGCACCCCTGGCTGTCCACGAGGGTGTAGTCGGGCGGCGTGGCTCCGGACAGGCACACGTAGGCGACGATGACTTCGAACGGCTGGTCCAGGCCGAGAGTGACCTGGACGAACGGCTCCATGATGGCCCACTGCACGTCCGAGGCGCCGACCGAGTACCAGTCCTCCTCGCCCTCGACTGCCGCCTCGATGTGCGTCATGGACTCCACGTCCTTGTCGGTGAAGTCGCCTACGTGGAAGGCCTGTGCGGGGGAGTCGTTCGGCTCGTACGGGTCGATGCCCGAGCAGCCGCACTGGCCGGCAGCAGTGCACAGCAGGCCCGGGGCGCAGGTACCGCAGTCCAGCTCGTTCCCGCAACCGTCCTCCTTCGGCCCGCAGCTCTTCCCGGCCTCGGAGCAGCTCTTCGGCGTGCAACCGACCAGGGTGTACAGGGTCCCAACGGCCTTGCGGTCCGGGTGGCCCGCGTACTGCTGCTTGGCCTTGTGGCAGTCCCCAGCCGCGGCGGCCAGCGCGTACACCGAGTGGACCCCGCTCTTCTCCGGTGCGATGACCGTGCCCGTCTTGTTCCCTGCCGTGGTCTTCGGGCACGCGGCCGGCACCCCCACTTCCACGCAGAACTGAGGTTCCTCGCCGATGCCGAGCACGACCTGTCGCCCGCAGGTCGGACAGCCGTCCGGGTTGCCCAACTCCCAGTCGATCCACGCACTGGTTGCCTTGCCTGCCGGTGCGGAGCCGACCTCTCCCGAGCCTGCGATGCCCGCGGCGGTGATCTCGAACACCCCTTCCTTGCACGGGCTGTCGCATTTCCCCTGTCCGGTGCAGGCCGTCCCCTCCGGGCACAGGCCGCAATGGAGGATGCCGCCGCACCCGTCCCCCCAATCCCCGCACTCCTTCCCGAGCGCGGCGCAGCCGGTCGGAAGGCAGCTTGCTTCCACGGTCACCGTCCCCACCTGGACGGCCACGGTCTTCCATCCCGTCTGCTCGAACGCGGCCGATGCGCCTGCACAGTCCCCCTCGCAGAGCGTCTGTGCGAACAGGACGTGCTCCCCGACCAGTTCCGGTGCTTCGATGAACGCGCCAACGCTCCCCTGGACCGACTGCGGGCAGACGGGCAGCGCCCCCAGGTCGAAGCATGCGGCCGCCTCACCGGGGAATCCGAGCACGAGCTGGATCACGCCCCCCCCACATCCGGCCCCTCCGCCGGCCTCGAAGACTGCAGCGACCGGGACCTGGCCGCCCGGTGGTGCTCCCGTCGAGGTCCCCGGGCCTCCGATCTGGGCCTGCAGCACGGTGAACAACCCGTTCTGGCAATCCGGCGATCCGCAGATCCCACTTTGATGGCACACCTGGCCCCCCGGGCAGATTCCGCAGCTCAGATGGCCTCCGCAGCCGTCGCCGAGGTATCCGCACTGGGCCTCGAGCACGTCACAGGTCGCCGGCTGGCACCCCCCCACGACGTGCAGCGTGCCGATCACGGTCCAGGGCTTTGCTTCCGCGTACCCGGCCGTGGCCAGCGTGCAGTCGTCCTCCGCAGCAACGACCAGGTTCACGGAGAACGTCCCTCCGACGGCCGGCGCCTGGAACTTCGCGCTGCCAAGACCCGGTGCCGTTGCAGGACAGGCCGGAGGGGTACCCACCTCGATGCACGAGACCGCCGTGTCGCCAACGCCCAGAACGAGCTGTCGGGGCTCTCCGTCCAGCGCCTCCTGGCTGCCGAGCTGGTACGAGAACATCAGCAGCACCGGCTGGCCCGCAGCCACCTGGGCCGAGCTGGAGAACCCGTTGATGAACACGTCGTGGACCTCGAGGATGTCGAGCGCACAGGCCGGTGCCGGCTCGCACGATCCTTCGGCCGAGCACAGCTCGCCCGCACCGCACGCGCCGGGGCAGACCTTGCCGCTGCATCCGTCGTCGAGAAGCCCGCAGGAGGCGCCGAGCGAGCTGCAATCGGCCGGTGTGCACGGTTCATCGACGACCAGCTTGCCGACGGTCTGTGCGGTGAAGTCCGTGCCGAAATCGTGTGCCTCGCCGCCACATCCGGTCGATGGCGCCAGCTCGGCAACGAGGGCATAGGAACCCGGTTCCAGCGGAGCGACCAGTTCGCCGACGCCGTGCCCGGGGGAGGTCCCCGGACATGGGGCGGGAATGCCCGCCCCCATGCACGCCGGAGAGCCGCCCTCCACGCCCACGGCAAGCTGTCGCTCGCAGCCGGGACAGCCGTTCCCGTTGGCCGCACTCCACCCGGCGATGATCGGAACCGGGGCTCCCGGCTGTACCGGACCCACGGACGGCACCTCCAGGGAATCCGTGTTTCCTCCGACCAGCAGCTCGGTCACCCGGAGCTGGTCCTGGGTGCAATCCGGCACCGGCCCGCACTTCCCTCCGGCAGAGCAGAACGTGCCTTGGGGACAGACCCCGCAATGAAGCACCCCGCCGTCCGTCACCCAGGTGCCGCACTCGTATCCCGCGCCGCCGCAGCCCGGCGGCAGAGAAAGCGCATCCGTCTCCGGGCCTCCGTCGATGCCCGGAAGGTCCGAGTCCGCACCGGCAGTGTCCTTGTCCGTCAGCCCCTCGGTCCTCCCGCTGTCCGGAAGAAGTGGCCCGGTCCCGTCTTCCAGGGATACGGTCGTGCCCTTGTCGCATGACGCCGACGCAACGGCCAGGACAACCGAAAGGCCGACCACGACCAGCCCATGTGCATAGTCCCGCATTGCTGTCCTCCCTGCTGGGCAGCAGTCTAACACGGATGCCCCCGGGGGGAAAGGGGATAGGGCAATAGGACAATAGGACGAATAGGACGCCGCCGCCGCCGCCGCCACCGCCGCGAATCTCCTTGCCGCACCGGCGTGCGGCTTGTACCATGAGGCGGGTTCTGGCGGAGGAGCGCATGGAGGAGCGGGAACGCTACATCGCAGCAGGGCTGTTCGTGGTGACTGCGCTGGCCCTGCCGATCCTGTTCCGGGCTCAGCCCGATGCCGAGCGCTCTGCGGAGCAGGTTCCCTTTCTGCTGCGGAGCGCCTACCTCGAGCTCAGGCTGGACGCTGCCATGTCGACGGTGAATCCGGGGGAGGAGGCCCCGCTGAAGTTCTTCGAGCCGCAGACCTGGCTCGACACAGCGCAGACCCTTCCCGGTCCGGACAGGGCACGCTTCCTGCGCCGGCTTGCCGTAGCCTGCCGGACGGTCGGCCGTGAGGACGACGCCGGGCAGTTGATCCCCCCGGGGCGGCCCGAGGACGTGGAGCCGTTCGTGTGGCTCATTTCGGGAGAGCCCCTGACCGATGTCCAGCGCCTGGCCGGGGACGTGGAGGTGGCGGCCTTCCCGGCCTGGATCGGCAACCTGCTGCAGGCGCGGGCGGTCCAGGGGGCAGCGACCCTTGCGCCGCTGGCCGAGGGGCAGATGGAGGCGCAGCTCGAGGACTGGCTGGGGCGGGTGGTGATGCTGTTTGGCGGAATGGGGCTGCTGCTCCTGGTGGGGGCGGTCCTGCTTGTCCGGTGCCGTTCGTGGATCCGGCGGCCCCCGGGCGAGCACCAGTTGGAATCGCTGGGCGGATTCGGGGCGGGGGCGGTGCAGACCTGGGTGTTGTTTGCCGGCTGGTTCGTGCTGACCGGAGCCGCATCCTACGCGGTACCGGTGCTCAAGGAATCGCTGTCGCGAGGCGGGGTGATGATGTTCCTCTACCTGGTCACGGCCGGGGTGGGGGTGATGCTCATCCGCTGGCGCGGCGGCCCCAGGCGGGAAGACCTGCTGACGAGCGCGGACCTGGATGTCGGGAGCCTGGCGCCCCGATCCATCTGGCTCGGGTTCCTGGCCTACCTGGCGGCCATCCCGCTGGTGACTTTGCTCAACGTGGCGAGCGCGGTCCTCCTCGGCGGCGGGGAGGAAGGGGTCAACCCGGCCATCCCCGTGCTGATCGACGCCGGTGCGTCAGGCGAGATGCTCCTCATGGCGGCCAACGTGGTCGTGGTGGCGCCGCTGTTCGAGGAGTTCTTCTTCCGCGGGTTCCTGTTCCAGCAGTTCCGGCGCTACTTCGGCGTTGTGCACGGGGTCGCTCTGTCCGCGCTGGTGTTCGCTTCGGTGCACATGTCGATGGAGTCGTTCCTCCCCCTGTTCGGCCTCGGCGTGATGCTGGCGCTGGTCTACCACGCGACCCGGAGCCTGTGGGCGTCGGTGGTCACACATGCCCTGTGGAACCTGGGGACCGTCGTGATTGTCTTCGTGCTGTTCGATTGACTTCCCCCCCTTGCAACGAGGTGATTGGAATGAGAAGACAGTGCCTGTTCGTATTGTTGTTGCTGGCTGTTGCGATGCCTGCATTCGCCGTGGAGTCAGACCCGGGGAAGATCCTGGATTCGATGGAGAAGGAGCTGAAGCGGAACAAGGAGCAGCTCACGCTGCCCGACTACCCCAGCCCCTACTTCATCTCCTACCTGATGCGGGACGTCCAGACCACGTCGCTTGCCTCGCGCTTCGGGGCGCCGGTCTACCGCCGGCAGGACCGACAGCGGGTGCTCTTCGCAGACGTGCGGGTCGGCTCTCCCGAGTTCGACAACACCCAGGATCCCTACCCCGGATTCGATTTCAACTTCATGAGCTTCGATCCGCTCAAGGACCGGGCTCCGCTCGATGACGACGACCTGGCGCTGCGCAAGGTCCTCTGGCAGACGACGGACTCGGAGTACAAGCAGGCGGTGGCCAGCTACCTCAAGGTCAAGGCGCAGCGGGTCTACCAGGCCGACGACCCGGAGTTCTCGGGCTGTTTCTCTTCTGCACCTGCGCTGCGCCACGTGGACGATCCGGCGCGGTTCGCGGCCGACCAGGCCCGCTTCGAGAAGGAGATCGTCCGGCTCTCCCGGAAGCTGTCCGAGACCCCGTTCATCTACGATTCCTCAGCCGCGTTCGACGCCCTGCGGCAGGATCGCTACTACGTGAACAGTGAAGGGAGCGCATCGTTCACCTCGCAGACCTGGTTCTCGCTGACCATGACGGCCATGGCTCGGGCCGAGGACGGCTCGGTCGTGCCCCATGCGGTCGTCATCTACGCCCGAAACGTCGAGGAGCTGCCCGACCGGGCCCGGCTCGATACGGCGCTGGACGAGATGATCCGCGAGCTGGATGCGCTGCGCCGGGCCCCGGTGCTTCCTCCCTACAACGGGCCGACCCTGCTCGAGGGGGATACCGCGGGCGTCTTCCTCCACGAGGCGCTCGGGCACCGGCTCGAAGGGCACCGACAGGCGGGGGGCGAGGAAGGGGGCACGTTCCGCGGCAAGGTGGGCGACCCGATCCTCCCTGACATGATTTCGGTCTACGATGATCCCACGCAGGAGAAGTTCGAAAACGGGGGGGTGAACGGCTGGTACTCGATCGATGACGAAGGGGTCAGGGCGCAGAAGGTCAGCCTGGTCGAGAACGGCCGCCTGGCCGGATTCCTGCTCACCCGGCGCCCGGTCGAGAAGTTCCGGGAATCGAACGGGCATGCCCGCGGGAACGGCATGCAGAGACCGGTGGCCCGCATGGGGACCCTGGTGCTCACCAGCACGAAGTCCGTGTCCGAGGCCGACCTGAAGAAGAAGCTGATCGAGCTGGCCAGGGCGCAGGGAAAGCCCTTCGCCATCATCCTGCGCAAGGCGGCGTCGGGCATGACCAACACCTCGTCGTGGGGGTTCCAGGCCTTCAAGGGGGTTGCCAAGCTCGTGTACAAGGTGGACGTCGAGACCGGCGAGGAAGCCCTGGTGCGCGGGGTCGAGCTGGTCGGCACACCGCTGGCCAGCCTCATGAAGGTGGCCGCAGTGGGGGACACGCCGACGATCTTCAACGGCTACTGCGGTGCCGAATCGGGGTTCGTCCCGGTATCCACCATCACCCCGTCGCTGCTGATGTCCGAGCTCGAGTTCCAGAAGTCCCCCCCGAAACGGGAGCAGAAGGAAGTCCTGCCCCCGCCCGAGAAGTAGTTTTGGGCAGCCTCCCAAGGGCCTGCGACGAAACAACTTGCTGCATTCGGCCGCCGCTGCATCCCTGTCCGCTGCGTTGCGGGGCCCCCGTCTCCCCTTGCTCTTTGTCCATTGCCCCGAAAAAGCCGTTTGAAAAACCCTGCCCGGTCTGCTATCCATGCCTGGGACCTTGTCGCGTGGAGGGATACGCATGGTGAGTTTCGAACTGCCGGAACAGCATCAGATCCTCAAGCAGGCCGTACGGGAATTCGCCGAGGGGGTCATCGCCCCCCGGGCCCGCGACCTGGATGCCAACGAGGAGTTCTCGGTCGAGATCACGAAGCAGATGGGCGAGTTGGGGCTGTTCGGCATCTTCGTGCCCGAGGAATACGGCGGAGCGGGGATGGACTACCTCGCCTACGTCCTGGCCGTCGAGGAGATCGCCCGGGTGGACGGCTCGCACGCGGCCACGGTCGCTGCCGGCAACTCGCTGGGGATCGGGCCGATCTACAACTTCGGCAGCGAGGAGCAGAGGCGCGAATGGCTCCCGAGGCTCTGCAAGTGCCAGGCCATGGCCAGCTTCGGCCTCACCGAGCCCGACGCCGGATCCGATGCCGGAGGGACCAAGACCAACGCAGTCCTCCAGGATGGCCAGTGGGTCATCAACGGCTCCAAGATCTTCATCACCAACGCGACCAATCCGCTGGCGAAGGTGGCCGTGGTCCAGGCGATCACCGGACGCAAGGACGACGGCCGCAAGGAATACTCCTGCCTGCTCGTGCCGCACGGAACGCCCGGGTTCAAGACGGTCACCATGCACGGCAAGATGATGTGGCGGGCTTCTGATACCGGCGAGCTGTACTTCGACGACTGCAAGGTCCCGGAGAGTTCCACGCTGGGGAAACGGGGGGAAGGGTTCCACCAGATGCTCAAGACCCTCGATTCCGGACGGCTGGCGATCGCGGCCATGGGTCTCGGCGGCGCACAGGGCGCGTTCGACAAGGCGCTGGCCTACTCCAAGGAGCGCCGCCAGTTCGGCCGCCCCATCTGCGACAACCAGGCCATCGCATTCAAGCTGGCCGACATGGCCACCGAGATCGAGGCCGCCCGCTCCATGCTGTACCGGGCCGTCTGGCTCAAGGACACGGGCAAGTCCTATGGCAAGCTCGCCGCCATGTCCAAGGTCTACTGCTCCGAGGTCATGGGCCGGGTCGTCGATTCCGCGGTCCAGATCCACGGCGGCTACGGCCTCATGCGCGAGTACGACGTCGAGCGGTTCTACCGCGACCAGAAGCTCCTCACCATCGGCGAAGGCACCAGCGAGATCCAGCGGATCGTCATCTCACGGCAGCTGCTCAGCGAGTAGGCCCTGCGGCCGCCCCAACGCCTGCCCTATCTCTTTCTTCCCGCCAGGCAGATGGTGAGCACGAGATCCTCGAGCAGGAGCTTGGGGGAGAGATTGGTGGACTTGAGGCGGCGGTCCACGTCGCGGACCTTGTCCAGGGCCGCCACCAGCTCTGATTCGCTGAACTTCCTGGAATTGGTCAGGATGATCGAGGCCGCCGTCTCCTTGCACTTGAGGGCTGCGGCAAGCCCCGCCGTATCCATGGTCGCTTCGAACTTCTTGGCCACGGCCATCCGCCTGAGCTCGAACTCGAAGCAGCTCGACAGCAGGAAGAGGGGAAGGCCCGAGGTGGCCACCTTCCGCTTCGATTCGAGCAGGTTGTGGAACATCCGTTCGAGGATTGTCAGCGCCTTGCGCACGTCCTTCTGCACCACGGCCCGGTTCAGGTCGAACACGTCGTGACCCTGCAGGCGCTGGACCATCTCCTCCACGTCCTGGGCGGTGATGATCTTCGCCTTGCCCGCATACTCGGCCAGCTTCTCCACCTCGGCAGCGATGGCTTCGGGCGAGGCGCCGAGCGCATCGGCCAGCGCGGTCACGGCCCCGGGGTCGATGGTGATCCCCCGCTTTCGAAACGCCTGCCGGATGAACTCCTGGACGTCGGACTGCTTGTCCGACATGTCGAACGGCTGCACGCCGCCCACCTGCCGGAGCTGCTCGCCCAGCCAGGAGCGGGCCGGGACCTCCCCGGCGGTCAGCACGATCTGCCCCTTGGGCTTCTCCGTCCGGGCGTATTCGGCGAGCGCGGCCAGCCCCGGATCGTCTGCGGAATCGCGCTTGAGCCAGGCTTCGACGCCGGTCACGACGACCATGCGCCGCTTGGCCAGCATGGGGGCCGAGCGGGCCGCGGTCAGCCAGTCAGAAGGCCTCGACGAGTCGCCGGAAAACGGGTGGTAGTTGAGGTCTTTCCCCCCTTTCTGGAACACGTGGTCCGCCAGGATCTCGATGGCTTTGCGGATCAGGAGGTCGGACTGGCCCAGCAGCAGGACCACGCACGGCAGCCCCCCCTCCTGGATCTCCTTTCGCCACTGCTGGATGCGGTCCGTGACCCGGTCCGCCATGGCTCCTCCGCTCGCTCCGGTTCGTCCGCTCTCCCTGTCTTCCGTGGCGGCCTGACCGGGCTGTTCGCCGTCCCGGCCGGCGCAGTATGGCACTGTTTCCGGCATGACACAAGCGGTTGCCCGGCCCCCCCCGATTGGTATAGGATGGGGCCGGCACCGAGAAGGGCCCGAGCCGGAAAGCGAGGTGAAGAATGGCAGATTTCCGCGAGATCGGTACGTTGACCAAGGTCCTGAGGATAGGGCGTAACGCGTTCTCGTCGACCCTCGATCCATCCGTGGCCGGGTGGCGGGTGGATGGGCCCGAGTTCACCATCCGGCAGGCGGATGCCCTCGCATACGCGCTGGCCACCGAGGACTTGAATCCGGCGTACTTCGCCAAGGAGGGTGCGGTCGTCCCGCCGCTGTTCGCCAGCCGGATCGTCAAGGATGTGCTGGAGCAGGCGATCCTCCACCCCAAGCTCGGCATGAACGTGCTGCGGATGGTGCATGCGGAGCAGTCGTTGCAGTACCTCGTGCCGCTCCAGGTCGGGGCGACGGTCATGTCCGTGGCGGTCATCACGGGAATCCGGGAGGTATCCTCCGGGCAGCTCTGCGACGTGGCATTGGACGTCTTCCACAAGGGGGAGCGGGTCGTGGCGGGCAGTGCCTCCCTCTTCGTCCGGGGAAAGAAGAAACCCTCGGACAAGAAGGGCAAGGACAAGGGGAAGAAGGAGGAGGCACCGGAGCCGGACCAGGTCCTGGCGACCTTCTCGGTGGCCCCGGGACAACCTGTGCGGTATGCCCAGGCCTCGCAGGACTACAATCCCATCCACAGAAAGCCGCTGGTGGCCCGCCTGGCCGGGTTCAAGGCCCCCATCGCGCACGGCATGTGCGTCATGGCCATGGCAGCGGGCAAGCTCGTCGAGAAGCTCGGGGACAACGATCCCACCCGCCTCGAGCGCATCGCGGTCCGCTTCTCCACCCCCACCTACCCGGGCGAAGAGCTGACCCTGAAGGCCCGCGAGAAGGCCCCGGGCAGGCACGAGTTCATCCTGGTCAAGGCCGACGGCAAGCCGGTCCTGACCCGCGGGGAAGTGGCGTTCAGGGGGTAGTAGGTACCAGCAGCTTCCCCAGATTCGCAGGCTCGGCCCGCTGCCGGCGATTCTGGCGAAACGAGTAGCCCCCCCCCGCAAGCACGGCAGTGGGAATCCCCGTGACCTGTCAGGCGCACAGTGCAGCCGATGCGTCCTCCAGGTACGGTCTGACGGGCCGGAACGGGGCGCAACGGGACGCAACGGGATGCAACGGTCCAATGATTTCAACGGGTTCGGCCTGGGGGCTCGGGTGACGGGCACTTTCCCAAGCTGAATGTCGCGGGTTCAAGATGCAGATGTGCCTTGGGCGCGGGCAACCCGGCGGCCCAGGCGACGAGACAGACCGTTGGTGCGGGCAGTCCCCGCCCCCACTGTGTCCCGGAAACACCTGGTGACACGAAGCGCAACGGATGGTATCGTCAACGTTGGCAAGGGGGCTGCACGATGCACGACCGGGTCGTCGAGAGATTCAAGCTGGAATACGGCAAGTTGGAGCAGTTCTGCCGTCGTTGGAACATCGTTGAGCTCGCGGTTTTCGGCTCTGTCCTCAGAGACGATTTCGCGGATGACAGTGATGTTGACGTGCTGGTGACGTTCGCTTCGGATGCCACCTGGAGTCTGCTCGACTGGGCCGACATGATCGATGAGTTGGAGGCCCTCTTCGGGCGTCCCGTGGACATGGTCGAAAAGGAAGGTCTCCGCAATCCGTTCCGACGCAAGGTCATATTGTCCAGTGCCGAGGTAGTCTATGCTGCGGCCTGAGGACCGGGATCCGGCATACATCTGGGACATGCTGGAAGCTGCCCGCGAGCTCTCCGACTACATCGCGGGGATGCGTTTTCACGACTACGAGCAGAACTCCATGGCTCAGGCCGCCGTGGAACGTAAGCTGGAGATCATTGGTGAAGCCGCTGGTCGGGTGTCGGAGTCCCTCAAAGGGGCCCACCCTCAGATCCCGTGGCGGGGGATGATCGGCCTTCGCAACGTGCTCATCCACGAATACGGGGAGGTGCGAACGGAAAGAGTGTGGCTCGTCGCCTCCGAGAGGATCCCGAAGTTGATCGAAATGCTGACTCCACTGTTGCCGGCGATACCCGAAGAGTCGTAGTTGCCGGTGCGGCCTCCCGGACGCCCCATCGGCCTCCCGCACGTCGTTGGGAAGTGCCGGCCAGGTGCCCCCACCGCTCGGGGCGGTGCCCCTGGCGGCTTCATTCAAGGTCGGACGGGCCGCCCCAGCCGGTAGTGGATGTACTTCTGGAACACGGTGAGCGCGAAGTCGGAAGAGCGGGCGCAGGGGATCCCGGCCAGGTGGAAGGCGGAGGCCAGGGGATCGTACGGCGTGCTGGAATCGATGACCACGGCCACCGGCTTGTTGTGGCGGACCACTATGGCAGGGACCGTGTTGGGCAGGGCATCCGGGGCCCGGAAGGAATCGATGCCCAGCGGGTCGAGCCCGGGAGGCAGGGTTTTGAGCGCCGGGGTTGCGGGGACGACCCCGAACATGAGCGCATCGACCCCCTCGTCGGCAAGCAGCGCATCGAGGCACGCGGCCAGCACCTTGTCCGACACCATGGGGGTCAGGTCGAGCGGGTTGTGCACGTTGATGAGCGATTCCAGGCGGACGCCCGAGAGGATCGCGTGAACGCGGTCTCTGGCCGCGGGGGAAAGCCGGGCCAGCGAGAATCCCCGGGCCGAGTCGATGTTGTCGGCCATGCCCACGGTCTCGAACCCCGCATTCGACAGGATGGCCAGCCGCCTGCCCGAAAAAGAGCACTCCTGGAGCTGCGACGCGATGGACAGGAACCCGGTGAACTCCCGGAAGGAATCGGCCACCAGCGCCCCGGCATCCCGGAACAGATCGACCGTGGAGCGGTAGTCGCCCGAGATGGATGCCGTGTGGCTCGAGGCCGCGGTGGCTCCCTCGGAGGTCCGGCCCGCCTTGTAGAGCAGCACGTCCTTTCCGAGGTTTCGGGCCCGCTCGACCAGCCGGGCCAGGCGGAGGCCGTCCAGCTCCTTGAACCCCTCGATGTACAGCGCCAGGATCGGGACCTTCTCGTCCGGGATCAGGCACTCGACGAAGTCCACGAGGGAGAGGTCCATCTGGTTTCCCGTGGAGATGGAGTACGCGGGCGAGAGGTACGGGAGCTCGTTCATGCGGGTGATCATGAACGCGCCCGACTGGCAGATGAGGGCCGCGTTGGAGAGGTGTCCCACGGGCAGCGGCAGCTTGGTCTCCGGGATGAAGATCGAGTCGTAGCCGCCCGGCAGCGAGCGGATCCCCAGGCAGTTGGGGCCGACGAGGACCGGGGCGAACTTCCCGTTGGCGCGGGCTTCGGCCAGGCGGGTTCGGGTATCCTGGTCGGCCTTGCGGCCCGCTTCGGTCTCCCCCATGCCGCCCGGGATGAGGATCAGCGACGCGGCCTTGCCCGAGTCGAGCACGTCGGCCATCACGGCCGGTACCTGCGCCGCTCCGACCGCGACGATGAGCAGGTCCGCGACCCACGGCAGCGACTTGACGTCCGGCACGCAATCGATGCCGTCGAGCGTCTGCGCATCAGGGCGGACGGCCCGCACGTTGGTCAGCGGGAAATGGTCCGAAAGCAGCTTGCGCAGGATGGTCCGGCCGACGTTCATCCCTTTGGCTGATGCTCCGACTACCGCGATGGTCTTCGGGTTGAGCAGGCGGCGCACCATGGACACGTCCACGGTTCGTTCCGAGGCCGGGGAATCGCTGAATCTCAGGAACGCGTCGACCGCGACGAGGCGGCCGTCAAAGACGAAGAACGGGTTGACCTCGAAGTCCTCGATGACCACGTTCAGCTCGGGCCGGTTCGAGCATTCCCGGGCCAGCCGCGTGAAGAACTGAAGCACCTGGAGCACCGGCGCATCGGAGACGAGCCGGCGGCCTCCCCGGGTCGCGCCCGCAAGCTTGCGGCCGGCAAACGAGCGGGCCAGCTTGGCCAGCCCCTGCTCCGGGCTCGACAGCTCCGGCGAGTAGACCACGTTGGCCTCCCCCTGGCGGAAGCGGGCGGAGAGCTCCTCGGCCTCGAGCCCCCCGAAGCCCACGGTGAGCACGTGCCCCATGTCGCGGGAGAAGCGCATCCCCACAAAGACCTGCCCGCCGAGCCCCGGCTCACACGGCACCAGCTCGACCGCCAGGATGCCCCGGACCGTGAGGAACAGCTCCTCGCCGCCCCGCTCCCGCACCGTCGCGAGCACACCGGCAACCCCCTCGGCCAGCGATTCCGGCGTGTTCTCCACGATCCGCACGCCCCCCATCTCGGTCTTGTGCGTGATCGCAGGGCTCACCACCTTGAGCACGAGCCGGTCACCGGGCAGTCCCGGACGAAACGTCGCAGCATCGCCGTCAACGGGCAGGAACGCGAAGGCGGGGACATCGAGCCCGCCAGCCTTCATCAGATCATACAGCTCCGGCTCGAGCAGGGTGCTGCGCCCCTCGGACCGCGCCCTTGAAAGGAGGCTGGCAACCACCCGGGTAAGCTCCATGCTCATTCCTCTGTCGGCTCTGCTGTTCGTCCACACGCCGATCGATTCGCCCGCAACCATCCGCCTTCGCACGAGGCTTCGGCAGGACTTCGTCGACCATCGACCATCCTCTCATCTCCGGAGGTCCGCCTCCCGCCTCAGAGGCTCGTGTGGGTTTCCCGGTAGGCGGCGTCGGCGGGCATGCCGGCGTCGAGGCGTTCCTTGACGGCCATGCCCATGCGGAATCCCTGGGCCAGCACGGCCTGGTTGGCCAGGACGGCGTGCTCGCCCTTGCGTTCGAACTGGGCCTTGATGAACGGGTCGAAGTCGGCCAGCTCGAACGGCAGGAAGGGCAGGGCCGCTCCGAGCATGGCCATGTTCTCGGCCCTGGGCATCTTGTTGGCCGTGGCGATTGCCTTCGCATCGACCAGCAGCGCCCGGGGCAGCTCGAGGAGCGCATCGAGGATCGCTTTCTCGTCCGGGTAGTCCGGGATGTTCTTGAACGGGTGGACCGAGCTGACCACGACGCCGTCGCGGTGCAGCAACGGGAGATACCGCTGCACCTCGAGCGGCTCCACGGACAGGATCATGTCGGCCTGCCCCCTCGGGATGAGGTCGGAGACGATCTCGCGGTCGGAAAACCTGAGGTGCGAGTACACCGCGCCGCCCCGCTGGGCCATGCCGTGGACCTCGGCCTGCCTGATGCGATAGCCGCGGGCCAGGGCCGCGTTGTCCAGCATGTAGGCGATGGTGAGGATTCCCTGCCCGCCCACGCCCGCCAGGATGATGTCGTATTTCATCGCTGCCCTCCTCCGCTATCGCTTGGCCTGCACACAATCTCGTTTCGGGATGATGACCGAGAGCCCCTTGTACGCGAGCTCCTCGCGGATGATGCGGGCATTCTCCTCGAGGTTCTTGGGCAGGGGGCTGAGCACCCGCACATGCTCGGGCTCGACCCCGAGGCCGATGACCGCATTGACCAACGCGTCACCCGTCAGCAGCGTGTCCTGCTTGCCGGTCATGGCCACGGTCCCGTTGTCGAGGATGAACACGGTCATGGGGAGCTTCTCGTACGCGGCGGTGAGCAGCCCGGTCATGCCGGAATGCCCGAAGGTCGAGTCCCCGATGGAGCACATGACCGGGTGAATCCCGGCATGGGCCGCGCCGATGGCCATGGCGATGCTTGCCCCCATGTCGACGCAGGAATCGACCGCGTTGTACGGGGGGTAGAACGACAGCGTGTAGCACCCGATATCGCTGAAGATCGGGACCTTGGGGAAGTCGCCGGCAGCGAGCTTCAGTGCCCGGTAGGAGTCCGCATGCGGGCAGCCGGGGCACAGCGCGGGTGGCCGGCCGGGGAGCTTTTCGAGGGTCGGCGCAAACGCGGATTCCATGGCGATTCCGAAGGCCCTGGCCGCGATGGCCGGCGTCAGCTCGCCGGTCCGCGGAAGCCGGCCGTCCAGCTTCCCATGGACCGCCTTTCCGGCAACCCCGACCACGCCCCGCAACAGCTCCTCCAGGAATGGGTAGCCCTCCTCGACCACCACGATCTCGTCCACGGTTTCGACGAGCTTGCGGATCATGCCCATCGGGGTCGGGTAGCACCCCACCTTGACGTAGGGATGCGGGATCCCTGCCGGGAATGCCTCCCGCACGTAGTTGAACGCCATGGCATTGCACAGGATGCCCAGCTTCCGGTCTCCGTCCAGGCAGATCCGGTTGTGCGGGGACTTCGCCGCGTATTCCTCGAGCGCGGACTGCTTGGCCGCGAGCTTGTCGTACTGGATCCGGGCATTGCTCGGGAGCAGGATGTACCCGGCCGCGTCCTCCGTAATCCTGAGCGCGTTCTGGGCGCGGCCCTCCATGGTGACCACGCCGGCCCGGCTGTGGGCCAGTCGGGTGACGATCCGCACCATGACCGGGGTCTTGAACCGCTCCGACAGATCGAAGGCTTCCCGGGTCATGTCGTAGGCTTCCTGCTGGTTGAGCGGCTCGAGGCACGGGATGAGCGCGAACCGGGCCAGGTAGCGGGAATCCTGCTCGTTCTGGGACGAGTGCATGCCCGGGTCGTCGGCCACGCAGAGCACCAGGCCGCCATCCACGCCGGTGATCCCCGAGTTGACAAAGGGGTCGGCAGCCACATTGAGCCCCACGTGCTTCATCGAGGTCAGCGCCCGTTTGCCGCAGTAGGACATGCCGATGGCCCCTTCGTACGCCACCTTCTCGTTCGCGGACCAGCTGGCGGTCACGTTGAATTCCTTCGCCCTGGACTGGACGTATTCCAGGATCTCCGTGGCGGGGGTTCCCGGGTACGAGTAGGCCCCGCTGATTCCCGCATGAAGGGCAGCCAATGCCACCGCCTCGTCCCCCAGGAGCAGTTCCTGCTTCTTCATCGATCGCCTCCCCTTCCCCGCATGCCTGCTCCGCCCGGCGTCCCGACGACCGGGGGGGCCATGCAGGCAATGTCGCAACTTTCTACCGTCCGGCCGCGCGTGGGGTCAAGGGAAATATTTTACAAGATGCCCACACACAACCACCCCCCCGGGAGGAGGCCGCAGCGAGTGGGGCGGATCCGCATGGAGAACCCGGGGGAACGGGGGACTACCGGAGCCGCTCACGGGCCTGGGCGGCATGGCGGGACCAGGGGCACTCGGACAGCAGCATCCTGAGAGCCTCCTGCTCCAACTCGTCGTTTCCGAGATCCGCATGGACCACGGCGATCCGCCACAGGGCGTCGTCCTTGAGTGCCAGGCCGTCGTGGAAGTTGATGACCAGCGCGTACTCGAAAAGGGCCTTCTCGCGTCGGCCCTGGCGCTCGTAGAGCCGGGCCAGGCGGTAGCGCACCTTCTGCACGAAGCGGCCCGACAGGGCATCGGTTCCCCAGCCCGGGTGGGGCAGGAGCGCCTCTTCGAGGACGGCCGTCTCGTCCCCCCGGTACCCCCGGTCACGGCAGATGTCCGCGGCCAGCCACACCGCATCGTCCCAGAGCGGAGAAGGCGAGTGCTCGTCGATCAGCCGCAGGAGCAGGTAGAGCGCCAGGCGTTCGTCCTGGTCCTGGCCCGTGCCGGCCATGAGCTTTGCTCCGTGGAAAAGGAGGTGTGCGGCCAGCGGCGACCTCGGATCCATCGAGTAGTGGGCAAGCAGCACGCCCGCTGCCGAGACCCCCTTGCGGGCCAGCGATCCGTCCATCGCTGCCACCTGCTCCACCGCCTGCCGGGACCAGTAGGCATCGTCCCCCTCCTCCAGGATGGGTTCGAGCAATCCGAGGGCGGTGAGAGGTGAGCTTTCCAGCGTTCTCGCATCGAGCACGCGGGCCTTGCGGTCCGAGGGAGACAGCGGGGCGTCGGAAGCGCCCCGGAGACGCGTGGACGCGCAGGCGCCCGTGAGCAGAATGGAGACGGACAGGACGATTGCAGCGGCAGCACCCCGCCGGGCCGGACGGGCATTTCCGTGGCACGAACGCCTCATCACCTTCCCTCCGCCTCGGGCCTTCCGGAGAACAGGGCAGAAAGCAGCCGGTCGTGGATGCGCCCGTTGGAGGCCACGATGTCGGGGTTGAACGGAGTGTATTCCTGGCCGGCGAATCCGGTGACGCGGCCGCCCGCCTCTTCGACCAGGAGCTGCCCGGCCGCGGTATCCCACGGCTTGAGCCCCCGCTCCCAGAAGCCGTCGAACCGGCCGGCAGCGACAAAGGCGAGGTCCACGGCAGCGGCCCCCATCCGGCGGACCCCCTGGACATTGAGGATCATCCGGCGCCAGTCCTCGAGGATGGTCTCCACCACCTGGCGGCGGTTGTACGGATGGCCCGTGGCAACCAGCGATTCGTTGAGGTCGCCGGACGTGGTGACCGACAGCCGGGTCTCATTGCGCCAGGCGCCCATCCCCTGCCCTGCCCAGAACAGCTCCCGGGTCACGGGCAAGTACACAACGCCGCCCCGGGTCCTGCCTCCCGAAGCGATCGCTATCGAGACTGCGAAGATCGGGTGCCCGTGGACGAAGTTCGTGGTTCCGTCGAGCGGGTCCACGATGAAGGACCAGCCCGAGCTTCCTTCCCGGGTCCCCGATTCCTCCCCCACGATGCAGTCCGCAGGGAAGCGGTCCAGGAACCGGTCGATGAGATAGCGCTCGCTGGCCCGGTCGGCCTCGGACACGAGGTCGAGGTTGCCCTTGCGGTCGTACCCCGAGAGCCGGCCCCAGTGCTTCATCAGGATCTTGCCGGCATCCCATGCCGCAGCCTTGGCGAGGGCGAGTCGCTGGAAGCTCCCCTCGTCGAGGGGGCGTTCCTGGCGGGGGGCTCCGGGAAGAACCGGCACTTCCCTGTCCGTCGTCATGCCATCCTCCGTCATCCGATCTCGGGGCGGACCGCATAGCCGATCGGATCGGCCGCGCCCGCTTCGGAAAAGCCCTTCAGCCTCAGGAGACACGACTCGCACCGACCGCAGGAGAGGCCGCTCTCCGTCGGCTGGTAGCAGCTCAGGGTCAGGCCGTAGTCCACGCCCAGGGAGAGCCCGAGCCGGATGATCTCCCCCTTGGTCAACCGCATGAGCGGCGCCCGGATCCGGATCGGCCGACCTCCGGAGGAGCCTTCCGCCACAGCGAGCCGGGCGAGCCGGTTGAACGCCTTCATGTACTCCGGCCGGCAATCGGGATAACCGCTGTAGTCGACCGCGTTGGCGCCGATGAAGATCGTGTGCGCTCCGAGAACTTCGGCCCAGCCGAGCGCCAGGGAGAGAAGCACGGTGTTGCGGGCCGGTACGTAGGTCTCGGGAATGCCGAAGCGCCTCGACGCCTCGTCCGGACCGGGGACCTGCCGGTGCTCGAGCAGGACCGAGCCGCCGATGCTCTTGAGGTCGATGGCGATCTCCTGGTGGCGAACGGCCCCGAGGGAGCGGGAGACCGCAGCCGCTGCCACCAGCTCGCGCCAGGCATGCTGGCCGTAGTGGACACTGAGGGTGTGGCACTGGAACGAGCGGCTCCGGGCAACGGCCAGGGCGGTGGCGGAATCGAGACCGCCGCTGAGCAGCACCACAGCCTTCTCTTCCGCTCTCTTCTTCATCGAAGGACTACCGCTCAGGCGGTACCGGTGGTTCCTGCCGCCCTGGCAGGTTCCTTCGCGACGCCGTCGCTCTTGTCCGCTCTCTTGTCCGCTCTCTTGTCCGTGCTCTTGTCCGTGCTCTTGTCAGTTGCGGAGGGGGCGGTTTCGGTCTTTTCTTCCTTGTGCGAGGTGGAGTTGGTCTTCTTGCCTGCGTAGTCGGTCACATACCAGCCGCTCCCCTTGAGCTGGAACGAGCTCATCGAGACCTGGCGATGCACATCCAAGGAGCCGCACGCGGAGCACGCAGGCCGGGAGTCGTCGGTGATGCGGCGCCACTGCTCGAAGTCGCGTCCGCAGGCGTTGCAGCGGTACTCGTAGATGGGCATCTGCGTCTCCTCCCTCGCTCGATCCCGGGCTCTAGATAGTCGCAGCGAGGGCGATTGTCAAGGGTCCCACTCCCCGCCAACCGGCATTTCGGGCGAGGGGGTCCTACAACTCCAGGTCCAGCCCTTCGCGAGCGATGACGGTGTTTGCGAACTCCCGCCTCGCCGTGTCGGCAACCCGGTCCATGAACTCGTCATCGTGGTTCGGGTCGTGGTGGAACAGCACGAGCTGCTTGACTCGGGCCGCTGCAGCGATGTGGCAGGCATGCAGCCAGGAGGAGTGCCCCCAGCCCACGTGCTTCTCGTACTCCTCCGGGGTGTACATGGTATCCAGCGACAGGAGGTCCGCACCCTCGCAGAAGGAGATGACCGAGTCCTCGTACTCCGGCGTGTGCTCGTGGTCCGTGAGATGGACCAGGCGCCTGCCGTTGACGTCGAAGCGGACCCCGGTGGCCTCGTTGGGATGGTTGAGCTTGACCGTGGAGATGCGGGCCCCGGGGACGGAGAAGCTCTCCCCCTTGGGTACTTCGTTGAACGTGAGCGTGGCAGGCAGGCCGCCCAGGTTGACCGGGAAGTTGGGTTCCTGCATCTGCCCCTTGAGGACCGATTCCAGGCTGACATCGGCCTTGTGTCCGGAGTACACGTGGATGGTGTGCCCTTTGCGATAGTTGGGGAGGAAGAAGGGGAAGCCCTGGATGTGGTCCCAGTGGAGGTGGGTGAGGACGAGGCCGAATTCCTCGGGCTGCGTCATCAGCCTGCCGAGCGGAATGATCCCGGTACCGGCGTCGATGATCACGCGGCCGCGAGGAGTCCGAACCTCGACGCAGCTCGTGTTGCCGCCGTAACGGACCGTGCCGGGCCCGGGCATCGGGACGCTCCCTCGTACTCCCCAGTATCGAATCGCCAGGCCGGACATGGGCAATTCCCCCTCCCAGTCACCAGAATTGGGCGTATTATACCCCATCCGACCTGTCGGTAAACAACAATCTGCCTTCCTTCCGCAACAGGTCTGCTCGTCAACCCGGCAGTGATCGGGGGCCGAGCGGACGATCGGCTGCCTTGACCCTGATCCGCTTCCCGGCTACCATGCGGGCTGGACGGGGAACCCAGAGAACTTCGCCCTCCCTGCCGTGGCGAGAGAGGGCAACCGTCGAGCCGCCGCAGCGAATCGGGAGAGCCGGCATGGACAAGACGAAATGTTCACTCCTGTTCCTTGGAAAGAAAGACGATTCTCATACAGCAAGAGCGTTGGAGTTCTGCCGGATGAACCTCTCCGACGTCTCCGCCCACCTGGGCCGCTGGGGCGACCCCATGCCGCAGGAGATCTGCACCTGGGAAGGAGACTACATCATCAGCTACTTGTCCAGGTGGGTTGTTCCTGAGCATGTTCTCAACAAAGCAAGAATAGCCGCAATCAATTTCCATCCGGCATCTCCGGACTACCCTGGCATCGGATGCAACAACTTCGCTCTCTATGATAATGCGCAAGAATACGGCACCACTTGTCATCATATGACGACGGCTGTCGATACGGGCACAATTATCAAAACGCGGCTTTTCCCTGTGTTTCCGGAAGATAACGTAGCGACGCTCCTTGCGCGCACATACGATGAACAGCTGATATTATTCTATGAAATAGCCGATCTAATAAAAAACGAAAAAGAACTGCCGATATCTGACGAGCAATGGACAAGAAAACCGTTCACCAGAACGGAATTCAATAAGCTAAGCAAAATAACCCCGGACATGGGCAAAGAAGAAATCGCCAGGAGGATCCGGGCGACCTCTTTCGGCACCTGGAAGCCGACCGTCGAGCTGCACGGCTTCGTGTTCGAGCTGAAGGCCTGAAGGGGGATGCATGCTCTTGCGCACGATGAAGATGAAATCCCGGATCGCTGCCCATTGAACTTGCTCCCGTCCTGGTGTAGGCTCCACCCGATCTTTGGGGAGGAGGAGGGGATTCCCATGTGGCCAAAGGACCTGTTGAGAATCGCGGACCTGACCCGGAAGGACATCGTCGATCTGTTCGACCTGGTCAAGCGGATGAAGGAGAACAGGCAGGAGTTCGCCAAGGCGTGTGAAGGCAAGGTGCTCGGCATGCTCTTCCGCAAGCCGTCCACCCGGACCCGGGTCTCGTTCGAGACCGCGATCTACCAGCTCGGCGGGTACGGCATGCTGTTCCGGCCCGACGAGCTCCAGCTCGGCCGCGGAGAGACCATTTCGGATACCGCCCGAGTGCTCTCCCGTTACATCGACGCCATGATGATCCGCACGTTTGCCCACGACGAGGTCGTGGAGTTTGCCAGGCATGCCGCCATTCCGACCATCAACGGGCTGACCGACCTGCTCCACCCGTGCCAGGGGTTGACCGACTACTTCACGATGTGGGAGCACCTGGGCAACCTCGACGGGCTGAAGGTGACCTATGTGGGTGACGGCAACAACGTGGCCCACTCGCTGATCCTCGGAGCGGCCAAGCTCGGCGTGCACCTGACCGTCGCCACCCCCCGCGGCCATGAGCCGGACGCCGAGATCCTCACCCTGGCGATGGCGGACAAGGACCGCAACGGCTCGGTCATCGAAGTGCTCAACGATCCGGTGCAGGCGGTCGCTGGCGCCCGGGTGGTGTACACCGACGTCTGGGCCTCCATGGGCCAGGAAGAACAGGCATCTGCCCGCAACGCGCTGTTCAAGCCATACCAGGTCAACATGTCGCTCCTTTCGCATGCGGACCGGGACTGGCGGTTCATGCACTGCCTGCCCGCGCATCGCGGCCACGAGGTCGTGGACGACGTATGCGACCACCCGCAGTCGATCATCTTCGACCAGGCGGAGAACCGACTCCATGTGCAGAAGGGAATCCTGTACAACCTGATCCGACGTAACGGCTGATGCCCTCCCTGATCCCTCACCCGACGGGGTCGGAAGTCGGTAGATGAGCCGAGACCCTTGAGAAGAGCGGCCTCGGGAGTTGAGCCCGGGCTGCCTGGGGGCTTGTAATGGTGAGCGTGTTGCATCCTGATTA
>Ga0194127_10000972_pt1 | contig 43937 bp, 39 predicted proteins | sample TA2KigC100mmetaG_FD_148624 | JGI IMG/M metagenome (GOLD analysis project Ga0194127, IMG submission 148624) | Freshwater microbial communities from Lake Tanganyika, Tanzania - TA2015036 Kigoma Deep Cast 100m | ecosystem: Environmental > Aquatic > Freshwater > Lake | place: Tanzania: Lake...
GGGGCGGCGAAGCTCGTCGCCCTCTACGAGGCGGGCGCCTTCGACGTCGCCACGCTCATTTTCAACCGCTTCAAGTCGGCCATGACCCAGATCGTGACCCGGAGCCAGATCGTGCCGCTGCCGGTGCCGGCGGAAACCGCGGCCGCTCAGGGCGCGCGCGCGGTGCCGATCTTCGAGCCGGACGAGGCCGAGATCCTGGCCGAGCTGCTGCCGCGCAACCTCGCCATCCAGACGTTCCAGGCGCTGCTCGAAAGCTCGGCGTCCGAGCACGGCGCGCGCATGACCGCGATGGACAACGCGACCCGCAACGCGGGCGACATGATCGACCGGCTGACGCTGCAATACAACCGCACGCGCCAGGCCGGCATCACCAAGGAACTGATCGAAATCATCTCGGGCGCGGAAGCGCTCTAGCCGGAGCACGAAACACATGGCGAAGAACAACATCGGCAAGGTCACCCAGGTCATGGGCGCGGTGGTCGACGTCCGCTTCGAGGGCGAGCTGCCGGAAATCCTGAACGCGCTGCACGTCGACAACGGCGGCAAGCTGTTGGTGCTCGAGGTCGCGCAGCACCTGGGCGAAAAGGCGGTGCGCACGGTCGCCATGGACACCACCGACGGCCTGCAGCGCGGGGTCGAGGTCAAGGACACCGGCGGTCCGATCCGCGTGCCGGTCGGCCCGGAAACGCTCGGGCGCATCATCAACGTGATCGGCGAGCCGGTCGACGAGCGAGGGCCCGTCAACGCCAAGATGTCGATGCCGATCCACGCGCCGGCCCCGGCCTTCGTCGACCAGTCGACCGAAACGCAAATTCTCACCACCGGCATCAAGGTGGTGGACCTGATCTGCCCCTACGCCAAGGGCGGCAAGATCGGCCTGTTCGGCGGCGCGGGCGTCGGCAAGACCGTCATCATCATGGAATTGATCAACAACATCGCCAAGGGCCACGGCGGCTATTCGGTCTTCGCCGGCGTCGGCGAGCGCACGCGCGAGGGCAACGACCTCTACCACGAAATGATCGAATCGGGCGTGATCAAGCTCGACGGCCCCGGTTCCAAGGCGGCGCTGGTCTACGGCCAGATGAACGAGCCGCCCGGCGCGCGCGCGCGCGTCGGCCTCTCCGGTCTCACGCTCGCCGAATACTTCCGCGACCAGGAAGGCCAGGACGTTCTCTTCTTCGTCGACAACATCTTCCGCTTCACCCAAGCGGGCTCCGAGGTGTCGGCGCTCTTGGGGCGCATTCCCTCGGCGGTCGGCTACCAACCCACCTTGGCCACCGACATGGGCGCGTTGCAGGAGCGCATCACCTCGACCAACAAGGGCTCGATCACCTCGGTCCAGGCGATCTACGTGCCGGCCGACGACCTGACCGACCCGGCGCCGGCGACCTCGTTCTCGCACCTCGACGCGACCACGGTGCTTTCCCGCCAGATCGCCGAACTCGGCATCTATCCCGCCGTCGATCCGCTCGATTCGACCTCGCGCGTGCTCGACCCGCGCGTCGTCGGCGAGGAGCACTACCAGGTCGCGACCCAGGTGCAGAAAATCCTGCAGACCTACAAGTCGCTGCAGGACATCATCGCCATTCTCGGCATGGACGAGCTGTCGGAGGAAGACAAGCTCACGGTCGCGCGCGCGCGCAAGATCCAGCGCTTCTTGAGCCAGCCGTTCCACGTCGCCGAGGTGTTCACCGGCAGCCCCGGCAAGCTGGTCGCGCTCGCCGACACCATCAAGGGCTTCAAGGGCATCGTCGCCGGCGACTACGACACCCTGCCCGAGTCCGCCTTCTACATGGTCGGCACCATCGAGGAAGCGGTCGAAAAGGCGAAGCGCATGGCGGCGGAAGCCGCCTGAGCCGCACCGGAACCGCGAACGGACATCGCCCCATGGCCGCCACCATCGCCTTCGAGCTGGTCACCCCCGAACGGCTGGTCAAGTCCGACCCGGTCGAGATGGTGGTCGTGCCCGGCGCCGAGGGCGACATGGGCGTGCTGCCCGGCCATTCGCTGCTGGTCGGGACGTTGCGCCCCGGCGCGGTCACGGTGTACGAGGGCGGCAAGCCGGTCGAGCGCCTGTTCGTCGCCGGCGGTTTCGTCGACGTGTCGCCCGAGCGCTGCACGGTGCTGGCGGACGAGGCGATTCCGCTCGCCGAGATCGCGCGGCCCGAGGCCGAGGCCCGCCTCGCCCGCGCCCGCGCCCGGCTCGCCGAGGCCGACACCGACGCGGCCAAGGCGCAAGGCCAGCGCGCCGTCGCCGTCGCCGAAACCCTGCTTGCCCTGGTCGAGCGGGCGGCGTGACGAGATGTTCGGCCGCTCTACCCTAGCGCCGAGCGACTTTCCCGGACCCGATGAAGACTTACGCGCCGGCGAAACCGAGCGAACGCTGGTTTTGGCGGGCGGCTGCTTCTGGTGCACCGAGGCGGTTTACCGCGAACTCGCGGGCGTGATCTCGGTCGTTTCCGGCTATGCCGGCGGCACGCCCGAAACCGCCAACTACAAAGACGTCTGCTCGGGCAAGACCGACCACGCGGAAGCGATCGAAATCCGCTACGACCCCGCGCGCGCGTCGTTCGGCGAGCTGCTGCGCATCTTCTTTTCCGTCGCCCACGACCCGACCCAGTTGAACCGCCAGGGCAACGACGTCGGGCGCCAGTACCGCTCGGCGATCTTTTACCGGGACGAAAACGAAAAGCGGATCGCGCGCGATTACATCGCCAAGCTCGATAAAGCGAAGGTTTTCGACTCGCCCATCGTCACCACCCTGGAGCCGCTGACGAAATTTTACCCGGCGGAGGATTACCACCAGGATTACGCCCGGCTCAATCCGGGCCAGCCCTACATCGCCTACGTCTCGGCGCCCAAGGTGGCGAAGTTGCGGAAATATTTTCCCGAGCGCCTGAAGAAATAGGACCCGTCCCATGCGCGCCGTCTGGTACGAACGAAAGGGCCCCGCCGCCGAGGTGCTGGTCGCGGGCGAAATGCCGGACCCCGAACCGGCGCCGGGCGAGGTGCGGGTGCGCGTGGCGGTATCCTCGGTCAACCCGACCGACGTCAAGCGCCGGAAAGAGGGCCGCGAACTCGGAAAATTCCCCCGCATTATCCCGAACAACGACGGCGCCGGCACCATCGACCGGGTCGGCGCGGGCGTGCCGCAAACCCGCGTCGGCGAGCGCGTCTGGGTGTTCGCGGCGCAACATGGACGACCCTTCGGCACCGCCGCGCAATATACCTGCGTCCCGTCGCGCTTCGCGATTCCGTTGCCGGACGGCGTGTCGTTCGCGGACGGTGCCTCCCTCGGCGTTCCGGCGGTGACGGCGCACCGCTGCCTTTTTCCGAGCGACGAATTGTTCGCATCGCGCGCGGGCGAATCCCCGCGCGCTCCGAAGGACACGCCCCTCTTGGGGCAAAATATCTTAATCACCGGCGGCACCGGCCGGGTCGGCGCTTATGCAATTCAAATGGCGAAGCGCGCGGGCGCGCGGGTGATCGCGACCGCGTCCGCGCCCAAGCTCGCGCAGCTCAAGGACCTCGGCGCCGACGTGGCGCTCGATTACCGCGACGCCGACTTGGCCGACAAGATCAAGACCGCGAGCGGCGGCAAGGGAGTTCACCGCATCGTCGAAACCGAATTCGGCGCCAACGTCGCGCTGGCGCCCAAGATTCTCGCACCGGGCGGCGCGATCGCCACCTATGCTTCCGATTCCGCGCCCGAACCGAAAATCCCGTTCGGGCCGCTGATGGTGCTGAACGCCAAGATCGAATTCGTGTTCATCTACGGCATGCCGGAGGCGGCGCAAGGCACCGCCTTCGCCGACGTGACGCGAATGCTGAAGGAAGGCGCGCTCCGCCATCGCGTGGGCTTGCGCGTGCCGCTCGCGCGCCTCGCGGAGGCCCACGAAGCGGTCGAGAAGGCCACGGCCACCGGCGGCGTGCTGGTGGACGTGGCCTAGGATCGGAGATTGTCCATGAATCTCGCGTTCTTTCCCCCCACCCTGACCCTCCCCCGCAAGGGGGGAGGGAAAAAAGCGAGTGCAAAAAATCCACCCCCTCCCCCTCGATGGGGGAGGGCTGGGGTGGGGGTGAACGGGACGTCCGCGACAACCGATATCAGGCCGAAATAATCATGCGCGTTTATCTCGCCCGGCACGGCGACGCGGTGGAGGCGATGGAAAACCCGCGCCGACCGTTGAGCGCCAAGGGCCGCGCCGAGGTCGAGCGCATGGCCTCGTTCCTCGCGCGCGGCGGCGTGCATCCGCGGCGCGTGATCCACAGTCCGAAACTGCGCGCGGGCGAAACGGCGGCGATCCTCGCGCGCGTGCTGGCGCCCGGCGCGGTGCTGGAGGAAAGCGAGGGGCTCGGGCCCGAGGACTCGCCCGAACGCCTGGTCGCCTCGGCAAAGAATTGGACGGAGGCGGCGAGGGTCGCCAACGGCCCCGCCAATTCGACCGGCAACGACGTGCTGGTGGTCGGCCACATGCCGTTCATGGCGGGCGCGCTCGCCGCCCTGGTCGGCGCCAAGGGCAAGGAAGTCGGCGCGGGCGATTTCGCCGACTTCGCCACCGCCGCGGTCGCGTGCCTGGAAAGCGAGGCGACCGCCAAGGGCGTGCGCTGGCGTCTCCTGTGGCTGGTGTCGCCGGGGCTGTTGGGGGGTTAGTGTTCGGCCGGTTTTCCGGGCGGTTTCCCCGCTTTCGTTGACTTAGCTAACCGCTTAGTCCACCATCGGCCGGGAACGTCACCCCCGCGCAAGCGGGGGTCCAGGTTTACGGGAAAATTTGGATTCCCGCTTTCGCGGGAATGACAAAACGAACGCCTGCGGCCGTGCCATGAAAACCGTCAACATCCACGACGCCAAGACCCATCTCTCCAAGCTGATCGCGCGCGCGCGCAAGGGCGAGGAAATCGTGCTCGCCAAGGCGGGGAAGCCCGTGGCCAAGATCGTGCCGTTCGAGGCCGCGCCCAAGCGCCGCGAGCCGGGTCATGCCAAGGGCCTAGTCAAAATCTACGATAATTTCGACGATCCCCTGCCCGAGGAATTCCTGCGCGCCTTCGAGGGCCGCGAGTGAGGCTGTTGCTCGATACCCACGCGTTCCTGTGGTGGGTCGCCGAACAGAACCTTCTCGGCGAGAACGCCCGCCGCGCCATCGGCGACCGCCATAACGAAGTCTTCGCAAGCGTCGTCTGCGCGTGGGAAATCGTCGTCAAGAAAAAGCTGAGCCGGCTCGCCGTTCCGGACGACGTCCCGAAATTCATCCGGGGCGAAATCGCGTGGTATGGGTTTTCATTGCTTCCACTCACCTTGGAGCACGCGTTGCGGGTCCACGATTTGCGCGATCACCCCGCGCACAAGGACCCGTTCGACCGCCTGCTGGTCGCCCAGGCGCTGGCCGAGGACATGACGCTCGTCAGCAAGGACCGCGTGCTCGACGCCTACGGCGTCGAGCGGGTGTGGTGAAAAAACCCGATGTGGGCATACGCTGGCAGCTTCTCCGGCTCGTCGCGCAGCGATTGTTGGGGGATTAGCAGAACTGTACAGATTAGGTTGTAGTCATTGGCAGAAAATGCTGGTGGTCCTTATCCGCGTATGAGGGGGCCACTAGTTCTATCCAAAACTAAACAGCTTCAACTTTTGGATTTTGGCGCAAAGCCGCGCTTCTTAAGAAATCGCCCTCACGCCGCCATCTTCCACTGACGTGCCTTTCTGGCGAACGTCGTCGCCCCCTCGCCGATAGGTCGCTTCGCTCCGGCGCAGCGCGTCGAACACGCGCACGGTCCGGGCATTGGGTCCACCCGTCGCCGTCACGGGCGCGCGCCGGCGGCCCGGAGCCGCGCGGCGATCGCGGCCTGGCCGCGGCGTTCGGCATACGCGAGCGGCGTGACGCCCTCGCGGTCGGCAAGATTGACGTCGGCGCCGGCGGCGATCAGTAGGCGGACGATCTCGGTGTGCGCCGGCCCGCCATCGCCGAGGATGATCGCTTCCAGCAGCGCCGTCCAGCCGAGGCGATTGACATGATCGACGGTGATCGGCGTGGTGAGCAATTCGCGCACGACTTCGACGTGACCGTAATGCGCCGCCGGGATCAAGGCCGTGCCGCCGAAACGGTTGACGCTGGCGAGGTCGGCGCCGTTGGCGAGCGTGAGGCGGAGGATATCGAGATATCCCCGGGCGCCGGCGAGCAGATAGGGGCTGTCGTCGATGCGGTCCTTGGCGTTGACATCGGCGCCAGCGGCGATCAGCACTTTCGCCGCCGCGACATGATTGCCCTGGGTCGCCGCGAGCAGCGCGGTGCGGCCCGTTTCGTCGCGCGCCACAACGCCGGCGCCGCCGGCGATCAGGCGGCTCACCTCCGGCGCGTCGCCGCGTGCCGCCGCGGCGATCAACGCGCGATCCGTGTCGGTTTGCGCCGCCGCCGATCCCGGTCCGGCGCCGAGGACCAGGAGAAAAACCATTAGGGCAAGGCGTACCGTCGCCACGGCTCAGCAGCGCCCGAGTCGCGGCGGGCCGGCGTCGGTCGCCGCCGTACCATGAACCATTCGCTCGATGCCGGCCCAATACGCCGCTGCCTCGCACATCGGGCACGGGCGCGAGCTGGAATAGAGCGTGCAGCCGGAAAGATCGCGCCGGCCGAGCCGCCGCGCGGCGTCGCGGATCGCCTCCATCTCCGCGTGCGCGGTCGGGTCGCCGCGCGTCACCACCGCGCTCGGCGCCTGACCGACGATCCGCCCGTCGCGCGCCACGACCGCGCCGTAGGCCTGATCGCCGGCGGCCTCCGCCTGGCGGCGCATGGCGAAGGCGCGATCGAGGAATGCCGTGGGTCCGGCCGCGTCAGGCTGGGCGAACGGGGCGTCGGCGCCGGCGGCCGCCGGACGGCCGCGTAAGGAAAGCGTCAGCGCCAACCCAAGCAGCGCCGTCGTGCGCAGCCAGAAGCGGCGCGACAGGGTTTTCGGCGGTTCGCCAGGCGGTACCGGTTTGGTCATGAGCCCTCATAATTACGGGTTTCGGCGAAGTTGACAATTTGTCCTAATTATGTAAATATACCTATTATTAGGTCCATTGTCAAGGAGCCTTCCGCCATGTCATCCGACGCCTGGGCCGATTCCTGGCCCTTTCCCCCGCCGCCCGATCCGCCCACCTTCCCGATTCGCCGCCGCCGCCGGAAAACGCCCGTGGCCGGGGCCGGCGGCGCACCCGAACTGAACCCGCGGCAGGAGCGCTTCTGCGAATTGTACGTCGCCACCGGCAACGCCGCCGAGGCGGCGCGGGGCGCGGGGTATTCGGAACGGGCGGCGCGGTTCCAGGGCCACCGGCTGCTCAAGGACGCGCGCGTCCGCGCGCGGCTCGACACCCTGCGAACGGCGCTCGCCGACAAGATCGACGCCGGCCTGATCCTGGGGCGGCTCGAAAACCTCTACCGCCTCGCCGAGCGCGACGGCGTCTACGGCTCCGCCGCGCGCATTCTCCTGCTCATGGCCCGGATGATCGGCGTCGATCACAGCTGTTCGGCGATGTACCTGCGCTCGCCCGAACGCCGCCCCGAGCCGCCCCTGCCCTCGGCGGTCGAGGTGTGCAAGGCCTGGCTCGCGGAACACGGCCCGGCCCCCTTCCCCCGCCGCCCCGAGGCCGACGACCCGGACATCTACGGCATGGACATCGATCTCCCCGATCCCCCGGCGCCGAAATCCCCGGATTCGGGCGAGGGCGGCGCGCCATGACTACAAATGCCTACACGAATCGAGCGGTTTCCCGCCCGATCAAGGGCTTAGGGCCGTTTACCCCGGTGTTGTCCCGGCGCAAGCTTGCTCCGGCCCGGGCGAATCCCCGTGTCGCGCGGACGAATCCCTGCGCGCGCTCCCGCTTCGCTCGCCGCACTCGGCGCGACGCCCGGCTTGTCGAGGCCCAATTCGAACGCCTCCAGCCGGCGGATTTCGTCGCGAAGGCGCGCCGCTTCCTCGAATTCCAGATTGGCGGCGGCGTCCTTCATGCGCTTGTCCAAGGCGTCGAGATGGGCGCGGAGATTGTGGCCGACCAGATGCGCGTCGCCGGAAACGCCGGTATCGACGGTGACGTAATCCTGCTCGTAGACGGAGGCGAGCGCGTCGGCGATGCCCTTCTTCACGCTCGCGGGGGTGATGCCGTGGAGGGCGTTGTAGGCCTGCTGCTTCTGCCGGCGCCGCTCGGTCTCGCCGATCGCGAACTTGAGGGATTCGGTCAGGACGTCGGCATACAGCAGCACGCGCCCTTCGATGTTGCGCGCGGCCCGGCCGATGGTCTGGATCAGGCTGGTCTTGGACCGGAGGAACCCTTCCTTGTCCGCGTCGAGGATGGCGACCAGGGCGCATTCGGGGATGTCGAGCCCCTCGCGCAGCAGGTTGATGCCGACCAGCACGTCGAACGCGCCGAGCCGGAGATCGCGCATGATCTCGATCCGCTCCAGCGTCTCGATGTCGGAGTGCATGTAGCGCACCCGCACGCCGTGTTCGTGGAGATACTCGGTCAGGTCCTCGGCCATGCGCTTGGTCAGCACGGTCACCAGCGAACGGAAGCCCCGGGCCGCCGTCGCCTTGATCTCCTTCATCAGGTCGTCCACCTGGCCGCCGGCCGGGCGGACGACGCAGAGCGGATCGATCAGCCCGGTCGGGCGCACCACCTGCTCGATCACCGCGCCGCCGGTCTTTTCCAGCTCCCACGGGCCGGGCGTCGCCGACACGAACACGGTCGCCGGGCGCATCGCCTCCCATTCCTCGAACTTCAAGGGCCGGTTGTCGACGCAGGACGGCAAGCGAAAGCCGTATTCGGCGAGCGTCGATTTCCGGTTGTAGTCGCCGCGATACATGCCGCCCAGCTGCGGCACGGTGACGTGGCTTTCGTCCACCACCAAGAGCGCGTTTTCGGGCAGGTATTCGAACAGCGTCGGCGGCGGCTCGCCCGGGTTGCGTCCGGTCAAGTAGCGCGAATAGTTCTCGATCCCGCTGCAATGGCCGGTGGTTTCCAGCATTTCGAGGTCGAGCATGGTGCGCTGCTCGATGCGCTCCGCCTCCAGGTGGCGGCCTTGCCCCAGGAAATGGGCGATGCGCTCCTTCAACTCCGCCTTGATCTTGGGGATCGCCTGCAGAATGGTCGGGCGCGGCGTCACGTAGTGGCTGTTGGGAAAGACGGTGACGGCGGCCAGCGTCGCCGCTTTTTCGCCGGTGAGCGGGTCGATTTCCCACAAGCCCTCGATCTCGTCGCCGAACAGCGACAGGCGCCAGGCGCGGTCTTCCAGGTGCGAAGGGAAGATTTCCACCACGTCGCCGCGGACGCGGAAGGTGCCGCGGGCGAAATCGTGGTCGTTCCGCCGGTACTGCAGCTCGACCAGGCGTTTCTGGAGCGCGTTGCGCTCGATCCGCCCGCCGGCCTCCAGCGTCAGGATCATTTCCGAATAGGTCTCGACCGCGCCGATGCCGTAGATGCAGGAGACCGAGGCGACGATGACCGTGTCGCTCCGTTCCAGCAGCGCGCGGGTGGCGGCGTGGCGCATGCGGTCGATCTGCTCGTTGATCGAAGCGTCCTTCTCGATGTAGGTGTCGGTGCGCGGGACGTAGGCCTCGGGCTGGTAGTAGTCGTAGTAACTCACGAAATACTCGACCGCGTTTTCGGGAAAGAACCCCTTCATCTCGGCGTAGAGCTGCGCGGCGAGCGTCTTGTTGGGCGCCAGCACCAGGGTCGGGCGCTGCAGGTTCTGGATCATGTGCGCGACCGTGAAGGTCTTGCCCGAGCCGGTGACGCCGAGCAGCACCTGCTCGCGCTCGCCCGCCTTGGCGCCCGCGATCAGTTTTTCGATCGCCTGCGGCTGGTCGCCGGCCGGGGCGTAGTCGGAAACGAGCTTGAATTTGCGCCCGTCGGCGAGCGGCGCGCGCTTGGGGGGCGTGAAAATCTCGGGATTGACGAAGTTTGGCGCGGTCATGGATGCAAAGGGTTTTCAGATTGGGCAATAAAAATAACCGTCGCGGCGCGGCGCCTGCGCCTCGGTGGCGACGGCCTTGCGCAGCGCCCGGTAGGGCCGATGCCAAGTCCGTCGCGTCAGGATTTCGAACAGGCGCCGGCGTCCCTCGCCGCCGGATGCGCGCCTCGGCACCTCGACGTAGCCGTAATACGCCTTCAGCAGCCGGATCATGGCGCGCACCGACGCGTTGACCGCGTCGTCGTAACAGACGATCCCGCCGACCGGCAACATGCGGTTGAGCAGGAACGCCTCGAACGCGAGCTGATCGAAGGATTTCCAGCCGTCGACGAACACGAAATCGAACGCCTCCCCGGCGAGGGCGAGGCGCGGCAGCACCAGTTCGGACGGCTCCTCGATCAGGCGGTGCCGGGCGGCGTCGGGCGACGCGGCGAGAAGCTCGCGCCCGAGCCGATTGAATTCGTCCGCGCTCCAGTCGATCGAGGTCACGCGCCCGTGGGTCGCGCGCGTCGCGTGCAGCATGTAGAGCGCCGTGCTGCCGGTGCCGAAGCCGGTTTCCAGGCACGCCTTGCACCCGTGCCCGACGATCAGGGCGTGAAGAAAGTCCCCTTCGTCGGGCGGGCAAAAGGGATAGCCGGGGCGCGCCGTCCGCACGATGTGTTCGCGCGGCTCCGCCGTTTCGGCCAACGGCCGGTAGGCGAGCGCGCCTTTGATCGCCGATTTGAGCCTGGCAAGCATCGATGGCGTCCTGGCCGTGGCGTCCGCCGGCCGGCGGAAAAAGTCCGGATTAGCGGTTGCGGGAAGCCGCCCGGGATTTTACTGTCCGCCTCGCCGAATTCCACCCCCGCTCTCCCGCATCGGATTACGCCCATGCCCTTCATCGCCCAGCGCCTCGCCCGCATCAAGCCGTCGCCGACCATCGCCGTCAGCCAGAAGGCGCGCGCGCTGAAGGCGGAAGGCCGCGACGTCATCGGCCTCGGCGCGGGCGAGCCCGACTTCGACACCCCCGACCACATCAAGAGGGCGGCCAAGGCGGCCATCGACCGCGGCGAGACCAAATACACCGACGTCCAGGGCACGGTCGAACTGCGCAAGGCGATTTCGGCCAAGTTCAAGCGCGAGAACGGGCTCGACTACACGCCCGAGCAGATCACCGTCGGCACCGGCGGCAAGCAGGTGCTCTACAACGCGTTCATGGCGACGCTGGACGCGGGCGACGAGGTCATCATCCCGGCGCCCTATTGGGTGTCGTATCCGGACATGGTCCTGCTCGCCGACGGCAAGCCGGTGTTCATCCCCTGCCCGGCCGCCAACGGATTTCGCCTGAAGCCCGCCGATTTGGAAAAGGCGATCACGCCACGGACCAAGTGGCTGATCCTGAATTCGCCATCCAATCCGACCGGCGCCGGCTACCGCGCCGCCGATCTCAGGGCGCTCGCCGATGTTTTGCTCCGGCATCCGCAGGTCTGGATCCTGACCGACGACATGTACGAGCATCTCGTCTACGACGATTTCAAGTTCGCGACCATCGCCGAGGTCGAGCCGAAGCTCTATGCGCGCACGCTCACCATGAACGGCGTCTCCAAGGCCTATTGCATGACCGGCTGGCGCATCGGCTACGGCGGCGGGCCGGCGGAACTGATCAAGGCGATGAACGCGGTGCAATCGCACAGCACCTCGAACCCGAGTTCCATCAGCCAGGCGGCGAGCGTCGCCGCGCTCAACGGGCCGATCGACTTCATCGCCCGCCAGAACGAGGTGTTCAAAAGCCGCCGCGACCTGGTGGTGTCCATGCTCAACCAGGCGAAGGGCATTTCCTGCCCGAGGCCCGAGGGCGCGTTCTACGTCTATCCCAGTTGCGCCGGCGTCATCGGCAAGAAGACGCCCAGGGGCCAAACCATCGGCAACGACGGCGATTTCGCGACCGCGCTGCTGGAGGCCGAGGGCGTCGCCGTGGTCCAGGGCGAGGCGTTCGGGCTCAGCCCGCACTTTCGCATTTCCTACGCGACCGCGACCGAACTGCTGGAAGACGCCTGCCGGCGCATCCAGCGTTTCTGCGCGACGCTGACGTGACGCATTGACCGCGATCAAGCGCGGGATTCCGGGCGCGCCCGTTTTTGCTTGAATCCGCCGCCGGGCGGGCTAACCTTTTCCTCCAACCAAAGCGCGGGCCGTGCCCTGCCTTTCGGGACGGACCCGCCCACAACGCCGGGAGGGACCATGCCTAAGCCACCGTCCGGCCCCAGGGTCGCGGCCCTGGTCGGCCCTTACCTCAGCGGCAAGACCGCGCTGCTCGAAAGCCTGCTGTTCCATTGCGGCGCGATCCCGCGCAAGGGCTCGCGCAAGGAGGGCACCACGGTCGGCGACGCATCGCCGGAATCGCGCGCGCGCGGCTCCGGCACCGAGGTCAACGTCGCCTCGGCCGAATACCTGGGCGAGAGGTGGAGCTTCCTCGACTGCCCCGGCTCGATCGAGCTGCTGCAGGAATCCGAAAACGCCCTGATGGTCGCCGACGTGGCGGTGGTGGTGTGCGAATCCGACGTCGGCCGCGCCATGACCCTGGCGCCGCTCCTGAAATTTCTCGACGACAAGGACATCCCGCATCTTCTGTTCGTCAACAAGATGGACACCGCCTCGGGCAGCGTGAAGGAAACCCTCGACGCCCTGCAGGGGCTGTCGCGCCACCCGCTGGTGATGCGCGAAATCCCGATCCGCGAGGGCGACAAGGTGGTCGGCCACGTCGATCTGGTGAGCGAACGCGCGTTCCGCTGGACGCCGGGCAAGGTGTCCGAACTGATCCAGATCCCGGACAAGGAAAAGCCGCGCGAGGCCAAGGCGCGGACCGAGATGCTGGAGGCGCTCGCCGATTTCGACGACAAGCTGCTCGAACAGCTTTTGGAGGACACGGTGCCGCCGCCCGCGGCCATCTATGCGACGCTGGCCAAGGACATGGCCGAATCGAAGGTGGTGCCGGTGTTCTTCGGCTCGGCCGAGCGCGACCACGGGGTGCGGCGGCTGTTGAAAGCGCTCCGCCACGAAACGCCCGACGCGGGCGCGGCGGCCAAGCGGCTCGGCCTTGATGCCGGCAACGGCGCGGCGGCGGCGGTGTTCAAGACCCTGTACGCGGGCCATACCGGCAAGTTGTCGATCGCGCGCGTGCTTTCCGGCGAGATCGCGGAAGGCGCGACCATGGGCGGCGTGCGGGTCGGCGGGCTTCTCCGCCTCGCCGGCGGCAAGCAGGAGAAGACCGCCAAGGCCGGAACCGGCGAGGTGGTCGCGTTGGCCCGCACCGAGGGCCCGGCGACCGGACACGCGCTGACCGCGGCCGGGCTCAAGGCGATTCCCAAGTGGCCGGAGAAACTGGCGCCCCTGTTCGCGCTCGCCATCCACGCGGAAAAGCGCGAGGACGACGTCAAGCTTTCCGGCGCGCTCACCAAGCTGATCGAGGAGGATCCGTCGCTTTCCTTCGGCCCCAATGTCGATACCGGCGAATTCCTGCTTTGGGGCCTCGGCGAAATCCATTTGCAGATCGCGCTCGAGCGCCTGAAGCAGCGCTTCAACCTCGCGATCAAGGCGAAAAAGCCGCAGGTGCCCTACAAGGAAACCATCCGCAAGGGCATTGCGCAACACGCCCGCCAGAAGAAGCAATCGGGCGGCCACGGCGAATTCGGCGACGTGCACGTGGAAATCAAGCCGCTGCCGCGCGGCTCGGGATTCACCTTCACCAATTCCATCGTCGGCGGCGCGATTCCGAAGAACTACATTCCGGCGGTCGAAGCCGGCGTGCGCGAGGCGCTGGCGCGCGGGCCGCTCGGCTTTCCGGTGGTCGATCTCGCGGTCGAACTGACCGACGGCCAGTACCACAGCGTCGACAGCTCCGACATGGCGTTCAAGAAGGCGGGCGCGCTCGCCATGCGCGAGGGCCTGCCCGCGTGCCAGCCGGTGCTGCTGGAACCCATCTGCCACGTGGAGATCGCGATCCCGAGCGAATTCACCTCCAAGGCGCAGCGCCTGGTCTCGGGGCGGCGCGGCCAGATTCTCGGCTTCGACGCCAAGGCCGACTGGAAGGGCTGGGACCAGGTGCAGGTGCTGCTGCCCCAGGCCGAGATGCACGACTTGATCGTCGAGTTGCGCTCGGCGACCCTCGGGGTCGGCACCTTCGCCTGGCGCTTCGATCACCTGCAGGAGTTGACCGGCAAGCTCGCCGACCAGGTCATCGCCGAGCGCCAGCACGCGGCGGCGGCGCAATAGAAACGGCCCGCTCCGGTTTCCCGGAACGGGCCGTTCGATGGTATCGCCGGCGCGGGTCAGGCGCCGAACGTGAACCGGCTGCCGGTCGAGGACAGAATCAGTTTTTCCGGCATTTGCGCCGCGACGGCGTTGATGAAGTTCGTCCCGCTGCAATGCATCGGGATCATGTAGTCGACGTCGAGCTTTTTCAGTTCCGCCATCACCTGGTCGAGATAGGGTTTCGGCGCCGGGGCGAGGTGGAACCCGCCGACCAGCGCGTGCACCTTGTCGATTCCCGACACTTCCCGGGCGCGCAGGATGCTGTTGACGACGCCGGCGTGGCCGCACGACGAGATCACGACCAGGCCCCGGTTCTTCACGTTGAAGCAGGTCGCATGCTCGTGATAGTGCTCGTCGGCGACGATCTTGCCCTGCAATTCCGCCGGCGCGAAGTGGCTGGCGTTGCAGCCGAGGCCGTCGGCGCGCACCGCCAGTTCGACCATGGTGTTGGGCAGGACCTTTTCGACGCTGCGCCGGGGAATCGCGCCGGTGGTGAAAACATGGCCGCCGATCACGGCCGGATTCTCGGCGAGCGCGAGCTTCACCTTCTGCGCCGCCACCTCGCGCCGGTCGAGCGCGCCCCATTCGTTGAAGACGCCGGGCTTCGGCGTGCGCGTGTGCCGCATGCAGAAGTTGTCCTCGCCGCCGGTGTAGAGCGTCAGATCGGCGGGCATCCTGGCGCGGTGCTTCTGCAAAAATCCGACCAGGCCGCCGAAATGATCGTAATGGCCGTGGCTGACGATCAAGCCGCCGATCTTGGACGGGTCGAGGTCGAGCATGTCGACGTTGTGGTTGAGCACCTCGGGCGAGCCGCCGAAGTCGAGCATATGGGTCCGCTGGTCCCCGTCCTTGGTCGATTCGAGCAGCAGCGACAGGCCCCAATCGTTGTGCAACGTCCGTTTCGCCCGCGGCGGCGGCAGGCCGCGCACCCGCTCGACCTTCACGTCCTTGGGCGATTCGCCGCTGATGAAGATGTCGTGGCTGCTGTCCGAGACCACCCGGATCGAAAGCCGGTCCACCGTCGGAACCGCGATCCGGGCCGCCTGCGCATGGGCGCGGGAGTCGTGCAGGACCGTGCCCGCGAAGGCAACGCCCACCGTCGCGGCCGTCCCTTGCAGGAACCCGCGCCGGTCGATTTCGTTGGTCATGGAATTTTCCTCCCTATGGAAAGCGCGCCGGTATCTCCCCTCTCCGGCCCGCGACCGAAAGCATACTCGGATACTCGGCCAAAAAAAAACCGGGTCCCGAAGGACCCGGCGAGTTAAACAGGGAGGCTTCACGTCTGGGAGACGCAAGGGGCCGGAAACCGGTCCCTTCTTCCGGGCATTGCACCCGGAACACGTACCCGTGCCCTTTAAAATCCTCGGGGGCGCGGGAAACTCGGGGGATGTCGGACGCGACTACGTTTGCGCCGCAACATCACACATTGTGAATGTATGAGTATTTTCAGGGATAAAGCAGCGCTAATATTTCAATGCAGTTATGCGTTTAATGAATGTCTAGGATGGAACATTAGTGGATCGTCATGCTTTTTTGCCGATTGTATCCTATCTATTTGATATAAATAGATAATAAAAGTATCGGGGCCGCTCATGCTGAGGCGGCTGCCAAGGAAAATATCAGCTCGCCGCCAGGATATAGGCCGAGGGGGATTTCGCCGCCCGCAGCCTGGAAAGCACCCAATCGCGGAATACGATGACGCGCTTGGAGGCCTTCAGTTCCTCCGGGTAGACGAAATACATCTCGGCCGTCGGGCCTTTGGCCTCGGGCAGGATTTCGACCAGGTTGGTCGATTCGTGGCTCATGTATTCGGGCAGCGTGCCGATGCCGAGGCCGCTTTGCACCGCGCGGAAAATGCCGAAGGCGCTGTTGACCCGCAATACCGCGCGCCGGGGCCGGCCCGGCTGCGCCCCGACATCCAACAGCCAGTTCAGGTTGGCGACCGGCGGCGTCGCGTCCTCGCCGTAGACGATGATGCGATGGTCGTCGAGGTCGCGCGGCGTCTTCGGCATGCCGTGCTCCTTGAGATATTCGGGCGTCGCGAAAATCCCGTAGCGCATCGTCAGCACGTGGCGCTGGATCAGGTCGGGCTGGCGCGGCTTGGTGAGGCGAATGGCGACGTCGGCCTCGCGCATGGACAGATCGAGCTCGCTGTCGGCCAGGATCAACGACACGTCCACGTCGGGATAGAGCGACAGGAATTCGCGGATGCGGGGCGTGAGCCAGATCGAGCCGAACGCGACGGTGGTGGTGACCTTGAGCGGGCCCTCGGGTTTTTCGCGCGCTTCGGCGATCATCGCCTCGGTCATGGCGAGCTTGGCGAAGATTTCGTGCGCCGCGCGATAGAGGATTTCGCCCTGCTCGGTCAGGATCAGCCCGCGGGCGTGGCGGTGGAAGAGCGTCACGTTGAGCGCGCCTTCGAGCGCGCCGATCTGGCGGCTGACCGCCGATTGGCTGAGGCTCAGCTTTTCGCCGGCATGGGTGAAGCTGCCGGCTTCGGCCACGGCGTGAAAGACGCGCAGCTTATCCCAATCCATCCGCGAGGTTTCGCGCAGCGTGAGCGGCGTCATCGGCATGGTCCTTGTCTCAGGTTATCGCGATCATTGCGCCGCTTCCGCCGCCGCCGCCGCGACGGTCGCGAGAAAATGTCCGGCCTCGATCGCGCTCATGCAGCCGGTTCCGGCGGCGGTCACCGCCTGGCGGAAATGGCGGTCCTGCACGTCGCCGGCGGCGAACACGCCCGCGACGTTGGTCGCCGTGCTGCCGGGGCGGGTGACGAGATAGCCCTCGCCGTCCATGTCGAGCTGGCCCTTGAAGATTTCGGTGTTCGGCGTGTGGCCGATGGCGACGAACAGGCCGTCGACCGGGAACGACGACACCGCGCCGGTCTTGACGTTGCGAAGCTTGAGCGACGCCAAGGCGACCGGCGCGCCCGCGCCCACCGCCTCGTCCACCACCGTATCCCAGACGACCGAAATCTTCGGATGGTCGAACAGGCGTTTCTGCATGATTTTTTCGGCGCGCAGCGAATCGCGCCGGTGGATCAGGGTCACGCGCTGGGCGTGGTTGGCGAGAAACAGCGCTTCCTCCACCGCCGTGTTGCCGCCGCCGACCACCGCCACCTGCTTGCCGCGGAAAAAGAACCCGTCGCAGGTGGCGCAGGCGGAAACGCCGAAGCCGCGCAACGCCTCCTCGCCCGGAATGCCGAGCCAGCGGGCCGACGCGCCGGTCGCCACGATCAGGGCGTCGCCGGTGTAGCGGTCGCCGGAATCGCCTTCGGCGACGAACGGCCGGCGCGCGAGATCGACCTTGACGACCTGGTCCTGGACGAAGCGGGTGCCGACGTGCTCCGCCTGCTTTTGCATCTGTTCCATCAGCCACGGGCCCTGGACCGTCTCGGCGAAGCCGGGATAGTTTTCGACGTCGGTGGTGATGGTCATCTGCCCGCCCGGCTGCGGCCCGGCGACCAGCAGCGGACGCCACGCGGCGCGGGCGGCGTAGATCGCGGCGGTGAGCCCGGCGGGGCCCGAACCGAGAATGAGAACCGGCGCGTGATGGGTGGCGGGCATAGCGACTCCGATCGTGGACGGAACAAGACGGGGGAAGGAGACGGGGACGGACGGCTTTCTTCCTTCCCGACAAGGTAATGGTCCCGCCGCGCCATGCAAGCCGCGCATGGCTTTGGTCGTTTGAACCGGAAAAATCCGGCCGTTTTGTAATTTTATTGCGCCATCCCGGGGCTCGCGGTAACTTCCGGCCCCATGCCCCAGAAAGTGAAGCTCGATCGGGTGGACCGCCGGATTCTCGCCGACCTGCAGTCGGACGGGCGCATGACCAACGTCGAGCTCGCCAAACGCGCCGGCATTTCCGCGCCGCCGTGTCTTCGGCGCGTGCGCGCGCTGGAGGACTCCGGCCTGATCCGGGGCTACCACGCCGAGGTCGACGCCAAGGCGCTCGGCTACCAGGTGACCGTGTTCGCCCAGGTCGGCCTGTCGTCCCAGGCCGAGCACGACCTGGACGCGTTCGAGCGCACGGTGCGGAGCTGGCCCGAAGTGCGCGAGTGCCACATGCTCGCGGGCGAGACCGATTTTCTGCTCAAGATCGTCGCCCGCGACTGGGAGGATTACCAACGCTTCCTCACCACCAAGCTGACCCCGGCCGCCAACGTCACCCACGTCAAGTCCGCGCTGTCGATCCGCGCCAGCAAGCACGAGCCGGGCGTGCCGATCGCGGTCGAGGGCGAATAAGCATCGCCCTCACGCATCGCCGAGGCGCACGCGCGTGCCGGCGCCCTCGGCGAGCGCGCGCGCGTGGACCAGGGCGGCGGCGGCCACGTCCTGCAACGCGGTGCCGGTCGAATCGAACAGCGTGATCTCGTCCGCGCTTTCCCGCCCGGGTCGGCGCCCCGTCAGCACGTCGGCGAGTTCGGCGTGCGCGTCGTCCACCGTCATCGCGCCGGCGGCGACGGCGTGATGGAGATCGCCGATCTCGGCGCATTGCGCGCGCACGTCGCACACCACCTTGGCGGAGGCCATCAGATCGGGGGCGATTTCCTGCTTCTCCTCCGAATCGGCCCCGACCGCGGCGACGAACGCGCCCGGCCGCACCATGGCGCGATCGAGGAACCAGCGCTTGGCGGGCGTGCAGGTGACGATCAGGTCGCTCGCCCGCGCGGCCCGGGCGAGATCGGTCGCGATTTCGACCGGAACGCCGAGGTCCCGGCTCATGTCGGCCGCGAACGTTCGCGCGCGCGCGGAATCGACATCGACGGCGAAGATTTTTTCGAGCGGGCGCACGAGGGCGAGGGCGCGCAATTGGGCGCGGCTTTGCGCGCCGAGCCCGCAGACGGTGGCGACGCGGGCGTCCTCGCGGGCAAGTCTTTTTGCCGCCACGCCGGTCGCCGCCGCCGTGCGCAAGACGGTGATCGATCCCGAATCCATGACCGCGAGCGGAAAACCGTTTTCCGCGTCGCTCAGCACCACCACGCCCTGGATGGTCGGCAGGCCGAAGCGCGCCGCGTTGCCCGGGAAATTGGCGTTGAGCTTGGCGGCGAACCGGGATTGCGGTCCGCTCACGCCCGCCGCCTTGACGTGAAAGCCGCCGCCCGAAACGTGGACGCCGAGGATCGCGGGGCCGAACGCACGGGATTCGGCGTGGGCGACGAAGGCTTGTTCGACCGCCGTCATGCACGAGGGCAGATCGAGCAGACGCCAGACATCGGCGGCGGTCAGGACGAGAGTGGCTTTGGGAATTTCGGTATCGGATCGCGGGTCCATGCGGTTCCTCCTCCGTGCGGTACGGATGGGAACACAGCGCTTGGACGGAGATCCGCCTGGACGAAACCGGGCGGCCGTGGTCGGCCCGGCCCGGCCAAATTAGCATTCGGGCGGCGCGCCCGGCAAGCCGGGGGATTACTTGTAGCTGACCTTGACCACTTCGTAGGCTTTGGAGCCGCGCGGGGTCGCGACCTCGACCGTATCGCCCAAAGTCTTGCCGATGAGCGCGCGGCCGAGCGGCGAAGTCACCGAAATGCGCCCCTTGCCGATGTCCGCTTCGTGGCTGCCGACGATGCGATAATTGGATTCCTCGTCGGTGTCGAGATCGGCGAGCATCACGTTCGCGCCGAACCGGACCACGTCGCCCGACAATTTCGAGGCGTCGATCACCTCGGCGCGCGAAATGATGTCTTCCAGTTCGGCGACGCGGCCTTCGATGAACCCCTGGCGTTCGCGCGCGGCGTGGTATTCGGCGTTCTCGGAAAGATCGCCGTGCTCGCGCGCCTCGGCGATCGCCCGGATCACCGCCGGGCGTTCGTCGTTCTTGAGCTTGCGCAACTCGTCCTCGAGCCGCGCCAGCCCTTCGGGCGTCATCGGAATCTTTTCCATCGGGCCCCTGTTTCGCATCCCCCGGCGTGGAACGGGTTCAAGGTATCGCCGGTCGCGCGCGCCCGCCAGCCCCTTTTTCGCGTCGCGCGGTCCCGTTCCGGGGGTTATGTCGGCCGCGCGATGTAGTTCTGCAGCGCGTTGACGTCGAACGCGCGGCCTCTCATGCCCTCGATCGCGACGACGGCGGCCTCGGCGCCGGCGAGCGTGGTGTAATGGGGCACGTTGTTGAGCAGCGCCTCGCGCCGGATCGATAAGCTGTCGGAAACCGCCTGCGCGCCCTCGGTGGTGTTGATGACCAGATGCACGTCGCCGTCGCGGATCGCGTCGACGCAATGGGGCCGCCCCTCGGCGACCTTGTTGACCGGCTTGACCTCGATTCCTTCGGCGGCGAGCGTGCGGCTGGTGCCCGAGGTCGCGATCAGCTTGAATCCGAGCCCGGCGAGGCGGCGCGCGAGCGGCGCAATCCGCGTCTTGTCCCGGTCCTTGACCGAAATGAACACGGTGCCCGCGCTGGGCAAGCGCGTGCCGGCGCCGAGCTGCGACTTGGCGAAGGCGAGCGCGAAATCGGAATCGACGCCCATCACCTCGCCGGTCGATTTCATTTCCGGGCCGAGGATCACGTCGACGCCGGGGAAGCGGGCGAAGGGGAACACCGCTTCCTTGACCGCGATGTGGCCGAGCGGCCGGTGGGTGCCCTTGAGGCCGAAGGCCGCGAGCTTTTCCCCGGCCATGACGCGCGCCGCGATCTTGGCGATCGGCACGCCGGTCGCCTTGGCGACGAACGGCACCGTGCGGCTGGCGCGCGGGTTGACCTCGAGGATGTAAATGGTTCCGTCCTTGATCGCGAACTGCACGTTCATCAGGCCGACCACGCCGAGCCCGCGCGCGAGCAGCTCGGTCTGGCGGGCGAGTTCGGCGATCTGTTCGGCGGGCAGCGAGTGCGGCGGCAGCGAGCAGGCCGAATCGCCGGAATGGATGCCGGCTTCCTCGACGTGCTGCATGATGCCGGCGACGTAGACGTCGGTGCCGTCGGCGAGCGCGTCGACGTCGACCTCGATCGCGTCCTGAAGATAGGAATCGATCAGCACCGGGCTCTTGCCGGAAACCTTGACCGCCTGCTTGACGTAGCGGCGAAGCTGCTCGACGTCGTGGACGATTTCCATGGCGCGGCCGCCGAGCACGTAGGAAGGCCGGATCACCACCGGATAGCCGATTTCGCCGGCGACTTTCTCCGCTTCCGCCGCCGAGCGCGCGGTGCGGTTGGCGGGCTGGCGCAGATCGAGCTTCTTGAGCAGTTTCTGGAACCGCTCGCGGTCCTCGGCGAGGTCGATGGCGTCGGGCGAGGTGCCGAGGATGGGAATGCCGGCGGCTTCGACCGCGGCGGCGAGCTTCAAGGGCGTCTGCCCGCCGAACTGGACGATGACGCCGAGAAGCTCGCCCTTCGACTGTTCGACCTTCAACAATTCGATGGTGTCTTCCGGCGTGAGCGGTTCGAAATAAAGCCGGTCGGAGGTATCGTAGTCGGTCGAGACCGTTTCCGGGTTGCAGTTGACCATGATCGCCTCGATGCCCGCCTCGCGGAGCGCAAAGGCGGCATGGCAGCAGCAGTAGTCGAACTCGATTCCCTGGCCGATGCGGTTGGGCCCGCCGCCCAGGATGGCGACTTTGCGCCGCTCGCTCGGGTCGGCCTCGGATTCGGGCGGGTTCGCCCCGTCGCCCTCGTAGGTGGAGTACATATAAGACGTGCGCGCGGGAAATTCGGCGGCGCAGGTGTCGACCCGCTTGTAGACCGGCCGCACGTCGAGCTTCCGGCGCGCCGCCGTCGCGTCGGCCTCGGCGACGCCGGCGAGATGCGCGATCCGTTCGTCGGAAAAGCCCATGCCCTTGAGCCGCGTCCAGCCGGCGCGCTCGGCGGGCAGACCCTTGGCCTTGATTTCGGCCTCGGCGGCGACGATGCCCTGGATCTGCTCCAGGAACCATTTGCCGTAGCGGCAGGCGGCGGCGATTTTTTCGATCGCGAGCCCCATGCGGAACGCTTCCGCGATCAGCAGCAGCCGGTCGGGCCGGTGCTGCGACAGCAGCCCGATCATGGCGTCGGCGTCGGGTGATCCCGCGAGTTGCCCGCCTAGCGGCGGGATGACATCGGGCGCATCAAGCCCGGCGAGCCCGGTTTCCATGGAGCGCAGGCCCTTTTGCAGGGCTTCGGCGAAGGTGCGGCCGATGGCCATGGCTTCGCCCACCGATTTCATCGAGGTGGTGAGCAGCGGCTCGGCGCCGGGGAACTTCTCGAAGGTGAAGCGCGGGATCTTCACCACCACGTAGTCGATGGTCGGCTCGAAGCTCGCGGGCGTGATGCCGGTGATGTCGTTCTTGAGCTCGTCCAAGGTGTAGCCGACCGCGAGCCGGGCCGCGACCTTGGCGATGGGAAAGCCGGTCGCCTTGGACGCCAGCGCCGAGGAGCGCGAGACGCGCGGGTTCATCTCGATCACCACCAGCCGGCCGGTGGCGGGATCGACCGCGAATTGGACGTTGGAGCCGCCGGTCTCGACGCCCACCTCGCGCAGCACCGCGATCGAGGCGTCGCGCATGATCTGGTATTCCTTGTCGGTGAGGGTGAGCGCGGGCGCGACCGTGATCGAATCGCCGGTGTGGATGCCCATCGGATCGACGTTCTCGATCGAGCAGACGATGATGCAGTTGTCGTTCTTGTCGCGCACCACCTCCATCTCGAATTCCTTCCAACCGAGGACCGATTCCTCGACCAGGACCGAGTGGACCGGCGAGGCGGCGAGCCCGCCGGCGACGATGGTTTCGAATTCGGAGCGGTTGTAGGCGATGCCGCCGCCGATGCCGCCGAGTGTGAAGGAAGGCCGGATGATGGCGGGAAGCCCGACCAGTTCGAGGGCCTCGCGCGCCTCGGGCATGGTCGTCACCAGGCGGCTTTTCGGCGTGGCGAGGCCGATCTTGGTCATGGCGTCGCGGAAGAGCTGGCGGTCCTCGGCCTTGGCGATGGCGTCGGCGCGCGCGCCGATCATCTCGATGTTGTGGCGCGCGAGCGCGCCGGAGCGGTGCAGATCCATGGCGCAGTTGAGCGCGGTCTGCCCGCCCATGGTCGGCAGCAGCGCGTCGGGCCTTTCGCGTTCGATGATGCGCTCGACGATTTCCGGCACGATCGGTTCGATGTAGGTGGCGTCCGCCATGCCGGGGTCGGTCATGATGGTGGCGGGATTGGAATTGACCAGAACGACGCGGTAGCCCTCCTCGCGCAGCGCCTTGCACGCCTGCGCGCCGGAATAGTCGAACTCGCACGCCTGGCCGATGACGATCGGCCCGGCGCCGACGATGAGGATCGATTTGATGTCCGTGCGCTTAGGCATGGGCTAAAACCGGCTCGAAAAGTGACGGTTTCTCGTGTATCCTGCGGGTCATGACCAAACTGCTCGACAAGGCCATCGCGGAAGCGCGCAAGCTCCCGCCCGAGGAACAGGACACCGTCGGCGCGATTATTCTCGAAGAGATCGCCGACGAACAGCGCTGGGCGAAAAAGTTCGCCGCGACCAAGGACCGGCTTTCCCGCTGGGCCGGCGAGGTGTTGGCGGAGATCGAGGCGGGCAAGGTTAGAGCGGGGTTGCCATAAAACTCCCTCCCCCCTTGCGGGGGAGGGCTGGGGTGGGGGGTGTCGCGAGATAGAGTTATATCGTGACGATCTCCCTCGCCCAACGCCTGAGAAAAAATCCGACCGACGCCGAAACCCGCCTGTGGTCGCGCTTGCGCCGCAAGCAACTCGCCGGTTTCCGTTTCCGCCGCCAAGTTCCGCTCGGTCCTTACGTCGCGGATTTCGTCTGCCTCGAAGCGCGACTTATCGTCGAGGCGGACGGCGGCCAGCACGCCGAACGCGCCGCCGACAACGTTCGCACGGCATGGCTGGAGGCCCAGGGCTATCGGGTGCTGCGTTTCTGGAACAACGACGTGCTCGGCAACACCGATGGAGTCATTCAAGCGGTCCGTTCCGCGCTCTCTAAATACCCCCCTCCCCAACCCTCCCCCGCAAGGGGGGAGGGGGAAAAGAGGAAACGATAAGTTTGCCTCCCCCCTTGTGGGGGAGGCCGCGAGCGCAAGTGAGCGGGTGGGGGGTATGTCGCGTATTTCTAGTGCCGTCATGAGAACAACCCTTTAATAAATGCTTCAAGCGCGTCTATTGCCTTCTTGGCCAACACGCCCACCACGGCATCCGGAATTTTACTCGCGATCATCGCTAACCTGTCGGCGATGAAGTTCTTTATTGTGCTATATCGAGCAACTGCCTCGTCTCTTAAAATCGCTAAACCACTCTTCATCTCGCTCAAAACAACTATGCGCTCGTTCGGATCGGCAAACAGCTGTCCGAACTCGTTGCTTTTCTCCGCTTCGGCGATCACTTCCTGGATCGCCGCGACCGCTTTTTGGCGAGCGGGCTTGTTGTCGTCGAGCGTAACGATGCGGTCGGAGGCTGGCGCCATTTTTGATTCTGCCAGTTCGGCTTCTAATATTTCTTCCGCAGCCCGAATTAATGTCCGCGTAATTACATAAGACATCGGTTCGTACGAAACTTGTTGAATCATTTTATCTTCGAGCAAGGCGCTGAATATTTGGCTACACATTCCTGGCCCTATGTCGAGAAGAAAACTGATTAATTTTTCATCAAACTCTGCCTCGGAACTTGTTAACGACCATTGATACAAATGGACAATCGATTGCTTCACTAGTGCGTCAAATTTTGTCATCGGATCACCTCTTCCCCCTCTCCATCATCGCGACGAAGCGGCGGAAGAGGTAATGGCTGTCCTTCGGGCCGGGCGAGGCTTCCGGGTGGTACTGGACGGAGAACGCAGGTCTCCCTTCGACGCGGAGGCCCTCGACCGAGCCGTCGAACAGCGAAACATGGGTTTCGACGACGCCCGCAGGAATACTCGCGCGATCGACGGCGAAGCCGTGGTTCTGGCTGGTGATCTCGACCTTCCCCGTCGCCAGATCCTTGACGGGGTGATTGGCACCGCGATGGCCAAGGTGCATCTTATAAGTGCGCGCGCCGAGGGCGAGCGCGAGCATCTGGTGGCCGAGGCAGATGCCGAACAGCGGCACGCCCGCCTTGAGCACGCCCTGGATCGCCGGCACGGCGTATTGGCCGGTCGCCGCCGGATCACCCGGGCCGTTGGAGAGAAAGACGCCGTCCGGCTTGCGGCCAAGGATGTCCTCGGCGGTCGCGGTCGCGGGCAGCACGGTGACGCGGCAGCCCGCGTCGGCCAAGCAACGGAGGATGTTGCGCTTCGCCCCGTAATCGACCGCGACCACATGGAAACGGGGTGCGGTCTGCCGGCCGTAGCCCCGGCCCAAGGTCCAGGAGGTTTCGTCCCAGGAATAGGTCTGGCGGCAGCTGACGTCCTTCGCCAAATCCATGCCTTCGAGGCCGGGCCAGGCGCGCGCCTCGGCCGCGAGTGCGGCGGTGTCGATCGCCGCGCCGTCACGCGCGTGCACGATCACGCCCGAGGGCGCGCCGCCGTCGCGGATGCGGCGCGTCAAGCGGCGCGTGTCGACGCCGGTCACGACGGGCAGGCCGTAGGATTTGAGCCAGGCGTCGAGATGACGATCGGCACGCCAGTTGGCGGGATCGGTGATGCGCGCCTTGAGCACCGCCCCGCGCGCGGCGGGCGTAACGGTTTCGATGTCCTCGGGATTCGTGCCGACGTTGCCGACGTGGGGAAAGGTGAAGGTGATGATCTGCCCGGCGTAGGACGGATCGGTGAGGATTTCCTGATAGCCGGTGATGGAGGTGTTGAAGCAGACCTCGCCCACGGCCTTGGTTTCCGCGCCGGCGCCGAAGCCCCAAAACACCGATCCGTCCGCCAACACCAATGCCGCGTTCGTACCCGGCGGCTTATGCCGCCCGATCAAAGAATCGGGCGCTGGTCCCGCCGCCGGGTCTTTATTTTTTGGCGCCTCCGCGCCCGGCGGTCGCAAGCTTTCCGGGATCGACGAGGTTGCGGCAGGGGTCGCGGCGGGCCTCACGCGGTGGCCTCCGGGCTACAGAGCCGAGCGTTGATTGACGGGACGGACTGCGGGTCGCGGGCGAACGTCTAAGCCAAGAAGGACTTCAGCGTCAAGCCCGGGAGAAAATGTTTTATCCCTTTCGTTTCAACGGGATATATCCGACCGAACGATTGCCTTTTCGCGTCTTTTCGGATACTCTTGAACTTTCCGCAATTCATGAGAATCAGGCCGGTCGATCGCCGCCGGAGCCCCATACCCCACGCCGATAACTTCCGCCCGATTCGCCCTCTCAACCGCAGCGATCCAGGACAGAAGCCGCATGCTTCGCCAGCGCCTCAACGACGCGCTCAAGGAAACGCTCAAGACCAAGGACCAGATCGGCCTTTCGACCGTGCGCCTGATCCTCGCCGCCCTCAAGGACCGCGACATCGCCGCGCGCGGCAAGGGCAACAAGGAGGGGATTTCGGAGGACGAAATCCTCGGCATGCTGCAAGGCATGATCAAGCAGCGCCAGGAAAGCATCGCGCTCTACGAAAAGGGCGGTCGGTGCGAACTGGCCGAGCAGGAACGGGGCGAAATCGCCGTGATCGAGCGCTTCCTGCCCAAACAGATGGGCGAGGCCGAAATGGCCCAGGCGGTGCGCCAGGCGATCAGCGAAACCGGCGCCCAGACCCTGAAGGACATGGGCAAGACCATGGCCGCCCTCAAGGGCCGCTACGCCGGCCAGATGGATTTCGCCAAGGCGAGCGCGCTGGTCAAGCAGGCGCTGGCGTAACCTAACCGGCCGAATCGCCCGTCCGAGTCGCTCTCCTCACCGCCCCCGCCGGGTTGTCCACAGCCGCCGAAACCCAAGCAAAACGGGGATAGCGCGGTCTTTCAATCCCTTGGGCCGAATCGGCGCTTTATCATGGGCCGGTTTTCCGGACACCGGTGCCCATGGCCTTTCCCGCCGCCTTCCTCGACGAGCTCAAGGCCTGCGTCGGGCTTGCCGCGATCGTCGGCAAGCGCGTGCGCCTGATCAAGCGCGGGCGCGAGCATCTGGGCCTTTGCCCGTTCCACAAGGAAAAGACGCCCTCCTTCACCGTCAACGAGGACAAGGGGTTCTATCATTGCCTTGCAGCGGAAACAGGTGTTCTGGTTCGCGGTGGAATCCGCCCCATTCGTGACCTTGCCGGACAATCCGTCGAGGTCGTCGGCAGAAACGGCCAATGGGTTCGCGCCAGTTTTCGTTCTTACGGAATCCAACAGCTTTACGAAATCCGCTTATCGCGCAACGGCGTGACCAAATCGCTTTACGCCACCTCTGGACATCGTTGGTTCGTGCGCGGGAGCCAGAACGCGGTCTTGACCACTAACCTCAAGGCCGGCCATCGATTGCAGGCCATCATGCCTCCCCGGCGCCCGGAGACAAACCTCGATCCCACGGGCGTGCGCCACGGGATCGTGTTTGGTGACGGAACCGTCCAGCGCGGCTACGGTCATGTCCACTTACATGGCGACAAGGACCGTGTCCTGACCCGTTGGTTCCCCGACCAGAAACCACAGAAAAAAGTGCGCGCGGGCAACAAGCCTTACGTCCGGATCTACGGCGGGCGCAGCTTTGGACACATGAAGGCCTTGCCGTCCCTCGACTCGAGCAACAGCTATCTGCGGGGTTTCCTGGCCGGTTATCTCGCCGCCGATGGGCACGTCGCCAAGGATGGCACCGTGATGCTCCACAGTGCCAACCCAGCGAATCTGACTTGGGTGCGGGCGGCAGCAACCCGACTTGGGATCGGGACATACGGGATCACCGCGTCTCTCCGCAAAGGCCTCGGACGAGGAGGCCCCCTATATCGGCTTCATTTCGTCTCCTCGACGGTTGACCCGAAAATGGTGTTGGCGCGAATGGCGCGGAAGCGGCGTGAGACTTCGACCAAGGCCTTCGAACGGCTCAGATGGTCTGTCGTGTCCGTCCGAAAAAGCGAACGCGTCGAGGAAGTCTTTTGCGCCGAAGTGCCTGACGGCCACGCCTTCGTTCTCGAAGACAACATCCTGACCGGCAATTGCTTCGGCTGCGGCAAGCACGGCAGCGTGTTCGACTTCGTGATGGAGACCGAGGGGCTGTCGTTCCCGGAAGCGGTCGAGCGGCTGGCCCAGGACGCGGGGCTGGCTTTGCCCGCGCGCGATCCCGAATCGCAGGCGCGCGACCAGTCGCGCGGCGCGCTGCTGCCGGCGATGGAGGCCGCGTGCGCGTTTTTCCAGCGCAGTCTCAGGATGCCGGAGGGCCGAAGCGCGCTCGATTACCTGCGCGGGCGGGGCTTGTCGGACGACACCGTCGCCCGGTTCCGTCTCGGTTTCGCTCCTGATCGACGCGACGCGCTGAAAGCGGCGCTGCTGCGCGACGGGTTCGCCGAGGAACGCCTGGTCGAAGCGGGACTGCTGATCCGACCCGACGAGGGAAATACCTACGATAGATTCCGCGGCCGCGTCATGTTTCCGATCCAGGATCGGCGCGGCCAGGTGACCGCCTTCGGCGGGCGAATCCTGGGCGACGGCGAACCGAAGTATCTCAACTCGCCGGAGACGCCGCTGTTCCACAAGGGATTCACGCTCTATGCGCTGTCGCGCGCCGCGAACGCCGCCCGCGAGGTCGGCACGCTCGTCGTGGTCGAAGGCTACATGGACGTGATCGCGCTGCACCAGGCCGGCATCGCCAACGCGGTCGCGCCGCTCGGCACCGCGCTGACCGAGGACCAGATCCGCCTGTTGTGGCGCGTCGCGCCGGAGCCGATCCTCTGTTTCGACGGCGACGCCGCCGGCCAACGCGCGGCCGCGCGCGCGCTCGACCGGGCTCTGCCGCTCCTGAAGCCGGGCTATTCGCTGCGCTTCGCCTTTCTCCCGTCGGGCGAAGACCCCGACAGTCTGATCCGCCGCCACGGCGCCGAGGCCATGCACAAGCTCCTTCGCCAGCCGCTCGCGCTGTCGGAAGCGTTATGGCTGTTCGAAACCGCCGCCGGGCGGCCGACGACTCCGGAAGCCCGCGCCGCGCTCGAAGACCGCCTGCAACGCCACGCCCAGCGCATCGAGGACGCCACCTTGCGCGCCCATTTCAGCCAGGCCTTTCGCGACCGGGTGCGCGGCGAATTGCGCGACGCGGGCCCGGCGGGCGCGTTCGGACGATTTCCGCCGCGCGCGCGCGGGCGGGCCGCGCCCATGTCCGCCCCGAAGTCCGCGCCCCGGTTTCTTTCCGCCGGCGCGATCGATCCGGCGGCGCGCGCCGCGCTCGCCGTGCCGGTCGATTCGCGGATCGAGGCGGAGCGCTTCCTGCTCGCGCTCGCGGTCAACCACGGCCGCTTGTTTGCCGAAATCGAGGAGGAGCTGGGCACCGTCCGGTTCGCCGACGCCCGGCTCGACCGGCTGCGCCAGGGGTTGCTGCAAGCCCTCGGCCGCGCCGACGACGGCTGGACCGCGGCGGAGGCCCGCGCGATGCTCGGCGACGAAGAACTCGCCGCCACCCTGGACGCGGTGCTGTCGCATCCCTTGATCAAGGCGAACCGGCTGGCCCAGCCGGAGGCGCCTCTGGCCGACGCCCGCGCCGCCTGGGCCGAGACCGCGCGAAGGCACGCCCGCCTGGCGGCCAAGGACGCTTCCCCGGGGTCGGGGACCGAGGAAGCGGACTCGCTGACCGCGGAATCGGAGGCCTGGGAACGCCGCCGCGCCGCGCTCGAAGCCGGCCTCGGCGGCGACGAGGCGGCGGAGTAAGCGCGGTGGCACGGAAATTGCCGGCCCACAGCCGGCCCTTCCTTCCTAACCTCATGTTTTGCTTATTTTTTTAAGGGGTCTCGCTTGACATCGGCCGACGCCGACCTTAGAAAGCCTCCCGCTTTTCCAGGGCCGCTTTCCGGGAGCGCCGATCCGGCGATCGGGCCGGAACGGCATTCACCGGCAACAAGGGGACCCCAGTTGCAATCCGGCCACCGGCGTCCCCATTTCTTAGGTCCCATTCCCGCCGAACGGCCCGCGGCGCCCGCCGCCGGTTTTCGTTCTTTTGTCCTTACCGCGCGATCCGTCCGAACACCCGAATGGCGGCGGAAACGATTTTCGTGAGCAGACCCCGATGACCGCACCCAAGCGCAAAGCGTCCCCGAGCCCCTCGAAAATGCCGGCCGCCAAGTCCGGCCACGGCAAGAATTCCTCCGCCAAAGCGGCGCCGCCCAAGGCCGGAGCGAAGGCGGGAGCCAAATCGCCGGCGGGCGCGAAGCCCCTGCCGAAGGGCGCCTTGCTCGCCATGGCGCTCAAGAAGGCGCGGCTCGAGGCCGCCGCCGCATCCGCGGTCAAACCCCCGCTCGACGCCAAGGCGCTCGCGGCCAAGTCCGCCGCGGTCAAGGCTCTCGCGGGCAAGGCTCTCGCGGGCAAGCCGGGCGCCAAGCCCGGCGCGCCCCGTCCCGACGGCGCGCCCGCCGCCGAGGAGCCGGGCGACCGGCCGCTGCTCGATACCCTCGGCGTCGCGGTCAAAAAGATGATCGCGCGCGGCAAGGAACGCGGTTACGTCACCTACGACGAGATCAATTCGGCCCTGCCGCCGGACCAGGTGTCCTCGGAGCAGATCGAGGACACCATGTCGATGCTCTCGGAAATGGGCATCAACATCGTCGAAAGCGAAGAGAGCGAGGAGGCCGAGGGCGCCGCCCGCCCCGAGACCGCCGAGGCCGAGACCGAGGCGGAATCCGCCGGCGGCAACGTGAACGAAGCCGACCTGGGACGCACCGACGACCCGGTGCGGATGTATCTGCGCGAAATGGGATCGGTCGAGTTGCTCTCGCGCGAGGGCGAAATCGCCATCGCCAAGCGCATCGAGGCCGGGCGCGAGATGATGATCGGCGGCATCTGCGAAAGCCCGATGACCATCAAGGCGATCATCGCCTGGCACGACGCGTTGCTCGAAGGCAAGATGCTGCTGCGCGACATCATCGATCTCGAGGCGACCCAGGGCGGCGGCCCGGGCGCGGTCGCGGTGGTCGCGGCGGTCGAGAGCGACGCGGTTGCGGTCGATCCGCGCGAGGCGCCGAAACCGCCCAAGATCCCGTCGCCGTCTCCCCTCCCGGCCAAGGCCGACGGGGCCAAGACCCCCGGCGACGGCGCGGGCAACGGCACCGGCGACGGGACCGACGCCGACGACGAATCGGACGAGGTCAATCTGTCGCTCGCCGCGCTGGAGGCGAAGCTGACGCCGGGCGTCGCGCGCAACTTCGAGAAGATCACCGCCACCTACAAGCGCCTGCACCGCATGCAGACCCAGCGCCTGAAGGTGCTCAACAGCGGCGGCAAGATCAAGCCGGCCTCGGAAAAGCGCTATCAGAAGCTCAAGCACGAGATGGTCGTGCTGATGGAGCAGGTGCACCTCAACAACCTGCGCATCGAGCAGTTGATGCACGACCTTTACGACGTCAACCGGCGGCTGCTCGGCCTCGAGGGCAAGCTGCTGCGTGTCGCGCTGGAGTGCAAAATCTCGCGCGAGGAGTTCCTGCAGAACTACATGGGCTACGAACTCGATCCCGGCTGGATCGAGCGGATGGCCGCCCTCGAGAAGGGCTGGAGCAGGTTCGCCACCCGTCACCGCGACGAGGTCGAGGCGATCCGCAAGGCGGTCGCCGAGCTGTCGCAGAGCGTCAAGCTGCCGATCAGCGAATTCCGCCGCATCGTCACCACGGTGCAGAAGGGCGAGCGCGAGGCCAACAAGGCGAAGAAGGAAATGATCGAGGCCAACCTGCGCCTGGTCATCTCGATCGCCAAGAAATACACCAACCGCGGCCTGCAGTTCCTCGACCTGATCCAGGAAGGCAACATCGGCCTGATGAAGGCGGTCGACAAGTTCGAGTACCGGCGCGGCTACAAGTTCTCGACCTACGCCACCTGGTGGATCCGCCAGGCGATCACCCGCTCGATCGCCGACCAGGCGCGCACCATCCGCATCCCGGTGCACATGATCGAAACCATCAACAAGCTGGTCCGCACCAGCCGCCAGATGCTGCACGAGATCGGGCGCGAGCCGACGCCGGAGGGGGTGGCGGAAAAGCTGTCGATGCCGCTCGACAAGGTGCGCAAGGTCCTGAAGATCGCCAAGGAACCGATCAGCCTCGAAACCCCGATCGGCGACGAGGAAGACAGCCACTTGGGCGACTTCATCGAGGACAAGAACGCGGTCCAGCCGCTCGATGCCGCGATCCAGGGCAATCTCCGCGACACCACCACCCGCATCCTTTCGACGCTCACCGCGCGCGAGGAGCGCGTGCTGCGCATGCGCTTCGGCATCGGCATGAACACCGACCATACCCTGGAGGAGGTCGGCCAGCAGTTCAGCGTCACGCGCGAACGAATACGCCAGATCGAAGCCAAGGCCTTGCGCAAGCTCAAGCACCCGAGCCGCTCGCGCAAGCTCCGCAGCTTCCTCGACTACTGATCCGGGGAACGGCGGGCGAAGAAAATAAAAAAGGCCGGGGTGCGAATCCCGGCCTTTCGTTTTGTTTCCCCCGCGTCGCCTTCCGGGGGGCCCGTAGCTCAATTGGTTAGAGCCGGCCGCTCATAACGGTCTGGTTGCAGGTTCGAGTCCTGCCGGGCCCACCATCCTGCTTCGCACGACGTGCTTCGCAGGATTTGCCCCGCCGCCGGCGTCAGGAAATCGAATCCGCGTCGGGCGGGGAGACCTTGCGCGGGCGCGGGCGGCGAATCCCGCCGCGCGTATTTATTTTGCGCCCCTACCGGGGCGCGCCGCCTTCGCCGCCCGGGTATCGGCCGCCGTCTTGGCGGCGGCCTCCTTATCGGCGGCCTCCTTGGCGAGCCGCAGCGCGCGCAAGCGCAGGGTCTTGGCTTCCCGCTCGTTGTCGGCCTTTTCCCGATCCTTGAGGGCTTGCTGGAGGGCGCTTTTGTCCCGATCCTTGTTGCGGATGCGGGCGAACTGCTCTTCGGCTTTCGTCTGCGCGGATTTATTCATGGCGACGCTCCTGTCTTCGCGCCGAGGGGCGAAAAATGGAAAAAAGCAAAAATATGCGAAAAAGAACGACGAAAAAATCGATCCGCGCGGGCTTGGGTCCGCGAGCGGCCGGCGAGGCCGGCAACCGCCCCCGACCGAAGCCGGGAGCGGCGCCAGGGCCTTAAAGCTTAGGCCGTCAGTCGATCAACGCCAGGTTCTCGGCCGAGGATTTGCCGTTCTGTCCGGGGCGAAGTTCGTAGGAAACCTTCTGCCCTTCCCTGAGGCCGCTCAGGCCGGCCCGTTCGACGGCGGAAATATGGACGAAAGCGTCCTTCGATCCGTCCGCGGGCTGGATAAAGCCGAAGCCCTTGTTGGGGTTGAACCATTTTACCGTTCCGGTAGCCATTGTCGTATCTCCGAGTGTTTGGGAGTATTCGCGCCGCACACCTTGTGACGGCCCGATCGCATAACGTTCACAATGTCAGGAGATAACCAAGCAACCGAAGCGTCGGTCGTTCAGACAGCACATAACAGATGTAAAACGTATGGATAGAACATAGCCCGAATACGGGCAAATGACACGGTATCGCCGAAAATATTTATCGGTCGGCCGCGAATGCGGAAGGCGCCGGCCCGCTTCGGGCCCGGATTATCCATGCAAAACAAGGCGTTCGGCAACCGCCGGCGCGCGCGGCCGGCAGGCGAGCAGGAAGCCGATCCCGCCTCAGCTTGGTTTCGCCGCCGCCGCAACGGAAGGTGTCGTTGCGTCGTTTGTCGTTATAAAAGGCCGGTTGACGCCGGCCTTGATGAGGCGGCTGCGCAGGATGTGGGATACAAAATCGATCAGCGCGACGACGACGATGATCATGATGATGATGAATCCGACTTCCTCCCAACGATGGGCGCGGATGCGATCGGAAAGATGGAAGCCGATCCCGCCGGCGCCGACGATCCCGAGGATCGTGGCGGAACGAGAGTTCGATTCGAACATGTAAAGAGCGTTTGAGAGCATGATCGGCAGCACCTGGGGAATAATGCCGAAGCGCACGGTCTGCACCGGATTGCCGCCGGTGGCCTGAACGCCCTCGACCTGTTTGCGCTCGACGTTCTCGATCGCTTCGGCGAACAGCTTGGAGAGGATGCCGATGTCGGTGGTGGCGATGGCGAGAACGCCGGCGAGCGGTCCAAGCCCCACCGCCCGGACGTAAACCAGCGCCCAAACCAGGGCGTCGACCCCGCGCAGGAAATCGAACGACCGGCGGATGGGAAAGCGGAGCAGCCGGATCGGCAGGACGTTCTTCGCCCCGAGGAACCCGAGCGGAACCGCGATCAGGCTCGCGATCAGGGTGCCGAGAAAAGCCATCCCGACGCTTTCGAGCATGGCCTTGATCAAGTCCCAGAAAGCGTCCTCCGGGGTCGGCGGGAACAGGGCGCCGGCGATCTTGGCGAAGCGGTCGAGGCCGTTGAGGATCCGGGCCGGCGTGACCTCGAAACGGATCAGGCAGAACGAGACGAAGATCAGCAGGGCGAACAGGGTCAAGGCGATGGTCGCGCGTTCGCGCGGCGTGCGCGAAAACGCCCGCGGGAAGCGGTCGCGGAGCGATGCGATCTGGGCGGAGCCGATCGAAGCGGCGCTCAGCCTCATTGCAGGCTCTCCCTACCGATGATGTGATGGCGCATCTTTTCGCAAATCAAGTCGATGAAGGTAATCGTCAGGACGACCATGAGCACGATCGCGCTCACGTCCTCGTAATAGTTGAAGCTGATGGCGTGGTAGAGCTCCTGGCCGATGCCGCCGGCGCCGACAAACCCGACGATGGCCGCCGAGCGGATATTGAGCTCGAGGCGCCAGAGCGTGTACGTCGTGAAATTGGGCAAAACCTGGGGTAACACGGCAAAACGGATCACCTCGAACCAGTTGCCGCCCGAGGCGCGCACGCCTTCGAGCTGGCGTTCGTCGATGTTCTCGTTCGCTTCCGCGTAGAGTTTGCCCATCGCGCCGACGGTGTGGACGGTAAGCGCCAGAAAGCCGGCGAAGGGCCCCACGCCGAAGGCGACGACGAAGATCAGCGCGTAGACGATTTCCGGAACGGTGCGGGCGATCTCCGCCAGGCGGCGACAGACGAAATAAACCCAGAACCGTCCCGCCAGGTTGCGCGACGCCGGAAAGCAAAGCAGAAAGCCCCCGAGGGCGCCGAACAACGACGCCATCATCGCGATCAAGATGGTGTCGAACAGCAGCCGGAGCCAGCGCAGAAAGCCGTAGTACCAATAGGCCATGTCGCCGAAAAAGCTGGCGAACTTGATCTCGGGCAAGGTCTTGCTGATGTAGTCGCCGATCCGCGGCATACCGGCGGCGAGCCGCTGCGGCGTGAAGTCGCTGATATTGGCGGCGATATGGAAAACGATCAGAAACAGAATCGCAAATCCAAACAACTCGATTCGCTTGCGCTTGCGCAGGCGCGCGTATTCTTCCTCAAACCGCCGGACGGTGGCGTTGGTCGCGGGAGCCTGCATGCGCTCTTCTGGACCGATCTATGCCTTGCGCGGGCGTCGGATCGGGCGTTCAGCCTTTCCTTGGTTGCCGCCCGCGTTGCGCGCGGATCGGCGGGAAGAGTGTCTGCTCGCGGCAAGATCGGGACGGCGGAAGGGGCCGCACCCGAACGGCCCGCCGCCCCGCTCGTTGGTTCGCGCGGTTACCTCACCTCTTGCGCCGCTCCTGGGCAAGCTGTTGGCGCAGGTCGATCGCGATTTGGTAGACCGAGTGGTCGACCTCGACGTACCCGATCGAGTTGCCGCGCGCCACTTCGTTGAAGACCTTCGGATCGTCCTTGTGCATGTTGAGGAACATCTTCTTGATATCGGCCTTCATCTCCTTCGGCAGGTCCTTGCGAATGGCGATGACCGGGTTCGGGATCAGATCCGATTTCCAGATGATCCGGATGTCCTCCTTCTTGAGGACGCCACGGCTGAGCATCATGTGCAGCCCGCCCCGGGTGTGCTTTTCGACGTCGTTGGTCCAGGTGACGGCGGCGTCATAAGCTTTGTCGAGCACGCCGATGATTCCCTGCTCGTGCCCGCCGGAAAAAACTACCTTGCCGAAGTGCTTTTCCGGATCGAGCCCCAACTTGCGGAAGCTGACCAGCGGAAAGACGTAGCCGCTCGAGGAGTTCGGCTCCACCCAGGCCCAGGTCTTGCCCTTCAGATCGTCGATGGACTTGTACGGACTGTCGGCGCGCACGAACGCGACCGAATAATATCCGATCGTCCCGTCGGGGTTGGTGGGCACGGCGAGCGGCTCGACCCCGCCGTTGGTCTCCAGCCAGGCGGCGGCGTAGCCGGCCGCACCCATGTCCATCACCTCGATCTGCTTGGCGGCAATCGCCTGGATGGTGCCGGCGTATTCCGCCGCGAGGTAAAGGTCGAGTTCGACGCCGAGGTGCTTCTTGACGTGCTCGGCGAAGCCCTTATAGCGCGTCAGGGCCGCGGCCTGGGTCTCGACCGCCTGGACGCTGTAGCGGAACTTCGGATACTGCTTGCGCCAGTCGGCCGCGGCCGAATCCGAGCCAACAAGCATGGCGCCGCCGATGACGGTGGCGGCGGCGATAGATACGATTCGCGAATATCTCATGGTCGTCTCTCCTCCCGTTTGCCTGTTATTTCGTTTTCCGATGCCTTGACGTTCCTGTTGATCCAAACCCGCCTCCGGCGATCACCCAACTTGGGCGTGCCGCGCGCGATCGTCCTCCTCGACTCCCTCGAACCGCGGCGCCTGGACGATGGGCAGGGCGGTCGAAGTGACGCTCTCGTCGATTTCCTCTTCGCCCTCGCCGCCGTAGATTTCCTGGATCCGGTCGTGATCGAGCTCGTCTGGCCCGCCGTCGAAAATCATCTTGCCGGCGCGCATGCCGATGATCCGGTCGCAATAGGTCCTGGCGGTATCAATGGTGTGCAGGTTGCAGATGACCGTGATGCCGTCTTCCCGGTTGATACTGCGCAGAATCTCCATCACCCGCGAAGCGTTGCGCGGATCGAGGGAGGCAATCGGCTCGTCGGCGAGAAGAATCCGAGGCTCCTGGACCAACGCACGGGCGATGGCGACGCGCTGCTGCTGTCCGCCGGAAAGCGTGTCGCTGCGCTGGAGGATGGATGGCGCCATCTCTACCCGGTCGAGCGTCACCACCGCGAGCGCACGCTCCTGCGGGGTGAAGAGCTTCAGCAGCGAACGGACGGTCGGCTGATAGCTGAGGCGTCCCATCAGCACGTTGGTCAGAACGTCGAGACGAGACACCAGGTTGAATTGCTGGAACACCATCGCGCATTTCCGCCGCCACAGGCGCAATTGGCGACCCTTGAGGGCGCAAATATCGGTTTCCCGGTCGAACACGTCGTCGCACAGAATGTGCCCGGTGGTTGGATCAACCAGACGGTTAATCATACGCAGCAATGTCGATTTGCCGGCGCCCGAACGCCCGATGATGCCAAGCATCTGTCCCGTCGGCACATCGAACGTCAAATTGTCGACGGCGGTCAATTCGCCGAATTTTTTGGTCAGATTTTGAATGCGTAACGTCAACTCGCCTCCCTTTGCCGGGTTGTTACCCGGCGTGCGTGCTTATTGTGTTGGTCCGAGGACTTCACGCCAAACGCAAAAATCTCCCCCGGATTTCCCGCGGAGCGGATTGATTCCGAAAAATTGGACGATTGGATTGCACGGTCTTCCCCTTGCCGATTTCGCGCTGGGAAATCGACCCAGATGAAACAAGGGCTGGGACGGCCACGCCGTCGTGGGGAAGCCCATCGGTCGCGCGGGCTTTACCGCGCGCCGCGAAAACCAACCTAGGCAATGCCCATAACGGCGTCAAGGGCATAGACCCCGTTCCGGCGATGGCGATAACCGACCGAATTCCCAAGCGTTTCCTCCCGGACCGAATATTCCAAATCCGTCAAGCGGCGGCCGATTTCCCTTCCGCCACCAGGCGCTGACACAATTCGACCGCCTCCGGCGCGTTGTCGCCGTAGCCGTTGGCGCCGACGTCGTTGGCGAAGTCGCGCGTCACCGGCGCGCCGCCGACGATCACCGGGACATTGAGCCCTTCCTCCTTGATCTTCTGGATGATGATGCGCATGAACGGCATGGTGGTGGTCAGCAGCGCCGACAAGCCGATCACGTCGGCGTCGACCTGCTTCGCGGTCTCGATGATCTTTTCGGCCTTGGTGTTGACGCCGAGATCGACCACCTTGAAGCCGGCGCCCTCCAGCATCATGCCGACCAGATTCTTGCCGATATCGTGCAGGTCGCCGAACACGGTCGCCATCACGACCACGCCCTTGGGTTTCGATTTGCGCTGGGTCAGGATCGGCCGCAGCACCTCGAGGCCGGTCTTCATCGCGCGCGCCGCCATCAACATCTCGGGCACGAAGAATTCGCCGGACGCGAACAAATCGCCGGGGTTGCCCATGGGCGGGATCAGGCCTTGATCGAGGATGTCCTGGACCGGCTCGCCGGAATCGAGCGCCTGGCGGACCAGCGTTTCGCACCTGGCGCCGTCGAATTCCATGACCGAGTCGAAGATGTTCTGGAAAATCTCCTTGCGCTCCGGACCCTTCCGGCCCTCGCCCAAAGCCTTCACGCCGATGCCCATAAACCCCTTGCCGCCGGCGGCCTCGGGGGCGACGCTGTCGGGGCCGGAGAAAATTTGACCGGCATAAGGGCGATCGCCGGCGCGGAAGCGCTTAACGGCGTCCACCGCGATCCGCACGTTTTCGGCCGGGGTCTGGGCGCTGAAACTGCAGAAATAAAGGAAGAACTTTTTGCCGTGGGGCCCGCGGCTGCCGACCTCCATGTATTCGTGCACCCGCTGGGTGATTTGCTCCGGCGTGCCCTTCTGCAAGATCAAGGTGCCGACGCCGAAGCTGAGAGCGCAGCCCTTGGTGTCGGCATAGGCCCGGACCCGCTCGGTTCCGACCCGGAAGCAATCCGGATCCTGGACTTTCAGGTATTGGGGCGTGACCGAGAGCTTGATGTCCCAATATTTCTCGGCGTTTTCGGCGAACGCGTCGCCCCACCAGTTGTCGCAGCGCACGCCCGGCCGGTCGCCGCACAGTTTCCGCAGCTTGTGCAGATACGGCACCGAGAATTCGTGCACCATGTCCTCGGTGATGAACGGTAGCGAGCCGACCGCGTCTTTCCCGTTCGCGATCTCGGCGCCGGGAACGTATTTGAAATAGGCGTTGATGTAGGGCGCCAAGACCTCCTCGACGAGAAAATCCAGCAGCTTGTGGACGAACTTGGGGTTCTCTTGCATCGCCTGGATCAGTTTCTCGAACTGCATGACCTGGGCGGCGAGATTGATCGGCGCGCAATAATGGATGTGGTGGGGAAACCCGGTCAGCTCCTCGCACAACCGCAGGCATTCGAGCACCCACGGCATCCGCGCGGTCTTGAGGGGATCGGGCGCCTTGAGCCGCGCCAAGTCTTTCTCGTTGCGAATGACGGGAACGGTGTTATCGAGGGCGGGATAAAGTTCGTCGAACCACGCCATTTGCCCGCCGAGCGCCTCCGCCTCGACCGAGTAAACGTCCCAGACCATGTCCGGGATATCGAGCCCGAATTCCCGCTGGACGTCCAGGTTGCCGCGGACGAACACCTCGGGATCGCTGAAGAATTTTTTGCCGTTGATGCCGAGATGCTTCATGCAGAATTCGGCCATTTGCGTCGTGACGGGGATGAATTCCGCGTCTTGGCCGCTCATGATGGCCTTGTATTGCTTGATGCCCTTGCTGAAGTCGTATTCGTAACCTGACATCTTCGCTCACTCCTGGGGGAACAGCGGCGCGGGCGCAAAACGCGCGCGCGCTGGAAACGCGTTGAACTGAAGGGGAATCGTGAAAAGAGGGGCTTGCACCAGCAGAAACCCTTTCGTTTCCGAAAGAAAACGATCTCTCGAACGAAGGGGGCTGGGACGGCTGGCCGTCTTGCAAAAGCCCGTTATGACGTGCCTCACCGTGGCATTCCGCCATGCGCGCGTCAAGAGGGGCTATCGCCGGAAATGCCCGAAACGTCGGGCTTCTGTGCCGCCGGGCGATATTTTAAGATCGCCCGGCGCACGGCCGGTTACGGTCTTTGCGCGTATCGATCGGCGGAAGGAGCAATGGTGGCCAAACGTCCCACGTTATGGAACCGAGCGGATGGCGAGCGCTACCGGGCCGAGGCCGAGCGCGCCGCCGCCGGCCAGATCGCGCGCCGGGACGGGGTCCCTATCGCCGAAAGCTTGGACGAAATATGGCCCCGCCTTCCGCCCGCCGAACGCCTGGTCATGGAATATTTGCTTCTGGTCGGCAGCCCAACGGTGGTTTCGCTGCATAACGACGGATTCCTGGATCCGCTGGTCGACAAGGGATTGCTGCAGAAACCGATCGGCGTCGCGTCCGTTTTCCTCAATTACCACGACACCACCTATGACGTGCCGCCGGCGGTATGGACCGCCTTGAACGCCAACCGGGCGCGTTTCCTTCCCGCCACGCCCGAAGAACTCGAACGATTGCGCGCGCGCGCGCGCGAGCGCCTGAAGGACGAGATCCGGGTGTTCGAACCGCGGACCGGGTCCGCGGGGCGTTGACCGCGCCCGGCGCCGGCCATGGACGACGCTTTGCCCCGGCATCCGGACACGACCGCGACCCTGCTTTTGTGCGGACGCTTCGGCGACTCGCGCGAGGGATTGAAGCCGCTGTCGCCGTCGGAATTCCGCGACTTCGCGCGCTGGCTGGAAGCGCGCCGGATCGCCCTGGGCGATCTTCTCCACAAAGACGCCAAATCGACCTTCAGAAATTATGCCAAGACCGCACCGTTGTGCGAGCGTCTCGGCGCCTTGCTGCGGCGAACGGACGATCTCGCCCGCGCGCGCGAGCGATGGGCCGGTCTCGGCATATGGGTCGTCGGCCAATTCGATCCCGGTTATCCATCCCGCCTCCGGCGACGGCTCGGATTTGCCGCCCTCCCGCTCCTGTTCGGCGCGGGCCCGCGCGAATTGCTCGACGGCGGGGGGATTTGCGTCGTCGGTTCGCGCGACAGTTCGCCCCGCGGCCTCGAGTTCGCCCGCCTTCTCGGCGCCCGCTGCGGCCGGGAAGGCATGACGGTCATTTCCAGCGACATGCGCGGCGCCGACCGCGAGGTCGTGGGCGCCGCCCTCGCCAACAACGGGAAGGTGGTTTGCGTTTTGTCCGACAGCCTGGAAAAAGCCCTTGCCGCCAAGCGCTATCGCGAGGCCTTGGCGGCGGGAATGATGGCCTTCGCGACGCCCTTTTCGCCCGAGGTGCGCTTCAAGGTCGCGAACGCCATTCGCGCCAACAAGTACCAATATGCCCTATCGGACGTCGCCGTCATCGTTGAAACGCGCCAAACCGGCGGTATCTGGCTGGGCGCCGACGAAAACCGCAACGAAGGATGGGTGCCGGCCTTGGTCCGTACCGACGACGTGATGCCCTCGGGCAATCTCGCCCTGCTTCATCTCGGCCTGGCGCCGATCACGCGACAGGATGTGGAGGATTGCGCCGGCATGCGCGACTTCTTCGTCGCGCGCGCCCTGGCCGGGGGCCGGGACGCGGCCGATCCCCGGTCCGCCCCGGCGGCGCGGCCCGCCGGCCCGCGCCCGTCCCGACCGACCGCGACGGCCCCGTTCGACCTTTATGCGGCGTTCGTCGCCGAACTCCGGCGGTTCGCCGCCGCCGGCCCGCGCCCGGAGGCCGAAATCGCCGCGCACTTCGGGATCGAAATCGAGCAGACGCGCCGTTGGATCGCGCGTGCCGTGGCCGAAGGCGCCGTGCGCGCCGCCGCCGGCGGCGTTCGGGCGGGATGACGGCCGGTTAAGCCGCCCCCGGTCGCTCCCGCCCCATTTCGAAATTTTTCGCATCGAGGGATCGACGTGATTCGAGTAAACCGATGATACCGACCGCACAGGACGACCCGCCGCCGCCCGGCAAATGGTTCTCCGTTATTTTGCTTACGACTTGCGTGGTGCTCGCCCTATCTCTCTGGTTTTCCGCCTCGGCGGTTGCGCCGACCTTAAAAACCACCCACGGCCTCGACGATAGCCGGGCAGCTTGGCTCGCCAGCAGCGTGTCGGTCGGCTTCGTCGCCGGCACGCTGGCGAGCGCACTGCTCAACCTCGCCGATTGGATTGGAGGGTGACGATCGCGCTCGCTTCGGTTCTGGCCGTCGCCGCCGGTCTGTTGATCAACGCGGTCCGCCTCGGCCCGAGCCATGTGCGTCCCGCCCGGTTTCATCCCTTGTTCGCGATCAAGGCGATCGCCGTGCCGACGCTTCGCCTCGCCAATCTCGGCTATTGGGGCCGCAAGTGGGAAAATTACGCCATGTGGGCGTGGATCGGGGCTTTCCTGAATCAAATGCATGGGGACGCCGATCCGGTCGCGGCGGCATCCCGACGCCGCGCGGTTGGCATCGGGGCGGCGCTAAACCGCTGTCCTAGGCCGGAATCAGGCAAGATCGGCGGTCACGCGGAAACCGCCGTTGCCGTCGAGGTCGAATTTTCCGTCGGCGACCGCATAGCCCCAGGCCGCCGTCTTCTTCAGTCCTCCGAACGGATACATGTGGCATCCGACGATGCCGCAGTCGCGGTCGGCCGCCTTATAGGCGGCCAAGTCGGCGATCAGCTTGTCGGGCGTCGACAGGGCCATCAGCTTGGTGATGTTCTTGGCTTGCTTGAGGACGAATGTCGCCGACGCACCGATGCCGCACGCGCGCGCGTAGGCCGCGAGGGTCTTGATGGTCGCCAGTCCCGGAACGCCGATGCGGATCGGCAGGCGGTTGCCCGCCGCCCGGATTTTCCTGTCCCAGGCAATAATGGGAGCCGCCTCGAAACAGAACTGGGTCAAAACGTACAACTCCGCCCCGGTACGCTGGGCGAACGCGTTTTTCCACGCCAGCGCCGAGGCGATCGCCGAATCCGAAATGTCGGGGCTTCCCTCCGGATGGCCGGCAACGCCGATGCGGCGGATGCCGTATCGATCGAACAGGCCGGTTTCGAGCATTTGCATGGAATCGGAAAAATCGCCAACCGGTTTCGGCACGCCGCCCCCGATGCACAGCACTTCGTCGATTCCGGCTTCGCCCGCCATCCGGCGCAGGGTTTCGTCGAGTTGCTTCCTATCGCGCAGGCTGCGCGCGGCGATATGGGGCACGGACCGGAAGCCCTCGCGGCACAGCCGGATCGTGGTCGCGACCGTGTCGGCGATGTCCGATCCGGGCAGGAAAGCGATGTAGACTTTTGTGCCTTCGCGCAAAATATCGCGAAACGAGCTCACCTTTGCCGCGGTCGCCGGGGTGGTTTCGAGCGAAAACTGCGCGCACAAATTCCTGATCGGCTCTGCGGGATCCGAAACGTGTTTTCTTGAAGATGCTTCTGCAATTATCATCGCCTCGCCCCATCGTTTATCCGTCTCGCCACGCGGAAAGCCGCCGCGGAAATAGCCACATGAAGTTTGATGTTACGAGAAGTCATGCAGCAAAAACAGAGAAACATGTTCGGCGAGATCGTGCGCCGCGCGCAATGGTTCATTCTTCCGCTCTCGTCCGCCCCCCGATGTCGACGGCTCCATCGATTTTCCTGAAATGGGATCATGGATTTTTTTGAGGGGTTGACAGGAATGGTTCCGAACGACGTTCATCTTCGTCTCGCGGGCACGCGGATAAAACGGTTGGTAATTAGGGCGATTCGTAACCATGTGCTAGGAGGAAAGGCGCATGGTTATAGGGGGTTCGAGGGTTTTCGGGTGTGCGGCCAACTTTGAGCGGGGCCGCAAGTGCGTTTTCTGCGGGTCGTTCAA